>WNGE01000108.1_pt1 | contig 162547 bp, 159 predicted proteins | sample 5400651 | NCBI WGS metagenome assembly WNGE01 (sample SAMN13153370, study PRJNA577476) | soil metagenome | isolation source: 60 cm soil or saprolite under grassland replicate 2 | place: USA:California | collected 2016-06-15
CGGGTCACCGAGATTCACGAAGTTCAGCGGGTTGGGCAGCGCGCCGCCGTCGGTGAAGGTCTGGCCGCCGTTCGTCGAGTACGCGTACCCGGTGAGGTCCAAGCCGTCGGTGAGGGCGAGCAGACCCTGCTGGGAGTCGTTGAAACCGACCGCCACATTGTCGCCGGCGACCGCGATCGTGGTCTCGCTCTGCGTGGTCTGGTCGACCTGGAACCGGTCCGCCCCTGGGTTGTTGACCAGGACGTTGGGCACCCCCGCCCGGGGCAGCGCGGCCGGCCCGCCGGCCGCGCTGGTCGCCGCGCGCTCCTGGTCGTCGCTGAGCTGGCGGCCCGGACTCTGCTGCGCACCGGCCATCAGCCGCAGCGCGCGGCCGAGCGCCTGGGTCCCGAACCGGTCGTAGTGGTGCGCCAGCAGCGCCTTGGCCACGCTCTCCCGGTCGGCCGCCTTCCCAGGCGGGGCGGCGGCTCCCTGGCGGCTGATCGTCACGACGCCGGCGGCGAGCACCGCCGCCAGGATCACCGACGCCATCGCAGGCAGCCTGCCGAACCGTCGATTCATGTCCGATCCCCCTCGATGATCCATAGCCAGGTCGATACCGGGCAGCGGACGTCAGTCTCCTCGGATCGGTACGGACCAGGGCAGCCAGTCGATGTGTCCGTTACTGGTTTGATACCTCTCGATCACTGAGCCGGCCGGATGTCGAGGACGCGCTGGCGGCTCCGACTGCACAGTGAGACGCGCCAACTCGCCGGGGGAAGGACACAGCAGCGTGACGAAGGTGACGTGCGACATGGCGATGTCCGTCGACGGGTTCGTCGCCGGCACCAACCAGCGACTGGAGGAGCCGTTCGGCGACGGCCCGCGCGGGCGGCTGCACCGGTGGATGTTCGAGCAGCCCGAGGCGAACGCGGCGGAGATCGAGGCGATCACCGCCGCCGGCGCCTACGTCATGGGGCGCAACATGTTCGGCCCGGGCCGCGGCGCCTGGGACCAGGCGTGGAAGGGCTGGTGGGGCGACGACCCGCCATACCACGCGCCGGTCTTCGTGCTGACGCACCATCCGCGCGAGCCGCTGCCGATGCAAGGCGGGACGACCTTCAGGTTCGTCACAGACGGGATCGAGTCCGCGCTGGCCCAGGCGCGCGCCGCGGCCGGTGACGCGAACGTCGCGATCGCCGGCGGGGCCGCGACGGTGAACCAGTACCTCGCCGCGGGGTTCATCGACGAGCTGCGGCTGCACGTCGTGCCGATGGTCCTCGGCGCGGGCGAGCGGCTGTTCGACGGCGTCGCCGACCTCACCCTCGAGCCGATCCGGGCGGTCGGCAACGACCTCGTCACGCATCTCAGCTACCGGGTGCTGCGATAGGCCTGCCTCCTGGCGAACGTGGAGAACGGCGGCGGTGCCGGCCGGGTCGCCGACGTCCCCGGTCGGTGCCGGCTCAGAAGGCGGCGATCGTGGCCGGGGCGCGTTCGGCGCGGCTGAGGGCACGCAGGACGGCGGTCATCCCCGCACTCCCCCTCGCCCCGCCTGGCCCTGCGTAGCCTGCCTCGCCTGCGCCCCCCAGCCGCGGCCGGACTGCGTGCCGATCCCGTCCGGCACCCAGCATTAGCCTGCCACAGGCCACGGTTCGGCACCGCCGCCGCCGTAGGTCGGGACCGCTGGCTGGAGGCGGATCCCGCTGCCCGGCCGATGACCGGCTGCCGACAAGTGGGCTGCCTGCTGGCTACCCTCTCGGGGCAAGGGTCGGCAGCGGCCGGTCGACAGATGCGGAAGCAGGGCAGATGGCGCAGTACGTACCGCTCGGTGCGGTGAAGACCTGGTACGACGAGCACGGCGCGGGAGCGCCGCTGGTGCTGCTGCACGGCGGCCTGGTGGACGCGCGGTTCTTCGAGCCGAACCTCGGGCCGCTGGCCGAGAGGTTCCACGTCTACACACCGGAGCGGCGCGGGCACGGGCACACGCCGGACGTGGAGGGTCCGATCACCTACCAGCTGATGGCGGAGGACACGATCGCCTTTCTGGACAAGGTCGTCCGCGAGCCCGCCGACCTGGTCGGACACAGCGACGGCGCCGTCATCGCGATGCTGGTGGCGATGCAGCGCCCGGCGTTGGTAAGGCGGCTGGCGATGATCAGCGGCGGGTACAACAAGTCCGGCGAGGCCATGCCGGACATGGAATTCGACGTGGACCAGGTGACCCAGTTCCTCGGCCCGGCCTACGGCGAGGTGTCCCCCGACGGTGAGGCGCACTTCCCGGTGGTCGCCGCGAAGATCGGCGAGATGGCGAGGACCGAGCCGAACCTGGACGTGTCGGAGCTGGCCAAGGTCGGCCACCGTGCGCTGGTGATGTTCTCTGACGACGACCTCATGACACTCACCCACGCGGTCGAGATGTACGACGCGCTGCCGAACGCCGAGCTGGCCGTCGTACCCGGCACCTCGCACTTCCTGACCCAGGAGAAGCCGCACCTGGTGAACGCCATCCTGCTGGACTTCCTCACCAACGAGCCGGTCCCCACGGTCGCCGCGATCCGACGAGCCCCGAAGGCCTGACCCTCGGCGTGCTGGTCAGCCGGCCTGCTCGATCACTCGGGCCACCGCCTTCGGCGAGCGGCTGCGGACCACCGTGTCCTGGCCTGCTCCTGACCGAGGCACCCTGTTCAGGTAGGAGGAATCCATGATCGTCTCGACGATGAACGACCTGCCCGGCTTCCAGGTGACGGAGGTGATCGGCGAGGTGTTCGGGCTGACCGTGCGCTCCCGCAACGTCGGCTCTCAGGTCGGCGCCGGACTCAAGTCGCTGGTCGGCGGCGAGCTGCGGGGCCAGACCAAGATGCTGATCGACAGCCGGCTGCAGGCCCAGCAGCGGCTGGTCGATGAGGCCGAGGGCCGAGGCGCCGGGGCGATCCTGGCCATGCGCTTCGACGCCACCGAGATCGGCGGCGGCTGGCAGGAGATCTGCGCCTACGGCACCGCGGTGAAGATCCGCCCGCTGTCGTGATCACGCGGCGGGCGGTGATGCCCGGGTCAGCGTTGCCCGCGCCGGCAGGACCGATGACTGACCCGGCGCACGGTCGTCTCAAACGGACACACCACTCGACGAGGGGAGCAGCGCAAATGACCGCACGTCCGGGCGACACCGAGCCGACGACCCCGCTGCCGCAAGGGGACCTGCGGCTGCTCGACACCGACGCCGCCCGGCAGTTGCTCGCCTCCACGGTGCCCGCCCGGGTCGGGTACGTCGCGGCGGACGGTACGCCGCGGGTGGTGCCCACCTGGTTCCACTGGACCGGCGATGAGCTGGTCATGGCGACGTTCGTGTCGGCCCCGCACGTCGCCCGGCCGGCCGCCCGGCTGCGGGACCTGCGTGCCAACCCGCACGTCGCGGTGAGCATCGACACCGACGGCTTCCCTCCGCTGGCCCTCACCCTCCGAGGCACCGTCACCGTCGCGGAGCACCGCGGCGTCGTGACCGAGTACGCCGAGGCCGCCCACAGATATCTGGGCCAGCCCGCGGCGAACGAGTACCTCGCCTTCCTCGACCATCCCGCGACCGTCATGGCCCGCATCGGCCTGCGCCCGACCTGGGCCGGCCTGATCGACTTCCAGACCCGCAACCCTGGCACGCTGGGCGGCGTCAGCGGCTGACGTGCGGGCTGACCGGGTAGGTCGCCGCGACCATGCCGTCGACCAGCACCGAGGATGGCTGGGCCCCGTCTCCACGCCGGCCTGGGCGGGCCTATGCCTGCTGTGGATTCCCTTCGGCGGCGTTCGCTACCCGGTCTACGGGAAGGCGCGCTGACCGGTCGGTGGCCCAGGCGGCCATTGCCACGGCGGTGAGCAGATGCCAGAGGGCGTGCGGCTGGAGCAGGCTGTCCGGCCGGCACAGCGGTCCGCCGGTCCGACCGAGCAGGTAGGCGGTCGACCCGGCGGCCAGCGCGGCGACCACGACGACCCGGGCACGGCGGCCGGCTCGTCCGGCGGGCCGGCGAGCGAGCGCGGCCTCGGCCAGCACGGCGGCGGCCACCGCGGTGAGCATGGCGGGGTTGGTCACCGGCCGGGCGAGCACGCCGGCCCCGGTCACGGCGGTCGCGGTCAGGCCGACGCGGGCGATGGTGCGGTCGTCCCAGCGTCGTAACCCGCCCAGGCCGTCGACCGCGACGAACACGGGCACGGCGATCGCGGCAACGTCGTGGCACCAGCCACTGCCCGGCCAGCCCGGGCCGTGGTACAGGCCGCTTCCGACGCCGTTGGCTGCCACGACAGCGGCGAACCACTGGTACCGGCGCGGCGCCGCCGGCCGTCGGCGGACCTGGACCAGCAGCCACCCGGCGGCCGCCAGGTAGGCGACGGCCGACACGGCGTTGGCCGGCTGCCCGATCAGGCCGGACCGCAGCCGCTCGCAGTCGCCGGCGGCGTACCAGCCGGTCACCTCCCGAGCAAAGCACGCCTCCGCCGCCGGGGCATGCTGGACCGGCCGCGCGTGCTTGGGGTCGACCGTGGACCGTGGCCGACCCGGTGGAACGTGCGGCGGCCTACTGCTCGCTCTCGTACTTGAACGAGAGCCGCAGCTTGGTGCGGAAGGTGATCTCACCGCCGTCGCCGAGGCTGAGATCCTGCGCCACGACTTCGGCGACCCGCAGGTCGCGCAGCGACTGGCGCGCGGTGTTCACCGCGGTGGTCGCGGCGTCCTCCCAGGACTGGGTGCTCGTCCCGATGACGTCGATGACCCGGTACACGCTCACGGAATCCCCCTCGGGCGCTCGTCGGTGCCGATGATCGTCTCGGAGAGCGCTCCATCCCGCAAGGCCCCGGTCAGGCCTGGACCGCGGCCCCGCTGGTCACCAGCGCCTCGGCGTCGGCCAGACCCCATTCGGTGAGCGCGGCGATCGTGTGCTGGCCGGGCGCGGCGGCCGGCTCGGGCAGCCGGCCGGGGGTGCGGGAGAACCGGGGCGACGGCGCCGGCTGGATCACGCCGTCCCGGCTGACGTAGGTGCCCCTGGCGACCAGGTGCGGGTCGTGCGCCGCCTCCACGAGCGACAGTACGGGCTCGACACACGCGTCGCTGCCGGCGAACACGGCCGCCCACTCGTCCCTGCTCCGCTCCTTGAACCTCGCCGTGAACAGCGCGCGCAGCTCCGGCCAGCTCGCCGGGTCGTCGCGGTCGGGCACGTCGGACAGGCCGAGACCGGCCAGCAGCGCGGTGTAGAACGCCGGCTCCAGGGCGCCGACGGCCATCCACCTGCCGTCCGCGGTCTGGTAGACGTCGTACCACGGCGCCCCGCCGTCGAGCAGGTTCACCCCTCGCTCGTCCCGCCAGAACCCCAGCGCCATCAGCATCCACGGCATGGCCAGCAGCGATGCCACTCCGTCCACAATGGCCGCGTCCACGACCTGGCCCCTGCCCGAGCCGGCCCGCTCGACGAGTGCGGCGCAGATGCCGTAGGCCATCAGCATCCCGCCACCGCCGAAGTCGCCGAGCAGGTTGATCGGGAGCTGCGGCGGCCCGCCGGCCCGGCCGATCGCGTGCAGCGCGCCGGTGCGGGCGATGTACCCGATGTCGTGCCCCGCGGTCGTGGCCAGCGGTCCGTGCTGCCCCCACCCGGTCATCCGAGCGTAGATCAGCCGCGGGTTCCGGCCCAAGCACACGTCCGGGCCGACGCCGAGACGTTCCGCCACGCCGGGGCGCAGCCCCTCGAGCAGCACGTCCGCGGTGTCCGCTAGACGAAGCAGCGCATCCACCGCGAGCGGGTTCTTCAGATCCAGCACGGCGGATTGCCGGCCGCGGTTCAGCAGTTCGAGCTCGGGCCGTCCGGCACCGGCCGCCGGCCGGTCGATGCGCAGCACGGTCGCCCCCTGGTCGGCCAACATCATCGCGCAGAACGGGCCGGGGCCGATGCCGGCGAGCTCGATCACCCGCAGCCCGGCAAGCGGCCCCCGCGCGGCCCGTTCCCCACCTTCTCCTGGCCCACCCATGGCACTCCCTCGGCCTCGACGCCGCCGGCGCGGTCGCTCGGTTCGGCTCGTCGTCGAACGTCCACGCGACGGGTACAGTCTCCCAGCCGACATCGAGGGGTGGGGTGCGGTTGGATCCGGGCGACCGGGCGTCGAAAGCTGGTGACCTGCAGCGTACGAACCGGACGACACAGGGGGCAGGTATGGCACGAGAACTCCTGGGCCGCACGATCCTGGTGCTGGGCGGGGCCGGCCACCTCGGGCGCGCGGTCGTGGAGCGGTTCCAGTCCGACGGTGCCGCGGTCGTCGTCGCGGACTCCAGGGTGCCTGCGGACGGCGACCGGCAGCCGGACGTGCGGTACGTCGCCGTCGACGCGACGGACGAGGCCAGCGTCGCGGCCGCGCTGGCGGCGATCTCCCCCGCGCCGTCGGCAGTGGTCAACCTCATCGGCGGCTACACCCCGCCCCAGCCGCTGGCCGACCTGGACCTGTCGGTGCTGCGGCGCCAACTCGAGCTGAACCTGCTGACCGCCGCGATCGTCACCAAGCACGCCTTGCCGCTGCTCGCCGCCCGCGGAGGCGGTCGGATCGTGCACACCTCCAGCCGGGTCGCCACCCAGAGCGGGGAGAACGGGTTCGCCTACAGCGTCAGCAAGCTCGCCGTGCTGCGGCTGGTCGAGGCGGCCGCCGCCGAGGGCCGCGAGCATGCGGTGACGGTCAACTGCATCATGCCCAGCATCATCGACACCCCGGTCAACCGCGCCGCCCTGCCCAACGCGCGCCACGACCGGTGGCCCAAACCGGCCCAGCTGGCCGCCGTCCTCGCCTTCCTCGTCTCCGACGACGCCGCCCTCATCTCGGGAGCCGCCATCCCGGTCTACGGCCGGGCCTAGCGTTCGATCACGTAGCCGACGGCACCGGTGATCATGCACCGCAGGCGAGCCGCGCCGCCAGGCCCGCACCGATCCCCCTGCGCCGCGGACGAAACGTCGAGGGAGCCGGTGTCCCGGTCGGCGACCACGGTGATGTCGAACTGACCGGCGTGGGCCAGCGCGCCGACCTCGAGGGTGACGTTCGCCGTCATCGGCACCTGCGTCCACGGGCCCAAGACCCGACCGGACCCGGACCTCCGACTCCTCCGGCTCGTCGCGTCCGTGCCCGGTGGGGCCTCGGCTAGCGCTGCGCCGGGGTGAGCACCACGGTGGCGCCCGGCGTGCCGGCCGCCTGCAGGGTGCGCGGGTGGAGCAGGGCCGGGTGGTCCTCCAGCAGTCGGGCGCTGTTGGCCAGCAGGCTGCGGCGCCGCGAGTAACGGTGCCGGCCCGGGCCGAGCACCCCGGCGAACCGGCCCCGGTCGTACCGGACGACGCGCTGCCACTCCAGCACTGTCACCCTCGCCACCTGGTCGTCGCCTCCTCGAACCGTTCGCCGCCTGCTCGACTCCAGGAACGAGTCCCGCGGCCACCCGGGACGATGGCGGGGGCCGCCCAGCCGCAGCCAGGAGCCCGCAAGGCCACCCGTCCCGGTCCCCGAAGGGCGCGGCCACGGGACCCGCTCGGAAGGAGTCGAACCCCATGCCTTTTAAGGGCACCGGTGGGCACCAACACGCGGAACGCGGCCCGGCGATGCCGGCGCGCCGCTGGTCACCCACCGGCAAGGATAGAGGTCGGGATGGTCCGACCGCCCCCGGGTTTCGCGGCCGTGCGGCCCCTCCTGGTCGGGCCGGGTAAGGTCGCTGCCGAACGAGACAGGAGCGTCGTGGCGGAGAACGGGCGCCCGCAGCGCGGGGTGGTCGATCCGGTCGGCAAGGCCGGCTACCGGCTGGCGTTCGAGGACCGGTTCGTGGGTGACGTGCTCGACGAGAGCCGGTGGTTGCCGTACTACCTGCCGCACTGGAGCTCCCGGGAGGACTCGGCGGCCAGGTACCGGGTCGGCAATGGGATCCTGCGCCTGCTCATCGAGGCCGACCAGCGGCCGTGGTGTCCCGAGCTCGACGGCCAGGTCCGGGTGTCCTCGCTGCAGACCGGACTCTTCGCCGGCCCGGTCGGCAGCCGGGTGGGTCAGCACCGGTTCAGCCCCGATGCGGTCGTCCGGCAGTCGCAGCACAACACTCGGTTCTATACGCCGCACTACGGCCTGTTCGAGCTGCGCGCGCAGGCGACCGACGATCCGCGCTGCATGGTCGCACTGTGGATGATCGGGTACGAGGACGAGCCGTCCCGGTCCGCGGAGATCTGCATCTGCGAGATCTTCGGGCGCTCGGTGCGACCGGAGTCCGCCGCCGTCGGCATGGGGGTGCATCCCTTCGGGGATCCGTCCATCGTGGACGAGTTCTCGGTGGAGACGCTGCCGATCGACGCCCGCGAGTTCCACGTCTATGCGGCCGAGTGGATGCCCGACCACGTCGCCTTCTTCGTCGACCACCGTCTGATCAAGACGGTCCAGCAGTCACCCGGCTACCCGATGCAGGTCATGCTCGGCATCTACGAGTTCCCGGCCGACGACGCCGACCCCGCGGGCGCCTATCCGAAGCAGTTCACCGTCGACTACTTCCGGGGCTACCATCCGACCGCGTCGAACCGGGCCGAGTGACCGATCGCGCGCCCCGGATGGACCGCGGGCCGCCGGTCGCGGTCTGCAGCGGCCCGGGCGGGGTGTGCAGGTCCAGCTCGTAGGTTTGCCCGACCAGGTCGACGCCGAAGCTGTGGTGGGGCTGCTCGGCGACGAGGGTGAACCCGGCCGCCAGGTAGATCCGGCGGGCGGCGAGCAGCGGGTCGTTCGTCCACAGCCGCATCCGCTCGTACCCCGCGTGGCGGGCGAAGTGGATGCAGGTGTCCACCAGCCCGGTGCCCAGCCGGTGACCGCGGGCGGTCGGGTACACGAGCAGGATGCGGAGCTGCGCGGTCTGCTCGTCGGCGGCGACGCAGAAGACGCAGCCGACTCGCCGGCCGTCGAGCTCGGCGATCCAGGCCGCCTCACGGTCCGGGTCATGCCCGGCGGCGTAGTCCGCGACGATGCGGGCGATGAGGGCCTCGAGCGAGGTGTCCCAGCCGAACTCGGCCGAGTAGACCTCGCCGTGGGCCATCACCACCCAGCCCAGGTCGCCCGGCTTGTCCAGCGGCCGGATGACCGCCTGCCCCTGCGCCACCTCGACCTCCTACTGAAACGATTGTTTCAGTAGGTCAGACTAGCGGGGTGACCGCCGCGGACCAACCCCCTTCCCCGCGCAAGGAAGCGCTGCTCGAGCTGGCCTACCGGTACGTGCTCGAGCACGGCCTGGCCGACATGTCGCTGCGGCCGCTGGCCGACGCCGTCGGGTCCAGCCCCCGAGTGCTGCTGTTCCTCTTCGGCTCCAAGGACGGGCTGGTCCGGGCGCTGCTGGCCAGGGCTCGCGCCGACGAGCTCGCGCAGCTACAGGTCGCCAGCGGCCAGAGCCCGACCGCTGACCTGGCCGAGCTCGCCGGCCGCGTATGGACCTGGCTGGCCGCGCCCGAGCACCGGGCGCTGCTCACCCTCTGGACCGAGGGCTACGGCCGATCCCTGGTCGAACCCGACGGACCCTGGGCCGACTTCGCCCGCCGCACGGTCGAGGACTGGCTGGACATCCTCGCCGACCAGCAACCATCCGCCCGCCGCCGCAGCCGAGCCGGCATCGCCGAACGCACCCTCGTGCTCGCCATCCTCCGCGGCGCGGTGCTGGACCTGCTCGCCACCGGCGACATCGACCGCACCACCGCCGCCGTCACCACCTGCCTGCACGCCGTTCACGCCGGCCTCCCGGCCGTCAAGCCCACCCGGTCGCCGCGTCGCGGCTAGACGGTATCCCGCCAGCCGTGCCCAGATCGCCCTACTATGCGATGGAGGCCGAGCAGCGGGTGGCGGCGTGGCCGGTCCGGGAGGCCGACGTGTTCGCGCACGGGGACCTGTGGCAGGGCAATGCCCTCTGGGTCGGCGACGCGCTGACCGGGCTGATCGACTGTGCCGGTGCCGGTGCCGGGCCGGCCGGCGTCGACCTGGGCTCGCTGCGCTGCGACGCGGCCGTCCGCTTCCACCTGGACGCGGCCGATGAGGTGCAGCGTGCGTGGGAGGAGGCGGCAGGTCGCCCCGCGGTGGACGGCGCCTACTGGGACGTGGTCGCGGCGTTGAGCACGCCCCCGGACATGGGCTGGTTCCCGCAGGCCCTCGCCGGTCAGGGCCGCGCGGACCTCACCCAGGACCTGCTCGTCCAGCGCCGGGATGCCTTCCTTCGGGCCGCACTCGACCGGCTGGACGGCGCCCCGGCTGACGGCTCGTCGCCGTGCACGCTACCGCCCGCGCCGAGCCGGCACGCAATCGTCCCCGACGGCACTAGCCAAGGCGCCGACCTTCTCGCCGATCGGGCCGGGCTCGCCGCAGCGGTGGCCTGGCTGGGACCAGCCCCTCAGGTGTCATCCTCCGGGTCGTGAGCCCTGGTCCGGCGGCTACCTGGATCGGTGAACCGCGGATCGGACTCACGGCTGACCCGGAGCCGATCCAGCGCCTCCGCCACCAGTCGCTCGCCCTCCTCGGGGGTGCGCCGCATGAGCAGGTACTCCAGCGGCGTCCGGCCGCCGTTCGGCGGCCGCGGTGCCGGCGCCGGCGGGGGCTGCTCTGGATCTGGCCCAGCGGCCTCGCCGCACCGAGCGCAGGCCCACTCCCCGGGGACCGGAACGTCGGCCGCCAGCCGCACCGTCGTGGTGTGACCGGACCGGCACCAGAAGCTCACCAGCCGGCTGTCCACCCGCCCGCCGCGGGCGTTCCCATTCGAGGGCGCCGTGCGCCCGAACGTGCCCGGGCCCGCGGCGGTCATCCGCCCCCTCACCGAGTCACCCCCGCCGCCGCGCGCGGCCCGACCTCACAGCTGGCTCGCGGGTCCTGTTCGACCTTGCCGTCTCGCATACCGCTCCTGCCCAGAACCGACGGTGCGCACCGGCAGGCGCCTACCCGGCCAAGACGGCCAGGTCGGGCCATCCGGGACGGAAGCCGGCGTTGCCATCCTCGCGCCGTGGGGACCACGCCGGAGAGGAGCAACATCGCGATGCTACCCCCTGGCTTTCCGGGGCCGGAGCCGGGCGGAGGTACCCCTGTCGATGGGCCGTCGAAGTCCACTGTGGACGAATCGGTGCTGGTTAGAGGACCGCGTCGCGGCATGCTACCCTGAGCTGCGTTGCAGCCGTTGCATTTCCTCGACGTTCTCAAACGCCCGCGGGAGTCCGACAGCGGGCGTCCGTCTTGCTTGGGATAGGCTCGGGCCGGACGTGGACACCCTGGCAACCCGGAAGCGACACAGTGTGGCTTCCGGAAGAAGGGCCTTCAGCAGGGAGAAGTAGATGGCACAGGGCAGCGTGAAGTGGTTCAACGGCGACAAGGGCTTCGGGTTCATCGCCCCGGACGGCGGCGGGGCGGACGTCTTCGTCCACTACTCGGCGATCGACTCCGAGGGCTACCGCAGCCTCGACGAGAACCAGCGGGTCGAGTTCGACATCACGCAGGGCAAGAAGGGCCCGCAGGCCGAGCACGTCCGCATGCTCTGACGCAGTGCGTTGCTGGCAGGTCGGCCGGCTACTGGCCAGCCGACCTGCCAGCACAGTAGACAGTCCGATCGGGACAGCGACTCGTCAGTCCGCCCGCAGAGGCCGGGTGCCCGGTCAACAGAAGCCCCCGCCGGATTCCGCTCGGCGGCCGGGCATGTCGTGCAGGGTTGATCGCCTGACGGTGCGCCGCGCCCGCGGATCGTGGCTGTCTCGGCTGGTCTTCGGCGACCCAGCGTCACCACGACCGGCTACGGCGACGCCTTCCCGGTCACCGGCACCGGCAGGGCTACGTTGATGCTGGCCGGCATCTCCGCGGGTCGGCGCACGCGGCGGCCTGGTCGCCTGCTGCCCAGCAGCAAGGTGCCCGTCCAGTCTTGGGCGGGAGCCGACACCCCGGCCCAGCGTCCGGTCCTGCTCTGGCGCCGTCGCAGGCTGTGACGCTCGGAAATGGCCGCAACTCAGGGGCAGCCACATTCGTTCCGAGCAGGCCATTTACCGGGATGCTGGCGGTCGGGTGAGAAAGGAGCGACTCTGGCTCCGGCCGCGCCGGGCGGCGGTATGCTCCGCGCCGATGCCCGCGAGCGGAGAGGAAGCCAACGATGGCTCGACGCTTAAGCATTCTCGTGGCGTTGTTGTTCGTGACGGCAGCTCTTGCCGTCCCCACGCCTGCCGGTGCGGTGTCCGCCGAAAGCAAGGTAACGGTGGGTAGCCCACCCAGCCCCTATCTGCCGAACGGGTCCAACGAGCCCGCGCTCGCCATGGACGCGAACAACCCGGCCGTGCTGGCCGCCGGGGCGAACGACCTGGTCGACAACTCGCCGTGCCAGGGCAGCAACTGTGACACCACTCCAGACATCGGCATCTCCGGGGTCTACTTCTCGTTCGACAGCGGCGGGACCTGGACCCAGCCCACCTACACCGGCCTGACCGCGCAGAACGGCACGACGCACGTCGGCGACATCCACACCCTGCCCGGCTACTTCGAGCGTGGGATGGCCTCCCGCGGTGACCCGGCGCTGGCGTTCGGGCCGAAGCCCGGCCCCGGCGGGTTCTCGTGGGCGAACGGCTCCCGGCTGTACTACGCCAACATCGTCTTCCCGATGACCGGCCAGAAGCCGTTCACCGGCGCCTCGGCGGCCGTCGTGTCGCGCACCGACAACGTGCAGGCGGCGGCGGCCAACCAGCAGAGCGCGTGGATGGACCCGGTGATCGTGAGCAAGCAGAATTCCGCACTGTTCAGCGACAAGGAGGACATCTGGGCCGATAACGCCGCCTCCAGTCGCTTCTTCGGCAGCGTCTACCTGTGCAACACCGCCTTCCGCAGCGTGAGCGGCCCGCCCGAGCCGATCGTGCTCTCGGCCTCCAGCGACGGCGGCAGCACCTGGCGCCAGCGCCAGCTCACCTCGGCGGTCAGCAACGCCCAGTCGGGCGGGCGGCAGGGATGCGCGGTGCGCACCGACAGCGCCGGCGTGGTCTACGTGGTCTGGGAGGGCACCGCCGCCGGGCAGAGCGCCTTCTACCTGGCTCGATCGTTCGACGGGGGCTCGAACTTCGAGGCGCCCCGTCCGGTGGCCACCGTGCGCGACGTCGGGGTGTTCGACCGGGTGTCGGGCCGGTTCGTGTTCGACGGGTTCGCCGGCACCCGCACGGACAGCTTCCCGAGCCTCGGCATCGCCAACGGCTCCCCGACCGGCGCCGACGCCACCGACACGCTCGTGCTCACCTGGACCGACGGGGCGGTCAACCAGGAGCAGGCGCTCGTGCAGACCTCGGCCGACCACGGCGCGACCTGGTCGACCCCGGTCAACGCGGCCGAGGCCGGCGACCGGCCGGACAACCCGGCGGTGGCGATCTCGCCCAACGGCACCGACCTGTACCTGGTCTACGGCGCCTACCTGGATCCGTTCCGGACGACCACGGCCGACCCGCGCCGGCTGCAGGGTGTCGCCCGGCACGCGGACGTCGGGGCTGGCGGCACGGCCGGCAGCTTCACCACCCTGCACCGGTCGGCGGTCGGCGACGCGAGGGGCACGACCCGGACGCTCAACCGCGAGCTGATCTACGACTACCAGTACGCCGCGGCGACGCGTAGCTACGGGGCGGTGATCTGGATGGACGCGCGCGACGCGACGGTCTGCGACGCGGTGAACGCCTACCGGCAGTCCCTGATCGACGGATCCCCGATCCCGGCACCCTCCCCGGTCACCGACTGCCCGCCCGACTTCGGCAACCTCGACAACTACAGCGGCACCTTCCTCGACCCGACGCCCTGACGACCCGGAGCTAGGCTGGTCGCGGCCGTCCAGGCACCACGCCCTGGACGGCCGCGTTCTTGCGTCGCCGGGGCAAGCCGGCCCGCGCGATCGGGACGCTCGCCGGTGGAGGATCACGACTCCCTGTCAACTGGTGGCCGTGCAGTATTCGAGGGTTGCGGCAGGCCGGCCCATGGGGCCGCAGCGGCTGGTACGCCGGGCCGGGGCCCGGTCCGGTCATCTGCCGAGTGTCCGACCGGCTGGAGCAGGCGATCGGGGTAGGGTTGCTGCCCGAAGGGGCCGAAATCCCGCCGGGTCGGCGCCGACCCTGGCGTCCCGTCGCAGGCGGCGTTTGAATAGTCGTCCTTGATCCGCTCGTCCTCGGACAGCGCGCCGGGTTGGGACGAGGTTTGCGCCCGGGGAGTGCGCCATGGGCATCGCCGAACTGCTCGTGTCGACCTCGACGTCGATCGTGGCGCGGCTGACCTCGGGGACGATCAAGTCCTGGTTCGGGTCCGCCGAGACCGCGGCGATGATCGCGGAGGTTCGCGCCGAGATCGCGGCGGACCGGGCTGTGCTCGACAGGGCCGAGCGGGCGGACGTCACGCCGGCGCAGCTGCGGCTCGTCGTGGACAGGCCGCCGAACGGCACCGTCCTGATGCTGTGCGCGAAGGAGCTGGTGCAGTACCAGAAGGTCGTCGCGGAGGTCAGGGCATACCGGAAGGGGATCGAGGACCAGCTCACCGCCGGCGCGGAGATGTTCGTGGCCGGGCCGCAGCAGGCCGACGCGCAGCAGGCCGACACGGAGCAGGCCGACGCGGAGCAGGCCGACGCGCAGCAGGCCGACGCGCAGCAGGCCGACGCGCAGCAGGCCGACGCGCAGCAGGCCGACGCGCAGCCGGCCGACGCGCAGCCGGCCGACGCGCAGCCGGCCGACGCGCAGCAGGCCGACGCGCAGCCGGCCGACGCGCAGCCGGCCGAGCCCGGGCGGCCCGAGCAGCAGGAGTCCGAGCAGGCCGACGCGGAGGCGGCGCAGCAGGAGCGCACCGCACCGGTGCAGGCGCAGCCGGGGCAGGCCGAGCCGACGGCCCGGGTGTCCAGGTTTCGCGGTGGCGGTGCGGAACGGCGGGCCCGGCAGGCGCTGGAGGAGTACCGCAGCTCGGTCGACGAGCAGGTCCGTGAGTTCCTGGCCCAGGATCCCGGCTGGCAGGACCTGCAGGTGCAGCGGAAGGCGGCCGCGGACCAGCTGCGGGCGGCGCTCCGGCGGCAGCTGCTGGAGATCGTCCGCCGCGATCTGAACCACCGGGTGGAGGTGCGGGAGCGGCACGCTCGCTACCGCCAGCGCCTCGTCCCAGACGACGCGCCCGGGCTCCGAGACGAGGAGGGCGACCCGGTCGAGACCTCCGCGACCCTGGAGCTGGGCCGGTTCCTGTGCGGGTCCCGGGGCAGCATCGGCCTCGCCGGCCCGCGGGGGTCCGGGAAGTCGACGCTGCTGCGCGGCACGTACGAGGCGTGGCCGCGCCAGGGTATCCGCGTCCTGCTCCCGGCGCCGGCCAGCTACGTGCCCCGTGAGTTCCAGGTCCACCTGTACGTCGAGATCTGCGAGCACGTCCTTGGCCACGATCAGGACGGCAACCGGCGCCCCCGGTCCGAGCCGTACGCCCGGACCCGGCTCGCCGCCCCCGTCGGGAGCGTGCTGACGTTCGTCGTCCTGCCCGCGGTCGCGGCGCTGGTCGGTGTCTGCCTGGTGCTGGCGTACGCGACGACGGCGCACGTGTCCTCCCGCCAGGCCGCGCTCGGCGGCGTCCTGCTGACGGTTGGCCTCGTGCCGCTGGTCCTGCGCCTCATCGAGAAGCGCGCGCTGCCCGCGTTCGGCGACCGCGGATCGACCGAGCAGCGGCTGCTGGCCCGCGGCGTGCTCGGCTGGAGTCAGCCGAGGATCTCCGGGCTGTTGTTCGCCATCGGGGCCGGCGGCGTCCTGCTCATGCTGTCCGCGGCCGGAGTCGCGCCGGACCAACTGACCACGCGACGGGCCGCCGGAGCCGCGCTCCTCGTCGCTGGTCTGGGAACGGCGGCGTTCCGGCACCGCGCGCGGCCCACCTACCCGGCCGCCGGCGGCGGCAGCCCGACGGCCGCGGTGCTGGAGAGCGGCGCCCGCCGCTTGGTGCTGCTGATGGCGATCGCGGCCGCCCAGGTCGTCGCCGTCGTGGCCGGCGCGGCGCTGCTGCTGACCCCGCCCGACGTGGATGACCCGGACGCGCGGCTCGTCGCCGGCGCGCTGCTCACTGCGGCCGGGGCGGTGGCGCTCCGCGCCGGCCTCGCGGTCCGCCCGTTTCTCGACCGCACCCGGGTGCCGCCGGCCACGGCCGAGGACGATCCGGTCACCAAGCAGGCCCGGGACGGCCTGCGCCGCCTGCTCTACCTGCGCAGCGAGCTCAGCGGCTGGACCGGCGCCGTGAAGCTCGGCGGCGGCTCCTGGCTCCCGATCGGCGTCGACGCGACCGCGAGCGGCAGCATCACCGAGGCGGAGGTGCCGCTCGGCGTGCCGCAGATCGTCAAGCAGATCGTCGACCTGCTCGAGCAACGCGGCCCGGCGCTCGTCGCCATCGACGAGCTGGACAAGATCGAGTCCGCGGAGAAGGCGCGCGACCTGCTCAGCGAGCTGAAGCCGCTGTTCACCGCGGCGAACGCATTCTTCCTGGTGTCGATGTCAGAGGACGCGATCGCAAACTTCGAGCGGCGCGGGCTCCCATTCCGGGACGTCTTCGACAGCGCGTTCGACGAGGTCCTGCCGATCCCATACCTCACCTTCGACAACTCGATCACGCTGATCAACGACCGGGTGCTGTACGTGCCGCCGCCGTTCATCGCCCTGGCCTACTGCCTGTCCGGCGGCCTGGCCCGGGACCTCATCCGCACCACCCGGCGAATGGTGAACCGCGGCGGCGACCTGGAGGAGGTCGCCCGGGACCTGGTGCACGGCGAGCTGCGCGGCAAGACCGCGGCCGTCACCTCCGCGATCCGCAGCGTGCTGCTCGAGCCGGAGTCGTCGGCGGTCCTGCGGGCCCTCGGCCGGCTCGACACCTGCCCGCCGGCCGGCCCGCGCGCCCGCCCCTGCCTGCTCGACGACGACTGGCTGGCCGTGGTCGACGCGCTGGGCACGCAGCTGCAGGCCGCGGAGGGCGCCGCGCCGACCGACGTCGGAGACCGGCGCACGCTGCGGCGGCTCGGCATGGAGCTCGTCGGGTACCACTACTACTGCCGCACCCTGCTGGAGCTGTTCGTCGTCACCGAGGACGACGCCCTGGACCGGCTCGTCCGGGCCATCGAGGCGCAGCAGGGGAGGGTGCTGGACCTGCTCGCCCGGGCCAGGCAGGACTTCACGCTAAGCCCCTACCTCGTGTGGGAGCGGGTGACGGAGTGCCGGGAGCTGCTCGGCCTCCGACCGTACGCCACGCCGCCCTCGCTGCTGGCGTCCGCGTCGACCACGCCCGCTGCCCCCGAACTGCCCGCCGGTCCCGAACCACACACCGGTCCGGAGTCGCCCGCCGGTCCCGAGCCGCGTGCTGTCCCCGAGCCGCCCGCCAGCCGGGCGGAGCAGGCCCCCGCGCCGGTCGCCTGACGGTGGCTGGGAGGGTGACTGTGGGCCGGCGGGTCGGGCCGTCCCTGTTGCTCGCCCGGCTGGCCTGCCTGCCGGCACTGCTCGTCGCCGGGTGCACAGACTCGGGCTCGGCCGGATCGTCCACCTCGGCGTCGGCCCCGCCGGCCGGCGGCCCCCCGCTGCCGGGCACCCTCGGGTCAGGACTGGATGATGCCGTACGCGGCGCGGATCGCGCTCAGCTCGGCCGGGTCGGCGTTCGCGTTGAGCGCGGCGTGAATGGCGGCGAAATACTCGTCCAGGCCGCCCGGCGTCGCGATTACCAGGGTCGTCGCGGGGCCGTCGATGGACCGCAGGCCGTGTGGGACGTTGCGCGGCAGGAACACGAACGACCCGGGCTCGGCGCGGAACACGTCCTCGCCGCACTCGACCTCCAGGGCCCCGGTGAGGACGTAGAAGCTCTCGTCCTCGCGGGTGTGCATGTGTCTGGGCGGTCCGCCGTCGATGGTGGCTTCGAGCAGGGTGAGGCTGCCGCCGGTCGACCGGCGGGAGGCCCTGACGTCCGGCCGGCCGCCGGGCAACGCTTCACCCGGACCGAGGGCGTATCCACGAACGACGGACTCGTTGGGCACCGCAGCCTCCCTGGATCGGTGTCGCGGACGGGCCGCCGACCGGGCCGATCCTGCCGGGCCCGGGCAACGCCAGGCACATCGGCCCCGCCGACCCGTCCACCCCGGCACCCCGCGCGGGCCACCGGGATCCACGACGCCGTGTCGCGAAGCCGGGTCGAGAAGGCGCCGCAGCGCAACCTGACCGAGGCCAGCGCGAGCACAGGCGGCCGGACGCGCTCAGCTCGGCTCTGCGCAGAGCCGCTCACGTCGGGGCTGGCGGCTGCTTGAGGTACTCGTTGGCCCATGCTCCGCCGAGGTCGCTGACCACGACCTGCTCGCGCATCACGGATACGTCCTCGGAGTTGGGATCGGTGTACCGTCCGGCGTAGGTTCGGCCGTCGGTGAAGCGGACCTGCATCTGCAGGAGCCGCAACAAATGGTAGGCCTCCCAGTATCGGGGATTACATGCGTCGCATACCCGGGTGGTGGCGACGAGCGCATCCAGCGCGGCGTACATGCTGGGCCGTACCGTGCCCCAATCGTTGCCCTGCGGGTAGTAGATGTTTCCGGTCCCGCGTTTGTAGATCGTGCCGCCGGGCGCGAGATACGGCGGCGACCGGAACGACTTGTTTATCAGCGCGGAGTAGACGACTGCGTTGTTCCAGAGGGCGGACTGCGGCCCGGCCTGGTTGGCGTACCTGGCGACCAGCAGGCTGTACATGTTGAGCCGGATGGTGGACATGTAGTCCGGGTTGATGATGTTGTGGTTCACCAGCGTGCCGTCTTCGTTGATGTTCGACCCGGCCAGCCAGTCCTTGATGGGCTTGCCGTCCACGATGGTGGTGTTGGTCAGGTCCGACGGCTTGGCGAAAGATGCCGCCATCAATTGGATGGCCTGGTGTCGCCAGCCGGCCGCGCGGGGGTCTGTCGGCAGCATCGCCGCCGCCAGGTAGAGCACGGTCGCGTTCCAGGCGTTCTCCTCGGCTCCGGTGTCGCCCGGCGTCAGGATCACCCCGTTGCGATCCCGGTAGTAGCGGACCGGCTGGTAGCGCCGCCAGTCCGCCTCGTAGGCCACCATGCGGGCGACGCATTGCCGGTCGGCGGCGGTGAGGCTGGGCCAGACCAGCCAGGCGCCCCAGCCGGCGTGGAACGCCCAGTAGGCACTTTGCACGCTGCGGCCCCAGCCGGTCAGCCCCGCGTTGACCTTGTGATTCATGGCGAGCCCGACCGCGATGTGGCGTACCCGCTGGGCCGCGACGTAGCGGGACATGCCGACCGCAGTCGGGTTGTACCCCTTGGAGGCCAGAGCCAGCGCGACCGCGCTTGCGACCATGGCCGGCGTGCGGATGGCCTGCTCATTCGTGCCGCCGGGGTTGACCGGCCCGGTCTGGCCGCCATAACAGGTCGGGAACCAGGAGATGAGGTTGAACCGGAGCGCCCGGGTGTACGCGGTCAGGAAGTTCGCCGCGTGGGTCGCGGTCGGCACCGGCAAATCTGGGATCACCGGCGCCACCACCGGCAACGGCGTCGGACTCGGCTTCGGCCACGGGTTGGCGCCGGTCACCCTGGGCGCCGGACACTGGACCGGCGGGTTCACCGTCGCGACCAACGCCACGGCCCGGGCAGGCACCGCGGTGGCGGCCACCGTGCAGAGCACCACCGCGGCCGTCGCCGCAGATCCTCGGAGTCTCATGAGAGAACCCTCCCGTGGGGCGGCGCGGTCCCGGCGCCGCGCGCCGCTGGTCTCCACGGCTGCCACGGCCGGCGGAGCCAGCAGCGTCCCACGTTTCCGAGCGGTCTGCCGGGTTTTTGCCCGATCGGCCCGCGGATCATCGATCTGTCCGCTCGGCCGGCTGGACGCGTGGCTGTCGGAACGACGACCAAGATCCTTGGCAGGACTCCGGGCTGCTGTCCTTTCGCTGCTCTACCCTTCCCGTCATGGGTCTGGGCGGGGGCGGCGCCGGGCGCGTCTTCCGGCCGACGCCGTGGTGGCTGCGAGCGTTTCTGCTCGTCAATGTCGCGCAGGATCTCGGCTTGGGGCTGAGCGGTCTCCTCGTCCCGACTCATATCCTCATGCCGCTGAAGGGTCTCAGCCCACTCAACGCGCGGTTTGTCGGCTCGCTCTACCTGGGTGGCGGGACGGTGATCCTGTGCGCGGCTCTGGTCCGGCGAGTGGTGGACGCCCGCATCGCGCTGTACAGCCTTTTCGTCATCACCGCGCTCGTGCTGGGGATGACGCTCGGGTACTGGGCCAGCTTCACGGTCGGCGGCGTTCCGAAGCTGTGGATGCTCACCTACGTCGTGGATCCGGTCGTGGTGCCGGTGGCCATCGTGACCCTCGGCGTAGTGCGGCCGGCCGCGCCGGGGCGACACCGGCTGACCCCGTTGTTCCTGACCGAGGCGGTCGTTCTGGGCGGCGCGGGGATCGTGCTGGTGCTGGCCCCGGTCGGCATTCTCGGCGGGTGGCCGTGGACGCTGACCCGGCTGCTCGCCCGGGTCTACGGCGCCTTTTTCCTGGCGTTCGCGGTGGGCGCCCTGCTGGCCGCGTATGAGCGCCGCACGGCCGCGCTAGGGCCGTTCCTGACCGGCTCGGTCGCGCTGCTGGTGTTCATGCTCAGCGCGTCCCTGCTGCATCTCGACCGGTTCCACCACGGTGCCGCCCGGTGGCTGTGGTTCGGCGCCCTGGCCGCAGGTCTGGCGGCGTTCTCCTTCGGTCGGGCGACGCTGATGCGGGCCCGGCACCGTGGCTCGCCGGCGATGGCCGAGCCATGACGCTCCCCCGCCGGCCGGCGCTGCGGCTCTACCTGGCGACAGCCGGCGCGGTGCTGCTCGGGCAGGGCGGCGCGTCGCTGCTGGTTCGGGCAGCCGGCCGGGACCCGCACGCGACGAGCCGGCTGCTCAGCGACCCGGCGCACGCGGCGATCCACGTCGTCTGGGGTCTCGTCCTGCTCGGCGTGCTCGCGGTCCGGGCCGGCGAGACGGCCGAGGCGAGGGTGGCGCTCGCCTTCGGCGCCTTCTACGTCGGGCTGCTCGTGCTCGGTCTGACCGTGCACCACCCGTTCGGCCTGATGATCGACGGGAAGGAGAACGCCTTCCACGCCGTGGTCGGCCCCGCCGCGCTGGTGCTCGGGCTGCGCGCGCTGCTGCGCGGCCAGCGGGCCCCCGCCGGCCAGGGGGTGCAGGCCCGATGACCGCGATCGCCGTCCTGGTCGGGCTGACCGCGATCGCCATGCTGATCGGCCTGTTCCGCAACCGGCTGCCCTGGGAGGTGGTCCGGCTCGGCTACGTCCTGGGTCTCTGCACGCCGCTGCTGGCCCTGGCGTACGCGATCTGGCAGTTGTGGCACCGGTGGGTCGGCTGGCCGGAGCTGGCCCTGCTGGCCGGCTTCTACCTCGGCACCGGGCTGGGCATCACGGTCGGGTACCACCGGTTCCTGGCCCACCGCAGCTTCCAGACCGGTCCGGCGGTCGAGGCGGTGCTGCTGATCCTCGGCGCGATGGCGCTGCCGGCGCGGCCGCTCGACTTCGCCGCCTACCACCTGCAGCACCACGCGCACGCCGACCGGGACGGGGATCCGCACAGCCCGCGGGACGGGTTCCTGCATGCCCACATCGGCTGGACCTTCAGCCGGCAGCGGCCGGACCGGGAGCGGTACTGCCGGCACCTGCGCGGCGACCGGGTCCTCGCCTTCGTCGACCGGACCAGCCTGCAGTGGTTCGGCATCGGGCTGCTGCTGCCGGCACTGATGGACGGTTGGAAGGGCTTCCTGTGGGGCGGTCTGGTCCGGATGGCGGTGCAGAACCACGCGACGTTCGCGGTCAACTCGATCGGCCACGCGTTCGGGTCCCGCCCGTTCGCCACCACCGACCGGAGCCGGAACAACCTGCTGGTCGCGCTGTGGTCGCTCGGTGAGGGCTGGCACAACAACCACCACGCGTTCCCGTCCGCCGCGGCGCACGGGATCGGCTGGCGGCAGCCGGACATCAGCGCGCTGCTGATCCGGTCCCTCGCCCGGACCGGTCTGGTGTGGAACGTGCGGCAGATGCCCGCGGCGGTACTGGCCCGCCGGCTGCGGGCAGCGCTGCCGGCCGGTGCGGAGGGCGAGCGGTGACCTCGACCGGCGGCCGAACCGATGCGCGTCGGCGTCCTTGACATCCTGGCGTTGCCGTCGCAGAGCCCGGCGGACGCCGTCTACCATGCCCTGATCACCAAGCAGTTCGCCAGCATCACGCCGCAGGCGATCTCCGTCTGGTGCCGCAGGCTCGGCCATGACACGTTCTACGCCGTCTACTACGGGGCTGGCGACGCGCGCCGGCTGCTGCCGCCGGACCTCGACCTGGTGTTCATCGCCTGCTACACCCAGGTGAGCCCGATCGCGTACGCGGTGGCGCTGCTCTACCGGAAGGCGGGCACCCGGACGGTGGTCGGCGGCCCGCACGCGAAGGCGTTCCCGGTCGACTGCCTGCGCTTCTTCGACCTGGTCGTCAAGGACTGCGACCAGGCCCTGATCGCCGACATCCTGGCCGGCCAGTTCGACCCGGGCTCGGTGGTCTCCAGCGCCCGGCCGTTCGATGACGTGCCGACGGTCGAGGAACGGATGCCGGAGATCCGGGCCTCCGCGTTCTACTGGGGCCGAAAGCGACTACGGCTGTCGACCATCCCGATGCTGGCCAGCACCGGCTGCCCGTACCGGTGCGACTTCTGCATCGACTGGGACAACGCCTACCGGCAGTTGCCCACCGCCCGGCTCGCGGCCGACGTGCGCTACCTGGCCGGCCGGCTGCCCGGCACCCTCATCGTGTTCCACGACCCCAACTTCGCGGTGCGGTTCGACCAGGTCTTCGAGGTGCTGGAGAGTGTGCCGCCGCCGGTGCGGCCGCCGTACATGATGGAGAGCACGCTGACTGTCCTCCGCGACGAGGCTCGCCTGGCCCGGCTCAAGAAGACCAACTGCGCCCTGGTCGCGCCGGGTGTCGAGTCCTGGAGCGACTACTCCAACAAGGCCGGCCTCGGGCACACGGCCGGGCTGCAGAAGGTGGACCGGGTGGCGGAGCACTTCCACCGTCTCCACCAGAACGTGCCCTACCTGCAGGCCAACTTCATGTTCGGGCTCGACACCGACTCCGGCACCGAGCCGGCGGAGCTGACCAGGCTGTTCATGGACCGCACGCCGTTCGTCTGGCCCGTGATCAACATCCCGATGCCGTTCGGCGGGACCCCGGTGCACCACGACCTGGTGCGTCAGAACCGGATCCTGCGCGCCATGCCGTTCGGCTTCTACTACGCCCCCTACCTGGTCACCACGCTGAAGCACTACGACCCGGTCAGCTACTACGCGCAGCTGGTGGACCTGCTCGAGCACGCATCGACACCGGCGATGTTGCGCCGCCGGCTGGCCAGCACCGGAAACCGGACGATCAGGCTGGTGCACCGGATCCGGACCGCCGGCGTGCGGGCGAACCTCAGGAACTACCGCCGAATTCTCGGCATGCTGCGCGACGACGCCCGGTTCCGGGCGTTCCACGAGGGCAGGTCGACCGCGCTGCCCGAGTTCTACCGCCATCGGTACGAGAGGATGCTCGGGCAGTACTCGGCGGTGCTGTCCCCCGCCGACCGGGTGCCGAACCTCGACCCGGGACCGGTCTAACCGGCCGGCCGGCCGGCGCGTGCGACCAGCTGAAGCCACCGGCGCGGAACGGAGCTCAGGCCGAGCTCCTCGAACGCCTCGGCCGCCCCATGTCCCAGCGCGTCCGCTCCGGCGGCGAGCGGCGCGCCCGGGAGCGCACCCTCGATGAACGACCAGTAGTGCCCGATGTCCTGGAACGAACGCAGGGTCATCGCCGCCTCGTCCAGCCCGAAGTGGGTCACCTCGAAGCCATGTCGGCGCAGCAGCGCCTGATACTCCTCCGGCGAGAGCCAGTCCATCGCCGGCGCCCGGCGGCCGTGGACGAGCCGGACCTCCGGGTACTGGCGGCGCAGCCAGCGCAGCGCGCGGGCCGTCCACAGCCGGTAGAACGCCTCGCTGCCGGGCGCGTAGGCGCCGGTGAAGAAGGCGCTGTTCATCCCGAGCAGGCCGCCGGGAGCCAGCGCCCGCGCGACGGCGTCGACCACCTCGTCCTTGTCCGGAACGAGATGGATGGCATTGCAGAAGAACACCGCGTCGACCGGGGCAAGACCGGCCAGCTCGGCCGCGTCGCCGTGCACCAGGCGGACGTCGATCGCCCGCTCCGCCAACCGACGCCCGGCCACCTCGAGCGCGGCCGCGGACGGATCGATCCCGGTGATGGTGCCGTCCACTCGGCGCTCGCGCAGCTCCTCCACGAGAATCTCGGTAAGCGCACCCGTGCCGCAGCCGAGGTCCACCACGGACACTCGCCCGCCGCCACGGCGCACCAGCTGCTCGACGGTCCGCCGGACCAGCCGGCGGTTCACATCCGCGTAGAAGCCATGACGGGTGAACGGCTCGTACGAGTAGGTCTCTCGCCCAGCGCTCCGGTCGGTCACCCGTCTCCGTCCCTCAACGAACGTCGAGTTGCCCGGCCACGAGGATAATCCCGGTCCCCGGTCACCGAGCTTGGGGCAATCGGACGGAGCCGCGCTTGGCTGCGCGGGCGGACGGGGGCGGCACCACCGGTCCGATGTCTCCGTCCGGTGCCTCGTCCAGGTCGACGATCACGGGGGCGTGGTCGCTCGGACCGGTGCCTTTGCGGGCGTGCCGGTCCACCCAGGCCGCCCGCACCCGGTCGGCGACCGGGGCGGTGGCCAGCACGAGGTCGATGCGCATGCCGAGATCCTGGTGGAACATGCCCGCCCGGTAGTCCCAGTAGGTGAACACCCGCTCGGTGGGCCACCGATCGCGGACCACGTCGTGCAGGCCGAGCGCCAGCAGGTCGGCGACCGCCGCCCGCTCCGGCGGGGTGACGTGGGTCTGTCCGATGTAGGCGTCCGGGTCGAACACGTCGGCGTCGGTCGGTGCGATGTTCATGTCCCCGCACACCACAGCGTCCCGCGGACCGGCCCGGAGGGCCTCGCGCAACGCCGCCAGCCAGGCCAGCTTGTACCGGTAGTGCTCCGAGTCCGGCACCCGCCCGTTCGGCACGTACACCGAATGCACCCGGACCCCGCCGCAGGTCGCGGCCACCGCCCGCGCCTCCTGGTGCGGGAAGCCGGGCCCGCCGGCGAGTCCCGTCACGACCTCGTCGAGCCCCACCCGGGACAGGATCGCGACCCCGTTCCACTGCGCCTCACCGTGTGCGGCCACCGCGTAGCCGCGGCCGGCCAGCTGCTCGCCGAGCAGCTCGGCGAACGCCTCGTCGGCGAGCTTCGTCTCCTGCAGGCAGACCACATCGGGCTGCCGCTGGTCCAACCACGGCAGCAGCCGCGGCACCCGCTGCTTGACCGAGTTCACATTCCAGGTCGCGATCCGCACCGGTCCACCTACCTGCCCGCGCGGCGGGTCGGTGTGGGCTCGGCGAAAGCGCGCATGGCCTCGACCGCGAGCCGGTCGACCAGGTCGTTCATCGGGTCGCCGGAGTGGCCCTTGACCCACCGGAACGAGATGTCCGCGCGGTCGCGGACGGCGATGACCAGCGGCTCCCACAGGTCACGGTTGGCCACCGGCTTCTTTCCACTGTTGACCCACTCGCGGGTCACCCAGCCCCTCCACCAGGCGTCTCGGAAGCAGTTCACGACGTAGGTCGAGTCGCTGACCACGACCAGCGGACCGTCGAGGGCGCGCACTGCCTCGAGTGCGGCCTGGATCTCCATCCGCTGGTTCGTCGCGGCCAGCACGCCGCCGCTGGCCTGCCGGCCGTCCTCGGTCGCCCACGCCCAGCCGCCCGGGCCGGGGTTGCCCGAGCAGGCCCCATCCGTCCAGACCAGCAGCGCGCCCGCGACGGCCGGCATCGGCTCCCGCGGCGCACGCCGGGCCGATCCCGTCACCAGCGTCGGCTTGGTCACGCACGCCACGTGCGCCCAGCGCCCTCCGACCTTGGAGATCTCGTCTCCGGGGCTGATGGTCGAGGAGCAGACCCCGCAGGTCGTCGGGTACTTCGCGGTCAGCGGCACCCGCCCAGCCTACGCAGCCGCCCCCGGCACCGCCGACCGCCGAGGCGCGCCGAGGGTCGACGGCCCGGCTCGCCAGGCCGTCGACGAACAGGTCGACTGGATCTCGCCGGAGCGCTGGGCCTGCGCACCAGCGCCCGGCAGCCGCTGTACGACGTGCATGGTCGGTGGCGGCCGGGCCGGTTTGGCCGCCGCGGTGTACGCGGCCTCCGAGGGTCTGAGCACCGTCGTCGTGGAGCGCGAGGCGCCCGGCGGTCAGGCGGGTCAGAGCGCCTCGATCGAGAGCTACCTGGGGTTCCCGAAGGGACTGACCGGCTTCGACCTCGCCCAGCGCGCGATCGCCCAGGCCACCCGGTTCGGAGCCGAGATGGTCCTCGCGCCTTCGTACCTGATGATCGTCACTATTAGTGTATGACCGTTTACAAATCGTATCAGCACTATTGTTCTCGAATGGAGTTCACCCGCCGACTGCTGGTCGGTGTCGCCGTCCTGGTCACCGCCCTGTCCACCGCGGCGGGGGTCGCCTCCGCCGCTCCGGCCGAGCAGCAGGCGGTCGCCGCCCCGGAGTTCGGCCCCAGCGTCAAGGTGTTCGACCCGAGCATGCCGACGAGCGAGATCCAGGCGACCGTCGACGCCATCGCCGCGCAGCAGGTCGACAACGAGATGGGGGCGCAGCGGTACGCGTTGCTGTTCAAGCCCGGCACCTACGGGACGGCCGCCAACCCGCTGGTCTTCCAGGTGGGTTACTACACCGAGGTGGCCGGGCTGGGGGCCTCGCCGACCGACGTCACCATCAACGGCCACGTTGACGTGTACAACCGCTGCCTCAGCCCGACGAACTGCATCGCGCTGGTCAACTTCTGGCGCTCGTTGTCGAACCTCACGATCAACGTCAGCGGCTTGACCGGGTGCCGGGCCTCGGGTGACTTCTGGGCGGTCTCGCAGGCGGCGCCGATGCGGCGGGTGAACATCACCGGCGGCAACCTCACGCTCATGGACTACTGCACCGCGGGTCCGCAGTACGCCAGCGGCGGCTTCATCGCGGACTCCACGACCGGCTTCGTCATCAACGGGTCACAGCAGCAGTTCCTGGTGCGCGATAGCAGCATCGGTGGCTGGTCGAACGCGGTGTGGAACCAGGTCTTCGCCGGCGTGCGGGGAGCGCCGGCGCAGTCCTTCCCGAACCCGCCGTACACCACCCTGGCGACGACGCCGGTGAGCCGGGAGAGGCCGTACCTGTACGTCGACTCGTCCGGAGCGTTCAACGTGTTCGTCCCGGCGACCCGGACGAACTCGTCCGGCCCGACCTGGCAGAACGGTCAAACGCCGGGCCGGTCGATGCCGCTGTCCGACTTCTTCCTGGCCAAGCCGTCCGACTCGGTGCAGACCATCAACAACCAGCTTGCCCGGGGGATGAACCTGATCCTCACCCCCGGTGTGTACAACGTCGACCGGTCGATCACGATCAAGCGGTCGGACACCGTCGTGCTGGGCCTGGGGATGGCTACGCTCACCGCGGTGAACGGGGCGGTGCCGCTCCGGGTCGGGGACGTCAAGGGTGCCGACATCGCCGGCCTGATGATCGACGCCGGCCCGGTCAACTCGCCGATGCTGCTGCAGGTCGGCACGCCGGAGGGCGACGACGTGCAGGACAGCGAGCCCGACCCGGCCGACCCGACCGTCCTGCACGACGTGTTCTTCCGCGTCGGCGGCCCGCACGTCGGCAAGGCCACCGTCAGCCTCGAGGTCAACAGCGACCACGTCATCATCGACGACCTGTGGGCCTGGCGGGCCGACCACGGCGTGCCGGGCTCGGTCGGCTGGACGGTCAACACGGCGGACACCGGGGTCGTCGTCAACGGCGACGACGTGACCGCGCTCGGCCTGTTCGTCGAGCACTACCAGAAGTACAACGTCATCTGGAACGGTCAGCACGGGAAGACGATCTTCTTCCAGAACGAGCTGCCGTACGACCCGCCGAACCAGGCCGCCTACCAGCACGACGGCGTCCTCGGCTGGGCCGCGTACAAGGTGGCCGACTCGGTCCAGAGCCACGAGCTGTGGGGCGGGGGCAGCTACGTCTTCTTCAACGTCGACCCGACCATCCACGCCACCCGCGGGTTCGAGGTGCCGGTCACCCCGGGCGTGCAGATGCACGACCTGCTGACCGTCAACCTGAGCGCCGGCACGATCGACCACGTCGTCAACGACACGGGCGCACCGGCCACCACGGCGGCAATCGGTGTCCCGAGCACCGTGGTCAGCTACCCCTGACCCGAAGGCACGCTACAGCCGGGCACTGCCGTCGAGTGGCCGGGTCGGCCGGCGCCGACCGCGTGGGTGGGTGCGTGGGCGGCTACCCGGTCGGTACTTGACACACGGCTCCCGTATCTCCATATTTATCTAGGCAACTAGATGTATAGGAGAAGCAGGTGATCCAGTTCCGGCTCGACACCCGGTCCGGCGTCTCCACCTACCTGCAGATCGTCCATCAGGTCCGGCACGCGGTCCGGCTGGGGATCCTCCACCCGGGTGATCAGCTTCCCACCGTGAAGGACGTGGTCGGCGCGCTGGCCATCAACCCGAACACGGTGCTGAAGGCCTACCGGGAGCTGGAGCACGACGGGTTGGTCGAAGGCCGGCCGGGGCTCGGCACCTTCGTGCGGCAGACCGTCGGCGGGCCGCCGCCCGGCGCCCACGCGGCCCTCCGCCGCGGCCTGGACCGCTGGCTGCGCACCGCGTTCGACGCCGGCCTGGACGCCGAGGACGTCCGGGCCCTGGTCGAGACGTCGCTGCGCGACCGCGGGCAGGAGGGAGTGGCATGACCGCGGCGGTGATCGCGGCCGGGCTGGGCAAGCGCTACCGGCGTCACTGGGGCCTGCGGGACTGCACGGTCGAGATCCCGGAAGGGCGGGTCGCCGCGCTGGTCGGGCCGAACGGCGCCGGCAAGACGACGTTGCTGCACCTGGCGACCGGCCTGTGCCGGCCGACCGCCGGGACGGTCCGCGTCCTCGGTCGAGCACCGGACCGGGACGTGGAGCTGCTGCCGGACATCGGGTTCGTGGCCCAGGACGTCCCGCTGTACCGGTCGTTCACGGTCCGCGAGCTGCTGGCCCTCGGCCGGCACACGAACCCGCGATGGGACGGCGAGTTCGCCGTGGCTCGGCTGCAGGATGCGGGCATCGACCTCGGCCAGCGCGCCGGCACCCTGTCCGGTGGGCAGCGAGCCCAGGTCGCGCTGACCCTCGCCCTGGCCAAGCGTCCCCGGCTGCTGCTGCTGGACGAGCCGCTGGCCAGCCTCGACCCGCTGGCCCGGCGGGAGTTCCTGCAGGCGCTGATGGAGGGGGTCGCCGACGGCGGGCTGACGGTCGTGCTCTCCTCGCACCTGATCGCCGATCTGGAGCGGGTCTGCGACTACCTCGTCGTGCTCTCCGCGGCGCGGACCCAGGTCGCCGGCGACATCGACCAGCTCCTGGCCTCGCACCGGATCCTCACCGGCCCCAGGCGCGACGTGGTGGCCGGCGCGGCCGGCGTGGCCGCGGTCGTCCAGCAGGCACACACCGAGCGGCAGTCGACGCTGCTGGTCCGGACGAGCGGACCGATCGTCGACCCCGCCTGGTCGGTCGCGGAGATCGGGCTGGAGGAGCTCGTCCTGGCCTACCTCGGCCGGCCACAGGCGACCGCGCTGCCCCCGCCCCGACTCGCCCACACCGCAGCGGAGGGCTGACATGATCTGGCTGACCTGGCGCCAGCACCGGACGCAGCTGCTGGCCGGCGCGGTGGCGCTGGCGCTGATCGCGGCCGCGCTGCTGCTCACCGGATTCGGCATCGCCGCCACGTTCCGTGACTCGGGCCTCGCGGACTGCCTCGCGGCGCCCGGCCGGGACTGCGAAGCCGTGCAGAACCTGTTCGACAACCGCTACGTCAACCTGCAGTTCACCATCCCGCTGTTCCTCGTCCTGCCGGCGCTGCTCGGCATCTTCTGGGGCGCTCCGCTGGTGGCCCGCGAGCTGGAGCACGGCACCCACCGGCTGGCCTGGACCCAGGGCGTGAGCCGACTGCGCTGGGCCGGCACGAAGGTGGTGACCCTCGCCGGCGCGGCCGTGCTCGGCGCCGCGCTCCTCGCCTGGTTGCTGTCCTGGTGGAGCCGGCCGTTCGTGGCGTCCTCCGACAACCGGTTCTCCTTCGGTGTGTTCGACCTGCGCGGGATCGTGCCGGTGGCCTATGCGCTGTTCGCGCTCGCGGTCGGCGTCGCGGCCGGGACCCTCATCCGCCGCACGGTCCCCGCGATGGCCGCCACGGTCGGCGTCTACGCGGCGGTGCGACTGGTGGTCGAGCTGTGGGTCCGCCCGCACCTCGCCAGCGCGCGGACGGTGACGTTCCCGTTCCTCGGTCCGAGGCCGCGTTCCGGCCTGGGTGACTGGATCCTGTCGACCAGGACCGTGGATGGAGCCGGCCACGTGCTGGCCGACGGCCAGTCGCTGAACCTCAACGTGCTCGGACCGAGGTGTCCGGGCCTGGTCCCACCCGGCGCCGCGCTGCCGGACAAGTTCGCGGTCCAGCAGTGCATCGAGCGGATCGGGCTGCACGTCCAGGCGACCTACCAGCCTGGGAACCGGTACTGGCTGTTCCAGGGGATCGAGACAGCGATCTTCGTCTCGCTGGCCCTGATGCTGCTCGGGTTCAGCGTCTGGTGGGTGCGGCGGCTGGCCTGAGGACCGTCAGCTCGGGCAGGGGCCGTCGCTGAGCTTCGGGTCGTCGGCCTGGAACTGCCGGCCGGAGACCCGGCACCACACCCTGGCCGGTCCCCCGGACACGGGCAGCCGGTGGCAGGGGCAGCACCGCTCCCGGCTGCCGATGGGGTGGATGTGCTGGGGTGACATGGCGCCCTCCTTCCCGGAGGGACACGGACGCCGCCGGCGGCTGGTTCACCCCACCGTCACCGGCTCCGCGCGGCGAGTGGTGTCGGAGTCGACTGGCTCGGCATGCACCGTCCGGCGAAAGGCGAGGGCCACCACCGCGCCGACCACAGACAGGCCGGCGGCCACCGCGAGGGCGGGGCGGAAGCCCCGGGTGACGGCGGCCCCGACCGGCCAGGCCTGAGCGGCGTTGACAGCCGGGGCGAGGAGAGCTATGTTCGCAGACCGACACTAGATTATCGCATCGTGGAATCCGGATGGCCCAGTGACACTGTCGACGCACGTCCTGGACGCGGCTCGGGGCCAGCCGGCCGCGGGCATGGCCGTGACGCTGAGCCGGCGCGCCGGCTCCGGCTGGGAGTCGGTGGCGCGCGGTGCCACCGAGGCCGACGGCCGGCTGCGGATGGCCGACGAGACCGGCGTGGAGATCGGGCTCAGCGCCGAGGTGTACCGGCTCGACTTCGACACCGGCGCCTACTTCGCCGTGTCCGGCCAGGCCGGCTTCTACCCGCTGGTGAGCATCACCTTCGAGGTCACCGACCCGGGCTCGCACCACCACGTCCCGCTGCTGCTCTCGCCGTTCGCCTATTCCACCTACCGAGGGAGCTGAGGCTCGTGGCCGTGACGCTCGGGCACAACCAGTACGGCAAGGCCGAGACCCGGGTGGTCCGGGTCTACCGCGACGCCGACCCGCACGAGCTGGTCGACTACAACGTCAGCGTCGCGCTGTCCGGCGACTTCGCCGCCATCCACCTCGACGGCGACAACAGCAGGTGCCTCACCACGGACGCGACGAAGAACACGGTCAACGCGTTCGCGAAGGAGCACGGCGAGGCGGCCAGGCAGCCGGAGTCGTTCGGGCTCGCGCTCGCCCGGCACTTCGTCGAGCACGTCGAGCCGGTGTCCCGGGCCCGGATCAAGCTGGAGATGTACCCGTGGCGGCGGCTGGCCTCGCAGGGGTCGCCGCATCCGCACGCGTTCGCCCGGGACGGCGGCTACGTGCGCACCGCGACGGTGACCTACCAGGACGGGCGGGCCTGGGTCACGTCCGGGGTGAAGGACCTGGTGCTGCTGAAGACGACCGACTCGGAGTACCACGGCTTCCTGCGCGATCGCTACACGACGCTGGCCCCGACCACGGACCGGGTGATGGCCACCTCGGTGACCGGGCAGTGGTGGCACACCGACCTCGACGTCGACTGGGCCAAGTCCTACGACGACGCGCTGGTCACCCTGACCGACGTCTTCGCCGGCCATCACAGCCTGGCGCTGCAGCACACCATGTACGCCATGGGCGAGGCGATGATCGCCAGCCAGCCGGAGCTCGGCGAGGTGCGCTTCTCGCTGCCGAACAAGCACCACTTCGTCATCGACCTGTCGCCGTTCGGGCTGGACAACCCGAACGAGGTCTTCCACGCTGACGACCGGCCGTACGGGTACATCGAGGGGACGATCCACCGCGACGGCGCGCCGGACCCGGTGCTCGCGTTCGACCCGGGCCAGGGCTGGTAAGGGCGCCGGGCCCCACTCAGGCCGAGGGTCGCTCCGCGGCCAGGTCGGTGGCCAGGTCCTTCGCCGCGGTCTGCAAGAGCGGCACGGCGCGCTCCACCAGCTCCTCGGTCAGCCGGACCGCCGGCCCCGATATGGACAGGGCGAACGGGCTCGGCCCGCCGAGCACCGGAACGGCCACGCACCGGACACCGACGTCCTGCTCGCCGTCGTCGGTCGCGTGCCCGCGCTTGCGCACCGCCCGGATCTCCTCGGCGAGCACGTCCGGGTCTGTGATCGTGCGTTCGGTCTGCGCCGGGAGGCCGGTCCGGCCCGCGATGTCCGCAACGTCCTTGTCGGACAGCTGGGCGAGCAGCACCTTGCCGGCGCCGGTGCTGTGCAGGTGCAGCCGGCGGCCCACCTCGGTGAACATCCGCATGGCGTGCGGGGAGGGCACCTGAGCGACGTAGGTTACCCGGTCACCGTCCAACATGGACAGGTTTGTGGTCTCGCCGAGCTCCTCGACGAGCCTGGTCAGGCAGGGCTGGGCCCAGTCGGCGAGCATCCCGCTCGCGCTCTCCCCGAGATTGATCAGCCGCGGCCCCAGCGCGTACCGCCGAGACGGAAGCTGCCGGACGTACCCACCCTGGACCAGGGTGCGGATGAGCCGGTAGATCGTCGGCATCGGAAGGCCCGAGCTGCTCGCGAGCTGGGAGAGGGACAGCTCACCGCCCGCCTCAGCAAGGGACTCGAGGATGGCGAACGCTCGCTCGACCGACTGCACGCCAGTGGTCTGCCTGGTCATCCCTGCATCTCCATCCGTGCCGGCGCGTCGCGCCGGCGTCATCCATCGTGGACGGTCGGCGGCCACCGTCCGCTGCCCGCCCATGCCGCGCTCAACGGTACAGGTGTTCCGCATCGTGGAAGCGCTGCACGCGGTTGACAGGTCAAGGCGGACGTCCTATTTTACATCGCGAAACAAAAATTTCACCAACTGAGAGGGAGCGTCGGTGAGCAGCCCTGGGCCCACGGTGGCCGGCGCGAGCGCGCCGGCCCGGCCGGGGCGGCTCGACTCGGCCTTCCTCTCCGAGGTCGACCGCCGGCTCGCGCCGGCCGACCGGCTACTGGCCAGCCGGTATCCCGGTGACCCGGGGACCCGGCAGCCGGTGCACACCGTCTACCTGCCGGCCGACCAGGCCAGCGCGGACACGCCGCGGCGATGGGGCGACGAGGCGCTGAGGCTGCTCGACGCGGTCGCACCGGACCCGCCGACGGCGGCCGCGGTGAGCGGTCTCGGCGACGCGCTGGACGCCTCGGTGTACGACCGGGCGCGGGCCAAGCTGGCCGCCCAGCCGGTGGAGGACCTCCGGATCGACTTCGAGGACGGGTACGGCTCCCGCCCGGACGCCGAGGAGGACGCCGCCGCGGTCGAGGCCGCGGTCGACCTGTCCCGGCTGCTGCAGGCCGACGGCGGGCCCTCGTACGCCGGCATCCGGTTCAAGAGCCTGGAGCCGGCGACCCGCCGGCGCGGGCTGCGCACCCTGGACCTGCTGCTGGACGCGCTGGTCGAGGCTGGGCCGGTGCCGGACGGGCTCCTGGTCACGGTGCCCAAGGTCACCTCGGTCGACCAGGTGCTCGTCATGGCCGACGTGTGCGCCCGGCTGGAGCGCGCGCACCGGCTCGAGGCCGGTCGGCTGCGCTTCGAGATCCAGGTCGAGGCGCCGCAGGCGATCCTCGGCGCGGACGGCGCCGCGACCGTCGCCGCCATGGTGCACGCGGCCGGCCCGCGCTGCGCCGGCCTGCACTACGGCACCTACGACTACAGCGCGGCCTGCGGGATAGCCGCCCCGTACCAGAGCCTGGAGCACCCGGTCGCGGACCATGCCAAGGCGGTCATGCAGGTCGCCGCGGCCGGCACCGGGGTCCGGCTCAGCGACGGCTCCACCAACGTGCTGCCGGCCGGCTCGCCGGAGCGGGTGGCCGACGCGCTCCGGCTGCACGCCCGGCTGGTCCGGCGGGCCCTGGAACGCGGCTACTACCAGGGCTGGGACATGCACCCCGGCCACCTCGTCACCCGCTACCTGGCCACCTACGCCTTCTACCGGCAGGGCCTCGCGGCGGCCGCGGCCCGGCTGCGCAACTACGTCGCCCGGACCGGCGGCGGGGTCATGGACGAGCCGGCCACCGCGCAGGCGCTGGCCTCCTTCCTGACCCGGGGCGTGCAGTGCGGCGCCCTGGACCCCGCCGAGGTGGCCGCCGCCAGCGGCGTCGACCGCGCCACCCTCGACGCCGTGAGCCGGCGCCAGCCGGTGCCCGTTCCCGCGCAGCCGGAGCGCCCATGACACCCCACCCGCTCCGGTACGACGTCAACCTGTCGATGCTGTTCACCGAGCTGCCGCTGCTGCAGCGCCCGGCGGCGGCCACCGCGGCCGGGTTCGACGCGATCGAATTCTGGTGGCCGTTCGACACCGCGGTACCCGCCGACCCGGAGCTGGACGGGTTCGCCCGGGCGGTCCAGGACGCCGGCGTGACCCTGGTCGGGCTGAACTTCTTCGCCGGTGACATGCCCGCCGGCGACCGCGGGCTGGTGTCCTGGCCGGCGCGGTCCGCCGAGTTCCGGGACAACATCGACGTCACGGTCGGCCTCGGCCGGCGGCTGGGCTGCCGCGCCTTCAACGCGCTGTACGGCAACCGGGTCGAGGACGTGCCCGCGCAGCAGCAGGACGAGCTCGGCGCGGAGAACCTCGCGCTGGCCGCAAAGGCCGCCGCGGACGCCGGCGCGGTCGTGCTGGTCGAGCCGGTCAGCGGCGCCCCGCGGTACCCGCTGCTGACCGCGGCGGACGCGGTCGGGGTCATCGACCGGGTACAGCGCGACGCCGGCGCGGGCAACCTGCGGCTGCTGTGCGACCTCTACCACCTGGCGGCGAACGGCGACGACCTCGACGCCGCCATCGCCGCATACACGGGCCGGGTCGGGCACGTGCAGATCGCCGACTACCCCGGCCGGCACGAGCCCGGCACCGGCGAGCTGGACCTCGCCGGGTACCTCGGCCGGCTCGCCGCCGCCGGTTACGCCGGCTACGTGGGCCTGGAGTACAAGCCCAGCGGCGAGTCCGCGGCCAGCCTCGACTGGCTCCCGGTCGAGCGCCGACGCTCCCGACCCTGACCGGCAAGGAGGAAACCTCGTGACTGTGCCAGCCCGGCGGCCCCCTCGCTCCGCTCCTCGCTGCGCTGCGATGCTCACTCGGGAGGCCGCCTCGTGACTGTGCCAGCCCGGCGGCCCCCTCGCTCCGCTCCTCGCTGCGCTGCGATGCTCACTCGGGAGGCCGCCTCGTGACCACTATCGCGTTCATCGGCCTGGGCATCATGGGCGGGCCGATGGCCGGCCACCTCGTCGCGGCCGGCTTCGACGTGGTCGGCGTCAACCGGTCACCGGAAAAGGTCGCGCGGCTGGTCGAGAACGGCGGGCGGGGTGCGACCTCGATCGCCGAGGCGGTCCACGACGCCGACATCGTCGCCGTGATGGTGCCCGACTCTCCGGACGTGCAGCAGGTGCTGGCCGGCGAGGATGGGGTCTTCGACCACGCCCGTCCCGGCACCCTGGTCATCGACTTCTCCAGCATCCGACCCGACGTCACCGCCGAGCTGGCCGGCCAGGCGCGCGAGCGCGGCCTGCGGATGCTGGACGCGCCGGTGTCCGGCGGCGAGGCTGGGGCGGTCGCGGCCAGCCTGTCCATCATGGTCGGTGGGGAGACCGCCGACTTCGCCGCCGCGAAGCCGGTCTTCGAGGTGGTCGGCAAGACGATCGTGCACGTCGGTCCGAGCGGCTCCGGGCAGACCGTCAAGGCGGCCAACCAGCTCATCGTGGCCGGCAACATCGAGCTGCTGGCCGAGGCCGTGGTCTTCCTGGAGGCCTACGGCGTCGACCTGCAGGCGGCGCTGACCGTGCTCGGCGGCGGCCTGGCCGGCAGCAAGGTCCTCGACCAGAAGGGCAGCGCGATGCTGTCCCGCACGTTCCACCCGGGTTTCCGGGTCGAGCTGCACCACAAGGACCTCGGCATCCTCACCGCCGCGGCCCGGGAGGCGGGGGTCGTCATCCCGGTCGGGGCAGTCGTCGCCCAGCTCATGGCCTCGCTGCGGGCCAACGGCGACGGTGGCCTCGACCACGCCGCGCTGCTGCGCGGAGTGCTGCGACTGTCCGGTCGCGACACCGACTGAGACCAGGAGACACCGATGCCCCGCATGCGCTCCGTCGACGCGGCCGTCGCCATCCTCGAGCGGGAAGGGGTCCAGGTCGCCTTCGGCCTCCCCGGCGCGGCGATCAACCCGTTCTACTCCGCGATGCGCGCCTCCGGCCGCATCCGGCACGTGCTGGCCCGGCACGTCGAGGGCGCCTCGCACATGGCCGAGGGCTACACCCGGGCGGGCGCCGGCAACATCGGGCTGTGCGTGGGCACCTCCGGTCCGGCCGGCACCGACATGGTCACCGGGCTGTACTCGGCCGCCGCGGACTCGATCCCGATCCTGTGCGTCACCGGCCAGGCCCCGGTGGCCCGGCTGCACAAGGAGGACTTCCAGGCCGTCGACATCGCCTCGATCGCCCGGCCGGTGACGAAGATGGCGATGACCGTGCTGGAGCCGGCGCAGGTGCCCGGCGCGTTCGGCCAGGCGTTCCACCTCATGCGGTCGGGGCGTCCCGGACCGGTCCTGCTCGACCTGCCGTTCGACGTGCAGATGGCCGAGATCGACTTCGACCCGGACACCTACCAACCGCTGCCGGTGCACAAGCCGCGGGCAACCCGGGCGCAGGCCGCGAAGGCGCTGGACCTGCTCCGGCGCGCCCAGCGGCCGGTGCTGGTGGCCGGCGGCGGCATCGTCAACGCGGACGCCTGCGCGCTGCTGGTCGAGCTCGCCGACCTGGTCGGCGTGCCGGTGATCCCGACCCTGATGGGCTGGGGCGCGATCCCGGACGACCACCCGCTGATGGCCGGCATGGTCGGGCTGCAGACCTCGCACCGGTACGGCAACGCCACCATGCTGGCCGCCGACTTCGTGCTGGGCATCGGCAACCGCTGGGCGAACCGGCACACCGGCGGGCTGGACGTCTACCGCCGCGGCCGCACGTTCGTACATGTCGACATCGAGCCGACCCAGATCGGGCGGGTGTTCGCGCCGGACTACGGGATCGTCTCGGACGCCGGCGCGGCGCTGGAGGTGCTCCTCGAGGTGGCCAGGGAGCAGCACGCGGCCGGCCTGCTGCCGGACTGGTCCGGATGGGTCGCCGAGTGCCGGGAGCGCAAGCGGACCTTGCAGCGGCGCACCCACTTCGAGAACGTGCCGATCAAGCCGCAGCGGGTGTACGAGGAGATGAACAAGGCGTTCGGCCCGGAGACCCGGTACGTCACCACGATCGGCCTGTCCCAGATCGCCGCCGGCCAGTTCCTGCACGTCTTCCGGCCCCGGCACTGGATCAACGCCGGCCAGGCCGGCCCGCTGGGATGGACGGTGCCGGCCGCGCTCGGCGTGTGCGTGGCCGACCCGCAGGCCCAGGTGGTCGCGCTCACCGGCGACTACGACTTCCAGTTCATGATGGAGGAGCTCGCCGTCGGCGCGCAGTTCAACCTGCCGTTCGTGCACGTCCTGGTGAACAACGCCTACCTCGGGCTGATCCGGCAGTCCCAGCGCGGCTTCGACATGGACTACTGCGTGCAGCTCTCGTTCGACAACATCAACGCGCCCGAGGTGAACGGGTACGGCGTGGACCACGTCAAGGTGGTCGAGGGCCTCGGCTGCAAGGCGCTGCGGGTGCGCGACCCGGAGGAGATCCTGCCGGCGTTCCAGCACGCCAAGAAGCTCGCCGCCGAGCACCGGGTGCCGGTGGTCGTCGAGGTGATCCTGGAGCGGGTCACCAACATCTCGATGGGGACCGAGATCGACAACGTGGTCGAGTTCGAGGAGCTCGCCGTCCGGCGCGAGGACGCCCCCACCGCGATCGCGCTGCTCGACTGAGTCGACCACGAGGCCTCGTCGTGCACGTGCTGGTCGCCCCGGACAAGTTCAAGGGGTCGCTGCGCGCCTCCGAGGTGGCCGGGCACGTCGCCGCCGGGCTGCGGGCCGCGGTGCCCGGGGTCGAGGTGGTGGCGGTGCCGGTCGCGGACGGCGGGGACGGCACCCTGGACGCGGCGGCCGCCGCCGGCTACCGCCTGGTCCCGGTCCGGGTGTCCGGGCCGACCGGGGAGCCGGTCGACACCGCGTACGCGATCCGCGACGACGTGGCGGTGGTCGAGCTTGCCGACGCCTGCGGGCTGGATCGGCTGCCGGGTGGCCGGCTCGCTCCGCTGGCCGCGTCCAGCGCCGGGGTCGGGCAGGTGCTCGGGGCCGTGCTGGACGCCGGCTGCTCCCGGGTCGTGCTCGGCATCGGCGGCAGCGCCAGCACCGACGGCGGTGCCGGGATGCTGAGGGCGCTCGGTGCCCGGCTGCTCGATGCCGACGGCGGCGAGCTGCCGCTCGGCGGCGGGGCGCTGCGCCGGCTGGCCCGGGTCGACCTGACCGGCCTGCACCCCGCTCTACAGTGGACGGACGTGCTGCTGGCCAGCGACGTCGACAACCCGCTGCTCGGCCCGACCGGGGCCGCGGCCGTGTACGGGCCGCAGAAGGGCGCGGACGCCGGCGACGTCGAGCTTCTCGACACGGGCCTGGCCCGCTGGTCCTCCGCCGTCGCGGCCGCCCTGGGCACGCCGGCCGGACCGCACGGGCACCCGGCCGCCGACCTGCCCGGCGCCGGGGCCGCCGGCGGTGTCGGCTTCGCCGCCTTGGCAGTGCTCGGCGCGCAGATGCGGCCCGGGATCGAGCTGATCCTCGAGCTGACCGGGTTCGCCGACCGGCTACCTGGCGCCCGGCTGGTCGTCACCGGCGAGGGCTCGCTGGACGCGCAGACCCTGCGCGGCAAGGCACCGGCCGGGGTCGCCGCAGCGGCGCGCGCGGCCGGACGACCGGTGGTCGCCGTCGCCGGGCGCAGCCTGCTCGGCCCGGACGAGCTTGCCGCGGCCGGCATCTCCGCGGCCTACACGCTCGCCGACGTCGAGCCCGATCCGGCCCGCTCGATGGCGATGGCCGGACCGCTGCTGGAGCAGGTGACGCGCCGGCTGGCCCTGGACTGGCTGACCGGCGACGTTCGGGAGGACCTGATGACCCGTGGAGGAGCCTGACCATGGCCGGCAGCCAGCCAGCACCACAGCCGCACCGCACCGCCCTGCCCGACCTGGCCTCGCGCCGGCTCGGCGGCAGCGTGGTCGCGTCGAACGACGAGCTGTTCGCCGAGCGGGAGAACCTGATCAAGCCGGAGGCGCCCGCCTTCTCGTCCTACACGTTCGGCCACAAGGGCCAGATCATGGACGGCTGGGAGACCCGGCGCCGCCGCGAGGCCGGCCACGACTGGGCGATCGTCCGGCTCGGGGTGCCGGGCGTCGTCCGGGATGTCGTCGTCGACACGTCCTACTTCACCGGCAACTACCCGCCCGAGGTCTCCGTGGAGGGCGCCGCCGTCGACGGCTACCCGTCGCCGGCCGAGCTGCAGTCCGCTGCCTGGGTGACGCTGGTGCCGCGGTCCCCGGCGAGCGGCGACAGCCGCAACGGCTACCCGGTCGAGGGCTCGCCGTGGGTCACCCATGTGCGGCTGTGCCAGTACCCGGACGGCGGGGTGGCGCGGCTGCGGGTGCACGGCGAGCCGCTGCCGGACCCGCGGTTCCTGCTCGCCTCGGCGCTGGACCTGGCGGCGCTGGCCAACGGCGCGGTCGTCACCGGCTGCAGCAACATGCACTACTCGTCGCCGACCAACCTGATCAGCCCCGGCGAGGCGCGGGTGATGGGCGAGGGCTGGGAGACCGCCCGGCGCAGGGACGACGGCAACGACTGGGTGGAGATCGCTCTGGCCGGCCCGGGCGTGGTGGCCATGGTCGAGCTCGACACCAGTTGCTTCGTCGGGAACGCGCCCGGCTGGGCCCGGGTCACCGCCGGCGAGGTGGAGATCCTGCCGCGCACACGGCTGCAGCCGGACACCCGGCACCGGTTCCGGGTGGACGAGCTGTCGGAGGTCTCCTCCGTCCGGATCGACGTCTACCCGGACGGCGGCATGGCTCGGGTGCGGATCTGGGGGGAGCTGTCCGCGGCCGGACGCGAGGCGCTCGCGTCCCGCTGGTACGCCGCGCTGCCGGCCGACCACGCCGACGCCGTGCTGCGGCCGGAGGGCGTACGAACAGCCTCTTGACGTGTGGTCGGCGTCACTCTACAGTGCCAGGCAGTCGAATAACGGAAACATCTTTCCGCAAGGCGAAAACGGCGTCGGCGAGCGGCCGACTGACACTCGCCACCCGTCGTCCGAGATCGGGAGGCTCCCGTGCCGGTCACCGCCCGCCCCACTGCCCTGACCGAGGCGTTCGACGCGCTCGACGACCGGCCCGACGCCCAGCTGCTCGCCGGCGGGACGGACTTCATGGTCGAGGTCAACTTCGGCCACCGCCGGCCGTCGGCCGTGGTGGCGCTGCGCCGGGTGGCCGAGCTGCAGGGCTACCAGATCCACGACGACGAGGTGGTCATCGGCGCCGGCACCACCTGGACGGTCATCGAGCGCGAGCTGGCCGACGTGCTGCCAGCGCTCGCCGCGGCGGCCCGCACGGTCGGCTCACCGCAGATGCGCAACGCCGGGACCATCGGCGGCAACCTGGGCACCGGGAGCCCGGCGGGCGACGGCCTGCCGGTGCTGGCCGCGGTCGACGCGACCGTGGTGGTGGCCAGCCGCGGTGCCGAGCGCGAGCTGCCGCTGCGGGAGTTCGTGACCGGGGTCAAGCGCACCGCCCTGCGTCCGGGCGAGATCATCACCCGGGTGCGGGTCCCCCGGCTGGACGGCCCGCAGCAGTTCCTCAAGGTCGGCACCCGCAACGCCATGGTCATCTCGATCTGCTGCGCGGCGCTCGCGGTCGATCGCGCCTCCCGGTCGGTGCGCATCGGGCTGGGCGCGGTCGCTCCGACCCCGGTGCGCGCCGCCGAGGCCGAGCAGTACATCGCCGGCGCGATCGACTGGGACTCGCTGACCGCACCCCCGGAGGCGGTCGCCCGGTTCGGTGAGCTGGTCCGGGACGCCGCCCGGCCGATCACCGACCACCGCAGCAGCGCGGCCTACCGCAGCCACGCCGTGCAGGTGATAGCCACCCGTGCCCTGGAGAGGAGCCTCGCGGGCATGAGCGAGCGCGAGGGCCCGCAGCGCGAGCGGGGAGCGACGACGGCGGTGCGGCCCGAGGAACGAGGGCCGGACCGGCGAGAGGAGCGGGCATGAGCGAGCGCGAGGGCCCGCAGCGGCGAGCGGGGAGCGACGACGGCGGTGCGGCCCGAGGAACGAGGGCCGGACCGGCGAGAGGAGCGGGCATGAGCTCGACCGAACGCGGCCCCGCCGCCGCTCCCTCGGCGGATCGCGACGCCCGCCCCAGCGACGCCCTGCACGACCCGACGACCGCCGACGGCCGCGGTGTCCAGGGCTACCCCTCGCTGGAGGGCGCCGAGGACTTCCCGACCGAGTCGTACTCGCTGGTCGTCAACGGCCGCGCGCGCGAGGTCGTCGACGGCTGGGTCGGCGAGAGCCTGCTGTACGTGCTGCGCGAGCGGCTCGGCCAGCCCGGCTCCAAGAACGCCTGCGAGCAGGGCGAGTGCGGCTCGTGCTCGGTCCTGCTGGACGGCAGCCTGGTGGCGTCCTGCTGCGTGCAGGCGGCCGACGCGGTCGGGTCGGACATCGTCACCGTGGAGGGGCTGGCGCCCGAGGGCGAGCTCTCCGACGTGCAGCAGGCGTTCCTGGACCAGGGCGCCGTCCAATGTGGATTCTGCATCCCCGGGATGGTCGTCGCCCTGACCGACCTCCTGGACCGCAACCTGGAGGCCAGCGAGATGCAGATGCGGGAGGCGATCTCCGGCAACCTGTGCCGGTGCACCGGCTACGGCCGGATCTTCGCCGCCTTCCGCCAGGCCCAGCAGGAGCGCACCCATGCCCGCGCCTAGCCTTCCGGCCACCTTCACCCGCAGCCGGCGCGCCCGCGGCGTCGGCGAGAGCGCGCGGCGCCCGGACGGGCCGCCCAAGGTGAAGGGCGAGTTCGCGTTCTCCTCCGACCTGTTCGTGGAGGGCATGCTCTGGGGCAAGACGGTGCGCAGCCCCTACCCGTACGCCCGCATCGTCAGCATCGACACCTCGGCCGCCGCCGCCATGCCCGGCGTGCACGCCGTCGTCACCCAGGACGACCTGTGGGGCAGCCGAACCTACGGCCTCGAGCACCACGACCAGCCGGTGTTCGCCCACGACACGGTCCGCTTCCACGGCGAGCCGATCGCGGCCGTCGCCGCGGACCATCCGGAGATGGCGGCCCGCGCGTGCGCCGCGGTCGCGATCGAGTACGAGGTGCTCGACCCGCTGGTGGACGCCGAGGCGGCCATCACGGCGCCGCCGATCCACCCGGACGGCAACGTGTTCCGGCACATCACCATCCGGCACGGCGACCCGGACGCCATCGGCGACGTGGTGGTCGAGGGCAGCTACGACGTCGGCATGCAGGACCAGGCATTCCTCGGTCCCGAGTCCGGGCTGGCGGTGCCGAGCGAGGACGGCGGCGTCGAGCTGTACGTCGCGACCCAGTGGCTGCACGTCGACCGGGACCAGATCGCGGCCTGCCTCAACCTGCCCAGGGAGAAGGTCAGGCTGAGCCTGGCCGGCACCGGCGGAGCCTTCGGCGGCCGCGAGGACCTGTCCATGCAGATCCACGCGTGCCTGCTGGCACTGGTCACCCGCAAGCCGGTGAAGATGGTCTACTCCCGGGAGGAGTCGTTCTTCGGGCACGTGCACCGGCACCCGGCCAAGCTGTGGTACCGGCACCACGCGCGCCGGGACGGCACCCTGGTCAACGTCGAGTCCCGGCTGGTTTTCGACGGCGGCGCCTACACGTCCTCGAGCACCGCGGTCATCTCCAACGCGTCGTGCTTCGCGGCCGGGCCGTACTACACGCCGAACGCGAGGGTCGACGGCTGGGCGGTGCGCACCAACAACCCGCCGTGCGGGGCGATGCGCGGCTTCGGCGCCGTGCAGACCTCGTTCGCGGCCGAGGCGCAGATGGACCGGCTCGCCGACGCGCTTGGCATGGACCCGGTCGAGCTGCGGTTGAGGAACGCGCTGAAGCGGCACGACAAGCTGATCACCGGCCAGGTGATCACCGGAACCGCACCGGTCGCCGAGTGCATCCGGGCCTGCGTCGAGCTGCCCATGCCGCCGGAGCCGGACGCCGACCCGGAGATCATGACGCTGCCCGGCGGCGCCGGCCGCACCGCCCTGCCGCACAACGTCAGGCGCGGTGTCGGGTTCGCGGTCGGCTTCAAGAACCTGGCGTTCTCCGAGGGGTTCGACGACTACTCCTCGGCCAGGGTGCGGCTGGAGCTCGGCGCGGACGACGAGCCGGTCGCGACCGTGCACGTGGCGACCGCGGAGGTCGGGCAGGGCTTCGTCACCCTGGCGCAGCAGATCGCCCGCGCCGAGCTGGGTGTCTCGCGGGTCGTGCTGCACGCCGCGGACACCCGGGTCGGGTCGGCCGGCTCCACCAGCGCCTCCCGGCAGACCATGATGTCCGGCGGCGCGGTGCAGATGGCCTGCGCCGGCGTGCGCGAGGTGATCCTGGAGCGGGCGGCACTGGACCTGCACCTGGCCCCGGCCGACATGGTCCTCGGCGACGGCGAGCTGGTCACCAAGGACGGCGAGCGCCGAGTGTCCCTCGTGGACGCGCTGCGGGACGGCCCGGTGGAGGCCTACCGCGAGTTCCACCACGCGCCGACCGAGCCGCTGGACGAGAACGGCCAGGGCGACGCGCACTGGTCGTTCGCGTTCGCCGCGCATCGCGCCGTCGTCGACGTCGACGCCGGGCTCGGGCTGGTCCGGGTGGTGCAGATCGCCACCGCGCAGGACATCGGCCGGGCGCTGAACCCGCTCGCGGTGACCGGCCAGATCGAGGGCGGCATCGCGCAGGGCGTCGGCCTCGCGGTGATGGAGGAGATCGTCGTGCAGGGCGGCCGGATCCGTAACCCCTCGTTCACCGACTACCTGCTGCCGACCCCGCTCGACATGCCGCCGGTGGAGCAGGCCTGGATCGAGATCCCGGAGCGGGGCGCGCCGTACGGCGCGAAGGGCGTCGGCGAGCCGCCGACTATCTCGTCCACCGGGGCCGTGGTCGCGGCGATCCGCGCGGCCACCCGCCTGCCGCTGAACCGGATCCCGGTGCGGCCCGACGACCTCGCGCTGGCCCCGGCGGTCGCGGGCTAGGGGGTGTCCCGCTAGGCCGGTCTCCGCTCGACGTACCGCCATCACCCCCGCCGGGCCGGTGGACACCTCCCCCACCCGTGCGCACCCCGAACCGCAGCGCCGACGACCTCCGCAGACCCCCGAGCCCCCCGAGCCCCCGAGGACGGACCCCATGACCGCAACGACCACAGCACCGTCCAGCCGGGTACCGGCGCGGCGCCGGCACCCGGTGGACGAGGTGCTTCCACCCGGCAAACTGGCCATCTACGGCCTGCAACACGTCCTGGCCTTCTACGCCGGAGCGGTGATCGTGCCGATCCTGCTGGCCAGCGCGATCAAACTGAGCCCGGAGCAACTCGCGTACCTCATCAACGCCGACCTGTTCACCTGTGGCATCGCCTCGATCATCCAGGCGCTCGGCTTCTGGCGGATCGGGGTCCGGCTGCCGCTGCTGCAGGGCGTGACGTTCACCGCGGTCACCCCGATGATCAGCATCGGCCTGGCTGAGGGCGGCGGGGTGCCGGGCCTGCGGGCCATCTACGGCGCGGTCATCGTCGGCGGCGTGTTCGCGTTCCTCATCGCGCCGTTCTTCGCCAAGATCATCCGGTTCTTCCCGCCGATCGTCACCGGCACGGTCATCACGGTGATCGGCGTGACCCTGCTGTCGGTGGCCGCGCTGGACTTCGGCGGGGGCGCGGCGACGCAGTTCACCAACCCGCCGACGTTCGGCGCGCTGAAGTACCTCGGCCTCGCCGGCTTCACGCTGTTCACGATCCTGTTCCTGTACCGGTTCTTCCGCGGCTTCGTGTCCAGCATCGCCGTCCTGCTCGGGCTGGTGCTCGGGACGGCGGCCGGCTGGATCTTCGACTTCACCGACTTCAGCCGGGTCGGCGCCGCCAAGGCGTTCGGGGTGACCACGCCGTTCCACTTCGGAGCCCCGACGTTCAAGGTCGCCGCGATCATCTCGATGATCATCGTGATGCTCATCACCGCGGTGGAGACGACCGGCGACGTGTTCGCCTGCGGCGAGATCGTGGAGAAGGAGGTCGGCGGCGAGGACGTCGCCCGGGCGCTGCGGGCGGACGGCCTGGCCACCACCCTGGGCGGGCTGCTCAACTCGTTCCCCTACACCTGCTTCGCCGAGAACGTCGGCCTGGTGCGCCTCACCCGGGTGAAGAGCCGGTTCGTGGTGGTCACCGCCGGCGCGATCATGATCCTCATCGGCCTGGTCCCGAAGATCGGCGCCATGGTGGCCGCGATCCCGCCGCCGGTGCTGGGGGGGGCCGGCTTCGCCCTGTTCGGCACGGTCGCTGTCGTCGGCGTGCAGACCCTGCGCCGGGTGGACTTCCACGTCGAGACCAACGTCATCATCCTGGCGATCAGCCTGGCGTTCGCCATCGCGCCGACCGTGTACCCCACGATCGTCAGCGGCTTCAGCGAGGACGTCCGCACCGTCGTGTCCAGCGGCATCACCCTCGGCAGCCTGAGCGCCATCCTGCTCAACCTCGTCTTCAACGTCTGGGGCGGCAAGGGCGGCCTGGTCTCGCGGGTGGTCCCGGTGCCGCGCCGCCCGGAGGTGCTCACCATCGACCAGGTGAACCAGATGAGCCGGGACCGGTTCGTCGACGAGTTCGGCGGGCTGTTCCAGGGGCCCCCGTGGATCGCGGAGCAGGCGTACGACGCGCGGCCGTTCGCCGACATGTACGAGCTGCGCAGGTCGTTCCACGACGTGCTGTTCGACGCGCCGGAGGAGCGGCAGCTGGCGCTGATCCGGTCCTACCCGGACCTGGGCAGCGTGGGCCGGCAGCCGGAAGGCGGTCCGGAGGCGACGCTGTCGGTCATGGACCAGGCCGCGGCCGGCCTGGACCGGCTCAGCCGCGACGAGCACCAGACCTTCGACCAGCTCACCGACGCCTACAAGAAGCGGTTTGGCTTCCCGCTCATCCTCGCGGTGCGGGAGAACACGAAGGAGACGATCCTGCGGGCCGGCAACGCCCGGCTGAGCAACTCCCCGACGGCCGAGCGCGCGACCGCGCTGGTGGAGATCGTCAAGATCGCGAACCTGCGGCTGCTCGACCGGGTCGAGGAGCCGGAGAACGAACTGGTGCCGGCATGACCCGAACTGTCCTGCGCGGCGCCCGATGGCCGGGTGACGTCGCCTTCGAGGGCGGTCGCCTCGTCGCGGTCGGCTCGGTCGCCGGGCAGGACGGCGACACCGTGGTCGACTGCGACGGTGACATCATCACCGCGGGGCTGGTCAACACCCATCACCACTTCTACCAGTGGATGACCCGGGGCTGGGCGGTCGACCGCACCCTCTTCGGCTGGCTCAGCACGCTGTACCCGGTGTGGGCCCGGCTGACCCCGGAGGACGTCGAGGCCGCGGCGCTGGTGGCGCTCGGCGAGCTCGCCCTGACCGGCTGCACCACGGCGGCCGACCACCACTACCTGGTGCCGGGCGGGGACGACTCGGTCTTCGACGCCATCGCGCGGGCGGCCCGGACCATCGGGGTGCGCGCGCACATCGCCCGAGGCTCGATGGACCTCGGCGCGAGCCGAGGCGGGCTGCCGCCGGACTCGGTGGTCGAGGATCTCGACGCGATCCTCGCCTCCACCCAGGCGGTGTACGACCGGCTGCACGACGGCGAGCGGATCGTGGTGACCGTCGCGCCGTGCAGCCCGTTCAGCGTCACGCCGGAGCTCATGACCGAGTCCGCGGCCCTGGCCCGCCGGCTCGGGCTGCGGCTGCACACCCACCTGGCCGAGACGCTCGACGAGGAACGCGACGCGCTGGCGCGCTTCGGCAAGCGTCCGCTCGGCGTGCTGGATGACCTCGGCTGGATCGCCGGCGACGTGTGGGTCGCACACGGGATCCACTTCGACGACGACGAGGTCAAGCGGCTCGGGCTGGCCGGCACCGGGGTGGCGCACTGCCCGTCCAGCAACTGCCGGCTCGGCTCGGGCATCTGCCGCACCGCCGACCTGGACGCCGCCGGCGCGCCGGTCGGGTTGGGCGTGGACGGCGTCGCCTCGAACGAGATCGGCGGCCTGCTGCCCGAGCTGCGGATGGCGCTGTTCCTGGCCCGGCAGCGCGGCCTCGACCCGACCGGCTTCCGGCCCGCCGACGCGCTGCGGCTGGCCACCGAAGGTGGCGCCCGCTGCCTGGGGCGGGACGACATCGGGCGGCTGGAGCCCGGGCTGCGCGCCGACGTCGTGGTGTGGCCGGGTGACGACCTGGCCGACGTGCTCGACCCGCTGGCCGGCCTGGTGCTCGGCCCGGAGCGCACCGCGCGGCACGTCTTCGTCGAGGGCGAGTACGTGGTCCGGGACGGTGCCCTGGTCGGCGCCGACATCCGCGCGCTGCACACGGAGCTGGCCAGGCGGGCCCGGCGGCTGTGGCCGCGGGACGCGGCTCGATGACCGACGATCCGGGCGGGCCGCCCGGCGGAAGGCTGGCCTGGTTCAACCGGATCGGCCGGCCGGTCGCGGTCAGCGCGCTGCTGACCGCCTGCCATTCCCGGCGCTGGGCGGACGCGGTGGCCGACGCGCGGCCGTACCGCGATGTCGAGAGCGTGCAGCAGACCGCGGACGAGGTGTGGCGGCGGCTGGGTCCGGCCGACTGGCGCGAGGCGCTGGACGGCCATCCGCGGATCGGCGAGCAGGGTGGGACCTCGGCCGGTTTCTCCCGCCAGGAGCAGGCCGGGATGTCCGGCGCGTCCGACGACGTCCGCGCGGCGATCGCGGCCGGCAACCGGGATTACGAGGACCGCTTCGGGCATGTCTTCCTGATCTCGGCGGCCGGGCGGACGCCCGAGGAGATCCTGCAGGCCCTGCGGCTCCGGCTGGGCAACGACCCGGACGCGGAGCTGCGCATCGCCGCCGACGAACACCGGCGGATCACCCGGCTCAGGCTGGCCAAGCTGCTGGCGGGCTAGTGTCGCGCTGACCCCGGCGGCCGGCCTGGTCTCCGTTGTGCTGCGTGTTCGTCTTCGTCCCGGTCGACCGGGCGACGGCGTAGCCCTTGCCGACCCATGGGGCGGCGTCTCGAGGCAGGCGACCGGACCGCCCCTCCGCGGGTCGCCGCCCGCCCGGGAACGGCGGCTTCAGGGGCTTCGGCGCAGGGTGCGGATCGCTCGACCGGCGTCGAGCAGGCGGGCAACGTGCTCGCGGAGACCCGGGCCGAGCCGGCGCCGGCGCCGGACGCCGAGCGCGTCGAGCACCACGGCTGCGGTGTTGCGGCCGGGGATGCCGGTCACCCCGCCACCCGGGTGGGTGCCGGCGCCGGTGAGGAACAGGCCGTCGACCGGGGTGCGGTAGCGGGCCAGGGACGGGGAAGGCCGGAAGGCCAGCAGCTGGTCGACGCTCATCTCGACGTGGTTCGGGTTGGCGTGCGGGTTGGCGGTGCGGGCGACCCAGTCGGCCGGGCCGGTGACCCGGCGCTCGACCGCGTCCAGCGTGACGCCGAGGGCCCGCTCGGCCGCCCGCCAGGTGAGGTCGGCGGCCCGCTGCAGGGCCTGCCGGTCCCACGGCCCGGCCGCCGGCCGCCAGGGCACGAAGGTCGACAGCCAGAGCACCGCCCGCCCGTCCGGTGCCCAGCCCGGCTCCAGGGTGGACGGGAAGGCGATCATGAGCGGCGGCCGTTCGGGCAGCTCGCCGAGCCGGATGCGGGCGAAGGACCGCTCGACGTCGGTGATGGTGTTCGCGGAGAGCATGAACGAACGCTCGAAGCCGGGCGGGCCGGGCACCGCCGGCATGCTGCCGAGCACCGCGTCGACCTTCAGCTCCGAGACGTTGGCTCGCCCGACATGGATGCGCCGCACCTCGTCCAGCAGCCGCCCCGGCAGGTCGCGCTCGTCGATCAGCCCGAGGAACAGCCGGCGCGCGTCCAGCGCCGACACCACCGCCCGGGTCGCCTGGACGCGCTCGCCGCCGGCGTGCACGGCGACGGCCCGGCCACCCGCCACCTCCACCCGCTCGACCGGCTGCCCGCACCGCAGGGTGCCGCCCGCTGCCTCCAGGCAGCGCACCAAGGCGTCCACGGTGGCGCGCGAGCCGCCCACCGGCCGGGCGGCCGGAACGCCGTGCCCGCCGGCCAGCAGCAGCACGCCGGCGCCGGTGCCCGGATCGGCCGGCGACTGCTGGGAGTGCGCCGCCCAGTGCGCCAGCGGACCCTGCAGCCGCTCGTCGACGAAGCTGCCGCGCAGCACCGCCGACGCGGAGCCGAGCAGCGCCTGCAGCAGCTGCGGCGCCTGCGCGCCCAGCGCCGCCTCGGCCAGCGCGGCCAGCCGGCGCAGCGACGGCGGCGGGCCCGCCTCGGTCTGCCGGAGCAGCGCCGTACCGGCCTGGGCCCAGCGGGCGAACCGGCGGTAGGCCTCGGCCTCGCCGGCGCCCACGGTCTCCCGCAGGCCGTCCACGGTGCGCTCCAGCGACCGGTGGAAGGCCAGCGCGGTGCCGTCGTCGCAGGGTGCCAGGACCAGCTCGTCGCGCAGGTGGAAGCGCAGGCCGAAACGCGCCTCCAGCTCCAGGGCCGCAGCCACGCCGCTGCCGCGGATGCCGCCGTGCTCGTACGCGCCCAGCTCCAGCCGCCCCCGCCCGGCCGGCAGGTCGACGGTGTGAATGCAGCCTCCTGGCGTCTGGGCGGCGTCCAGCACCGCGACCTGCAGGCCAGCCCGGGCGAGGTAGCAGCCGCACACCAGCCCGTTGTGCCCCGCGCCGATGACCACCACATCGACCCGAGTCGTCATCGCTCCCCCATCCCGGGCATCCGCTGCGGCAGCCGTCACCGGCGCCGACGGCGAGATCCACGCCGGCGGGCCGGGCCGGGGAATCCTCGCACTGTGAACCCGACCGGGCGGCCGGGTCCTCAGCCGCTGACGACCTGCTCGCCCAGCGCCTGCCTGGCCGCGTCCAGGTCCTCGACGCAGATCACCGCGAGGAAGTACTCATCCGAGATCCGGACCGGGAGCAGCAGCTCCACGTTGACGTCCGCGTTGGCGAGCGCGCGGAACGTCGTGGCCGCGGCGCCCGGGACGTTGTCCAGTCGCACGGTGAGCGCCGAGCGCTCGGTGAACTCGATGCCGGCATCCTGCATCGCCGTCCGGGCCGCCGCCTCGTCGTCGGCGATGAAGGCGACCGAGCCGCCCTCGCGGTGCGCGATCCCGGTCAGGACGATGTTGATGCGCTGGGCGGCCATCACCTCGCACAGCTGTGCCAGCTGACCCGGCCGGTTCTTCAGCTCCACGGTGAAGGCACTCATCCCACAGCCCCTCTCCCGCCCACGAGTCCGGCGACCGCGCGCTCTGCCGAACCTACCTCCCTCCTGTCCCGGTCGGCGATGCTCAGCCGGTGACCTCGAACGCCTCGGCCGGGTCGGCGTACGCCTGCATTCGCACCACCTGACCGTCGCGGAGGGTGAACACGTCGGCGACAGTCACGTCCTGTGTCGTGCCGTCCACCAGCCTGCCGAACGCACGATGGACGATCAGGATGTCCTCGCCTCGGCGGTGCGGGGTCGGCTGCGAGACGAGCTCGGCCCACATGGCCCGAGAGGCACGCAGATAGTCGGCGACGGCGGCCGGTCCTTGCCGGCGGCCGCCGTTCGGAAACTCCTCCGGCTCGATCCACTCGACGTCAGGGTGGAGCGCGGCGACGGCCTGGTCGATGTCGCCGCGGGCGAAAGCCTCGTAGGCGTTCAGCACCACGACCACATCCGGGTCGGCACCCTCCGTGGTGGGCCGGCTCATGCCGGACCGGTGCGCGTCACGACGGACGGTGCCGGATCACCGGGACGCGGGTCGAGATCCCGTCGCCTGATGACGAAGTCGGCCATGCCCCCAACCGTAGCTCCGGATGCTGCCCGGCCTCCCGGTCGCCTCGACCGAGCCCCCCCGCCCCCGGTCGCCCTTCGAGTACGGACCGATCGCTCCCACGTTCGCACCGAACATGCTGACGCTCGTGGTGTCCTGGATCTGCTTGATCTTGTCGATCTGATATCCGCGGGCGTCGAGAAGAGCCGTGATCGTGTCGAGCATCTTCTGCTGCACGATCTTCACGTACATGTCGGTGTCCTGCTCCATGAAGTAGCTCTGGTACCGGTCGCCGGAGGCCTGCTCGCGCACACTGGTGACCGCGCCGTAGTCGATCAGCACCCGGTCGGCGACCCAGCGCCGGTGCTGCCGCTCCCGTTGAGCCGTGCTCAGCCTGCGGGCCACCGTGACGGCCAGCCAGTATGGGGAGGTGAGCAGGGCGGGGAGCCATTCGCGCCCGGTCGCCCGCAGTGTGGCGGACAGCCGCTCGCCGACGGTGCGGATCCGCATCTCGTCGACCTTGTAGTAGGTCGCCTTGAGCGGAGGCAGCATGTACGTCGCGTTCTCGACGTAGAGCACGCCGGGGAGTGCCACGACCCGGATGAACGAGGTCACCACCAGTTGGCCCTGCCAGGAGGTGAACTCGACGCAGAGGTACGGCCGAACGCTGCCCACCGGCCGCTCGATGGTCTCCCGCAGCAACGGCGGCGGCGCGTGCGTGCGCGGCCGCAGCATCGGGTCGGGCAGCAAGTCCGGGAAGAGGGCCACGTCGTAGCCGTCCACGAACAGCCGGGTGTCGATGCGCAGGTGGGGCACGCGGAGAGTGCGCAGCGAGCCGTCGAGCGCGTCGATCACGTCGCCCGCGTGCAGCAGCGGGGGCAGCCTCGGCGCCGTCTCCCACTCCGGCTCGTCCCGCGGGATCAGCGGCACGGTGAACGAGGCCGCGTCGACGACCAGGCCGCTGCCCACGAACGGGTCGAAGACCGTGAACACCACGACGTTGCCGCTGTTCGCCTCGGCCAGCTCGTCGAGCACCGCGGCGACCCGACCGCTCGGCCTGGGCAGGTCGGCCGGCCGGCCGCCACGCCGCAGCATCCGGCTGAGCGTGGAGAGCCGGGCCGATGCGTCCGCTGCGACGACGATCAAGGTGATCGCGAGCAGGATCGCGGCAGCCGGCAGCACGTCCGCGGCCCGCCGGGCGAGTGTCTCCCAGTCCCCGCCGCGGACCAGCGCCGTCACATCGGCGGACGCCGCCCAGACACCGACGACCCACACGCCGAGCAGGATCGCGGCGGTGAGGACCGCGTCACGGAGCAGGTCGCGGCGCTCTGCGACGACGGCGTGCCGCGCGACGACGGACAGATCGACGCCGTAGGACGGGCAGACCGCGCGCCTGGTCTCCCGCACGGTCGCGTCGAGCACGACCCTGCGAAAGCGGCGGCGGTCCAGCTGGGTCGCGGCGCACAGGTAGCGCGTCGTCTCCGTTCCCGCGTACAACGGCTCCGGCACCCGGGGATCCGGCACCGGGGGCTCCGGCACCGGGGGCTCCGGCACGGGGGGCATCGGAGCGTGTGCAGCTGGCTCGGCGGCCCGGAACGGCGGTGTGCTCCGGGCCGGCGGCCGGGCCATGGCCACGCCGGTGGAGAACACCGCAGCCACGTCGCCGAACTGGAGCCGGTCGCCGTCGACGAGCCGGCGTGGCTCGGTCAGGCGGATGCCGTTGACGTACGAGCCGTTCACCGAACCGTCGTCGCGGACCCAGACCCGGCCGTCGGCCGACCAGATCACCGCATGCCGCCGGCTCACCCGCGCTGAGCCGAGCCGGACGTCGCCGTCGCGGCCGACCACCGCCTCGGGGCCCGCCACCGGCAACGACAGCCCGGCCAACCAGTGCGGGCTCTCGACGACGAGCATCCCGAGGGGTCTCCAGCCATCGGCCGGCGGAGCGCCGGCGGCGGCCTTGGTCGTCCAGTCGTCCATCGCGGCCCCCCGTCAGGTGAGACCTCGCTGCGACCAGGATGCGCCCTCAGGGCGCAGAAATACACCATGTCTGCCGGAACGATGCGCGCCGGAAAGATCCGTGTGCAAGTCGACATAGCGCCGGACGAGTCCGACCCGGAGGTGTTCGTCATACCGCCGAGCGGGTTGCCTCGTCAGGGGTAGGTGAGGCCGAATCCATAGCCGAACAGCGGGTCGTAGCTGGTGTCCCCGACGTTGATGGGGATCTGGGTGGCGGTGCGCGGCCAACTCATCGGCAGCGTGCCGGTCGGCTTGTAGTCGCCGAACAGCACGTCTGCGACGCCGGCGCCTTCGGTGCCGGGAAGCCAGCCGGCGACGAACGCGCGCCAGTCGGGCAGCTGGTTGGTGACGATCAGCGGTCGGCCGGAGACGAGGACGACGACGGTGGGGATCCGGGCCCGCTTGAGGTTGCTCAGGACGTTGAGGTCGGTGCGGTCCAAGCCCATGCCGTCGGTCCGGTCGCCCTGGCCCTCGGCGTACGGGGTCTCGCCGAGCACGGCGACGGCCACGTCGTTCCCGGCCGGCTTTCGGGCGGCGGCGTCGTAGCTGACGGTGGTGCCCGGGGCCACCGCGGCGCGGATGCCCTGCAGGATCGTGGTGCCCGGTGTGGTGGCGCCGCTGGAGCCCTGCCAGCTGATGGTCCAGCCACCGCTCTGGTTGCCGATGTTGTCGGCGTTCTTGCCGGTCACCAGGATCCGCAGACCGGACTTGGCCAGCGGCAGGATCCCGTCGTTCTTCAGCAGCACCTGCGACTCCCGCACCGCCTGCCGGGCCAGCGCGCGATGCGCGGCGGATCCGACCGTCGAGGTGTACGACCGGTCGGTCAACGGCCGCTCGAACAGGCCCAGCTGGAACTTCTTGGTCAGGATCCGGGAGACCGCGTCGTCGATCCGGCTCAGCGGCACGTTGCCGGCTTGCACCTCCGACCGCAGCGTGGCGATGAATCCCTGGTAGTCGTGCGGCACCATCACCATGTCGATGCCGGCGTTGATGCCGGTGCGCACGTCGCTGGCGGAGAACCCGCCGGCGCCGTCGAGCTGGTCGATGCCCGCCCAGTCGGAGACCACGAAGCCGGTGAAGCCCAGCTCGCCCTTCAGCACGTCCGTGATGAGGTAGTGGTTGCCGTGCATCTTGACGCCGTTCCAGCTCGAGTACGAGATCATCACGGCGCCGACGTTGCGCTGCACGGCGCTGACGAACGGCGCGAGGTGGATGCGGCGCAGGTCCGCTTCGGACAGCACGGTGTTGCCCTGGTCGTCGCCGCCCGTGGTGCCGCCGTCGCCGACGTAGTGCTTGGCGGTGGCCAGGATGGACGAGCCGGTGCCGCCGAGGGTCGTTCCCTGGAAGCCGGTGACGATGGTGGTCAGCGACTGGCCGATCTCGGGGTCCTCACCGAAGCTCTCGTACGTGCGGCCCCAGCGCTCGTTGCGCGCCACGCATAGGCAGGGCGCGAAGGTCCAGTCGATGCCGGTCCCGGCGACCTCCTCGGCGGTGGCCTGCCCCACCTGCTGCGCGAGTGCGGCATCCCGGGTGGCGCCCAGCCCGATGTTGTGCGGGAAGATGGTGGCGCCCACGACGTTGTTGTGCCCGTGCACCGCGTCCACGCCGTAGATCAGCGGGATGCCCAGCCGGTTGGTCAGCGCCGCCCGCTGGAAGTTGTCGTACATGTCCGCCCAGCTGGCGGGCGTGTTCGGGGTCGGGGCGGAGCCGCCACCGGACAGCAGTGAGCCAAGACCGTAGGTCGCGATGTCCGCGGTGTTGGTGATGTCGGAGCGCTCCGCCTGCGTCATCTGGCCGATCTTCTCGTCCAGCGTCATCCGCCCCAGCAGGTCAGCCACCCGCACCGGCACCGGTTGCGACGCATCCTTGTACGGCTCGCCGGCCCCGGTCGCCGCCCTGACCGGCGAGGCGACCAGGCCGGCCAGCCCGAGCAGCACGACCACGAACCGGATCCCCGCACGCGGTGCCGGACGGGTGCCTGTCATCACGACCTCCGCGGTGAAGCCGGGGACTAGGACGATCGACCGCCAGGATCGCCGCTGCGCAGCCCACGCGCTACCACCCGGACGGAGGATCGGCGGCACCTGAGCCTTGGTGGGCGAGGATGGCGCCGTGGCAGAGCTGCGGACCGCGCACACCGCCGACCTGGACGCCGCCACCCTGCGGGCGGCCCGAGCGCTGCTCGAGGATGTCTTCGCCGGAGGGTGGACCGACGAGGACTGGGAGCACGCGCTGGGCGGGGTGCACGCCCTGGTGTGGGAGGACGCCGAGCTGGTCGGCCACGCCTCGGTGGTCCAGCGGCGGCTGCTGCACGCCGGGCAGGCGCTGCGCGCCGGCTACGTGGAGGCCGTCGGGGTGCGCGCGGACCGGCGCGGGCGCGGGTACGGCGCCGCGATGATGGAGGCGGTCGAGCGGGTGGTGCGGGGCGCCTACCAGCTCGGTGCGCTCGGCACCACCGAGCAGGCCGCGGGCTTCTACACGGCGCGCGGCTGGACGATATGGCGAGGGCCGTCGTCGGCCCTCACCCCGACCGGCATCGCCCGCACCGAGGACGACGACGGCGGCATCTACGTCCTCGCGGTGGGCGTCCCGCTGGACCGCACCGGCGAGCTCACCTGCGACTGGCGGGACGGCGACCTCTGGTAGCCGAGGCTCGGCCGGCGACGTGCGCGCCGGGGCAGTAGGGCCTGACGTCGGTAGCATCCGGGGATGGCGGCGATGCTCGGGTGCGGTGTGCCCGTCTCCGGTGCGTGGGCCACGGCCGACAGCCAGGTGCGGCTCATCGAGCTGGCCGAGGACCTCGGCTACCGTTCGGCGTGGACGTTCCAGCGGCTGCTGGTGCCGGCCGAGCCGGACGCCCGCTCCGGCATAGCCGCCTACCACAGCGTCCTGGACCCGGTCGTCTCGCTGGCCCACCTGGCCGGCCGCACCAAGCGGATCCGGCTCGGCCTGGCCGTGCTCAACATGCCGTACTTCTCGCCCGCGCTGATGGCCAAGCAGCTGACCACCCTCGACATCCTCTCGGCCGGCAGGCTGGACGTCGGGCTGGGCAGCGGCTGGTCGCGGGAGGAGTTCATCGCCTCCGGCGTCCCCTACCAGCACCGCGGCGAACGGGCCGAGGAGTTCCTGCGGGCCCTGCATTCCCTGTGGACCGATGACGTGGTGGACCTCTCCGGCCGGTTCTACCGGATCCCGCCGGCGCGGATGCTGCCGAAGCCGGTGCAGCGGCCGCACCCGCCGGTGCTGATCGGCGGCGGCGCCGAGCCGGCCCTGCGCCGCGCCGGCCGGCTCGCCGACGGTTGGATCAGTGCCGCCCTCGCCGACCTGCGGCACATCGACGAACCGATCGCCATCGTGAGGCAGGCCGCACGCGAGGCCGGCCGCGACCCGGACACCCTGCGGTTCGTCAGCCGCGGCCCGGTACGGCTCGGCCCGGCCGGCCCCGCCGACCGCAGGCCGCTGACCGGGTCGGTCGAGCAGGTCCGCGGCGATCTCGACGACCTGCACGGTAAGGGCGTCACCGAGGTGTTCCTGGACTTCAACTGGGACCCCGAGATCAGCGCGCCCGGCGCGGACCCGGTCGCCGCCCTCCAGCGCGCCGAGGAGACCCTGATGGCGCTCGCCCCCACCAATCCCTGACCCGATCTATCCCGGGCCGCGGGAGCCGGGCACGACCAGCCCGGATTCGTAGGCGGTGACGACCGCCTGGGTCCGGTCGCGCAGCCCGAGCTCGTGGTGATCGGCCGCGGCCGGGTCGTCGCGGACACCAGCGTGGCGGACCTGATCACGGCCGCGTCCGGCAGTCGGGTCACGCTAAGCACCGGGGCGAGGTCGGAGGCGATGACGGTGCTGGCGCATGCGGGGGCCACCGTGGCCGCCACCGACCGGGACACGCTCACCGTGTCCGGGCTCGCGGCCGAGCGGGTCGTGGCGCTGCTCGGCGAGAGTGCGGTGCCGTTCTCCGAGGTGTCGGCGCACCGGGCGACGCTGGAGGAGGCCTACATGGAGCTCACCAGGGACTCGGTCGAGTTCCGCGCCCCTGCCGCTCCGGGGGCGGCGCGATGACCGCCGGGACGACCACGCCATACCGCTCCGGGCTGCCAGCCGGGCGCGACGGCTTCGTGCAGCTGCTGCACGCGGAGTGGACCAAGTTCAGGACGGTGCGCGGCTGGGTGCTGGGCATGACGGTCGCCGGCCTGGTGACCGTGCTGTTCGGGCTGCTGGGCCCCGCAGGCAGCAGCATCAGCTGCGCTGGTCCGGGCGGTCAGGCCTGCACTCGTGATCGCTTCCCTCCGGTGGGGCCGGACGGCGAGGCCGTGACCGACAGGTTCTACTTCGTGCATCAACCACTGGCCGGAGACGGCAGCATCACCGTCCGGGTGACCTCGCTGACCGGTCTGTACTCGCCAGAGGGTGCGGTCCCGAATGGCCAGGGCCCGCCGGCGGGCATGCGCAGCGGTACCCAGCCGTGGTCCAAGGCCGGGATCATCATCAAGGAGAGCACCAGCCAGGGGTCGGCGTACGCGGCGGTGCTGGTCACCGGCAGCCACGGGGTGCGGATGCAGTACAACTACACCCACGACATCGCCGGCCGGCCGGGTACCGTCTCGGCGGAATCCCCGCGCTGGCTGCGGCTGACCCGCTCCGGCGACACTGTCACCGGCGAGGAGTCGGCCGACGGGACCCGGTGGACCACGGTCGGCACGGCCAGGCTGGCCGGGCTGTCATCGACCGTGCAGGCCGGGCTGTTCGTCGCCTCCCCCGAGTACACCGTCACCCACCAGTCCTTCGGCGGGTCAAGCTCGAGCGGCGGCCCCACCCAGGCCACCGCCCTCGCCGACCGGGTCAGCCTCCAGGGCGCCTGGCCGCGCGGAGCGTGGACCGCTGACGACGTAGGAGGCGAGATCGGTGCGACCCGGCCAGGGACCGGGTTCCGGCAGGCCGGCAGCACGTTCACGCTGACGGGGTCCGGTGACATCGCGCCGGTCGTGCCCGGACAGGGAGCCGGCAGGACGATCGGGGACAGCCTGGTGGGCGCGTTTGCCGGGCTGATCGCGGTGATCGTGGTGGGCACGGTGTTCCTCACCGCCGAGTACCGGCGGGGCTTGATCCGCACCACGCTCGCCGCCAGCCCGCGGCGAGGCCGGGTGCTGGCGGCGAAGGCCATCGTGATCGGCTCGGTCACCTTCGTCACCGGGCTGGTCGCCGCTGTTGTCGCGGTCCCGCTCGTCGGTCGGTTGGCGCGGGCCAAGGGCTTCTACCAGTTCCCGGTGACGTCGCTGACTGGGCTGCGGGTGATCGTCGGCACCGCGGCGCTGCTCGCCGTCGCCGCGGTCCTGGCGCTCGGCGCGGGCACGGTGCTGCGGCGCAGCGCGGGGGCGGTCACCGCCGTCATCGTGCTGATCGTCCTGCCGTACATCCTCGCGGTCGCCTCCGTGCTGCCGGCTGGCCCCGCGCAGTGGCTGCTGCGGCTCACCCCGGCGGCCGGCTTCGCCGTCCTGCAGAGCATTCCGCAGTATCCGCAGCTGAACGAGGTCTACCTGCCGTCCAGCGGCTTCTTCCCGCTGGCTCCGTGGGCCGGCTTCGCGGTGCTGTGCGGTTACGCGGCGCTCGCCCTGGGCCTGGGCGCCTTCCTGCTGCGCAGGCGGGACGCTTGAGCGAGGGCGAGGGCTCGCGGCGCGAGCGGGCCGAGGGTCCCCGGCGGAAGCGCGAAGCGTCTCCAGTGGGCCCAGCGACGACGGCGGTGCGGCCCGAGGGACGAGGGCCAGACCGCCGGGAAGGAGCGGTCATGGGCCGGGCCCTGCACGCGGAGTGGACGAAGCTGCGCACGGTGGCGGGCACGAGCTGGCTGCTGCTCGCCGTCGTCGCGCTGACCGTGACACTCGGCGCCGCGGCCGCCGCGGCCGTGACCTGCCCGTCCGCGGGCTGCGACCAGGACCCTGTCAAGGTCAGCCTCACCGGGATCGAGTTCGGCCAGGCGGTCGTGGCCATCCTGGCCGTGCTGTCGATCGGCGGCGAGTACGGCACCGGCATGATCCGCGTCACCCTCGCGGCGATGCCGCGGCGGACCACCGTGTTGGCCGCCAAGGCGGCCGTCGTCAGCGGGTTGGTGCTCGCCGCCGGGACCTTCGCCGTGCTCGCGTCCGTGCTGGCCGGGCGGCTCATCCTGCCCGGCAACGGCTTCACGGCGGCGCACGGCTATCCGGTGCTGTCCCTCGGCGACGGGCCGGCGCTGCGCGCCGCCGCCGGCTCGGTCCTCTACCTCGCCCTGATCGCGCTGCTCAGCCTCGGCGTCGCGACCGCGATCCGGGACTCCGCGACGGCCATCGGGGTCGTGCTCGGTCTGCTCTACCTCTTCCCGATCATCGCCGTGGTGGTCGCAGACCCGGACTGGTACCGGCACCTGCAACAGATCGGGCCGATGACGGCGGGCCTGGCCGTCCAGGCCACCACCAACCTCGGCAGCCTGCCGATCGGCCCGTGGGCAGGTCTCGGCGTGCTCACCGCGTGGGCCGCGGCGGCGCTCCTCGCCGGCGGGTTGGTGCTGCGACTGCGCGACGCGTGACCCCTGTGCTCGGGCGCCGAGGGCCGGCTACTTCGGGCGTCGTAGCCCGGGCGACCAGGCCTACCTCCGACGTCGTAGCCCATATGCCCTCCCGTGACCGATGCCGGCCGGCGCCGGGCCCGCGAGGATCGACGGCATGACCACATTCCTTGCCTACAGCGCGCACCCCTACGGCTGGGGCCACGGCCCCGGGCTGTGGTTCCTGATCCCGCTGACGTTCTGGCTGCTGGTCATCGTCGCCGCCGTCGTCTGGTGGCGCCTGTGGTGGCGCCGCCGGCCGGCGCCCCCGGGGCCGGAGTCCGCGCTCGGCGAGGCCTTCGCGCGCGGCGAGATCACCGAGCAGGAGTACCGCTCCCGGCTCGCAGTCCTCCGAGAGACCGAGGCGGGCAGGCGGCGCTGAGCGCCAGTCCCAACGGTGTCAGCGGTAGCCGGTGGTGTCGGCCGGCTTGCCGGCGTCCTGGACCTCGGTGACGTACCGCCAGGCGTCGGGCTGGCTGCCGTCGACATCGGTGAAGCCGTAGATCCTCGCCAGTTGCCCGCTGGACAGCGACCGTCCGTTCCAGCGCGACACGTCGGGGTCCTGCGCCAGCGCCGCCACTGCCCGGCCGACGAACGCCGGGCTCTCGGAGATGGCGAAGTGGGGTACGCGCTCGGTCGCGTCCCGCCAGTTCGACTCGGCGACCCCGAAGGCCTCGAGCATGGCCTCCGAGCGCAGCCAGCCCGGGGTGAGCGACACCGCCGTCGCGCCATACGGCCGCAACTCGTGCGCCAGCGCGAACGCTATGCGAATGTTCGACGCCTTGGCCAGATCGTAGAAGAACGAGACCCGGTAGTCGGCGGCGATGTACTCGGCCGTTCCGTCGGTCACCTCGACCACCAGGCCGCTCGGCGTCCCGATGAGCAGCGGTACCGCGAAATGGCTGGTGATGGCGTGCGTGTCCACGGCGAGGCGCAGGGTACGCAGCCCGTAGTCCAGTGTGGACTCCCAGACCGTCTTGTTCCACTCCATCCTGGTGGCCCCCCGGTTGTCCACCAGAATGTGGAGCGCGCCCTGCTCGCGTTCGATGCGGGTCACCAGCGCGTGCACCTGCTCGGGCCGCAGATGGTCGACCCGGACCGCGACCCCGCGGCCGCCTGCCTCGTCCACCAGGGCCGCGGTCTGCTCGATCGTCTCCGGCCGGTCCAGCTCCGAACGCTCGGATCCGCTCGTTCGCCCGGTGACGTACACGGTCGCTCCCGCCGCGCCCAGGTGCACGGCTATCCCCCGGCCCGCTCCCCGGGTGGCTCCGGCGACCAACGCGACCTTGCCTGCCAGCGCCGCCTCCACGCCACCGACCTCCTCGTCTGATGCCAACCCAGGCCCGTCAGGTGCGGGCGGGTACCACGGCAGCCTCTCAGGTATCTGCCTGAGCCCCCACCGCCTCCCACTACCGGGGGACTCTGAACGGGGGTTGACGGTGACTGCGGTTGCGGTTGTGACGCCGGAGCAGGCCGGGCAGTTCGACGAGCCCGACGGCTTTGCCCTGCACAGCCTGCCGGTGGGTGGCCCGGTGTGGGTCGCATGGCGGGAAGGCACGCTGACCCGGGCCAAGGAGCTGGAGTCGCTGTGCGCATGGATGAGCCGGCATCCGGACGCGTCGGGGCGGTCGGCGGACCTGTCGAAGGCCATCCACCAGCACCTCGCCGCGGCGCGGGACGCGGCCAAGCGGCGGCGCCGGTTGCGCCCCGTCAAGGGGGCGCTGATCGAGCGCGCGATCAGTAACCTGGACGCCGCGGAGGCCAACCTGCTTCAACTGGCGACGGCCGGCTACCTCGCCGGACAGATGCCGTCCCTGCTCAACCAGGTGCAGCGGCACCTGCCTGCCGCGGATCCCCGCCGCCAGGCGGTGGAACGGGTCGCCCGCAGGCTCGAGGCCAGCGACCCTGAGCACCCGCAGGGCGGCGGCACGAAGAAGCCGCCGAAGGAGCAGCTGGCCGTGGTGGAAGAGGAACGCGCGACGTTGGTCAGCGCGATCCGGGCGGCCAGCTCGGCCAGCCTGCGCGAGCAACTGCGGGTGCGCAGCTTCGGTCTCGTCGTCATGGTGACGACCGTCGCGATGACGCTGCTGGCAATCGGCGTGGCCCTGCTGGGCTTCCTCAGCCCGTCGACCGTTCCGGCCTGCTTCCAGCCCGAGCGGTCCGGACAGACCGTGGTCGTCTGCCCCACCGCCCAGTCAGTTCTGCTGGATACCGGACAGGCCTCCGGTCCCGCCCAGCCGGACGTCGACGACGTGGTCAAGCGGACCGCGGGGCCCGCGGACCTGTTCATCGTGGAGCTGATCGGCCTGACCGCCGCGGCGGTGTCGGCCGCGTCGGCGATCCGCGGGATCCGCGGCTCCTCCGAGCCGTACGCGCTGCCGGTGGCGCTGGCCGCCCTCAAGCTGCCGACCGGAGCCATCACGGCGGTCCTTGGCCTCCTGCTGATGCGGGGCCAGTTCGTTCCCGGCCTCAGCGCGCTGGACACCTCGGCACAGATCCTCGCCTGGGCGCTCGTGTTCGGCTATGCCCAGCAGCTGTTCACCCGGCTGGTGGACCAGCAGGCGCACACCGTGCTGGACCGCGTCCGCGGCGCCGACAGGCCGGAGGCGAACCCGGCCTGACGCCGGCGGGCGGTTGGCGAGCCACCGACCGGCAACGCGCCCGCACCCGGCCTATCGTGAGGGCCGTGCCCGACTACGGTCAGCAGTTGCGGTTCGGCTACTTCCTGGTCCCGGACGCCGCGGCGCCGCTGCTGGACACCGCGGTGGAGGCGGAGCGCCGCGGGTTGGACTACGTGGCCGTACAGGACCATCCCTACCAGCGCCGGTTCGTCGACGCGTTCGTGCTGCTGAGCATGATCGCGGCGCGCACCCGGCGGATCGGCGTCTTCCCGGACGTCGCCAACCTGCCGCTGCGCCCGCCGGCGGTGCTGGCGAAGGCGGCGGCGAGCCTGGATGTGCTCAGCGGCGGGCGGTTCGAGCTGGGGCTGGGCGCGGGGGGCCTCTGGGACGCGATCGCCGGCTACGGCGGCCCGCGCCGTCAGCCGGGCGAGGCGCTGACAGCGCTGGCCGAGGCGATCGAGGTCATCCGCGCGCTGTGGAGCGGTGACCGGAACCTGCGCCTGGACGGGCGGTTCTACCGGCTGGCCGGGGCGCACTCGGGTCCGCTGCCGGTCCACCCGATCGGCATCTGGCTGGGTGTGTACGGGCCGCGCGCGCTGCGACTGGCCGGCCAGGCAGCCGACGGATGGGTGCCCTCCTTCCGCGGCGAGCTGCCGCCCATCCTGGACATGGCCGACCGGCTGGACGAGGCCGCCGCGGCGGCCGGCCGAGACCCGGCCACGATCCGCCGGGTGCTCAACCTCGGTGGCGCGATCACGGACGGCGCCTCGCAGGGACCGTTCCGGGGACCGCCGGCCCAGTGGGTGGAGGAGCTGACCGACCTGGCCGTCCGGCCGGGCTTCGACACGTTCGTGCTGTGGGCGGACGCCCCGGACCAGCTCGCCCGCTTCGCCGAGGAGGTCGTCCCCGCCACCCGGGCCAGCGTGGCAGCCGAGCGCGCCGGCTGAGCCCGGGGTCACTTCGGCACCCGGAACCGAAGCCGACCTCATCCTGAACGGGTAAGCCTTGAGGATGGCAGTCCAGCTGAACCACACCATCGTGTCGGCTCGGGACAAGCGCGAGTCGGCGACGTTCCTGGCCGAGATCCTCGGTCTCGACCAACCCACCCCGTACGGCCGGTTCCTGGTCGTGCAGGCCGCCAACGACGTCTCACTGGACTTCATGGACGACGACGGCCCGATCAGCCCGCGGCACTATGCATTCCTGGTCACCGAGTCCGAGTTCGACGAGATCTTCAGCCGGGTATGCGAGCGGGGCCTGCAGTATTGGGCGGACCCCGGCCGCCACCGTCCGGGCGAGATCAACACCCGGGACGGCGGGCGCGGCGTGTACTGGGAGGACCCGGACGGGCACTTCCTGGAGATCATCACCCGCCCGTACGGCAGCGGCGGCTGACAGGAGAGAGGGTGGCTGGATCGACGTCCACTGTGGTCGGCGCCGCTGCCGACGAGGTGCTTGGGCTGGCGACCCGGGGCGCGGGGTCGGTGCTGCGGGTCGCGGTCGAAGGCGTGGACGGTGCCGGCAAGGCTCGTTCCGCCGACGAGATGGCCGAGCGGTTGACCCGCCGCGGCCGGCAGGCGATTCGCGCCCGACCGCACCGACCCCACCGCACCGACCCCACCGGGGCGGCCAACCACCGCTACGTCGCCGGCCAACAGATCTACCTGGCCGGATGTCGCCCGCACGACAGAGCCACAGAAGTGCGCGCGCCGACCATCCACAGGCAGGCAACCTGACCACCCGAGTGCATGACTGTCAGTCGGCACCGAGGTGCGTGGAGAGGTTCCGGACGGCTCGCTCGAGCTCTGGCAGGTCGTGCTCAACAGTCGCTTGCAGGATGGCATGCGAGGTGTCGAAATACCGATGGGCGAGACGGTCGCGCATTCGCGCCACTTGGTCCCATGGGATCGTCGGTTCACGGTCAAGCAACTCACGCGGGAGCGCCTTCACGGCTTCGCCGATCTCGATCAATCGGACCCGCACGGCATCGAAGACAAGGCCATCGGACAGGTCGCCACGGGCCAGGTGCTGCCTGATGACCGTGATCGCAACGCTGATGTCAGCCAAGCGGTGGCGGTCCCGGCGCGTCACAGCGCGACCAGGTCGGCGCTGATCACCTCATGGACCTGCGGTTTGAGCCCATCGGAGGGCACGAGATCCACCGACGCGTGGAGCATCGTCTCCATCTCCCGTTGGAGCCGACCGAGCCCAAGCAGCCCAAGATCGCTGGGCAGGTCCACGAGCAGGTCGATGTCGCTGTCGGCACGTTCCTCACCACGGGCCACGCTGCCGAACACCCGCAAGTTCGACACGCCGTACCGGGCCGCAACCCGGATCAAGTGAGCACGGTGTCCACGCACCCGGCGGCCCAGCGGGCCGGACAGCCGACGCAACCGCGACCGAGACCGGCGCAGGTCCAGGTGAAGCTCAAAGCCAGCCGCCTGGATCAGGGCGGCTAGCGTCGGCAGCGCAGGCTGACGTCGACCGGACTCATAGGCGCTGATCACGCTTTGCGCGACCCCGGCCTGGCGGCCCAACTCGGTCTGGGACAGCCCGGCCCGCCGACGGGCCTCTCGCAGCAACGCACCGGCCGACCCAGCAGTGGAGGACACCCAGCCACTATAGCGTATTGTCTATGGGAAGAGGCTGGCCTGCCGCCGCTGGCCCGAGAGGCGAGGCACGAGCAGCTGGGCCGCGCGGGCAGCCCGAGGGTGCGAACGTTCCGGCGCGTGGTTGCCGGCCGGGATCGGCGGCGGTTACCGTGCGTCCATGCGCCGGTCGGCGACGGACGCCGCCATCGTCCACTCGTGACTGCATGGCCAGCCGCCGAGGTGATCCAGACGGCGCGGTTGACGTTGGAGCCGCTGCGCCCGGAACACGCCGCGGAAATGGCTCCGCTGCTGGACGATGACGACCTGCACGCGTTCGTCGGCGGCCGACCCGCGACGCTGGGCGAGCTGAGCGAGCGCTACCGGCGGCAGTCCGTGGGGCACTCACCGGACGGCGAGCACGGCTGGCTGAACTGGGTGGTGCGTGACCGCGCCTCCGGCACAGCCGTCGGCACCGTCCAGGCGACCGTCCGCCGCGACGGCGAGCGGCTGTCGGCGGACCTGGCGTGGGTGACCGCCACCCGGCACCAGGGTCGGGGCTACGCCAGCGAGGCCGCCGCCGGGATGGCCGCCTGGCTGCGCCGGCACGGCGTGCCCGTGCTGACCGCGCACGTGGATCCCGAGCACCGGGCATCCGTCCGGGTCGCCGAACGGCTCGGGCTCACCGCCACCGAGATCGTCGTCGACGGCGAGACCCGGTGGACCACCGCCCCGCCCGGCCTGCGGGATGGGCTCCGGCGCGGGCTCGCCGCCGCGATGAAGCGCCGCGACGCGGTGGCCGTCGCGGCCCTGCGGTCCGCGCTGGCCGCGATCGACAACGCCGAGACCACGGACGTCTCCCGGGCGCCGCGCCCCGGCCAGGGTCACGCGCCTGTCGCCAGCACCGTCGCCGGGCTCGGCGCCGGCGAGGTCGAGCGCCGGCAACTGACCGAAGTGGACCTCGAGGACATCGTCCGCCGCGGGGTCAGGGAGCGGCTGGCGGCCGCCGCCGAGTACCAGCACACGGGCCATCCCGACCACGCCGAACGCCTGCGCCGGGAGGCCGACGTCCTCACTGTCCACCTGGGACGCTAGGCTCACAGCCGCAGGTCGAGCGCGATCTCGTCGCGCAGCGGGATGCCGTAGTCGCCGACCATACCCGCGCCGTTGCTCCGCGGCGTGCAGGGTGAGGACCGCGCCCAGTCCCGATCCGGCCGGTAGCTGATCAGGCCGATCAGCCGCCCGTCGTCGGCCTCGGCAAGGAACGGCATTGCCAACCCACCTCGCCAGGCGCAACGCATTTCCCGGCCGGGAGCGGCGGCGCGGCCGGTCAGCCGGGGCCGCCGCTCCCGGCCTGGTCAGGGCGCCCGGACCGCGACGACCCGGTCGCCGAGTGCCTGCACGGCGCCGACGAGGTCGGTGACCCAGGGCAGCTCCTCGGCCGATGCGCCGCCCAGGTCGACCCGATAGGAGACCCTGTCGGGCGCTCGCACGACGGACGCGGTGGCGCCGTAGCGCTGCAGCAGTGCCGCGACCGTGTCCGCCGCGTCCGTCCGCACGGTCAGCACCAGGTCGTTGGCGGTGTCGAGCACCGCCGCCGGCGGGACCGCCGGGGCCGGGATCGCCGTCCGCGCCGCGGTGGACACCCCCGCCGCAGCCGGGTTCGCGCCGAGCACCGCGTTCCGGAGGATCTTCTGCGTTCCGTCGGTGAACGCGCGGAAGTTCGGATCCGCGGCGAACAGCACCACCCGCCCCGTGCCGGTCGGCTCGTCCACCACGGCGGCGGTGCCGCCCAGCTGCTCGGCGCCACTGGCGAACCCGGAGATGAACCAGTCGTCGCTGTCCGCGGCCGGGAACCGCACCGGCACCCGCGCCGGGTCGGCCTCCCGCAGCACCCGGTCGTACGCGTAGAACGAGTACGCCGTGCCGCCGACGCCGCTGGCCAGCGGGGTGCTCCGGTCCACCAGCACCCGGACCAGGCTGCCCGGCACGTCCGAGGTCGGCGCCTCCAGCGTCGCGGTGGACAGCCCGAGCCGGACCGCGAGCTCGGTGCCGCCGGCGAACCCGACGTACCGCCCGCCGCCGTTCACCCAGTCCTGCAACGCCGCCCGGCCGGGACCGCCGAGGGCGGAGAACGCGGTCTGGGCCGGCCCGTTCGGCACGATCAGCACGTCGACGTCGGCCAGCGCACCGGCCGCGACGTCGTTCGGCCCGAGCGGCCGGTACGGCAGCCGCCACTGCCGATCCAGCAGCCAGCGCAGCCACCCGGTCGACTCGATCGCGGTCGTCGACGATGCGGACAGCTGCAGCACCCCGACCCGCGGCGCAGCGGCGATCGGCGCCGGCGCCGGCGCCGGCAGCGGCGGGGTCAGCGAGGCCGTCGGGGCCAGCACCGCACCGGAGCGGCCGCCCGCGACGTTGAACAGCAGCGGCTGGCTCCACGCGGTCACGTCGTAGAAGTACGGGAACGGCACGTAGGTGTCCTCGTGCAGCATCGCCTGCACCCAGTGCTTCTGCGCCTGCGCCATCGGCACCCAGTAGGTGCCGGCGGGCAGCGTGGCCGGTCCGGTGGCTCGGCCGTACGGGGTGAAGTCCGGCACCTGCAGCGGCGCGGTGAGCGTGTAGACGCGCACCTCCATCCGCTGCAGCCGGCGCACCAGCGCCTGCACCTCGCGGGCCTTGCTCGGGTCGTCGGAGCGCAGGAAGTAGTGCCGCACCGGCTCGTCCGGCACCTGGGTGATCAGCTCGTTGCCCGGGTTGACGATCTCGTTCGGCTCCAGCTTCCCGGCCAGCCCCTGCTGGTAGGCCCGGACGTAGGCGCCGTGCCAGTCGGCCAGCAGCCCCGCCTTGTCCCGCACCGCGGCGCCGAGCGACGTCCACATCGCGACGTACTGCTCGTACAGGCGGACGGAGGTCGGGTCGTCGCCGCCCTTCTCGAACGTCATGCCGGCGGCGATGAACCCGGTTGACGGGACCGTGTCGCCGTATCCCATGTAGAACAGGTCGTAGACGTCGCGGTTGAAGAAGTCGATGCCCTGCCTGGTGAACTCCGCCGCCATCGACGCGCCGTACCGGTTGTTGATCCAGTCCACCGACTCGTCGGTGATCTCGTGGTAGATCGGGTCGGCGTTCGGCGGGACGAAGTAGCTCCGGCCGCCCATCTCGTGCGAGTCGATGAACAGCACCGGCGGGTAGCTCTGCAGCGCGGTCAGCTTGCCGTCGGTCTCCGGCTGGGTGCGGGCGAACCAGTCGCGGTTCATGTCGAAGCCGTAGGCGTTCCGGCGGGTGTCCGCCTCCCGGCCGTCCGGGTTCTGCGTCGGCAGGATCACCACGAGCGCGTTGTCCAGCACCCGCTGCGCCGCGCAGTCGTCCCGGTCGGCCAACTCGTAGAGCACCCGCAGCGACGCGTCCGTGCCGGACTCCTCGCCGCCGTGCACGTTCCCGGCCACCCACAGGATCTCGGGCGTCTTCGCGGCCAGCTTCGCCGCCTCCGACGGCGGCGTGCCCGGGTCGCGCAGCAGCGCCACGTCGTGGCGGATCTCGGCCAACCCGGCCGGGGTCACGTTCCCCGGCTTGCCCACGATCGCGTATCGCAGCGCGCGGCCCTGTACCGACGTGGCGAGCACGCCCTCGACCACCCGGGGGCTCGCGGCGGACACCGCCCGCAGGTACGCGTCGGACTCTGCGGTGGTGACATCCCGCTCGCCGAGCGGGAAGCCGATGACGTCCTGCGCCTGCGGCACGTCGCCGCGGAACGACGGCGGGGTGTCGAACGGCGCGCAGGACGGCGCCGCCGCGTCGGCTGGGGTGGCCAGCAACGCGGGCAGGCAGGCGGCGACGGTGGCGATGACGGCGGCAAGCGAGGTGGCTCGGCGCATACGGCTCCCCCCTCGGCGGGCGGCGCTCGTCCGGTGAGGCGCCGGATCCGCAAAACACCTCACCCCGCGACCTTTGCTGTGTCAACCGGCTGACCTTGCGTCCTGGCAAAGCCCCGGTAACGTTCCGCAGGCAGGCCGAGCCCAGGGAGGTCGACATGGACCCGAGGCGCTTCAGGGATGCCGCACTCCGGCTCGGCGCGGTCGTGGCGATGGCGGCCGCGGTCGCCGTTCCGACCCCGAGCTCGGCGGCGGCCGAGTTCGCACCCGGTTCGCCCGGGCTCGGCGACCCGTTCTTCCCGCTGGCCGGAAACGGCGGCTACGACATCGCCCACTACTCGCTCCGGCTCGGCTACGATCCCGCGACGCGTCGGCTGGACGGCACCGCGACCATCCGGGCGACCGCCACCCAGAACCTCTCCCGGTTCGACCTGGACCTGCGCGGCTTCGACATCCCGGGGGTGCAGGTCGACGGCCGGCCGGCGGCGTTCAGCCGGGACGGGCAGGAGCTGGTGATCACTCCGCCGATCGGCCTCCCGGCCGGCCACGGGTTCACCGTCACGGTGCACTACGCCGGCGAGCCGTCGGTCGTCACCGACCCGGACCAGTCGATCGAGGGCTGGGTGCCCACCGCCGACGGCGCGTTCGTGGTCGGGGAGCCGCAGGGGTCGCCGGCCTGGTACCCGGTGAACGACAACCCGCGAGACAAGGCGACGTTCGACTTCGCGGTGACCGTGCCGGCGGGCCTCACCGCGATGGCGAACGGCGTCCTGGTCTCGCACGCGACCAGCGGCGGCGCGACGACCTGGGTCTGGCGGGAGAGCTCGCCGATGGCGCCCTACCTGGCCACTGCGACCCTCGGCCGGTTCGACCTCACCGAGTCCCGGCTGGCCAGCGGCGTCCCGAGCTACGTCGCGGTCGACCCGACGCTGTCCACCAGCTCGGTGCTGAAGAAGCTGCCGGCGATAGTCGACTTCTACAGCTCGATCTACGGCCCGTACCCGTTCGACGCGGTCGGCGCGATCGTGGACGACGCGAAGAGCGTCGGCTACTCGCTGGAGACGCAGACCAAGCCGGTGTTCGACGGCAAGCCGGACGAGACCACGCTCGCGCACGAGCTCTCCCACATGTGGTACGGCGACTCGGTGACGCTCACCGAGTGGCCGGACATCTGGCTGCACGAGGGGTTCGCGACCTGGTCGGAGTGGATCTGGAGCGAGCACAACGGCCGGAAGTCGGCGCACCAGTTCTTCACCACGCTGTACAACACGCCGGCGCAGGACACCGCCTTCTGGACGCCGCCGCCGGCCAACCCGGGGACACCGGTCTACCTGTTCAACGGCACGATCTACAACCGCGGCGGGCTGACCCTGCAGGCGCTGCGGGAGAAGGTGGGCGACCCGGTGTTCTTCCGCATCCTGCGGGACTGGGCCGCTCAGCACCGGTACGGGAACGTGACCACACCACAGTTCGTCGCGCTCGCCGAACGGGACAGCGGCCTGGACCTCGGGCACTTCTTCGACGTCTGGCTCTACCAACCGGACAAGCCGACCTCCTGGTAGGCCAACGCGCGGGACGACCACCATCTCGAGAGGGCACATGAGAACGCCTCCGGTGGCAGGGAACGACGGTGGGCGGCGCTCGTCGCGGTCATCCGATGGTCGTGGCCGGGCTCGGTCGACGTCATCGTGACCCGCGGAGCGGCAGCGGGCGCGTCCCCGCCGCCTGACCAGTATCAGCGGGCTTGCCGTTGCCGCCAGGATTCGACGATCTCGTCCACGTCGAGCGGCATGAGGTTCAGCGGCGGTCCGTCCGGCGGGGTGCGGATCGCCGCGGCGATCTTCCGGTTGAGCTCGTCGACCATCTCGCGTACCGCGGACTCCGACCTCGCCCCTGGTACCGCGGCCAGCACCTGCTCGACCTCCTTGCGCAGGGCCAGCGTCGGCGGCAGGTAGCTCAGGTTCTCCCGGCGAAGCTTCTGCCTGACCCACCAGTGCTCGTCGTCGGGTTCACCGATGCCCGGGATGGGCTTGCCGGCGCCCGGCAGGTCATCGAACTCGCCGCGGTCCTGCGCCTCCCGGATCTGCCGCTCGACCCACGTCTCGAACGGCGTCCCCGGCGGCTTCCGCCCGCCCACCCGCACCACCGCCCTGCTCGGCGCGACCCAGCACCACGATTGTCCGCCACGGCTCGGTCGTGCCGCTCAGCCGGCGGGGTTGCCTTCACCCAGATCTGGTACCGGCCGGTGTGGTAGCTGATCCGGTAGAAACGCCCGCGCTCAGGCGCGGAGGGCCGCGATCACGACGAGGGTGAGTGCGTTGGGCTCCAACCGAAAGGCTGTCTCGATGCCGTCGTCGACGCGAACGATCCGCCGTTCCACGCGCTGCAGAGTGGACGACGACGGGTCGTGCGCGTAGTTGCTATGCGTCGAGTCGACGAGGTACCGGTCGACCTGCAGCCGGCGGTGCGCGAGCCAGGATGGCAGACGGTCGACGTGCAGGGACACGACGTGGCTGGCGCCGCCGCGGGTGCCCTGATAGTTGGTGGCCAGGACGGCCACCCCGCTGTGGTCGACCGTCGCGAGCGCGTTGACCCCGATCCCGGTCTGTGAAAGGCCGTCACTGGTCGCGGGTATCCGCCGGTCCTTCATCATGCTCTGCATCGTCACGAGGTTGCCGTACGGGTAGACGGCGCCGTCGACACCCGAGACGAACATGGACTTGCGCGGGTTGCTGGGGTGGCTGTACGCCCAGTGCATCTCGACGTCCATCCCGCTGTCGACGTAGTAGTACGCAAGGGTCTCCATCGCCGCGGCCTGGGTGAGCAGGTCGGCGCTCAACGTCGTTCCGGTGGCGTCCCCGGGAAAGACCCCGTACTCGGTCACGAACACGGGAGTGTCCGGGTCGAGCCGGCGGCGGGACAGCCAGCGCCGAACGGTCTGCCTCTCCGCCCCAACCCGAGCCGGATCGGCCCCGTGCTTGTACTGGTGGTAGGAGATGAAGTCGAGTCGCTTGTCCGGGTCGTGATCGCGGGCGTACCGGTCGAGGAAGCCCCGGAGGAAGGACTCATTGAAGGTGGCGGTTGCGGGGCCGCCCAGCCTCAGGGGCACCGCCGGGTGAAGATGATGGTTCACCTCGTTCACCACCGAGTACCCGATGCGGTACCAGCGGTAGTAGTCCTCGACGGTCAGACCCTCCCAATGCCCGGGGGGTACGGCCCAGGTCTTGTCCGGCTCGTTGAAGAGCTCCACGTACCGGATCGAGGGGTAGCGCCGCTTGTAGGCGACAAGACCGTCGCGAAGAACCGCGCGACACGTCCGCGGAGCGGACAGCGTCAGGATCCGCGGAGCGCACTCGCCGAGGTTGACGAGCAACCGCCTGGCGTAGCCGGCCGGCTGGTCGAGGTAGCGATAGGCGGTCGAGCCGTCGCGGGCGGTGAAGTCGAAGTCGTACCGACGGGTGGTCGCGTCGTAGTACCCGCGCGGCAGTGCCCATACGCGGGTCACGTGGACGTCGAGAGCGGCGACCGCCCGAAGGTCGCGGGGACCGAGCGGGGAGGTGGGGCCGTTTTGGTTGCCGTACCAGGCCGGGTTGTCGAACCTGCCGAGCTCCCTGTCGGCGGAGACGGTCACCGTGGTGTCCGCCCGCAGTTCGGCCGCGCGCCGGGATGCCGCGCCCCGGAGGACCACAAAGCTGACGACCGCCGCGGCCACGAGGCAGACGGCGAGGAGCCGGCGGACCGGGCGTGGGAGGAGCTGCTCTGTCGGTGCGGAGAGGTCGTTCCCCCCCTCACCCATAGGTGATCGGAGGAGCAAGGTTCGACTGCACGATCCCGTCGTGGAAGGCCCGCTGGGTCCGGGGGTCCGCGCTGAACCGCCAGTCCGCCGTCCCCCCTTGGGCCGGGGACAGCTCGAACCACGTGAAGCCGACGACATCGCGATGCCGCCGCAGCCAGGGGAACAGCGACGCGGTCCAGGTGGCCTTCGTCGGGCCGGGCTCGGCCCCCGTCTCCGTGATGATCAGAGGCTTGTGGGTGAACGTGCGAATCCGCGCGATCGTGGGGTCGAAGACCTCTCCGGCGGTCCGCTCCCCGGCGCCGTAACCGACGATCCCCGCCCAGTCCACGTAGGAGTCGCCCGGGTACAGGTGGCCCAGGCTGACGAGCGGGACCGGGCGGATGATGTTGGGGCTCCACACCCAGATGACGTTGGTGGCGCTCACCCTGGTGAAGATGTCGTGCACGTGCCGCCACGCCTGGACGTACTCGCCCGGCCGGTTTCCCGAGCGGCGCTCCGACCACGGGTACCAGTGGCCGTTCATCTCGTGCGCGAACCGGAGCACGACCGGCCACCTCTGGTCGCGGATTCCCCGGGCGAACCTTGCGATGTAGGCGTCGTAGGCCCCGCTCGTGATGCGGCGAAGCGCGAACGCGGGTTGGCTCTCGCCGTACTTCGCGCCGGCCCATGGCTCCCAGGACAGCAGCGGCAGCGCGTGCTGCCGGTAGCACATGGACACTGCGTCGGGCCGGAACTCCTGCGTCCACTTCACGAAGAACTGGATCATCGTCGGGTGGGCTCCGGCCTTGGCCGACAGGGAGTCCAGCTCGCTGCGGGACCAGGGCGACTGGGGCGTGCTCAGCCCGAAGTACGGTGCGGGCGGCTTCAGGAACACGTCCCTGCTGGGCACGGGCGGCGGTACCGGCGGCGATGCGCTCGCCGACCCGGCCGCCACGGCCAGCGTCGAGTGCGAGCCCGAGCCGGCGGCTGGACTGCTCACGAACGCCCGCGCCACGAGCCAGAGCGTGAGCGCGGCGAGAACCGTGGCGTTGACGGCGATCCACGGCGCCGACCGCCGACGCGCCGCACGTCGGGTGTGCCTAGACACTGACCAGCACCGCCCCGGCGAGCATCGCCCCTCCCAGCAGGTACGGGATCACGGCCTGGACGTTCTTCCCGGACCCGCCGCGGAAGGCGTTCGAACGGGTGCCCCAGCCGGCGTTGTGGCCCATCCGGAAGAAGCCGGCCACCCGGATCGGCATCAGGACCAGGACGTTGATCAGCATGAACACGGGCAGGTAGACCAGGTCGCTCGGCCGGGAGGAGAAGTGCCTGCCGAACCTGATGGCGCACGACAGCAGCGTCATGGAGAGGCTGAGCCCCACGATGAACAGCAGCGCCTGCCATCCCGGGCTTGGCAGCGGAAGCTGGTCGTACATCGCCGTCTTCCGCCCGCGTAGCACCGCGACGCCCCAGGCCAGGTACGAGCCGACCAGGACGAACGGCACCACGATGTCGGCCCCGTAGAACAGCGCCAACAGCGGGGTCTCGCGCACCATCCACGGCATCATGCGCAGCGTGTTGTACTGCGACCCCCGAGCCCACCTGAACTGCTGCTTGACCAGCCCGCGCAGGGACGTAGGCGCGTCGGTGTAGACCAGCGAGGTCGACTGATAGACGGTCTTGTACCCCGCCATGAGGGTGTAGTTGGTGAGCGTCCGGTCGTCGCTCACCTCCAGGAACACACCGAGGAACCGCTCGGTGAGGAACCGGTGCATGCATCCCACGAGGAGCCTCCGGCGGAAGGCGATCGTGCGGCCCGGCAGGCATCCGACGGTCCCCAGCACACTCATCGCCGGCATCGAGTACTCGGAGCGGACGTTCTCCAACCAGTCGGCCCAGCGGGTCAGCATCGTGCGGCCGGGTTCGAGGATGCGTTGCCGGGTGGTGACGCCCCCGACCGTCGGGTCGCGGAAGGGCTTGACCAGCTCACGCAGGGTGCCCGGCGTCCACAGGGTGTCGGAGTCGACGAGGACACAGATCTCGCCCCGGGACAGCCCGACCCCCAGGCGCAGCGCGTTGCGCTTGCCGGCGGTCTCGGTCCAGCACCACTGCACCCAGAAGTCGGCGCAGATCTTCTCCAGCACCACGTTGCGCGGGCCGTTGATGACCACGATGACCTCGGTAGGGCGCTGCTCGACGATCCGGGCCAGGACCTCGCGGAAGAGGTCCTGGTCCTCGTCGACCACCGGGATGATGATCGAGCTGGTGACGTTCCACGGGAACTGCGCGGGCCAGTAGTGCCGTGCCAGGACGACCCGGATCGTCCAGAGGAGCCAGATCATCCCCATGAAGACGGCGAACAGGCGAAGCTGTCCGTCGTTGACCCAGGCGTCGACCTGCAGCAGGAAAGCGAGCATGGTCAGCGTCGATCCATCGCGGTCACTGGCGGGCCACCCCCAGTCAGCCCGTCGGTTTCGGAAGGGCCAGGGCAACGGTCAGGCCAGTGGGGTACCAAACCCGCGAGACGTAGTACCGGCTGCCGAGGACCGCCCCCTTCGTCCCCCCGAGGTTGTGCAGCGGATCGCTCTGGTGACCCAGGCGCTGCACCCAGATGCGCGGCCTGTTCCGCAGGCATCTCGGCGCGTCCGTGCACTCCACCGCGGCCACCCGGCCGGCGGTGCGCTGCGGGACGACCTGCAGCACGTCGGCGGGGCGACGGTCCGCCGGGATGTAGCGGGCGACGAGGTCCCGCCCCACTCGGTCGGACGTGCCGTAGACGGTGGCACCGCTGTCCTGCGAGCTGTAGACGATTGCATCACCGGGCCTCATCTGCGTCGAGATCAGCGCGGCCGCCTCGCGCGTGGCCTGCAGGTGCCCGTCCGGCTTGCGCACGGTCACCTGAGCGCTGACGCCGATGGCCGCGACGAGGGCCAGCCCGGTGATCCCACGGACGAGCCGGGTCCGCCCGAGCGCGGTCCCCGCCAGCAGCGCCCAGGCCGGCGTCGTGAACAGCAGATACCGGGGTAGCCACAGGGCCGTCAGCTGGGAAGCCGCGAACAGGCCGACCACCGGAACGACCGCCCAGCTGGTGTAGAGGACCGTCGGATGGCGCGTGGAGACGGCGTACACCGCCAGCGCCAGGATCATGCCGGCGCCGACCGCGGACCCCAGCAGCGTGGCTGGATAGGCAGTGAGACTGCTCGACGTCGGCGCGCCGATCCATGCCACCTGGGCCGTCTGCTTACTGCCGAGGTAGAGCACCGGCAGCGCCGGCAGCATGCCCAGCCCCGCCGCGACCAGCCACCGCGGGAATACCGACCGGTGCCCGGCGAGCACGACCAGGGCGTGCGCCGGGATGAGCAGTAGGGCGATCGCGTGCAGCAGGCCGAGCAACCCGGTGGCCAGCGCGTACGCCAGCAACCGCCCGACCCGCGGCCGGTCCAGGACCCGCACCAGCGCAAGGCTGCACAGGACGGCTGCGAACACGACCAGCGCGTAGGGACGTGCCTCCTGGCCGTACCGGGACGTCGTGGGCAGCACCGCGAACAGCAGCCCTGACAGCAGGCCGACCCGGGGAGAGGCCAGCCGGGTGCCCAGCCGCGCGGTCAGTCCCGCGGACGCCGCCATCGCCAGCACGGACGGCATGCGCAGCAGGACGTCGGAGGTGCCCACCAACGACACCCACACGTGCATGAGCGCGTAGTAGGCGCCGAGGGTGGCGTCCGTGTGCTGGAGCAGCTGCCACGTCTGGCTCCACGGGATGGTCACCATCCCCCACGTCGCCAGCTCGTCCGCCCACAGCGCCGGCCAGCCGATGCGGATCAGCCCGACGCTGAGCATGAGGAGCGTGGGCAGCAGCCAGGCGAGCTGTGCCAGTGCCCGCTGGCGCTCGGTGTCGCTGCGGTCGGCCAGGGCGACCCCTGGCGGCTCCCGCATGTCGATGCTGCTGACCTGCCGACCGTCGACGGGGCGCGCGGCGTCGACCGGCGCGAGGCGCGGCACGACCACCGTCGGCGCCTCCGAGCTCGGCACGGCCGGTTGGGCATGGGCCGCCCACCCGCCCGACCACGGCGCACCGCCGCGTCGGTGCTCTCGCGGGGAGGTTCCGGCCATCCGGCCGGGCGGGCGCTGTTCCCTCGTCACCTCGCCGCGCGCCGCTCTTCGTGCCATCCGAGTCTTGTGCCCCTCCAGGCTCCTTTAACCACCCGCGGTCCCGCCAGCTGCTCTACACAAAGCCGAAGTCGGCCGCCATCGCGGCGAACTCCGGACCGGCCGAGTCGCTGAAAGTCGCGGATGAATGAGTTCACCGGCAGCGAGGTCAGGTAATGGAAGATCGTGAATGCCAGGAACGGCAGGTACAGCCACAGCCAGCGGCTCGACTGGGCCAGCCGGAACCCCGCACTCGGGCGCGCCACAGGCGCATCGTGCACCGCAGTCATGGCAGGAGGGTCAGGCCGGGAACTAGCGATCGTGCGTCGTCAACCAAACCTGCGCCCTCTCGTGGTCTCACCCCGACCGAGCAAGGCTTTTTACCACAAGCCCCGGCCGCACTAGAAGTTGCCGCAGCAGGCGGTTAGCGAAGTGCAGCACAGTGTAACGATCAGTCAGATTGCCTGTGACAATTCGCGTTCACTTCTTCACACGTAGTGAATTCGAGCGCGGCTCGCAGAGCAGCATGCGGTCAGTTGCTGCCGGATTGGAGGGTGACGAGGTCCGACGGCTAGGGATGGTGGTCGCGGGTGTAGACGACCAGTTGCGCTTCGCCCTGACCGCCGTCCTGCGCGGGGCCCGCCCACCGGACGGCCGGGCCGTCGGACTCCGCCTGGCGTACGCCGTCGACGTACAGCTCCATGTGGGCGACCGGCGCGCCCTCGGCAGGCTCGTCCGTTCGGGTGGTTCCGGTGAGGTCGGCGTCGACGCCGGGGTAGGTCCGCTACAACGGTCGCCGGCTGCGGCAGGCTGTGCAGGCCGAGGGTGGGCTCGGCGAGGTGCCGGTCGGCAGCTGGGTAGTCCCGGGGGGGTCTGGGTGGGGGGATCGATGACGGCTGGCGTGCTGGGCCGGGTGGCGACTGTCGTCCTGCTGGTGGCGTGGACGGTGACCGCCGTGGCGCCCGGGCCGGCGCAGGCGGACGCCGAGACGGTGTCGGTGGACCCGCTGCGGACGGCCTGGGACCCGCACGAGCCGGGCCTGGCGCCGTCCCAGGTCAGCAGCTCCGACTTCGGCCAGCAGTTCTCCGCCACGGTCGACGGTCAGGTGTACGCCCAGCCGGTGGTGGCCGGGCCCACCGTGATCGTGGCCACCGAGAACGACAAGGTGTACGGCGTCAACGCGGCCACCGGGGCGATCACCTGGTCCCGGAGCGTCGGGCCGGCCTGGCCGGCGTCCGCGATCGGCTGCGGCGACCTGGTGCCGAACATCGGCATCACCGGCACCCCGGTGTACGACCGCGCCTCCGGCACCGCCTACTTCGCGGCCAAGGTCAACGACGGCCCGGACACCCTGCATCCGCACTGGTACCTGCACGCCATCGACGCCCAGACCGGCGCCGAGCGCAGCGGCTGGCCGGCGACGGTCACCGGCGCGGCGACCAACGCTCCGGCCCGCACGTTCAACCCGTACACCGCGATGCAGCGGCCCGGTCTGCTGCTCATGGGTGGGTCGGTCTACCTCGGGTTCGGCTCGCACTGCGACCACGGCCCGTACGTCGGCTTCGTCGTCGGGGTGAACACCTCGACCCGGGCGATGAAGCTGTGGGCGACCGAGGACGCCTCCGGCGACGGCAAGGCCGGGATCTGGATGAGCGGCGGCGCCCCGGTCTCCGACGGCGCGGGACGGATCCTCGTGTCCACCGGCAACGGGGTCACCCCGCCGCCGGCGCCGGGCTCCAGCCCGCCCGGCGAGCTGTCCGAGTCGGTGGTCCGGCTTGCCGTGTCCGGCGACGGCAGCATGAGCGCGCAGGACTTCTTCAGCCCGAGCAACGCCGCCACGCTGGACCAGAACGACCAGGACCTCGGCTCCGGCGGCCCGGTAGGGCTGCCCTCGTCGTTCGGCACCGCGGCGCACCCGCGCCTGATGGTGCAGGTCGGCAAGGACGGCCGGGTGTTCCTGCTGGACCGCGACCACCTCGGCGGGCGCAGCCAGGGCCCGGGCGGCGGCGACGACGTGCTCGGCGTGACCGGCCCGTTCAACGGCGTCTGGGGGCACCCCGGGGTCTGGGGCGGAGATGGCGGCTACGTCTACACGGTGGAGAGCCGCGGGTACCTGCGCGCGCTGCGGTACGGCGTCACCGGCACCGGGTTGCCGTCCCTGAGCAGCGCGGGGACGAGCGCGGGCACGTTCGGGTACACCTCCGGGTCGCCGGTGGTGACCTCCGACGGCACCACCCCGGGCTCGGCCCTGGTCTGGGTGATCTACTCCGACGGCCCGGATGGCTCCAGCGGCCAGCTGCGTGCGTACGACGCGGTCCCGGTCAACGGGATGGTGCGGCAGCGCTGGTCGGCGTCGATCGGCACCGCGGCCAAGTTCGCGGTGCCGGCGACCGACGGTGGCCGGGCCTTCGTCGGCACCCGGGACGGGCACCTGCTCGCGTTCGGCCGGCCGGCGAGCGCGGCCCTGGTCGGCAGCCCGGTCGACGTCGGGTCGGTGCCGGTCGGGACCACCGGCCAGGGCTCCGCAACGGTACGCGCCAGCCGCACGCTGACCATCTCGCGGATCTCGGCGCCGGCCCCGTTCGGCGTGACCCCGCCCAGCCTGCCGGTCACGCTGCAGACCGGCCAGACGCTGTCCGTCCCGGTGCGGTTCACCCCGACCGGCCCGGGCCAGGCCACCGCCGTCCTGTCGTTCGTCACCGACGTCGCCACCATCGGCGTCGACCTGCGCGGCACCGGCACCCAGCCCGGGTTCAGCGCCACACCGAGCACGCTGGCCTTCGGGCAGCTGGCCACCGGCGCCTCGATGACGCTGACCGTCAACATCACCAACACCGACTCGAAGGCCGAGACGATCGGCGCGGTCGCCCCGCCGGCCGCGCCGTTCACCGCCAGCGGGCTGCCGGCGCCCGGCACCACGCTCGCCGCCGGCGCCTCGGTCGCCGTCTCGGTGACCTACGCGCCCGGCTCCGCGCAGCCGGACACCTCGTCACTGGGCGTGTCCGGGCCGGCTGGCTCGGTGACCGTCGGGCTCACCGGGACTGGCGTCACCGGCCAGGCGCAGCTCACCGTGACCCCGACCGCGCTGGACTTCGGGCAGGTGCCGGTCGGCCGGTCGGTGACCAAGACGTTCGACATCGGCAACTCCGGCAACCTGGCGCTCACCGTCACCAAGGCGGCCCCGCCGACCGCGCCGTTATCGACCCCGGTCCCGATCGCCGAGGGCCAGGTGCTGAACCCGGGTGACGTGGTGCACCAGACGATCACGTTCACACCGGGCGTGGTGGGCGCGGCCACCGGGACCTACCAACTGACGTCCAACGACGGCACCGGGGCGCACGCGGTCACGCTGACCGGGGCCGGGGTGGCACCGTCCGGCGGCGCCGTGCTGCCCGCCCCGGTCGCCGGCGGATGGTCGCTGAACGGGGCCGCGAAGCTGTCCGGCACCGACCTCCAGCTGACCCCGGCGATCGCGAACACCGCGGGATCGGCGGTCTTCCCGACCCCGGTGCTCAGTGACGGCCTGCACGCGAAGTTCACCTCAGTGATCGGCGGCGGGACAGGGGCGGACGGCATGACGCTCAGCCTCCTGGACGCCAGCCGGGCCTCGGCCCAGTCCCTCGGCGCGGTCGGAGGCGGGCTCGGCTACGCCGGCCTGAGCGGCGTGGCGGTCACCCTCGACACGTACAAGAACGGCGCCGACCCGGCGGCGAACTTCGTGGCGGTGGCCACCGGCGGCACCCAGAGCGCGCTGACCTACGCGGCCACCTCGACCGCGGTCGGCAACCTGCGCACCGGCAGCCACCTCGTCGACGTCGCGGTGACCGGCACCACGGTCACCGTGTCGGTGGACGGCGTCCAGGTGCTCAGCCCGTCCGTCGCCGCGCTTCCCGGTTCGGTGCTGGTGGTGTTCACCGGCAGCACCGGCGGCCTCAAGGATATCCACGCCGCGCGCGACGTCACGGTGACCGCGGCCGGGTACGCCCTGCCGCCGCCGTACGCGGCCGGCTGGGTGCGCAACGGGGTGGCCGCACTGTCCGGCACCGACCTGGTCGTCACGCCGGTGACCACGTCGATGGCCGGCTCGTCCTGGTACCAGGGCGCGGTGCCGTCCTCCGGCCTGCACGCCCGGTTCACCGCGGCGATCGGCGGCGGCACCGGAGCCGACGGCATGACGTTCACGATGCTCGACCCGGCGCGGAGCTCGACCGGCGCGCTCGGCGCCCCCGGCGGCGGGCTGGGCTACAGCGGCCTGCCCGGCGTCGCGGTGACCCTCGACACCTACCAGAACTCGGGCACCACCGACCCCTCGGCCAACTTCGTCGCGGTGGCCACTGGCGGGACCGGGTCCGCGCTCACCTACGCCGCCACGTCGACCGCGATCGGCAGCCTGCGAACCGGCACGCACGCCGTGGACGTGACCGTCACCGCCGCCGGGCACGTCGTGGTCAAGATCGACGGCGCTCAGGTCATCGACGTGGCCGTCGCGCTGCCGGCCAACGTGATCGCCGGCTTCACCGCGGCCACCGGCGGCAGGACCGACCAGCACACGGTCCGGGACGCGGTCATCGGTTACTGAACGTCGCCAATCGATCGCGCCAGAGCGGACTGCGATCGGATTGGCTGGGTACCGGTATGTGGGGAGCGACCGGTACGAACGCGGCTCCCCCGAACCGGAGGGAGATCACGATGGGTATCGGCATAAGCGTCTTCTTGATGGCCCTCGGCGCCATCCTCGCCTTTGCCACCAATGTCTCCGTCAGCGGCCTCGACCTGAACGTGGTCGGCATCATCCTGATCGCCGTCGGCGTGATCGGCCTGCTGACCACGTTGCTCATCTTCGCCCCGCGGCGGCGGATGTCCCGCGTGGAGCGTCGCGTCGCCGACCGTCCGTACGCCGACGGCCCGTACGCCGACCGTGCCTACGCCCGCCGTCCGGTGGTCGACGATGACCGTTCGGTGGTCGAGGAGCGTCGCACCTACGACGACGGGCTGTGACCGCCGGCGGAGGTGTGCTGCAGGATCGCGGGGACCACGACGTCCCAGACCTCCGGCGGGGGCATCTGGTGGCCGACGTCCTGTAGCGGGACCAGCCGGGCGCCGGGGATCTCGTTGGCCAGCGCCTCCCCGTGACCGTAGGGGAACAGCGGATCCTCGGTGCCGTGCAGCACCACCGTGGGCGCGACGATCTGGGCGAGGCGCGGGCGGATCGGTTCGCCTCCGTCGTCGAGGATCCAGTGGTTCGTCTGGCTGGCCGCCATGTCCGTGGTGCGGTCGTACACCCGGCCGGCGAGCCGCCGCACCCGCGCCTCGTCGACCGGGAGCAGGCCGGCGTACTGCCGCTCGCCCTCGACGATGTAGTCGATCACCGCTGCCCGGTCCGACCAGTCGGGCGATGGCGCGGGCGTCTCGCGGCTGGCTCTCAGCCGCTCGGCGACCGGCGGGAGATCCGGCGCCGGACCCGGGCTGGTCGCGATCAGGGTGAGCGACGCGACCCGCTCGGGATGGTCCACGGCGATGTGCTGCGCCATGGCGCCACCCGCCGATATGCCCACGACGTGGGCCCGTCCCAACCCAAGGGCGTCGAGCAGGCCGACTGCGTCGGCGACCAGGTCGGCCCCCGTGTACTGCGGAGCACCGGCCGGGTAGCTCACCGACCTTCCGGTGTCCCGCTGGTCGTAGCGGACGACGAACCGGCCGCCGTCCGCCAGCCGCTGGCAGAGCTCGTCGTCCCACCAGTCCATCGAGGCCGCGAGGCCGCCGATGAGCAGGATCGCCGGCGCGGCCGGGTCACCGAAGGTCCCCACGCACAGGTCGACGTCGTTCGCCCGCACGACGCGTTCGGTGCCGGATGCCATGGCAGACACGCTACTGGGGGCGCCGCGAGCGGGACGCGGGTGCCGCTCCCACCCGGATGTACTGTGCGCGGGGCGGCTGTCGCCGGCAGTCTGCTGACGCACCGGGAGGGGTGGCGTGCGACGGAGGAGGTGGGCGGCCCGGTTGGCACCCCGGTGCGGCCGGAGCTGCCTCGCGGTCCTGGCGGTGGCGGGCCTCGCGGCGGCGCTGGCCGGCTGCAGCGGAGGTTCGAAGCCCCTGGCGAGTCCCAGCACGGCGGTGGCCGGCACGCCGACCGCGTCGGCCGGCCCGACCTCGGCACCGGCCCGCACCCAGGCGACCGCCGAGATCGAGCGCACGTTCGTGACGTTCTTCGCGGGTAGCACCCCGGCCGCCACCAAGATCGGGCTGGTGCAGAACGGGCAGCGGTTCGCGCCTATCATCCAGGCCCAGGCGACCTCGGAGCTGGCCAGGAGCACCACCGCCACGGTCGGCAGGGTGACGCTGACCTCGCCCACCACCGCGACCGTGACCTACACGGTCCTGCTCGGCGGCAAGCCCGCGCTGCCGAACCAGCCCGGCCAGGCGATCCTGGTGAACGGCGGCTGGAAGGTCGCGGCCGCGAGCTTCTGCCAGCTGCTCGCGCTGGAGGGCCAGAAGGTTCCCGGCTGCCCGGGCGAGGGATGACCTCGGCCGTCGCGCCGGCACCCACGCGCACCGGCCGCGCGCTCGCGACCGTCTGCGGTGTGCTGTTCCTCACCTTCCTGGACACCACGATCGTCGCGGTGACGCTCGGCGACGTGCAGTCCGACCTGCACGCCGGGGTCACCGCGTTGCAGTGGGTGGTCAACGCCTACGCGCTGGTGTTCGCCAGCCTGATGCTCACCGGCGGCAGCCTGGGCGACCGGCTGGGCCGCAAGCGGGTCATGCTGGTCGGGCTCGGAGTGTTCGCCGCGGGCTCGCTGCTCGGCGCGCTGGCGTCCAGCGTGGGAGTGCTGCTCGCGGCTCGGGCGGTGATGGGGGTCGGCGCGGCCGCCTCCGAGCCGGGCACGCTCTCGGTGATCCGCCACCTGTACCCGCAGCCGCGGGCCCGGGCCCGGGCGATAGGGGCGTGGGCGGCGGTGTGCGGGCTGGCGCTCGCGTTCGGACCGATCGCGGGCGGGACGCTGGTCGGCGTCGGCGGGTGGCGCGCCGTCTTCTGGTTCAACCTGGCGGTCGGGGTCCTGCTGCTGGCCGCCGCGGCCCGCCTGGTGCCGGAGAGCGCCGACCCGCGGCCGGGCGGGGTGGACGTCCCGGGCTTCCTGCTCGGCGCGGTCGCGCTCGCCGCGGTGATCTTCGCCGTGATAGGCGGGGAGGACGCCGGGTACAGGGCGGGCTGGGTGGTCGCGCTGTTCGCGGTCGGCGCGATCGCGCTGCCGGCGTTCCTGCTGGTCGAGTCTCGCAGTCGGGCGCCGATGCTGGATCCGCGCTACTTCCGGCTCCCCGGCTTCAGCGGCCCGCTGGTGGTCGCGTTCGCCGTCTACTTCGGAGTGTTCTCCATCTTCTTCTTCACCGCGCTGTACCTGGAGGTGGTCGTCGGCTACTCCGGGTACCGAACGGCGGGTCAGTTCGCGCCGATGGCGGTGGCCATGGTCGGCGGCTCGCTGCTGACCGGCCGGTGGGTGGCCCGATCCGGCGGGCGGATCCCGATGGTCACCGGGTGCCTGCTGGCCGCCGCCGGCATCCTGCTCACCGAGCGGTATCTCGGCCGGGACGACCCGTTCGACCCGCTGCTGCTGTCGCTGGGCGTGGCCGGGCTGGGGTTCGGGATCGCGGTCGTCCCGGTGACGTCGGCGGTCCTCGGGCTGGTGCCGGCGCAGCGCTCCGGAATGGCCGCGTCGGCCACGAACACCAGCCGGCAGCTCGGCGCCGTGTTCGGCACCGCGATCCTCGGCTCGATCGTCAACGCCCACCTGACCTCGGACCTGTCCGCCCGGCTGGGCCAGCTCAACATCCCGGCGAACTTCCAGTCGATCGTCATCGACGCGGTCGAGCGAGGCACCGTGCCCAGCGCCGGCAGCGGCGGCGCGGCCGCTGCCAGCGCGGCGTTCGGGCCCATCGTCCAGCAGGTCATCGACGCCGCCTACGCGGCATTCCGGGCCGGGCTGCACACCTCGCTCCTCAGCTCCGCGGCGCTGATCGTCGCTGCCGCGGCGGTAGCGCTGTTGACCGTCCGGTCGGACGCAACCTAGCGGCCGCCCATCCCGAAAAGGTCACCCGCTGCCGGTTCGCCGGTTTCGGCCGCCGGCGGATCGGCTCCGGTCGGCCTCGGCGCGCACTTGCGCAACCCGCTGATGGGATATGCCGAGCAGCGCCGCCACATCGCGTACGGACAGCGACGCGGGCAGCTCAGCCACCGCCCGTCGGATTGCCTCGGCGGACTGGCGTTCGGCCTGTGCGGCCTCGGCGCGCGCCCGGAGGGGATGGCCGGGGCGTCCGGCGGCGTTTCGGTGCCGGAGGGGGGCCGGCTGGGGTCGCGTCACATCGGCTGGATCTCGTTCGTCAGGGCGATGACGGACTGTGAGCGGAGGAGGTGACCGTGGACGACGAGCGCGACTGGCTGGCCGAGCGGTTCGAGGCACACGGCACCCACCTGCGGGCGGTGGCCTACCGGATGCTCGGCTCGCTGACCGAGGCGGACGACGCGGTCCAGGAGGCCTGGATACGGCTCAGCCGTTCGGACACCAGCGGGGTGCAGAACCTGGGCGGGTGGCTGACCACGGTGGTCGCCCGGGTGTGCCTGGACATGCTGCGCTCGCGCAGGTCACGGCGGGAGGAGCCGCTGGACGGGCACCTGCCGGAGCCGATCGTCAGCCCCGTGGACGGGACCGACCCCGAGCACCAGGCCCTGCTCGCCGACTCGGTCGGCCTCGCGCTGCTCGTGGTGCTCGAAAAGCTGGCGCCGGCCGAACGGCTCGCGTTCGTGCTGCACGACATGTTCGACATGCCGTTCGACGAGATCGCCCCGATCGTGGACCGCTCCCCGGCCGCGGCGCGGCAGCTGGCCAGCCGGGCCCGCCGCCGGGTGCGGGGGTCGGCTCCGGTTCCGGACGCCGATGTGGGCCGCCAGCGAGAAGTCGTCGACGCGTTCCTCGCCGCCGCGCGCAACGGTGACTTCGAGGCGCTCGTCGCGGTGCTCGACCCGGACATCGTGCTCCGCGCCGACGTCGGCACGGTACGCGCGGGCGGGTCGAGGGAGGTGCACGGTGCCCGGGCGGTGGCAGAGCAGGCGCTCACCTTCGCGCGGCTCGCCGAGTTCGCCCAGCCGGCGCTGGTGAACGGTGCCCCGGGATTCGTGGTGGCTCCGCGCGGACGGCCGTATGCGGTCGTCGGCTTCACCGTCGCGCACGGGAAGATCATCGAGATGGATGTGTTCGCCGACCCCGAGCGGGTCCGCCGCCTCGACCTGACGGTCCTGGACGACTGACCGCGCCGCGGATCACCCGTTCGCGCGGGCGGCGGGCGACGCGACAGCGCCTACTATCGCCGGGCGCGAACAACCACCCCCGCATCCGCGTCGGACAGGAGCAGGATCACATGGCGCGTCCCGGCAACCCGACCCTGCTGGCCAGCGCGGTGCTGGTCGGTCTCGTCCTGATCGTCGTCGGCATCGTGCTCGCCGTGGGCAGCCATCCGCTGCGCGGCCCGGCGCTGATCGTCCTCGGCGTGGTCGCCGTGCTGGCCGGCGTCCTGGTCGACCGGCGGGCCAGGCGGGCCGGCGCCAGGTAGCGCCCATTGCGAGCACCCGGGTGCCGGGCCTGCCCCTCCCCCTGGCCCGGTCGCCGGTGGACCGTCCGGGCCGGCGCCCCGGGCGCGTGCCGGCGATGTCCGGAGCCCGGCGCCCCGCCCGGCCCGGGCTAGGCCGAGGCCTAGCGTGAGTGCCATGCGGTACGACCCGAGCCAGCTCCCGGACGACCTGCCGGTCCCGGCCGACGACGGCGCCGCCGACCATCTCGCCGGCCTGGCCGTGCCGCGGCTGGAGCTGCCGTCCACCGACGGCCGGCCGTTCCGGGTCGACCTGGTGCCGGACGGCGCCAGCCGCCTGGTGCTCTACGCCTACCCGCGGACCGGGCGGCCCGGCGAGGACCCGCTGGTCCCGGACTGGGACGCCATCCCCGGCGCCCGCGGCTGCACCCCCGAGTCCTGCGGCTTCCGAGACCACGCCGCGGACCTCGCCCGCGCCGGCGCCGCGGTGGCCGGCCTGTCCACTCAGGACACCGGCTACCAGCGCGAGGCGGTGCGGCGGCTGCGGCTGCCGTTCCCCCTGCTGTCCGATGTGGACCTGCGGCTGACCGAGGGTCTGCGGCTGCCGACCTTCGAGGCAGCCGGCCACCGGCTGCTGCGCCGGCTCACCCTGGTGGTGCGCGACGGGCGGATCGAGCACGTCTTCTACCCGGTCTTCCCGCCGGACCGGCACGCCGAGCAGGTGCTCGACTGGCTCACCGAGGTCTCGGGGACAGGGCACCGGCCTGGGGCCTGATCCGTGGATCTTGGTGGATGCCCGCGGCGATCCAGGCGCCGTCCGGCAAGGCGGAGGAGGAGCCGATACCGGATGTGTATCGGCGACGCATCCGGGGTCCCCGCGGACACGTGGAGCGTCGCCGGTGTCGCACGGCCGGTGCCAACCGGCGCGGACGCGGAGCGTTTTCGTGGGGCGGTGGACAACGCAGACCGTGTCATAGAAGGCCGCGCTGGCCGCCACGTCGGCGCACTGGATGGACACGTGATCGAGCATGCCGACCATCCTGTCGGGTTCACGCCCTGAGCGAAACCGGGGTCCCGGCCGCCACAAGTGGCTGACACGCTGGCCTGATGCAGCCGGATTTCGGTGACGGCTTCGCCGGAACGGAGCGGAACGACCGGTACGACCCGTTCGACCGCGGCCCGTTCCCGGTCGGCGTGGTGACCGTCCAGGCCCCGGACCCGGCCCGGGACCGGCTGTTCCCCTGCGAGATCTGGTATCCGGCGGCCGCGCACCATGCCGGCCAGGATCTGGCGCCGGACACCCGGGACCTGGTGGCGGCGCGGCCCGACGACACCCCGCGGGCGCGGGCCGCGGTGCGCGACGCGGAGCCCCGGCCCGGAACCTATCCGCTCGTCGTGTTCTCCCATCACGGCGGCGGGCACCGGCGGTCCGCGACGTACCTGTGCACCCACCTGAGCAGCCACGGGTATCTGGTCGCGGCCTTGGATCACTCGGAGGTGGTCGCCGAGGAGTTGCGGCCCACCGGGGACGACACCCCGGCGCAGCGCATGGCGCGAGTGGACGCCTGGATCGCGAACCGGGTGCCGGACATCGGCTTCCTGCTCGACCGCGTGCTCGGTGGCGACGCCTGGCGCTCGGCGGCGGTCCCCGACCCGGGCCGGGTCGGCATCGTCGGGCACAGCTTCGGAGGGTGGACCGCGCTCGCCGCACCCGACGCCGAGCCGCGCATCCGGTCGGTGGTGGCGCTGGCTCCGGGCGGAAGCTCCATGCCGAGACCGGGGATCATCCCGGCGCGGCTGGCGTTCGGCTGGGCTCGGGAGGTGCCGACGCTGTATCTGGTCGCCGACGGCGACGTCTGCACACCGCTGGACGGGATGTACGAGTTGTTCGACCGGACGCCGGCAGCCCGCCGCATGGTCATCCTCCACCGGGCCGACCACCTGCACTTCGCCGACAACGTGGAGAGCGAGCACGAGGCCCTCCGGGCCATGTCGCTGCCCGGGGACGCGGCCTGGATCCCGAAGGCGATGCGGCCGATCGGCGAGCTCCGGACCGGAGCGCAGGCCCACCTTGCCGTGCGCGGGCTCACCGTCTGCCATCTGGACGCGACGATGAGGCAGCAGGACCAGGCGCAGCGCCTGCTCGCCGGGGACCTCGGCGCCGCGCTCGCCGCACGCGGCGTCGAGGTCAGCGTGCACGCGTCCTGACCCGGTCGGGCCCGGGACCGACCGCGGCGCCGGGCCCGGTCAGGACACCGACGGCGGCCACCACCGACCCGACGACCAGCAGGCTCGCCACGGCCAGGAGGCCGGAGGAGGTTTCATCGTGCCGACGAGGTTACAAGGCGCGCTCCGGTGACCGCCGCGCTACCGGCCGTCCCGTACCGGTCCGGCGACCGCCGCTGTGCGACGATCGCGCGTGGCGCCGATGAGTTCGGCGGGCGGGCGGCGTTCCACTGGCATGACGCAGCTACTTCAGGACGTGGGTGTGGCCGGGACCGAGCAGGACGCGGTGGTCGCCGCCGCGACGTCGGGTGACCAGGGCGCGTTCGAGGCGCTCGTGCACCGGCATCGGCGCGAACTGCACGTGCACTGCTACCGGATGCTGGGGTCGTTCACCGACGCCGAGGACCTGGTGCAGGAGACGTTCCTGCGGGCCTGGCGCAGCCGGGACGGCTTCTCCGGCGGAGCGGGGTTCCGGGCCTGGCTGTACCGGATCGCCACCAACGCCTGCCTGGACGAGATCCGGCGCGGCTCGCGCCAGGTGCGGTCGCTGAGCTCGCTCGCGGAGGTGCCGTGGCTGCAGCCGTACCCGGACCGGCTGCTCGACGAGGTCGCCCCCGGTGAGGCCGAGCCGGACGCGGCCGTGGTGGCGCGGGAGACGATCGAGCTGGCGTTCCTGGCCACGCTGCAGCTGCTGCCGACCCAGCAGCGAGCCGCCCTCATCCTGCGGGACGTGGTCGGCTGGTCGGCGGCGGAGACCGCGCGGATGCTGGAGACCAGCGTGGCCGCGGTCAACAGCGCGCTGCAGCGGGCCCGCGCCACGCTGCGCGAGCGGCTGCCGGACCGCGGCCTCGACCGGCCGGCCGGGGACCTGACCGGACCGGAGCGGGAGTTGCTGGCCCGGTACGTCGACGCGCACACCCGCTGCGACGCCGCGGGGATGGCCGCGCTGGTGCGGGAGGACGTCCGGGTCACCATGCCCCCCGCGCCGACGTGCTACCAGGGCCTCGACTCGCTCGCGCCGCTGTACGAGCTGGCCTTCGGCCCCAACCGGATGGGCGACTGGCGGGTGCTGCCCACCCGCGCCAACCGCCAGCCGGCGGCCGCCTGCTACCTCCGCCGTCCCGGCGAGTCCACCTACCGCGCGTTCAAGCTCGACCTGCTGCGGGTCGAGGGCGGCGCCGTCGCCGAGTTCACCACGTTCGACGCCGGCCTATTCCCGGCCTTCGGGCTGCCGGCCACCCTGCCCGGAGACGTCGAGCGATGAGCGAGACGCTGTTCCGGTCCGCGGGCGATGCGGCGGACCTGCTCCGCCGCGGGGAGATCTCCTCCCGGGAGCTGACCGAGTTGCTGCTGGCCCGGATCGCCGCCGTCAACCCCGGGCTGAACGCGGTGGTCGAGCTGCGCGCCGAGGCGGCGCTGCGGGAGGCCGCCGAGGCGGACCGGGCGATGGCCGCGGGCGCCCGGGCGCCGCTGCTCGGCGTGCCGATCACGGTCAAGGAGAGCTTCGACGTCACCGGGCTGCACACCACCTGGGGCAACCCGGCGTTCAAGGACCACCTGGCCGACTCGGACGCCACCGTGGTGCACCGGTTGCGGCAGGCCGGCGCGGTGATCGTCGGGAAGACGAACGTGCACTTCATGCTCGCCGACTTCGGGCAGACGGCGAACGACCGGTACGGCGTGACCAGCAGCCCGTGGGACCCGGCGCGCACCCCGGGCGGCTCCAGCGGCGGGGCCGCGGCCGCACTCGCCGCCGGCCTGACCTTCCTCGAGTACGGCTCGGACCTGGTCGGCTCGGTGCGCATCCCGGCCAGCTTCTGCGGCGTCTACGGCCTGCGGCCAAGCGTGCAGACCGTTCCGTTGACCGGGTTCCAACCGCCCGGTCCGCCGGCCGGCCCGAGCGACATGCGGTACATGCGGTCCGCCGGCCGGCCCGAGCGACATGCGGTACATGTCCGCGGTTGGCCCGCTGGGCCGATCCGCCGGCGACCTGCGCACCGCGTTGACGGTGACGGCCGGTCCCGAGCCGCCGGCGGCGAACGCCTACACCTGGGCGCTGCCGCCGCCGCGGCACACCCGGCTGGCCGACTTCCGGGTCGGCGTCGTGCTCGACCACGGCCACGCCCCGGTCTCCAGCGAGGTCGGCGCGCTGCTGTCCGACGCCGTGGCGGAGCTGAGCAGGGCGGGTGCGGCCGTGGTCGAGGGCTGGCCGAACGGCGTGGACCCGGTGCGGGAGTACGAGTCGTTCGGGTACCACGTGCGGCTGTTCCTCGCCTTCCAGGAGCCCGGCGAGCCGGCCGGCACGCTGGCCGAGCTGGTCGAGCACGACCGCCGCCGGATGTCAGCCCGCTCGGCCTGGGGCCGCTACTTCGAGGACGTCGACGTGTTCCTGTGCCCGACGACCTTCACTCCGGCGATCCCGCACGACAGCAGGCCGTTCGAGGAGCGCACGGTCGGCACTCCGAAAGGCGAGCGCCCGTACTCCGACCTGCCCTTCTGGATCTCGCACGCCTCGCTGCCGGGCCTGCCGGTGGTGGCCGCGCCGATCGGGCGGACCCCCGGCGGCCTCCCGGTCGGGGCACAGATCATCGGCCCGCTCTACCAGGACGACGCGGCGCTCACCTTCGCCGAGCTGCTCGCAGACCTCATCGGCGGCTACCAGCCTCCGCCCGCCGGCGCAGCCGGAGGTACAGCAGCGACCCGGCGGTGAGCACGAGCGGCCAGGCCAGGTACGGCCCGGTCGTCACCAGCAGGGCCAGCACGGCGACCAGCGCCAGCACGGCCACCGCCCGGCCGGTGCTGCCCCGGGGCAGCAGCCGGACCGCCGCCGCGACCCCGACCAGGTACACGGTCACGAACGACCCGGTGGTGAGCAGCACGAGCGGGCGCGGACCGGTGGAGGCGAGCACGACGGCCAGCAGCGCGGCGAACGACAGCCCCGAGTTGAGGCCCAGGCTGCGCCGCGGCACCTCGCCGGCCTGGCTGCCGCGGGCCAGCCACCGCGGGAGCGCCCCGTCCCGGCCCAGCGCCGCGCCGAGCTTCGCCGCTCCGGCGTAGTAGACGTTCATCACGCCGAAGGTCAGCAGCAGCGCCGCGGCCGCGGCCAGCGCGCTGGCGTGGCCGCCGAACGCGGTGGCCAGCAGCTGCCCCAGCGGGGCGTCGGTGTCGTCGGCGGCCGGGCCCAGCACGGCGATGACGGCGAACGCGACGGACAGGTAGAGCACGCCGACCACGACGACCGCGACGGCGGTGGCCCGCGGCAGGTCCCGGGCCGGCCGGCGGAACTCGGCGGCGAGGTGGGTGATCGCCTCCCAGCCGACGAAGCTCCACACCAGCAGCGCGGCGGCCGGGGCGATCGCCGCCCATCCGTGCGGGGCGAACGGCCGCAGGTTCTCCAGCCGGGCCCGGTGCACCGAGAGCACGACGCCGACCAGCAGGAACGCGACCAGCAGCCCGGCCAGCCAGAGCTGCACCCGGCCGGCCAGCCGCACCCCAAGCCAGTTCGTGGCGGTGACCGCGATCATGAGGCCAGCCGCGGTCAGCGCCGTGGTCCGAGCCCCGCCACCGGTCGCGGCCGCGACGTAGCCGCCGCCGAACAGCGCTGCCGCGGACGCTCCCGGCGGCACCGCGAAGTAGAAGCACCAGCCGACCACGGACGCCGCGTGCTCGCCGAAGGCCAGCCGGGCGTAGGTGGACACGCCGCCGGCGTCCGGGTGCCTGGCCCCCAGCGCGGCGAACGTCGCGGCCAGCGGCGCCGAGAGCACGACCAGGCCGAGCCAGGCCAGCAGCGAGGCCGGCCCGGCGGCCCGGGCGGCGAGCGCGGGCAGCGCGATCACCCCGGTGCCGGTGACCGCCGCCACGTACATCCCGCTGCCCTGCAGCGCGGTGAGCCGGCCGCCCGGCCTGACCTCAGTCGGCGGCGTCGCGGTCGGCTGTGCCATACCGTCCACAATGGTACGGACCGGCCCCCACGGCGAGCCGTAGCGCTGCCGTCCTGCGCTAAATTGGTGCCATGGCCGCACATGTGGTTGCGGTCCCGGTGACCGATGGCGTCCCGGTGTTCGAGCTGGCCGTGGCGCACGAGGTCTTCGGCGTCGACCGGAGCGACATCGTCGCGCCGTGGTACGACCTGCGACTGTGCGCCGCCGAGCCCGGCCCGCTGCGTACCACCGCCGGGCTGCAGGTGCAGACCGACCACGGCCTGGACGAGCTGACCGCCGCGGACACCGTGCTGGTGCCGGCGCTGTCCCGGCGAACCCAGGTCGACCCGCCGGCGCCGCTGGTCGAGGCGGTCCGCACCGCGCACCGGCTGGGCCGCCGCATCGTCTCCGTCTGCACCGGCGCGTACCTGCTGGCCGCTGCCGGCCTGCTGGACGGCCGCCCGGCCACCACCCACTGGATGAACGCCATCGACTTCGGCTGGCGGTATCCGAGGGTTCGGCTCGACCCGACGGTGCTCTATGTCGACGACGGCGACGTGCTGACCTCGGCCGGCACCGCCGCGGGTATCGACCTCTGCCTGCACCTGGTGCGCCGCGACCACGGCACCGCGGCGGCGAACGAGGTGGCCCGGCGGATGGTGCTGCCGCCGCACCGGGATGGCGGCCAGGCCCAGCACCGCAAGCCGGCCCTGGACGAGCGCGACGTCGACGGCCTCGGGTCGTTGCTGGAGTGGGCGAGGCACCGGCTGGACCAGCCGCTGACCGTTGCCGAGCTGGCCGGCGAGGCGCACCTGAGCAAGCGCACCCTGGCCCGCCGGTTCCGGGACACGCTGGGCACCACGCCGCTGCAGTGGCTGCTGGCGCAGCGGGTGCGGCTGGCCCAGGAGCTGCTGGAGACCACCGACGAGCCGATCGAGCGCATCGCCGGGCGCACCGGCTTCGGCAACGCGGCCAACCTCCGGCAGCACTTCTACCGGCTGGCCGGCGTCTCGCCGCAGACCTACCGGCAGGTGTTCCGCTACCGCGCGGCCGGTCCGCGCCCGGCCACCTAGTGTCGTGTCGCAAGAGTCTTCTTCGTCTTCGCGGCGCTCAGGCGGCGACTCGCTGGCTTGTCGTCGTCGCCGGTAGCGCTGCTATCGGCCTCCTCCTCCGCCTTGCGATGCATCCACCTGGATCACCGCGAGGCCAGAGGAGACCCTTGCGACACGACACTGGCCCATCAGACCAGCGGCAGGTGCCAGATCAGCGTGCCGTCCTCGACGGCCGGCGAGCGATCCGGCCAGCGGCGGCGCAGCATCCGGGACACCCGGGCGTTGCCGGCGAGCGCGTGCACGAGCAGCGTCCGTGCGCCGCGGGCGACCGCGAGGTCGAGCACCTGCTCGGCCAGCCGCGGTCCGAGCCCGAGCCGCTGCCAGCCGTCGGCGACGACCAGACCGAGCTCCACCGTCTGGCCGTCCCGCAGCCGGGCGCAGTCGGCCATCCCGACCACCTCGTCGCACCGCAGCGCCAGGACGGTTTCCCGCCGGTCGTGGTCGACCTCGACGAACCGGCGGACGAACGCCTCGGACGGGGTCCCGATCCCGGTGAAGAACCGCTGGTACCGGGAGTCGGCCGAGAGCCTGCCGAGGAAGGCTCGCACCGCGGTGACGTCGGCCGGCCCGGCCGGCCGGGTCTCGACCAGCGTGCCGACCGTGGTCGGGGGGTCCAGCAGGCCGGTCACGACCGGGTCTCCGGTCGCCGCGGATGGGTGGTGTCGGTGTGCTCGGGGCTGCCGGTCACCTGAACGCTCCTGAGTCCGAAGGTCGAACTCAGACTTCTCCCACCTTGCTCAGTCTGTCAAGTGAACTTAGCCTAGGTCACATGACCGCCCCGTATCCGCTCCGGTACGACCTGGAGAACTGCTCGATCGCCGGCACCCTGCAACTGATCGGCGAGAAGTGGTCGCTGCTGGTGCTGCGAGACGTGTTCTCCGGGGTCCGCCGCTTCGACGACATGCAGCACCGGACCGGCGCGCCCCGGCAGGTGCTCTCCGACCGGCTCGGGTCGCTGGTCGCGGCGGGCATTCTCCACCGGGAGCCGTACCGCGACCCAGGCCAGCGCACCCGGTACGAGTACCGGCTCACCGAGGCCGGGATGGACCTCTACCCGGTGCTGGTCGCGCTGATGCGGTGGGGCGATCGGCATGTGGACAACCCGGACGGCCCGTCTGTGGAGCTGACCCACCGGGACTGCGGCGAGCAGGTCGAGTTGGTGCTGCGCTGCCACGGCGGGCACGACCTGGCATCGGCCCGCGACGTGCGGCCGCGGCCGGGACCCGGCGCGCGGGCGCTCGCCTGACCCGACCGGGCCGGTCGTCAGGCGTTCAGCAGGCCGACGAGCTTGTCGTAGAGCGCGGTGTCGGTAGTGAGGTTGATCTCCGGCACGCCCTGCCTGAGAAGCTCGGCACGCTGGGCGTTGTTGATGTTGGTCCGCCGGTCGCCGACGGCAAGCACCAGCGGACCATGACCGTCGGCGCGGATGATCTGCATCTCGATCCCAATCTTTGCCGGGCGAAGCGGTATAGCGGGCGTGCCGTACACGGGGCGGGCGTACCCGAACACGTACTTGCTGGTGTGCACCTTGCGCCGGCAGCAGTTGCCGGTGCGGCCCATGTTCCGGTCGGTCGTGTTGCCCTGGATGGAGACGATGTTCGACGGACTGGTGGCGGACTCCACGATCCCGACGTGGTGCGCCTCCCGCTGGCCCTCGAAGTCGAAGAACACCAGGTCCCCTGGGCGCGGTGTCTCGTCGGGGTGGTGCCACTGCTGCTGCCGCTGGAAGTGGGCGGTGCCGCTCGGGCACGCGGCGAACCCCTTCCTGGTCTGGATGTTGAGCGGGCCACCGGCCGCCGCGAAGCACCACGACACGAACATCGCGCACCACTGCGCCGGGTTGGCCCCGTACCACGCGCCGAACTTCGACAGTGGGCTGTCCTCGGTGCCGGCGCCGTTGTACCCGATCTGGCCGCGCGCCCGGTCGTGCACCGTCGGCCAGCTCGGGGCCGCCATCACGTGCCCTCGGGCTCGTCGTCGTCCGGCGCCGACACGGACGTCCCCTCGGCATCGATGCCGTCGCCCGGCTCGGCCGGAGCGTCAAAGCCGTCGTCATCGGGAAACCGGGTCTTCGGAAGGTGTTCTGCCCCCATGTCGCTCACCGACCCAGCTTAGGACCGCCGGCTTCGCGGCCGCAGGCAATCAGCAAAGTCGGCGGCGCTGGCCGACTCGACCGTGAACGTCTGGATGTCGCGGTTCTCCGCGACGACCCGGCCGCCGGCGCTGGCGATGGCGGCCAGCGCGTCCGGCCGGTATGCCGTCATCTTCCCGCCGCAGCAGCGGTTTCCGCCGCCGCGGCCGCCGGCGGGGGCGCCGTGGCCGGGTGCGCCCCGGGAGACCGTCGAGACCGGCCCGGCACGGGCCTCCGACTCGGGCCGACAACCCTACGGACCGGTACTTGTCCGCGAACCGTCTGGGGGCGCCAAGGGCCGGCCGATCCCCGCTGCCCACGCCATCGAGGCTCACCAGCAGATCCCGGGCAGCGGACTGGAGGTGCTCCCGGACGCGGGCCACCTCCCGCCCCTCGCCGACCCGGAGCGGTTCGCCGCCGTGCTCCGGGACTTCACGGCCAGCATCGCGCGACCCGCGGCGCGGGCGCCAGACGCGGTCCCGGCTTGGGGTAGGGTCTGGCGGAGCCGTCGCCGGCTGGCGAGAGGGGCCAGTTCACGTTGGACGCTGACGAGGGGATGTTCCAGGTCGTTCTCAACGACGAGGAGCAGTACTCGATATGGCCGGTCGACCGGCCGCTGCCCAGCGGCTGGCGGCCGGACGGGACGCAGGGCACCAAGCAGGCCTGCCTTGATCACATCGACCAGGTCTGGACGGACATGCGCCCACTGAGCCTGCGCCGGGCCATGCAGGCCGAGGCGTCGGCGGATGAGTCGGCCGAGGAGTAGCTCGGCCCGAGAGAAGGGTCAGCGATGCAACCGGCGACGTACCCCGTGCAGTTCTCGGTCGACTACCCGGATCGGCAGCTCAACCGGGTGACCACGGCGTTCCGCATCTTCGTGGCCATCCCGATCCTGGTGGTGCTCGGCAGCGTCTCGGCCAGCAACTGGGAATGGCGCTCCGGGCAGTCCAGCACGGTCGCCGCCGGCGCCGGCGGCCTGCTGTTCTTCGGCCCGCTGCTGCTCATCCTGTTCCGGCAGAAGTACCCGCGGTGGTGGTTCGACTGGAACCTGGAGCTGCAGCGGTTCGCCAACCGGGTGGGCGTCTACCTCGCGTTGATGGACGACCGGTACCCGGCCACCGACGACCACCAGTCGGTCCACCTCGACTTCCCGTACCCGGACGTGCCGCGCGACCTCAACCGCTGGCTGCCGCTGGTGAAATGGTTCCTGGCCATCCCGCACTACGTCGTGCTCCTCGTCCTCGACATCGCCGCGCTCGTGGTGGTGATCGTGGTGTGGTTCGCGGTCCTGTTCACCGGCCGGTACCCGCGCGGGATGTTCGACTTCCTGGCGGGCGTGTTCCGGTGGCACAACCGGGTCCTCGGCTACGCCGCCATCTTGGTGACCGACCAGTACCCACCGTTCCGACTCGCCCCCTGAGCAGAGCCTGTCTCCTGGGTCCCGCCCCCCGGGTCCCGCCCCCCGGGTCCCTGCGGCCGGCGGAGCGTCCGTTCGTCGGTGACGGTCAGTCTCGGTGATGGCCGGTCTCGGTGACGGTCAGTCCCGGTGATGGGCGTTATCCGCGGTCAGCATGCCGGGCTGGTCCGGGAGGACCCAGAGCGGCGGGGCAGCCGGATCCTGCATGATCCACCAGGCGGGCACGGTCGTCGGCACCGTCCTCCGATCCCCCTCCCGCGACCCCTCACCCACCCGGCACCGTCGCCGGCCCGGGCCACGTCGCGACGCCTCCGACGCCACGACGCCCCCGGCCGCACCGCAACTCCACCCGCACTCGGCGTCCTGATCAGACCGGCACCGTCACGGCTCTGACCGAGGGCACCCGGTCCAGCTCGACGCCGAAGTGCTCCCGGTAGGCGGCGAGTGTCTCGGCGTCGTCGGTCAGCGTGTCCTCGTGCCGCTCTCCCGCGACGGTCCGGATCAACCTCCGGCCGGCGAGGGTGACCGCTCCGGTGTCGGTCAGCCGCGAGCAGACCAGCGACTGGGTGAAGTGCGACGCCGGCGAGGTCTGCGCCCACCAGCAGGTGGGGATGAAGTCGTCCAGCTCGCGCGGGCGCGGCTCGATGCGGTACTGCGGCGTGCCATCGTGGACGGTGTCGACGTCTCCGTGCGCAGCTTCCCGGATCTCGAACACCCCGGCCGGATCCTGCTGCGGGGCGCGGGTGTCCAGGCGGAGCGGATGCCGGCTGAACCGACCGAAGCCGACGTCGACCAGCCACGGGTCCGGCGCCCGCACCCGCAGTGCGAGGTGGTCGAACGGCGGCCCCAGTCCGCGGGGGCTGAAGACCCGTGCGGACAGCAGCGTCACATCGAACCCGAGCGCTGACAGCAGCCCGGCGAACGCCCCGTTCAGCTCGTAGCAGAACCCACCGCGTCGCCGACCGACGATCTTCTCGAGCAGCGCCCGCTCGTCCAGCACGATCGGCTCGCCGAGGTGGATGGACAGATTCTCGAACGGCACGGCGCACAGGTGCCGCAGCTGCATCTCCCGCAGCCAGCCCGCATCCACCCGCACCGCCCCCCTGACGCCAATACGAGCCAGATACGCCTCGACGTCCGCCCGATCCATCCGCGCTCCTCTGCCGCGACCGACTCAGGACCATTCATCCACACGGGAGCCGGCGCGGCCATCGGCCCATGGTCCTACGCCCCGCGCCTCCCACGGTGACGACTTCAGCGCGCGGGTGACGACCTCGGGTCGCGGGTGACGAGAAATATGTCGTCACCCGCGAACCGAAGTCGTCACCCGCGGCCGGGCGTCCGCCAGCCCGGGGTGCGACCGATGACCGGGGGGCCCGGAGTCTGCGCCGCCCGGGCGACGTCGCCGGGAGGAGGTGCTCAGAACCGGCCGGCGAACAGCAGGGCGGCGATGTGGGTGTCGGTGGCGACCCCTTCGGGGTAGCCACCCTCGCCGCGCAAGCTGTTCATGATGGCCAGTGTGTAGCGCTCGCCGGGGCCGACGAAGCCCACCGAGTTGATCACCCAGCCGCCCTGTTCGAGCGACCACCCATCCTTGTTGCCGGGTCGCGCGGCGGCGCCGGCGCCCCACACGCCCCACTGCTGGTTCGCGCCCACGCCGCGCAGGGTGTCGACGAGGTAAGCCCGGTCGGCCGCGGGCATACGCTCGAGCACGTACCGCATCAGCCGGTCCAGGTCGTCCGTGGTGCACTTCATCCAGCCCCAGTAGTGCTGGAAGCCTGCCACGAAGGTGGCCGAGGTCAGCCCGTAGCTGGGGAACCGCGTCCCGTAGCCGGGCCCGCCGTAGCGGAACCACAGGGTGTCCGCGGCCTCGTCGTCCGACACCCGCAGCATCCGGTCCATAGTGGACCGATCGGTCTGGCTCAACTGGACGGTGCCGGCCCGCTCCCGGGTGAGCAGATCCACCGCCATCGCCAGCTTGATGGTCGAGGCGGTCCACACCAGCGAGCCGGAGCTGTCGTTCCGCCACACCGCTCCGGTCGACCGGTCCCGCAGCACGATGCCGGTGAAGCCGGGCCGATCCTCCGCGTAGGACTGCGCCGCGGCGATCCGGCGCCGCAGGTCGCAGTCGAACCCGGCGGGCTGCGCCGGGCAGGACGGAGCCGGCGCCGCGCCCGCCGACGACCCTAGCCGGCGGGGAGCCGGGGGCAACATCGGTCCGGCCGCCGGAACCGCCGGCGGGTCCGGCGACGCCGACGAGCCGGCGGGGCCCGCAGCCGGTGCGGCCGACTGTGGGTCCGGCCGGCCGCACCCGGTGCCCAACCCGACGGTCAGCAGGCCCGAGATCGCCAGCGCCGCCCCGACACGTCCGTATCGCACCGCGCGAGACTGCCATACTGCCCAAGCCGGGACACAGACGCCCCAACGTTGCCCCATCCGGACCGATGGGGTCGCACCCCGGCAACCGCACCCGGCGAACGACCCGGGGCCCCTGCGGCGGTGTCGTCGGTTATGTTCGCCCGGTGACCGATCTCGGTGACTTCGCCGGACTGATCGCCCGGGACCGCGGCCTGTGCGTGGTCTCGACACTGCGTGCGGACGGCACGATCCTGTCCTCGGTGGTCAACGCCGGCGTGCTCGACCATCCATTCACCGGCAAGCCGGTGGTCGGGTTCGTCGCCCTGGGGATCGGGCGCAAGCTGGTCCACCTGCGGGTCCGTCCGTACGCGACGGTGGTGGTCCGGGTGGGCTGGGAATGGGTCGGGGTCGACGGCCCGGTGCAGCTAGCCGGCCCCGACGACCCGATGCCCGGGATCGACGGGGAGGGGTTGCGGCAGCTGTTGCGCCGGATCTTCACCGCCGCCGGCGGGACGCACGACGACTGGGACACCTACGACCGGGTGATGGCCGACGAACGCCGGGTCGCGGTGCTGATCGACCCGGCCCGGATCTACCCCGAGCGCTAGGGCCGGTCGCCTGGATCTTGCCGGATGCGGGCGGCGTCCAGCGGTCGATCCGGCAAGGCGGAGGCGGGGTCGATGTTGGACATACCGGCGCCGCATCCCGGGTCCCCGCGGACGTGGAGCGTCTCGGCTGCCGCACGGCCGCTGCCAACCGGCACGGACGCGGAGCGTTTTAGTGGTGGTGGTGGTGGTGGTGGACAACGCAGCCGGTCGCGGCTGGGCGTCGATCCGCGCCGCCGAAGATCCAGGCGACCGGGCCCTAACCCGCGGACGGTCCGGTCAGGTCAGCACCCGGCGGGTGAACGTGCGCATGGCCAGCAGGCAGAGCCCGGCCGCGCCGATGAGCAGCACGGACAGGAAGGCCACTGTGGACATGTGCTCGAGCTGCGGGGTGAGCGCGGCGCGCAGCCCCTCGCTGACGTAGACCATCGGGTTGGCCAGCACGGCGATCTGCAGCCAGCGGATGTGCTGGAGAGACGCCCACGGGTAGTAGACGCAGCCCAGCATGGTCATCGGGAGCAGCACCAGGGCGAACATCACCTGGATCTGCCGCGGGTCGATGACCGTGCCGAGGAACAGGCCGGCCGCCGCGGCGACCACCGCGCCCGCGATCATGACGACGACGAACAGGAGCCAGTTGTCGATGTGCACGCTGGGCGCCTCGCCCTTCGCGTGCACCAGCAGCACGGCCGGGAACACCAGCAGCCCACCGATGACGGCCTGCAGGCCTGCGGCGACGATCTTTTCCAGGGCCAGCAGCGGGATCGGCAGCGGGGCGAGCGCCCGGTCCTGAATGGAGCGCTGCCAGGACAGCTCCATGACCAACGGGAAGACCACGGCCATGATGCCCTGCATGATGATCGCCGAGCCGACCAGGCCGGGGACCAGGATGGTGCCGAACCGCGGCCCGGCCGAGCCGCCGGCGAGCGACGGCGCGCCGGTCTTGGGCAGCACGTAGGAGAAGACGAAGACGAACAGCAGCGGCTGCAGGACCACCCGCAGGAAGGTCGCCACGAAGTTGCGGCGCATCACCCGCATCTCCCTGGCCAGCATGGCCAGGAACGTGGTGCCGAGGGTGGCGCGGGCGACCGGGGTGGTGGTGAGCGTGCCGGTGGTCATTCCCGGTACTCCCGTCCGGTCAAGGCCAAGAACACGGCCTCCAGGGTGGGCCGCGGCTCGCTGACCTGCACCTTCTCGACGACCGCGGCCGAGGCCGTCTCGTTCTGCAGCTCGCTCACCGTGCCGAAGGCGAGGAGGCGGCCGCGGTCGATGATGGCGACCCGGTCGCACAACTCCTCGGCCTCCTCCATGTAGTGCGTGGTGAGCAGGATGGTCTGCCCGTCCTGCTGCAGCGCGCGGAGCATGTCCCAGAGATGGAGGCGGGTCTGCGGATCCAGCCCCGCCGTCGGCTCGTCCAGGAAGAGCACCTCCGGCCGGTGCACCAGGGCTCGGCAGATCATCAGCCGCTTGGCCTGCCCGCCGGAGAGCTCGAACGGCATCGCGCCGGACCGGTCGGTCAGCCCGAACGTGTCCAGCAACTCGCCGGCCCGGCGCCGCGCCTCGGACCGGGACTGGCCGAAGTAGCGGCCGCGGAACTCCAGGTTCTCCGCGGCGGTCAGGTCCTGGTCGAGCGTGTTGTTCTGGGACACCATCCCGATCCGCCGCTTGACCTCGACCGGCTGGCGCACCACGTCGAGCCCGCACACCAGGGCCGTGCCCGAGGTGGGGATCACCAGCGTGGTCAGCATGCCGATCGTGGTCGACTTGCCGGCGCCGTTCGGGCCGAGCAGGCCGAAGAATTCGCCGTCCGCGATCTGCAGGTCCAGGTCGCGCACCGCGGGCACCTCGCCGCGCGGGCCGGTGTAGGTCTTGCCCAGCCTCACCGTGCGGACGGCGAGCCCGCCGGAGACATCAGGGACTGCGGTCATCGTCATCCTCTCTCCACCTGCCGCCGAGAGATGAAACCCGGCGGCGGACCGTTCTCCGTGCCGTTGTCAGGCTAGGTTGACACAGTAGTGTTGTCAACCTAGACTGACAGCCGTGGCTGGGAGCCGGCTCTCCGAGAACATCCGCGCGGACGACCCCGCGGTCGGTCTGCGCGCGGTCGGCGCGCTGCACCGGCTGGCCGAGCAGGTCGAGGCGACCTACGTCGCGCTCGCCCGGGAGCGGGGCTGGTCGTGGGAGCAGATCGGGGACGCCCTGGGAGTGTCCCGCCAGTCGGTGCACGCGAAGTACGGAAGGTGACGGTCCACAGTGTTCGAACGGTTCGACACGGACGCCCGGCGCGCGGTCATGCTAGCCGCCACCGCCGAGGCGCGGCGGCGCGGCGATCGCCGGATCGGGACCGATCATCTGCTGCTCGGTCTGCTGACCGATCCGGACTCGATCGCGGTCAGCGTCCTGGGCGTGGACCTCGCGGCCGCGCGGGCCGCCTCGGACGCCCTCGACCGAGCCGCGCTCGCCTCGGTCGGCATCGACCCCGGCGACCGCAGCCTGGCGACGCCGGTGCCCGGTCGCCGGCATGCGCCGCTCACCTCCGGCGCGCGGGCGATCCTGCAGCTCAGTGTCGAGCACGCCCGGCGGGCCAAGGCGCGGCGCATCCAGGCCCACCACTTGCTGCTCGCGGTGTTGACCCGGCAGCCGCCGGACCCGGCCGCCGAGCTGCTGCGCGCCCTCGGCGTCGACCCGGCCGAGGCCCGCGCCCGGATCGATCGCTCCGCGACCTGACGAGGGTGAGCACGGCGAGCGCCCGAGCGGCGCAGCCGCACCGATCGTGACGTCGTGGCCGCGTTGCGCGGCCGGTCGGCGGCCACAGCGTCACGATCGGCGAGCGGGGGACGTGGTCCGGGTCAGCGCTCGGACCGACGCGTGGCCGGCCGGTCTGGGTGGCTGGCGTGGCTGGGGTGGCCGGCGGAGTCGGCGGACTCGGCGTGGCCGGCGGAGTCGGCGGACTCGGCGTGGCCGGCGGACTCGGCCTGGCCGGCCTGGCCGGCGTGGCCGGCGTGGCCGGCGGACTCGGCCTGGCCGGCCTGGCCGGCGTGGCCGGCGGACTCGGCGTGGCCGGCCTGGCCGGCGTGGCCGGCGTGGCCGGCGGACTCGGCGTGGCCGGCGTGGCCGGCGGACTCGGCGTGGCCGGGGTGGCCGGCGGAGTCGGCGTGGCCGGGGTGGCCGGCGGACTCGGCGTGGCCGGCGTGGTTGGCGTGGCCGGCGTGGCCGGCGTGGCCGGCGGACTCGGCGTGGTTGGCGTGGCCGGCGTGGTTGGCGTGGCCGGCGGAGTCGGCGTGGCCGGCGGAGTCGGCGTGGCCGGCGGAGTCGGCGTGGCCGTGGGAGTCGGCGTGGTTGGCGTGGTCCGCGTGGTCCGCGTGGTCGGCGTAGTCCGCGTGGCTCGCGTGGTCGTGGGAGTGGTCCTGGTCGGGGCTGCCGCCCATCATGCGAAGCATGGGCAGGCCGCCGGTCCGGACGAACCGCCAGACCAGCGCGGCGGCGAGGACCAGGAACGCGATGTTCAGCCAGGTGGTGTAGTTCCAGGTGACCGATGCCTCGATGACCCGGGCGTTGCGCTCGGCGGGGATCAGGCCGAGCGGGGTGAACATCAGCTCGATCAGGTACCCGGCCAGCGCCATGGTCAGGTAGAACAGTCCGAAGATCCGCAGCGCCATGCCGGTGCCGTAGTACTTCCGGTAGATCCACAGGATCGGCAGGATGATCAGGTCGGCGAACACGAACGAGATGACGCCGCCGAAGCTGATCCCGCCGTTCCAGAGCACCGCCGCGAGCGGGACGTTGCCGATCGAGCAGACGAACGAGACGACCGAGACAGCCGGCCCGACCAGCGGACCCCATACCTTCGACCAGACCGTGTGGTCGGTCAGGAACACGTCCCGCAGCCAGGACTCCGGGACCCAGGCGGCGAACGCGCCGGCGATGAGCAGCCCACCCGCGATGTCCCGCCAGACCGCCGCCCAGTCCATGGCGAAGTACCCGGCGGTGGAGGTGAAGCCGGCCGGGCTGGACAGCCGGCGCCACAGCGACCCTCCCTCGTGGACGGACATGTCCATCGCGGCATGCCCCTCCATCGACCCGGCCAGTCCCCGGTCGGCCTGGCGGCGGGCCGCCTGCACGACGCTGTCCCGGATGAACACCCGGAATGCCACCGCCAGCAGCAGGATCATCAGCGGCCCGCCGACGAACTCGGCGAGCGTGAACCGCCAGCCCAGCAGGAGCGCCATGATGATGCCCAGCTCGACGACGAGGTTGGTGGAGGCGATCTCGAAGGCCATCGCGGCGGTGAAGTTCGCTCCCTTCCGGACCAGCGCCCTGGCCAGCGCCACCGCGGCGTACGAGCAGGAGCTGGACGCGGCGCCCAACCCGGTCGCGACGGCCAGGCTGCGGGGCCGATCGTCCGGCATCAGCCGGATGATCTCCTCCCGGCGTACTACCGCCTGCACCACCGCGGACAGGAAGAAACCGAGGATCAGCGCCCACAAGATCTCCCAGCCCATCGACCCGGCGATCGACAGCGCGTGACCCAGGGCGTCCAGGACGGCCACCGCGGTCACCTCCTCGGTCCTCGGAAGCAGTCCTCGACCGCGGCTACTATACCTGGGTAGGGTTGTTAGGCGATAGCGGGGGCCGATCGACCCGCTGCCGGGGGACCACCGCCCGAGTTGTCGAGGTAGTCGACTGCTGCGAGGCTTGCCGGGTACCAGCCGCTGTGCGGCCACCCCGCGCTGCTCGCGCCGAGCAGCCCCCCGTGCGAAGGAGACGCCGATGCCGAGCCGCGATGCGACCACCCACTGGGAAGGTGGACTGCAGGCCGGCAAGGGTGAGATCACCCTCGACTCGTCGAACGCCGGTCAGTTCCCGGTGTCGTTCCCCACCAGAGCCGGCAACCCGGACGGGCAGACCAGCCCGGAGGAGCTCATCGCGGCGGCCCACTCCTCCTGCTTTGCCATGTCGCTGTCGAACCTGCTGGAGCAGGGCGGTCACCCACCGACGAGCCTGGACGTCAGCGCCGATGTCACCCTGGACCGGACGCCGGACGGCTTCATGATCACCGGCATCGCGCTGACCGCACGGGGCACGGCGCCGGGCGTGGACGCCGCGGAGTTCGACCGGCTGGCGCACAGCGCGAAGGAGACCTGCCCGGTCAGCCGGGCGCTCACCGGCACGACGATCACCCTGGACGCCGCGCTGGACTAGGGCCTGGCCGGTGGATCTTGGTGGATCCCCACGGCGATCCAGGCGGGCGTCCGGCAAGGCGGAGCAGGCGCCAGTACCGGGTTGCTATCGGCGACGCATCCGGGGCCCCGCGGAAGCGTGGGGCGACAAGGCTGCCGGACGGTCGCTGCTGCCACCCGGCGCGGACGCGGAGCGTCTTCGTGGGGTGGTGGACAACGCCGCCGGTCGTCGCCCGGGCGTCGTGGGCGCCGCCGAAGGTCCACCGGACAGGCCCTGAGCTCAGCCGCCCGGCAGCACCTCGAACGCCGGGTGCCTGCCGGCGATCGCGCGGATCTGCTCGTCGGTGGACTCGGCGCTGACGCCCTCGAAGAAGACGCCGACCTCGACCTTCCAGCGTTTCAGGTAGGCCCGCAGCACCGGCACCTTCTCCTCGGTGGCCAGCTCCCGGCCCCGGAACGCCTCGGTGCGCCTGCCGACGCGCAGCTCGCCGGTGCCGGCCGCCCGCAGGTTGCGCACCCACTGGCCCTCGCCACGGGCCGACACCAGGTAGCGGTGGCCGTCCAGGACGAGCAGGTTCACCGGCGTGGTCCGCCACTCGCCGCTGCTGCGCCCCCTCACGGCCAGCACCCGCGAGCCGAGGATGCTCACCCCGCTGCGGGTCAGGAACGCGACGGCGCGGTTGAACACGTTGCGGGTGAACCAGCCCGGCTCGCGGTAGTGCGGAGGAGTAGCCACCGCCCGACCATACTCATCGCGCCGTTCTGCCCGGAACCCACGACAAAGCGGACCCTCTTTCAATAGCCTCCGTCGCCATGGATCGGGGTGATCGAGAACGGGGGGCGGCAGGCAACGGTGACAGTGCGAACGAGACCGCATCGGCGACGCTGAACGGCGCCGCCGGCGCGGCCCAGGAGCGGGCAGCCGAGGTGCTGTCCGGCGTCCCGTTCCGGATCGGCCGGTGGGTGGTCGGCGGGCTCGCCGTGGCCTACGCGGCGACCACGATCATCCCGCTCCAGCCGCGACCACGGGCGCTGGACACCTGGGTCTACACCGGGGCGCTGGTCCTCGTCGTGCTCGCCGGCCTGGCCAGGCCGGCCCTGGTGGAACGGGACCGCGCCGGCTGGCTGCTGCTGACCGTCGGCACGGTGTGCTGGGCGGCCGGCGACGTGTACTGGTCGTACGCCGCCGCCGACGCCGACGAGATCCCAGTGCCCTCGCTGGCCGACGCGTTCCGCCTCGGGCTCTACCCGCTGGCCCTGCTCGGCCTCGTGCTGCTCGGCCGGTCGGTGACCCGGCGGGTGCCCGCCCCGGCGTGGCTGGACGGCCTGGTGGTCGCGCTCGCGGTCGGCGCGATCGTCTCGGCGCTCACCCTCCGGCAGATCATCTCGGCGGCGCACGGCCCGGTCGACGAGCTGGCCACCCACCTCGCGTACCCGATCGGCGACCTCGTCCTGCTGGTCATCCCGGTGGCCACCCTCGCCATGGTCCGGTGGCGAGCCGATCCGGTGTGGTGGCTGCTGGGTCTCGGCTTCGCGCTGTTCGCGGTCGCCGACACCGCACACCTGCTCCGGGTCGCCCAGCACAGCTACCTCGACGGCAGCTATCCGGACGGGCTGTGGATGCTCGGCATCGCGCTGGTGCCGCTGGCCGGCACGCTCCCGCCGGCCCGACGAGCGCCGGCGCTGCGCGGGTTCGCGGCGCTGCTGGTCCCGATCCTGTTCTCGCTGTCCGCGCTGGTCCTGCTGCTGGTGGCCGCGTTCGTCCGGCTGCATCCGGCCACCGTGGTGCTGGCCGGCGGCTGCCTGGTCGCCGCCGGGGTACGGACCGCGCTGACATTCGAGCAGACCAGCGCGCTGGCCCGCAGCCGGGTCGAGGCGGTCACCGACGAGCTGACCAGGCTGGGAAACCGCCGGATGCTGGACAGCCGGCTGCCGGCGCTCACCGCGCAGGCCGGTGGCAGGCCGCTGACCTTCGCCATCATCAGCGTCCGCCACCTGGCGCAGATCAACGACGCGCTCGGCTACCGGTACGGCGACGCGATGCTGGCCGCGCTGGGCGCCCGGCTGCGCGAGCATCTTCCGGCGCAGGCGGTGTCCGCCCGGCTGGGCGGCGCGGAGGTCGCCATGCTGCTGCCGTTCGACGGCGACCTGCCACGCACCGAGCGGTCCACCCGGGAGCTGCTGGCCGCGCTCTCCGCCCCGGTGCACGAGGCGGGTGCGGAGGTGGACCTGGAGCTGAGCGCCGGCATCGCGGTCAGCCCGATCCACGCCCAGGGCGGCGACGACCTGATCCGGTGCGCGAACGACGCGCTGCGCCGGGCCAAGGCGACCCAGTCCGAGGTCGAGGTCTACGACCCGGCGCTGGACATCGGCCGAGACTTCGGCCCGCGGCTGCTCCCGGACCTGCTCGCCGCGCTGGACACCAACCAGCTCGTCGCCCACTACCAGCCCAAGGTGGACCTGGACACCGGGACCGCATACGAGCTGGAGGCGCTGCTGCAGTGGCATCATCCCGAGCACGGCACCGTGCCGGCCGACGCGCTGCGCCCGCTGGCCGCCCGGGCCGGGTTGACCCGGCGGCTCACCCGGGTGCTGCTGACCGAGGCCGTGCAGCGGTGCGCCTGGTGGTGGCGCAGCGGGGTGCGGCTCGGCGTCTCCCTCGACCTGTCCACGGCGGACGTGCTGGACAGCCGGCTGCCCTACGATGTGGCCCGGCTGGCCAGCGAGTCCGGGCTGCCGCCGGCCGCGATCCAGCTCGAGCTCGCCGAGGACCTGCTGCTGGTCGACCCGGGCCGGACCGGGCGGGCCCTCGGCCAGTTCCGTTCGCTCGGCGTCCGGTTGGCCTTGGACCACTATGGACAGTCGGCTCCGTCGCTGGCCCGGCTGCGCACCATGCCGGTGCAGGAGCTGAAGCTGGACCGGTCGTTCGTGGCGTCCGTATTGGACAGTCCTCCGGACGCGGCGGTGGTGCAGTCCACGGTGAGCCTGGCCGAGTCGCTGGGGATCCACACCCTGGCCGAGGGCGTCGACTCCGCCGAGCTGCTCGCCCGGCTCGCCTCCTACGGCTGCCGGAGCGTGCAGGGCGGGGCGGTGGGCGCCCCGATGTCGCCCGGCGCGCTGATCGGCTGGTTGTCGGACGCGGACGCGGCGCCGGTGATCCGGCCCGGCTGGGCCTGACCGCCCAGGCCGGAGACCGCTCGCCGGAGAGCCGGAGCCGGAGCCGTCAGGCGTGCACCACCGGCCGCCGGTCGTGCCAGGGAGCGGCCTGCTCGAGCTGGCTGGCCAGCCGCACCAGCAGATCCTCCCGCCCGTATCCGGCGACGAGTTGCACCCCGACCGGCAGGCCACCGGCAGACCAGTGCAGCGGCAGGGTCACCGCCGGCTGGCCGGTCATGTTGAACTGCGCGGTGTACGGGATGAAGCTGGCGATCCGCGGCCCCTCCTGGTCCGGCCCGGCCGCGGTGAACCAGCCCAGCTCGGGCGGCGGGGCACCGAGCGTCGGGGTCACCAGCAGGTCGTGGCGCCCCCACCACTCGGCCATCCGCCGAGCCCAGATCCCGATCCACAGTCGACTCTGCAGGTACCCCACGGCACCCAGGGCCTTCCCCGCCTGCCGGTGACCGAGGTTGCGCGGCTCGATCTCGTCGTCGCCGATCGGGCGGCCGAGGAGCATCTCGAACGCCTGGAAGGTGGCCTCGGTGTCGGCCGCGATCAGCGTCAGGAAGTGCTGGAGGAACTCCGGCTCGAACATCGGCGCCGGCGCGGACTGCTCGACCTGGTGGCCGAGGGACTCCAGCAACCGGGCCGCGCCGGCCACCGCGGCGCGGCACTCCGGGTCGTCCAGGTAGGGCTCCGGAGGCCGGTCGAGCGCCCCGATCCGCAGCCGGCCGGGGTCGGCGCCGACCTCCTCGCGCAGCGGGCGCGGGAGCGGCGGCGGGTAGTACGGCTCGCCCGGCATCCGGCCGCTGATCGCGTCCAGCACCCCGGCGGCGTCCCGGACGGTACGCGCCACGGCACCGTCGATCGTGCCGCCGGCCCAGCCCTCGCCGACCAGCGGGCCCTGGCTCACCCGGGCCCGGGTGGGCTTCAGCCCGACCAGCCCGCACGCGCTGGACGGGATCCGGATGGACCCACCGCCGTCGTTCCCGTGCGCCACGGCCACCATGCCGCCGGCCACCGCGGCCGCCGACCCGCCGGACGATCCGCCGGTGGAATGGTCGGGGGCCCACGGGTTGCGCGCCGGCGGGAAGCTCTTCGGCTCGGTGGTCACCGTGGTGCCGAGCTCGGGCACGTTCGTCCGGCCGAGCGCGACGAAGCCGGCGGCCCGGAACTGCTCGGCCAGATAGGTCGTCACCGGCCAGGGCATCTCCGCGAGCGGCCCGAGGCCGAACGCGGTCGGCTCGCCGGTCGTCATGCAGCCCAGGTCCTTGAGCAGGATGGGCACCCCGCGGAACGGCCCGTCCGGCAGCTCGCCGCCGGCCTCCGCCCTGGCCCGGTCGAACCGGGTCCGGATCACCGCGTCCAGTCGCGGGTTGACCGCCTCGATGCGGGCTATCGCCGCCTCCACCAGCTCCTTGGGGCTCACCTCACCGCGGCGGACGAGCTCGGCCTGCGCGGTGGCGTCCAGCCATGTCGTCTCGGTCATGGTTGGGACGCTACCGCCAGCGGCGCGGCCCGGTCGGTTCTGCGTTAGGTTCGCCGTCGTGGAGTACGCGCGGCTGGGCACGTCGGGGTTGACGGTCTCCCGGATCTGCCTGGGCATGATGAGCTTCGGCGATCCGGGGTCGCGCCGCTGGTTCCTGGGCGAGGACGCGGCCGAGCCGATCGTCCGGCGTGCGGTCGAGGCCGGGGTGACCTTCTTCGACACCGCCGACATGTACTCCGAGGGGCGGAGCGAGGAGATCACCGGCCGGCTGCTCGGCAAGCTCTTCCCGCGCCGCGAGGACTACGTGCTCGCCACGAAGGTGTACTTCCCCATGGGACCGTCCCGCAACGACCAGGGCCTGTCCCGAAAGCACGTGCTGGCCGCGGTCGACGCCTCGCTGACCCGCCTCGGCGTCGACTACGTCGACGTCTACCAGATCCACCGATGGGACCCTGACACGCCGATCGAGGAGACCATGGGCGTCCTGCACGACGTGGTGCGGGCCGGCAAGGCGCGGTACATCGGGGCGTCCAGCATGTACGCCTGGCAGTTCGCGAAGGCGCAGCAGATCGCGACGGAGGCCGGCTGGACCCGGTTCACGTCGATGCAGAACTACTACAACCTCGCGTACCGGGAGGAGGAGCGGGAGATGATCCCGCTCTGCCGGGACCAGGGAGTCGGTGTCATCCCATGGAGCCCGCTGGCCCGCGGGCTGCTCGCCGGCAGCCGGGAGCGCGGTGGGGTGCGCAACACCGTGCGGTCCGCCAACGACCCGTTCGGCGACACCCTCTACGTCGACGCCGACTTCGACGTGGTGGACGCGCTGCGCGCGGTCGCCGGTGAGCGCGGCGTGCCGCTGGCCCAGGTCGCGCTGGCCTGGCTGCTGTCCAGGCCCGCGGTCACCGCGCCGATCGTGGGCGCGACGAAGGTGGCCCACCTCGACGACGCGGCCGCCGCCGTGGACATCACCCTGACCGAGGAGGAGGTGGACCGGCTGCAGGCGCCGTACCGCGCACACCCGGTCCTCGGCCACTCCTGAGCCACCTGCGCCGGTCCCGGGCGCGGTCATGACCGTGGCCGGCGGCGCCGGCCGGGCCGTACCCGGTTTCGCGGCACTGGGCGCGGGCCCGGCGTTCGGCCTCGGTGCCGACCGCCAGCCGGTAGCCGAGGGTCGCCGCCCCGGTCGCGGCGGCTAGTCCCAGAACGCGCGTCGCGGCTCTTTCCGGTAGCTCAGCGGGCGTCCGGCGGCAGCCGGCGGCGGCCGAGGAAGCCCACGTCGGCCCGGTGGTACCAGCCGAGCTCGGCCTCCCCCTCCAGCCAGCACAGCAGCACCGGAACGCCGTCCAGCTCGGCCGGGAAGTCCAGCAGCACCGGCGCGAGCCCCTTGATCTGCAGGTCCTGCGCGGCGACCGAGGACAGCAGCTCGTCCAGCCGGGCCTGCGCCGCCTTCAGCTCCGGCAGCCCGCCGAGCGGCGACGGCTCGCCCCGCTGTACTGCGACGTCCAGCTCGGCCGCATCCGCCCGCAGCGCGACCAGCTCCTGCAGGGCCGGGCGGAGCGAGCCAAGCACCGCCCGCGCCTCCGCCACGGTGTACCGCCGTGCCACCGCGCCACCGTATGCCACCCGGGGCGCCCGGTGGCTCGGGCGGCCGGCCGGGCATCGCGCGGCAGCGCGAGAATGGCAGCCGTGACCTCGTCCCTGGACGCCTTGCCGGTGTCCGACCCGGTCCGCCGGCAGTTCGACTTCCTGCTCGCCTCGCACCGGCTCACCGGCGTGCTCCGGCTGAACCGGCTGCTGGACGGCAGCCGCAGCGAGAGCAGCGCCGAGCACAGCTGGCACCTCGCGCTGATGGCCATCGTGCTCGCCGCCGACCACGCACCGGACGTCGATCTGGGCCGGGTGGTCAGCATGCTGGTCATCCACGACCTGGTCGAGGTGGAGGCGGGCGACGTGCCGATCTACGACGAGCAGTTGCGGACCGACATCGTGGCCGAGGAGCAGCGAGCCGCGGCGGCGCTGTTCGGCCGCCTGCCGCCCGAGGAGGGCAGCCGGCTGCTTGCGCTGTGGCAGGAGTTCGAGGCGGCCGGCACCGACGCCGCCCGGTTCGCGCGGGCCATCGACCGGCTCCAGCCGCTCCTCCTGCACTGGGCCTCCGACGGCGCCGCCTGGGCCGCACGCGGAGTCACCGTCGCCGTCGAGCGCCGGCTGATGGCCGCGATCGAGGGCTTCTGGCCGTCTCTCGGCCCGATCGCCGACGGCCTCGTCGCCGACGCGCACCGGCGCGGCCTGCTCGCCGACTGACAGGCGGTCACAAGGCGCGTCCTCATCCGCCGGAGCCGGATGGCTTGGCCGGGCGCTGCGCGGCCCGGCCGGCGCGGCGCCGCTGCTCACCGCGCCGGTGCCCGACCCACGTTCCGGCGGGCAGGTCGTCCTCGCCGCAGCGCCGATCGGCCGCCGGGGCGCCGTGGTCGGATTCCTCGACCTGGATGGGCTCGGACCGGGGCTCGCCGCCAGCCTGGGTGGCCCGCGCGACCTGGAGTTCCTGGTGATCGGCGGAGCCGGCGGCACCGTGCTGGCCTGGTCGGTCGACCAGGTCCGCAAGGTTGGCGCACCCGCCGCCGGCAGCCCGTTCGCCCGCCCTGACGGCCCGGCCGCCCGGCGCGGCCTGGACGGCGTCACCCGGCTGTACGGCGTGGCCGCGGTCGACGGTGTCGGCTGGACCGTCTATGCCGGAGCCGACCGCGGCCAGGCGGTCGCCGCGGCCAACCGGCTCGGCCGCCGGGAGCTGTGGATCACCCTGGCCGGCCTGCTGGTGATCCTGGCCGCTGCGGTCGTCATCTCCCGCCACATCGCCCGGCCCATCCAGCGGCTGAGCGCCGGGGTGCGGGCCGCGACGAGGCACACCGGCCCGGGCCCGATCGCCGTGTCCGGCCCGGCCGAGGTGGTCAGCCTGGCCGACGACTTCGGCAGCCTGATCGCGGCCGTGGACAAGGAGTTGGACGCCGCGTCGCGGCTGGCCGCGATCGTCGAGTCCTCCACCGACGCGATGATCGGCAAGACCTTGGACGGCCGGATCGCCAGCTGGAACGCCGGCGCCGAGCTCATGTACGGCTACTCCGCCGAGGAGGCGATCGGCCGCAACGTGGCCATGCTCGTTCCACCGGACCGGCCGGACGAGGGGCTGGGCACCACCATCCGGGCGTACCTCCCGGCGGTCGACGAACCGGTGCCGCCGCCCGGAGCGGCCGGTGCCCGGACCCCGCCCCGCGGGCACGGCGAGACCATCGTGGTCGTCGAGGACGAGGAAGCCATGCGGAAGGTCACCTGTCGGATGCTGCGCCGCAACGGCTACGCCGTGCTGGAGGCGGCCACCGGACCGGAGGCGCTGTCGCTGGTCGCGGGCAACGACTGCCAGCTCCTGCTCACCGACGTGGTGATGCCCCAGATCTCGGGCCCCGAGCTGGCCGAAGAGATCCACCGCCGGCGGCCGGAGCTGCCCGTCCTGTTCATGTCCGGCTACAGCGCCGGCGTCCTGGGGCCGCAGCGCACGGTCGACGACGGCGTCGCGCTGATCCAGAAACCGTTCGACGAGAACGCCCTCCTCGACCGGGTGCACACCGCGCTCGCCGCCGCGCGGGCGGAGGTCAGACCCGCCGGACGCTGACCTCCGGCCGGTCCGCCAGCGGCGCGGTCAGGTCGTCCCGGTCACCGGTCAGCACCACGGTCGCCGCGCCGCGGCGGTGCTGGGCGCGCACCTCGCCCGGTGCGGGCTCAGCCGCCGAGGGCCTGGTTGACGACGGTTTGCGCCTCCCGCTTGACCTGGTCCAGGTGGTCGGTGCCGAGGAAGGACTCGGCGTAGACCTTGTAGACGTCCTCGGTGCCGGACGGGCGGGCGGCGAACCAGGCGTGCTCGGTGGTGACCTTCAGGCCGCCGATCGACGCGCCGTTGCCCGGCGCGGTGGTCAGCCGGTCGACGATCGGCTCACCGGCGAGCTCGGTGGCGGTGACCTTGTCCGGGGTGAGCTTGGCCAGCACCGCCTTCTGCGCCCGGGTGGCGGGCGCGTCGATCCGGGCGTACGCCGGGTCGCCGAACCGCTCGACCAGGTCCCGGTAGTGCTCGCTCGGCGACCGCCCGGTCGTCGCGGTGATCTCCGAGGCGAGCAGGGCGAGCAGGATGCCGTCCTTGTCGGTGGTCCACACGCTGCCGTCCCGGCGCAGGAACGACGCGCCGGCGCTCTCCTCGCCGCCGAACCCGACCGACCCGTCCAGCAGCCCGGGCACGAACCACTTGAAGCCGACCGGCACCTCCACCAGCCGCCGGCCGAGGTCGGCGGCCACCCGGTCGATCATCGACGAGGAGACCAGCGTCTTGCCCACCGCGGCGCCGGCCGGCCAGCTCTCCCGATGCCGGTAGAGGTAGCCGATGGCGACCGCGAGGAAATGGTTCGGGTTGAGCAGGCCGGCGTCCGGGGTGACCACTCCGTGCCGGTCGGCGTCCGCGTCGTTGCCGGTGCTGACCTGGTAGGCCTTCCGGTTCGCGATCAGCGAGGCCATCGCGTACGGGGACGAGCAGTCCATCCGGATCTTGCCGTCCCAGTCCAGCGTCATGAACCGCCAGGTCGGGTCGACCAGCGGGTTGACCACGGTGAGGTCGAGCCGGTAGCGCGAGCCGATCTCACCCCAGTACGACACGCTCGCCCCGCCCAGTGGGTCGGCTCCGATGTGGACACCGGCGGACCGGACCGCGGCCAGGTCCAGCACCGACTCCAGGTCGGCGACGTAGCCGTCGACGAAGTCGTACGTCCCGGTGGTGTCGGCGGCCCTGGCCCGCGGGTAGGGGATCCGCCGCACCTCGCGCAACCCGCCCTCCAGCAGCGCGTTCGCCCGGTCGGCGATCCACCCGGTCACGTCGGTGTCCGCCGGTCCGCCGTTCGGCGGGTTGTACTTGAACCCGCCGTCGGTCGGCGGGTTGTGCGACGGGGTCACGACCACGCCGTCGGCCAGGCCGTCCCGCCGGCCCCGGTTGTAGCGCAGGATCGCGTGCGACACCGCCGGCGTCGGCGTGAATCTCCGGTGCGGGTCGACCAGCACCCGCACCTCGTTGCCGGCGAACACCTCCAACGCCGAGACGGACGCCGGCTCGGACAGCGCGTGCGGGTCCACCCCGAGGAACAGCGGCCCGGTGTAGCCGGCCCGCGCCCGGTACTCGCAGATCGCCTGGCTGGTGGCCAGGATGTGGTCCTCGTTGAACGAGGCGGTCAGCGAGGAGCCCCGGTGCCCGGAGGTGCCGAACGCCACCCGCTGCTCGGCCACCGCCGGATCCGGATGCTCCGCGAAGTACGCGGTGACCAGCCGCGGCACGTCGACCAGGTCGGCCGGCTCCGCCGGCTGCCCGGCCCGTTCGTCAGCCATCCGGCACCTCCGTTGGGCAGACTGTCTCGGCTGGGCCGTCTCGGTCCGAGCCTACGGGCGGCCGGGCCGCGGGGGCAGCCCGCCCGCTGCGCTACCTGGGTCGAGATGCGCCGCAGGAAGGTCCATCCGCACGGGCGACGACTGTCCTTGATCGCGGGCCGGAGAGGGGGGCGACCGGGTGCTGATCCGGTTGGACGGGTACGAGCTGGACGACGACCCGTCCCGGGTGGACCGGGACGCGCTGTGGGCGTTCCTGTCCGAACACGCGTACTGGGGTCGCTGGCGGACCCGGGATGCGGTCGAGCGCCAGCTCGACTCGGCCTGGCGGGTGGTCGGGGTCTACGAACAGGCCACCGGGCAGATGGTCGGGTTCGCCCGGGCCGTCTCCGACGGCGTCGCGTTCGCCTACCTTGCCGACCTCTACATCGCCGCGCAGGCTCGCGGGCGGGGCCTGGGCAAGCAGCTCGTGCACGCGATGATCGAGGCCGGCCCGGGCGCCCGGTTCCGCTGGTCGCTGCACACCTCGGACGCGCACGGCCTGTACGCCCGGTTCGGCTTCGCCCGGCCGGACCCGACCTACCTGGAGCGCCCCAGCGGGACGTCGGGTGGGCCGCCCGGCGGGGCGCCGGGCGCGTAGTGGACGACGCCGGCGACCACCGAGCGGCCGAGCCTGCCCTGGGCGACCAGCAGCTGCAGGTGCGACTCGGTCTCCCCGACGGCGAGCATCTGGTTGAACGTGCTCAGGTCGGCGAACGGTCGGGCCCGCCGGGTCCAGGGCAGCGCGGTCGCCACCTCGTACCCGGTGCTCCGGCCCTGCTCGACCGCCCGCCGGCAGGCGTCCAGCCGCTCGCCGTGGTGGTCCAGGAGCTGGTCGACACGGGCGTGCACGCTGCTGGCCACCGGCCCGTGCGCCGGCAGCAGCAGCCGGTCGGGCAGCCGCCGGACCAGCGCCAGCGAGTCCAGGTAGCTGCGCAGCGGAAGCTCGCCGGGCACCGGCTCGAAGCCGATCGACGGGGTGATGTGCGGCAGCACGTGGTCGCCGGCGAACAGCAGGTCGTCCCGCTCGTCGGCGAACACGACGTGCCCGTTGGTGTGCCCGGGGGTGCGGATCGCCACCAGCTCCCGGCCGGCCAGCGCCAGCGACTGCCCGCCGTCCAGCCAGTCGTCCGGCGGCTCCCAGTCCTCCGGGTGCCGCTCGGCCGCCGAGGCGAGCTCGGCGATCCGCCCGGCGAGGTCGGTCGCCCCGCACCGGCGGAGCTGGTCGACCTGCGGGCTGAGCCCGTGCCGATCCGGGTCGCCGGCCCACTCGATCGCCGCGCGCTCGCCGACGCCGAGGCTCACCCGGGTGCCGAACAGCCGCCGCACCGTCACAGCCAGGGTGTAGTGGTCCCGGTGCATGTGGGTGACCAGGAACCGAGAGATGTCGGCCAGGCTGCGGCCGACCGCTCCGAGCGCCTTCTCCAACTGCCGCTGCGCCTCCTGCACCGCCCAGCCGGCGTCGATGAGCACCAGTCGGTCGCCGTCGTCGACCGCGTACACGTTGACCGCCCGCAGCCCGTCGGTCGGCAGCGGCAGCGGGATTCGGTGCACCCCCGTGACGACCTCGAACGCGCCCGGCTCGGTCCAGTCCTCCGGCTGGTCCACCGCACCTCCTCCCGGCCGGCATTCTCCCGAAGGCCCCGGCCGGCCCGGAAACTCGGTGGCTCTCGTGCGCGCCGGGACTCTATCGTCGGTGCCGTGCATCTCGGCGGTTGACTCAGGATCCGTGCTGGTGCGCCGTTGCACGGCGCAGGTGCTCGCTGCGCCCTCTTCGCGACCTTGGAGTCCCCGTGTCCCAGACTTCGGATGCCACCGCCGTGATCTCGGCGCCGGCCGGCGAGCTGACCGCGGTCGAGGTGGTCGGGTTGCGCAAGGAGTTCCGGCGCCGCGCCCCCCGCGGCGGCTCGGGCCCGCGGATCCGCCGGATCGCCGCGCTGAACGGGGTGAGCTTCACCATCGAGCGCGGCGAGACGGTCGCGATCCTCGGCAAGAACGGCTCGGGCAAGTCGACGCTGGTCCGGGTGCTCTCCACGTTGCTGACCCACGACCGCGGCCGCGTGCAGGTGTTCGGGCACGACGTGGCGAGGGAGTCCCGGGCGGTGCGCCGGCTGGTGAACCGGGTCTCGGTGGAGGCCAGCTTCTTCAAGAAGATGTCCGCGGCGGAGAACCTGAGCTACGCGGCCCGGTTCTACGGGATGACCGGGCGGCAGACCCGGACCGAGATCCCGCGCATCCTCGGCCGGGTGGGGTTCCCGAAGGCGCGCCGGCAGGAGCCGATGGAGAACCTGTCCCGCGGCATGCAGCAGAAGGTCGCGCTGGCCAGGGCGCTGCTGACCGCGCCGGTGCTGCTGCTGCTGGACGAGCCCACCACGGGGCTGGACCCGCGGTCGAAGCTCGAGGTGCAGGACTTCGTCCGGGAGATCCGCACCCAGCACGACGCGACGATCCTGCTCTGCACGCACGACATGGCCGAGGCGGACACCCTGGCGGACCGGGTCGGGATCATCGACCGGGGCCGGCTGCTCAGCCTGGCCGACCCGACCGCGCTCAAGCGGCAGTACGGCGCCGGCACGATGGAGGAGGTTTTCTTCGCCGCGACCGGCACTGACCTCGCCTTCGACACCGACGAGGACGACGACGAGAGGGACGTGTTCGGATGAGCGCCGGCTACGCCTTGCGCAGGGAGCTGATCGGGCTCGGCGGGATCGTCGAGCGCAACGTCTACCTCACCCGCCGATACATCTGGTGGGATTTGGCATTCTTTGTCTGGACGGTTGCGAACACGCTGACGATCGTCTTCATCGCGAACGGCATCCAGGCGACCGGCGGCCGGATCGACGTCGGCCGGGCCACCACGTACCTGCTCGTCGGCGCGGTCATCTGGGCCTACCTCGGCATCATCTTCGAGTTCCTCACCGAGACGGTGGCCTGGGAGCGGTGGGAAGGCACCATCGAGTACACGTTCATGGCCCCGCTGTCCCGGTTCACCCACCTGTTCGGGGCCGGCGCGTTCGCCGTGTTGTACGGCCTGATCCGGGCCGGGCTGCTGTTCGGCGTGGTCGGCTTCTTCTTCCACCTCCAGATGCCGGATGCGAACTTCCTGGCCGCGATCGTGGTGCTGCTGGTGGGCAGCGTGTCGTTCATCGGGATCGGCATGATGACTGCGGTGCTGCCGCTGATCTCCCCGGAGAAGGGCGCGCAGCTCGGCTTCGTGGCGCAGGGCGTGCTGCTGGTGGTGTCCGGGGTCTACTACCCGATCAGCGTGCTACCGGCCTGGATGCAGTCGCTGGCGGCGATCTCGCCGGCCACCTACGTGCTGCGCGCGGTGCGCAGCGCCATCCTGGACGGCGCCGGCCTCGGCTCGATGGGCAAGGAGCTGGCGCTGCTCATCCTGATCGGGGCGCTCTGCATCCCGATCGGGCTGGCCCTGTTCGCCGCCGGCGAGCGGTACGCGAAGAAGCACGGGAAGCTGAAGCGGTCCGGCTGAGCCGGCGGTCACCGGACCTACCCGGCTCAGCCCCGCTTCTGTCCGACGTGGACACTGTGCACGCCGAGGTGGTACAGGTCGGTGCGGTGACCGAGGTGGACGGGGTCTGCCGGGTCGAGCAGCCGGGCCCAGGCCGCCTCGTCCTCGGCGGCCAGCAGGCCGGTGTCCCGCAGCCGGTCCAGCCGCCAGCGCAGCGAGTCCACAATGGACGCCCGATCGGCGCCGGCCAGCGGGAGCGTCCGTTCCACCAAAGTGCTGCGGGTGGTCGCCCCGACCAGGCCGGCCCGGCGCAGCGCCTCCGGCCAGCCGTAGGGCATCGGGACGACCCCGGGCAGCGCGGCCCGCATCCCGGCGAACCACCGGTCCTCCGCGGCCCGCAGCCGCAGCTCCAGCCCCGGCTCGCCGAGGCCGACGTCCCAGGGCAGATGCAGGGGCCGCACGCCCCCCTCGGCCAACGCCAGCCGCCCGCCGGGCGCCAGGAGGCCGGCCAGCTCGCCGACCACGGCCTGCTGGTCCGGGGCGTGGTGGACGACCGAGCCCGCCCAGACCAGGTCGGCGGGTGCCCCGATCGCGGCACGCAGCCCTGCCGGGTCGGCGGCGATGTCGGCCAGCGCGAACGCCACCTCGGCGGCCGCCGCCGCCGCGTTCGCCCGGGCACCGGCCAGCACCGCCTCGTCCCCGTCGACGGCCACCACCCGGGCGCCGGCCGGCAGCGCCGCGGCGAGCGCGATCGCCATCCCGGCACCGCCGCAGCCGACGTCGACCGCCACCCGGTCGGCCGGGCCGGCCAGCGCGGTGGCCATCGCGGCGTACCACCCGGCCTCGTCCCGCGCCGCGGTGACCAGCCGGTCCGCGAGCTCGGCCCAGTCCACCCGGTAGCTGGACCGGTCAGGGTGTTCGGTCATGGCAGACCGATCCTCTCACCACCCGCGCTCCGCCGGATCGGGCGGGGATCGAGCCGGCGGACCGTATCCGCCGACCCGCCGGCGTGCTACCGTCATTCCCGGTTCCACGAGTTGAATTTCCTCGACGTTTTCCAGCGCCCGCGGGAGTCCGACAGCGGGCGCTTTTGTCGTGTTCCCAGCAGGAGCGCTGCCAGCAAGGAGAAACGGATGGCTCAAGGCACCGTGAAATGGTTCAGCGGCGAGAAGGGTTTCGGCTTCATCGCACCGGACGGCGGTGGCGACGATGTCTTCGTCCACTATTCCTCGATCGACGCCGGCGGGTACCGCAGCCTCGACGAGAACCAGCGCGTGGAGTTCGACGTCACCCCGGGCCAGAAGGGTCCACAGGCCGAGCACGTCCGCATGCTCTGACCCGCGGACGGCGGTGATCTCGACTGCGGTCGAACGAGGCCCCCCGATCCTCCGGGAGCCGCCGCCGGTGCGGGTCGGGACAGCCGACAGCCGCACCGCGGTACGTTCGCGTCGAAACCGCGTCGCTCGCCTGGTACGGGCCGCGGTCGCCGCCGCCGTGGTGCTCGCAGCCTTCGCGTTCGCCATCCCGAAGGTGGCCGACTACGGCTCGGCCTGGGCCGCGGTCAGCAGGCTCAGCTGGGCGCAGGTGGCGCTGCTGGTAGCCGCGACGGCGGTCAACGTGGTCACCTACTGGTCCCAGTTGGTCGCCTCGCTGCCTGGCCTGACCCTCGGCCAGGCGGCAGTGAACAACCAGACCACCACGTCGGTCGCCAACACGGTGCCCGGCGGAGGCCTGCTGGCCGTCGGCCTCGGGTGCCTGATGTTCCGCACCTGGGGCTTCTCGTCCGGCTCCATCGCCCTGTCGGTCGTGCTCACCGGCGCCTGGAACGCATCCCTCAGGCTGGGACTGCCCATCCTCGCCGTCGCGATCCTGGCCGTGACCGGCCGCAACAGTCCCGCCCTGCTGGTGCCCGCGCTGATCGGGGTCGCAGCGCTGGCCGCGGCGGTAGGCCTGGCCTGGCTGCTGATATGCCGGTCGGTGCTGGCCCGGCGGGTCGGCGAGACGACGGGCAGGCTGGTGTCGTCGCTCCGCCGGCTGCTGCACAAGCCGCCGGTGGCCGGCTGGGGCGATGCCGTGGTGCGGTTCCGCGGCCAGTCCACCGACCTGGTCGGCCGCCGGTGGCAGGCCCTCACCGTCACCACCGTGTTCAGCCACCTCAGCCTGTACCTGGTCTTCCTGCTCACCGTCCGGCTCGTCGGCATCACCGGCGCCGAGGTGAGCTGGGCGGAGGTGCTCGGGATCTTCGCCCTCGGGCGGCTGCTGACGGCGGCGCCGGTGACGCCGGGTGGGCTCGGCATGGTGGAGCTGACCTACATCGCCGGGCTCGTCCTGGCCGGCGGCGGCGAGGTCCGCGCCGGAGCCGTCGCGGCGACGCTGCTGTTCCGCCTCCTCACCTACGGGGTCCAGATCCCGCTGGGCGGCATCACCTACCTCGTCTGGCAACGCAGGACGAGCTGGCGCTGCCCGGTGCGGCGCAGCCCGGCGTAGGGCCTGTCTCCTGGATCTTCGGCGGCGCCCACGGACGACGCCACGTTGCACGCGATGGCCAGTGCGGTCCGCATTCGCCGGGCGGCTCACACCCCCAGGGCGAGGAACGACTGCCCGGCGGCGACCGCGACCGGGTCGCCGGCGACCTCGGCCCTGGCGTGCCGGAGCGCCTCCGCGAGCGTGCTGCCGGCCCGCAGCCGGTCGTGCAGGGCCAGCATGAGCGGCACCGTGGCCGCGTCGTTCACCGGCACCACGCTGGCCAGGATGCCCGCCGCGCCGAGCGGGACCAGCGCGCTGACCAGGCCGAGCAGCTCGTCGGCGCCGACCGGCGCGGCGACACCGGAGTCGCAGCTGGACAGCACCAGGCGGTACGGGGCGCGCCGCAGCCGCTCGAAGTCGTGCACCGTCAGCGGCCCGTCGTCCAGCCGCAGCGCCGAGAACAGCGGGCTGTCCGCCCGGAAGGTGCCGTGCGCCGCCAGATGAGCCAGCCAGGCCCCGTCGATCGCGGCGAGCACCCGGTCCGCGGTGGCGGTGCCGCCACCGAGCACGGTCGCCTCGGCGTACCGCGCTGCCAGCGTGAGCACCTCGGCGCCGCCGGTGCCCAGGCCCGGCCCGACGACCAGGGCCACCCGGTGCCCGGCCGGTGGCCTCGCCCGCCGGACCCGGAGCCAGGTCGCGGCCGAGGGCGCCACGCTGACCTCCCGGTCGGCCAGCGACGGCAGCAGGCCCCACGGAACGGCGTGCAGCCGCCCGGGCGGGACCATCACCAGCGGCCCGTCGCCGAGGTCGGCGGCGGCCTGGCCGAGCAGCGCCTGCTCCAGCCGCCGGCCGCCCTCCCCCAGGCTGGCCCGGGCAGCCCCGGACGCCCGTCCATAGGCGATCCGGCGCAGCGCGAACCGTGCCATGGCCAGCTCGCGCTCCGCGCCGGGCAGCGTGCCCGCGGTGTACCGGCGCACCCGGCCGCCGCCGGCCAGCACGACCTGCAGCACCCCGTCCACCTCGACCAGTTCGACCAGCCGGGTCGGGCCGAGCGCGGCGAGCAGCTCGTCGAGGTCGAACCGCTCGGCCCCCTCGTCCGGTGTGCCCAGCCGGTGCAGCGTGCGCGCCCGCACCGCCTCCTCCAGCCGCCGGCGCTCGCGGTCCAGCGCGGTGACCGCCCGGCCCTCGGCCCGGGCCGCCTCCTGCAGTCGGACCACCTCGCGCAGCGCGGACAGCTCGGCGGCCAGCTCCCGGTCGTCCGGCGGCCGGGCCGGCGGCACGGCGAGCGCGACGGCCCGCCAGCGCTCGCTCCAGACCAGCAGCCGGCGCGCGTCGTCCCGGCGCAGTGCCTGCCGGAGGGCGAGCGCGGCCAGCTCGGTGCCGTGCGCCGTGGCGTGCGCCCGCAGCTCGGTGGCGCCCAGCGTGCGCATGTGCTGGTCCAGTGCCCGCAGCCCGCGGTCGCACGCGGCCAGCGTCCCGCGGACCTCGCCGCGCGCGTCGGCGAGCAGCCCGGTGGCCAGCCAGCCGACGCTGCGGGCCAGCGGCGGGCCACGCCGGCGGGCCCGGGCGGCCCGGTCCAGGTGGTGGTCCGCCTCGGCGTGCCGGCCGCGCTCCCGGGCCAGCCGGCCGGCCAGCAGGTGCGCCCGGGGCGCCTCCTCCGCCCGCAGCTCGTCCAGCCGGGCGGCCACCTGAGCCGCCCTGGCAAGTAGCCCGGAGCTGCCGTCACCCGCCGCGCGCCGGGCCTGGAGCAGGACGAACTCCGCCCGGGCCGCCCACCAGTCCCGGCGCTGGGCCAGGAACAGCCGGCGGGCCCGGCCGGCCCGCTCCCGGGCGGCGGCCGGGTCTCCGGCGGCCAGCGCCGCCGTGGCCGCGGCGAACAGCAACTCGGCTCGCTTGGTCGCCTGCCCGGAGCTCTGCTGCACCTGGACGGCGGCCGTGTCGGCGTCCCGGAACGCCTCCTTGGCCAGGCCGGCGGCCAGCAGCACGGTGCACCGGTCGATGGCCAGGTCGGGCACCGGAGTGCCCAGGTCGGCGTACCGCCGCCCGGCGTGGTCCAGGTAGCCGAGAGCGGTGGGCAGGTCGCCGCGGGCGAACGCGACCAGCCCGCGGTTGTGTCGGGCCAGGGCCGACTCGAACTGCTGGCCGGTCGCCAGGTACAGCCGCTCGGCCTCGTCGAAGTCCGCGTCCGCCCGTGAGGTCTCCCCGGTGGCCAGGTACTGCATGCCCCGGTGGGACAGTGCCCGCGCCTCCCACACCCGGTTCCCGGCCCCGCGCAGCAGCGACACCGCCCGCCGGGAGTCGTCCAGCGCCTCCGCGAACCGGCCGAGCACCCACAGCACGTAGGCGCGCCGGATCAGCACCCGCCCGGCCAGCGCGCCTCGGCTGCGCTCGACCGCGTCGTTCAGCACGGCCAGCCCGCGCTCGGTCCGGCCGGTCAGCGCCACCACCACGCCCAGGCTGGCCAGCACGTCGGCCTCCCGATCCGGCCGGCCGGCGGCCCGGGCCAGCCGCAGGGACGCCCGGAATGCCCGCAGCGCCAGTGGGATCTCGCCGCGCTCGCGGTGCGCCACTCCCCTGGCCTGCCAGGCGATCGACGCCTGGTCCGGCCCGGGCCGGCCGGCCAGCACGGCGCTCGCGCCGGCCAGCGCCTGCTGCGGGTGGGAAAGGGCCAACGTGAGCAGGTGATCCGGCTCGGTGCGGGGAACGTCGGCGCGGGTGCTCTCGCCAACCACACGGCGATACTAGAGTGGCTGCATAGACCGACCGCCCGGTTTGGGAGAATCATGGCGATTCACCAGGAGGGTCAGCAGCCTCCGAGCACGAAGGAACAAGCGCAGATCGATCTGATCCTCCGCGAGTTCGACGACGCGGCCGGAGTGGACCCGCCGGACTGGCGGGAGTCCGGTGTGGTGCGTTACCTCTACCGCCGGGGCAGCATCCTGGTCCGGGACGCCGACCTGCCCAGGGTGCGGGAGGTCTTCGACGGTGCCGGCGACGTGCAGGACAGCCTGATCAACGGGGTCACCCGGTTCGCGCCTCCGGTGTCCACCCTGGACGCGCTGGCCGCGGTCGAGGCGGCATACGGCCTCGGCGTGGCTGCCCCAGACCACGTGTTCTCGATCTCGCCGCTGGCACCCTGCCCGGCGACCGAGCCCGAGGAGGTGCCGGCGGAAGCCGAGCCCGACCCGCCGGTGTCCACCGCGCGCTGCGACGGCCGCGGCGTCGTCGTGTCCGTTGTGGACACCGGCTGGCTGGCCGGCGCTGACCAGCAGCACGAGTGGCTGCACGGTGTGGACGGCGACGCCGAGACGGTGCTGGACGGGCAGGGGCACATCCGCCCGTACGTCGGGCACGGCACGTTCATCGCGGGCGTGCTGCGCTGCATGGCGCCCCGCGCCGACGTCTTCGTGGAGGGCGCGCTCACCCAGGCCGGAGCCAGCTTCGAGTCCGACCTGGTGCGCCAGCTCAACGACGCGGTCGACCGCACCCCCGACGTCATCAGCCTCTCGGTCGGCACCCGGACCCGCAACGAGCTCGCGCCGATCGGCTTCGACGCGTTCTACCAGACAAGGCTGCGCCACCTGAAAGGCCTGGTGCTGGTCGCGGCGGCCGGGAACGACGGCGACCGCGGGCCGTTCTGGCCGGCCGCGTTCCCGTGGGCGGTGTCGGTCGGCGCGCTGTCGGCGAGCTGGCGGGGCCGGGCCTCGTTCAGCAACCACGGCCGCTGGGTGGACGTGTACGCGCCCGGCGAGGGGCTCGTCAACGCGTACGCGACCGGCACGTTCGTGTGCGACGAGCCGCCGCACGCCGGCGAGCACCGGGACTTTGCCGGCATGGCCCGGTGGAGCGGGACCTCGTTCGCCACCCCGCTGGTCGCCGGCCTCATCGCCGCCCGGATGTCCGAGACCGGGGAGAACGGCCAGCAGGCGGCGGACGCCCTGCTGCGCCGAGCCCGCGCGCAGGCGCTGCCCGGGGTAGGCGCGGTGCTCTACCCCGGCGACGGGTGCGACGAGCACGGGCACTGCGGTCACGGCTGCTCCTGCGGTCACGGCTGCTCCTGCGGTCACGGCTGCTCCTGCGGGCACGGTGACCACTGTGGACGCGACGGCCATTCCGGCCACTGTGGACACGGCCACCACCATCACGGGCACCACCGGCACTGACCGCACCGGCACTGACCGCACCGGCGTCGACCGCACCGGCACCGACCGCACCGGCACCGACCGCACCGGCACCGACCGCACCGGCACCGACCGCACCGGCGTCGACCGCACCGGCGTCGACCGCACCGGCGTCGACCGCACCGGCGTCGACCGCACCGGGACTGACCGCACCGGGACTGACCGCACCGGGACTGACCGCACCGGTCAGGGTGTCACGGCGGGCCGTCGGCCTCGGCTGCCTCGTCCGGGTCCGCGGACCGGGCCCGGCTCCGGTGCCGGTCGTAGCGGGCGTCGATGGCCCGCCGCACCGCCTGCCGCTGCCGCTCGCTGATCCGCGGTGGCCGCCAGGCCTCCACCGGCGGGCGGACGGCCGCCTCCAGCTCGACCCGGAGCCGGTCCACCGCGGACAGCAGTGCGCCGTGTTGCTGCCACGCGCCCTGGTCGTCATGCGGGTCGACCAGCAGCAGCTCGCTGAGCCGGTCCCGGCGGCGCTGCAGCTCGGACAGGCCGGCCTCCACCTCGGCGCGGGCCGCCTCGGCTGACCCGGTCGGCGCGGTGACCGGTGCCACGTCCTCGACCGCCTCGGCCGCCGCCTCGAGCACCTCGGCGAGCGCGGCGCGCACGTCCTCGCTGTATGCGGTCGCCTCCTCCTCCGGCGGCACGAAGTAGGTGCGATCGAGCAGCGCCCGGCACAGGTTGCGCAGCGTCACCTGGCTGTGCTCCAGGCCGGTCAGCCCGATCCGCAGCCGGGGCTGGGCCTCCCGGGCCTTGCCGCCGCGCGGGTTGAGCCGCGCGCTCTCCTCGGTGCGGGCCAGGGTCCGGTCCGCCCGGGCCACCTCGGCGCCGAGCGCCCGCGCCTCGGTCAACCACCGGTCGGCCGCCGCCCGGGACCACCCGGCGCGCAGGTGACCGGCCAGCCCGCGCAGGAACGCGGCCATCCGGTCGGCCAGCTCGCCGAGCGCGTCGCCGGCCGGCTGGACGTACAGCGGCGCGGCGATCACCGCGTTCACCGCGACCCCGACCCCGGCTCCGATCAGCGTCTCGTACACCCGACCGAGCGCGACCTGCTCGTTGCCACCGACGGCCAGCACCAGCATCGCGCTGATCGGCACCTCGAGCAGCTGCGGTCCCAGCCGCAGGAGCCGGCCGAGAATGAGCGAGACCGCGACCACGCCGCCGAGGCTCCACCAGGTGAGGCCCACGACGCTCGCCACTCCGACCGCCACCAACACTCCGGCCAGCACGCTGGCCACCCGCTGCAGCCCCTGCGCGACCGTCTCGTACATGGTCAGCTGGACCACCAGCAACGCGGTCAGCGGCGCGAGCACCGGCTGGATGCTGGTGTTGAGCACGTCCGCCAGCACGAATGACAGCACCGCCGCCAGCGTGGTCTTCGCGGTCCGCAGCCCGGGCGTGCGACCGCGGCGGAACAGCGCCCGGTACCGCCGGGCGGCCGCCGAGCCCAGCTCGGAGATCAGGTTGGAGACGAAGTCGGAGACCGCCACCGCGGGCTACACCCCCCTTGTGAATACTTTCACAAGCGAGTCTAGACGACGCCGACGTGTTACCCAGCCCCGGCGGCAGCGTTCACCTCGGCGAGCGTCCACAGTGCCGGCTTTGCGGACAGATCCCGCCGGAACAGGCCGTAGTTCCGATACTGAATGTCCCCTGTGGACAGGTCCCGGTCGGTCGACCAGTAGATCCGAGTGACGTACGGCATATCCCGGCCGACCAGCGTGGCGGCCTCGGCCAGGTAGGCGGCCTGCCTCGGCTCGGAGACTCCCTGCAGCCAGTTGAGGTCCGAGGCGTCGCCGTGCGTGCTCCAGCCGAACTCGGTGAACCAGATGGACTTGGCCCCGTCGCCGCGGCTGGCCATCAGCCGGTGCACCGCTGCCGCGTGCCGCAACGTCCACTTCGTACCGTCCACTGCAGACGGTTCGAGGTCGGCGATACCCTGGTAGGGATGGGTGGCCAGCACGTCGAACGCGCCGCCGGCGCCGGCCGCGTAGGCCCTGGCGAGCCAGTCGGTGTCGTTGTACTCCAGCCCGCCGAGCACCACCGGGGCCTCCGGCGCGACTGCCTTGATCGCCAGGTAGGCGGCCCGCAGCAGCCGGACGTAGCCGGCCGGGTCGGCGCCGTGCAGGAAGGCCGGGCTGTTCGGCTCGTTCCACACCTCCCAGCCGACCACCTTGCCGCGCCACCGGGCGGCGGCCCAGCCGGCGACCCGGGCGTAGTCGGCCGGGTGGTCGGGCAGCGCCCGCTCGCCCGCGCCGCCGTTCGCCCACGGCGGGGTGAGCCAGAGCGTCATCAGCGGGGCGATCCCGCGCTCGTTCGCCATCTCGATCACGTGGTCGACCAGGGCGACCCCCCACGGGTAGTACGAGGTCGGGCCGTCCGGTTGCAGCATCACCCAGGACAGGTCGATGCGCACCGACCGGACGCCGGCCTCTCGCAGTCGGTCCAGCACGGACGCCCGCCGGGCGTCGTCGTAGATCGACCACAGCCCGTGGAAGCCGCAGCCCACCGCGCGTGGAGGCGAGCCGGAGGCCTCCCCGTCCGCCGGCGCCCGGTCGCCCGGCCCGACCGGCACCAACTGTCCGGCCCGGTGGACCGGGGCCGGCGGCGGGGCGGCCGAGTGGCCGGCCAGCCCGGACCGGACGGTCGCGCCGAAGCCCGCCCCGAGCCGGAGCAGCGGGCCGGCCGCCGAAACCGACTGGACAAGGATCGCGAGCGCCAGTCCTACGCCGGCGAGGGTGCCACCGCCGGCCCGCAGCAGGGTGGAGTTCGGGCTGCGAGACGTGGCATGCCGGCCCACTGAACGCGACATGGTGTCCCTTCTGAACATCCGAGTCCGATATCAGTCAGGCGCGGAGCGTGATCGTACATCACTGTGCGTGTCAGATCTGCGCCACACCGGAGGTTCGCGCCGATGGGTTTCGTCCGGGACCTCGACGACGAGCAGCGGCGCGCCGCCGCGCTCGAGGTCGCGCTGGACCTGGTGCGCTGACCGCCGGCCAGCACGGACCTCGTCACCCACCTGGGTGCGCGGGGGCTCATAGCGACCGCACAGCGGCCACATATCAGGGTGCTGGGTCCGCGGCCGACCGTCATGGCATGGTCATCGCAGCGGGTTCGTCGGCCGGGCACGCCAGCGTAGGCCGGCTCGCCGTTCCGGCGCCGCGGCGCGGCCATCCGAACGGTTCGGCGGCCGCCTCGCCGCCGGTTCTCGACGTGGTCGTCCCGGTCTACAACGAGGAGGCCGACCTGGAGCGCTGCGTCCGCCGCCTGCACGGGCACCTGACCGCGACGTTCCCGTACCGGTTCCGGATCACCATCGTGGACAACGCCAGCACGGACGGCACCGCCGCGATCGCCGCGGCGGTGGCCGGCGAGCTGGCCGACGTCGCCGCGGTCCATCTCACCGAGAAGGGCCGCGGCCGGGCGCTGCGCGCCGCCTGGTCCGGCTCGGACGCGACCGTGCTGGCCTACCTGGACGTCGACCTGTCCACCGACCTGGCCGCGCTGCTTCCGCTGGTGGCGCCGCTCATCTCGGGACACTCGGACTTGGCCATCGGCACCCGGCTGTCCCGCGGCTCCCGGGTGGTCCGCGGCCCGCGCCGGGAGCTGATCTCCCGCGGCTACAACCTGCTGCTGCGGGGCACCCTGGCCGCCCGGTTCTCCGACGCGCAATGTGGGTTCAAGGCGATCCGCAAGGACGTGGCGAACCGGCTGCTGCCGCTGGTGCAGGACACCGGCTGGTTCTTCGACACCAAGCTGCTGGTCCTCGCCGAGCGGGCCGGGCTGCGCATCCACGAGGTGCCGGTCGACTGGGTCGACGACCCGGACAGCCGGGTCGACATCGTGGCCACCGCGCTCGCCGACCTGAAGGGCATCGCCCGGCTCGGCCGGGCGCTGGCCCGCGGCACGCTGCCGCTGGCCGACCTGCGCCGCCAGCTCGGCAGGGCGCCGCTGGATCCGGCCGAGCCCGGCGTGCCGGCCGGGCTGACCACCCAGCTGGTCCGGTTCGCCGGCATCGGGGTGGCCAGCACGCTCGCGTATGGGCTGCTGTTCGTGCTGTTCCGCGGGGTGCTCGGCGCGCAGCCGGCGAACCTGCTCGCCCTGCTGGTCACGGCGGTCGGGAACACCGCGGCGAACCGGCGGCTCACCTTCGGCATCAGCGGCCGGGACGGCATTGGCAGGCACCAGTTCCAGGGGTTGCTGGTCTTCGCCGTCGGGCTGTCGCTGACCAGCGGCTCGCTCGCGCTACTGCACCAGTTCACCGGCACGCCGGGCCGGCTGGCGGAGCTCGCCGTGCTGGTCGCGGCGAACCTGGCCGCCACCGTGGTGCGGTTCGTGCTGCTGCGGGAGTGGGTGTTCCGGCTGCCTCAGGGGTACTCGCGCCGGGTCGTTCCGGGCAGCGTCCAGTCGGCGAGCCCGCCGTCGACCACCGCGAGCAGCACCGCCCAGACCGGGTGACCTGCGCCGGCCGCGGAGCGGGCTACCCACCGCCGCCCCGGGGTCAGCGGACCAGTGCGGCTTCCTCCCGGGCCGCATCGGCTGGGGTCTCCTCGTCCGGCTTGCTGGCCAGCTTTCCAGGCCACCAGATGCGCCGGCCAAGGTCGAGGTTGAGCGCGGTGACCAGCACCGAGCGGACCACCAGGGTGTCCAGCAGCACACCGAGGGCGACGGCGAAGCCGATCTCGGCGAACGCCACCAGCGGCAGGGTGGCCAGCACGGAGAACGTGCCGGCCAGCACCAGGCCGGCGGAGGTGATCACGCCGCCGGTCGCGGCCAGCCCGATCAGCGCGCCGCGCCGGGTGCCGTAGCGCAGCGACTCCTCCCGCACCCGGGTCATCAGGAAGATGTTGTAGTCGATGCCCAGGGCGACCAGGAACACGAACACGAACAGCGGGAACGAGGTGTCCACGCCGGCGAACCCGAAGAGGTGGTCGAAGATCAGGCCGCTGGCGCCGAGCGCGGCGGCGAACGAGAGCACCACGGTCGCCAGCAGGATCACCGGCGCCAGGATCGCCCGCAGCAGCAGGGCCAGGATCACCAGCACCACGGCCAGCACCAGCGGCATGATGATCCTGCTGTCGTGGCTCACCGCTCGCTGGATGTCCAGGTTGATCGCGGTCTGCCCGCCGACCCCGGCGTCGGCCGCGGGCACCGCGTGCACCGCCGCCCGGACCCGGTCGATGGTCAGCGCGGCGGCGTGGCTGTCCGCTGCGTCGGTGAGGGTGCCCTCGAAGTAGGCCAGGCCGTTCTTCACCGTCCCGCTGTCCGCCGAGGCGGGCTTCACGCTGTCCCCGACGATGCCCTGGGTGCCCGCGAACGCGGTCTGCACCTGGACCGCCTGGTCCGCCTTGCTGATCACGACCACCGGTGTGCCGGACCCGGCCGGGAAGTGCCGGGCCAGCGCTTCCTCGCCGATCACCGAGTCGTGCGTGCCGACGAAGGAGTCCTTGTTGGCCAGCGGACCGGCGTGCAGGTCGGTCAGCCCGACGGCCAGGCCGCCGAGCACGAGCGCGGTGACGATCCAGACCGCGCGCGGGCGGACCGAGATCCGCCGGCCGATGCGTGCCCACACCCCGCGCTCAGTCGGCTCGGCCGACCCGAACCGCGGCCGGACCGGCCAGAACATCCACCGCCCGGTAATCACCAGCAGCGCGGGCAGCAGGCTGAGCATCGCCAGCAGGGCGACCCCGACGCCGATCGCGAGCACCGGGCCCATCCCGCGGGTGGAGTTCATCTCGGCCACCACCAGGCAGAGCATGCCGATGATCACGGTCGAGGCGCTGGCGAAGATCGCCGGGCCGGCCCGGTGCAGCGCCAGAGCCATCGCCTCGTGCCGATCCTCGTGCCGGCGCAGCTCCTCCCGGTATCGGGCCACCAGCAGCAGCGCGTAGTCCGTGCCGGCGCCGAACACCAGGACGGTGAGAATCCCGGCGCTCTGCGCATTGACCGTGAGGCCGGCGTGCTTGGCCAGCAGGTAGATGAGCGCCTCGGCGGTGACCAGCGCGCCGCCGGCGGACAGCACCGGCAGCAGCCAGAGCGTCGGGCTGCGGTAAGTCAGTAGCAGGATGAAGATCACCACCGCGCCGGCGGCGAGGAGCAGGGTGCTGTCGATGCCCTTGAACGCGTCGGCTGAGTCGGCCGCGTACCCGGCCGGGCCGGTGATGTGCACGCCAAGGCCCTGGGTGTCCGACCCGATGATGTCGCGCATCTGCTGGGCGGCGTCACCCAGCTTGTCCCAGCCGCCGCTACCGAAGTTGATCTGGGCGACAACCTGCAGCGCCTTTCCGTCCTGCGCCGGGAACGGCCCCTGCACATTGCCGTTGACGTTGGCCAGCCGGCGGAACGCCGTGGCGTCGGCGGTTGCCTTGGCCTTGTCCGCGTCGGTGATGCCGGACTGCCGCTCGTACACCACCAGGGCGGGCGCCTGGTCGACCGGCTGGAACGCGCCCTGCTGGTCGAGCACCGTGGTGGACTCCGCGCTGCCGGGCAGCCAGTTCTTCGAGTCGTTCTTCTCGGCGCCCATCAGCTTGCCGGACAGCGGGCCGGCCGCGAACAGCACGACCAGCCAGAAGACCAGGACCACCCACTTGGTCCGGCGGCCACACACCAGAGTCGCGATCCGGCGCCCTGTGCTCATGACATCCCTCTCCCCCGGCTCCGACTGGATCCCGTATGCACGCTACGTGGGCCGGGTTACACCTTGTCAAACCAATACGGGACAGCCGCATACGATCGTTACCGAGCGTGCGGAGCCCGTCTGGTGCAGGTGCTCAGCCGGAGTCAGGAGGCCTGCTGGACGCGGTCCAGGGCGGCCAGCGCGGCCGGCACCGACTCGGCCAGCTCGCCCAGGTCGGGCAGCGCCTGCCGGTCGGCGTGCAGGGTGAGGTGCACGGTGCCGCGGTAGGTGGAGACCGCCACCCCGAGCGCCTGCCCGTGCGCCAGCGGCACGATCGGGTAGACCTCGCGCAGGTCCGCACCGGCCAGGCGCAGCGGCAGGCTCGGTACCGGGACGTTCGTCACCACCGTGTCGAACAGCAGGGACGCGCCGAGTCCGGCGAACGGCCCGGCCAGCCGGTGCACGGCCGGCGGCAGCCGGTCGGCCAGCACCGGCAGCGCGCCCGGGCCGCGACCCGGGCCGGCCGCCTTGTTCCGGTCCATCTCGGCGCGGATCGCGTTCAGCCTGGCCAGCGGGTCGGGCTCACCGACCGGCAGCGTGCACAGGTAGCCGGACAGCGCGTTGCCGCCGCTGGGGGCTGCCCGTCCCCGCTGCCGCCGGCTGACTGGGATCAGCGCGCGCAGGCCGAGGTCGTCCACCGCGGCACCCCGGCCGGTCAGCCACCGGCGCAGCGCGCCGGTCAGCACCGCGAGCAGCACGTCGTGCGCGGTGCCGCCGAGCCGCCGCCGGATCCGGCGCACATCGCTCAGGTCCAAGCGCAGCATGACCAGGCCGCGCTCCGGCGAGTCGCTCGCGACCCACGGCGAGCGCGCCGGCGGCGGCGCCGCGCTGCGCACCATCGAGGCCGCGATGCCCAGCGCCTGGCCGGCCTGCTGGGCCAGCCCGGGAAGTCCGGACAGCGCGGAAAGCCCGGACATGGTGGAGCCGACCAGCAGCCGGTCCGGCCGAGCCAGCGTCGCGCCTGCCGACCGGGCGGCGGCGAGCACCGGCTGCCCGGCCTGCTCGCGGTCGGCGGCCGGAGCGGTGCCGGCGCCGGCCGGCCGGGCCGCGCCGGCCAGCCGGGCGGAGTCGCTCGGCGCACCGGGCTCGGCGGCGACCTCGTCCAGCAGCGACATCCCGAGCTGGACCGCACGCAGCCCGTCGGCCAGCGCGTGGTGCAGCTTGGTGAGCACCACGAACGACCCGTCCTGCAGGCCGGTGAACAGGTGGATCTCCCACAGCGGCCGGGCCAGGTCCAGCGATCTCGCCATCGCCGCGGACACCGCGCTGGCCAGCTGGTCCCGGTCCCCGGGCGCCGGGAGGCGGTGCAGGTGGATGTGCCTGGCCGGGTCGAAGCGGGGGTCGCGGGACCACACGGCCCCGCCGGGCGGCAGCCAGGTCGGCAGCGCGCGGTCGCGCAGCCGGGGCACCTTGGCCGCCCGTTCGGCGAGGAGGTCGACCAGCCGGATCGGGTTCACCCGGCCGGCCGGCCGGAACACCGCCGCCGCGCCCAGGTGCATCGGGCTGTCCTGCCGTTCCAGCGAGAGGAAGGCAACGTCCAGCGAGCTGAGTCGATCCGTCTGCACAGTCGTCCTGCTCCCCTTGCTCGTGCCTCGACACGGGCCTCGTCACGTGACATGCCCCTCGGTCGCGGAGCCACTCAACTTCGGACCGTAGCCGACGCGTGTAGCAGGCCGATGGCCGCCGTGTTACCGCAGCGGGTCCGGCCGGTGGGCCGGCGGCGCTACCCGCTCAGGTGTTCCAGTGCGTCGCGCAGTACGCGTCGCGGACCACGGTCAGGGTCGCCAGCGGGTACCTCGCGGCCAGGTAGAGCGCGAGCCCGGTGGTCCAGGCGTCTCGCTCGATCCGCTGGGCGACCGCGTCCCACTGCGTCTGGTCGGTGGCATCGACCAGGTCCATGGCGTCCTGCCAGCCTTGCTCACGCCAGATGGCGATGGCGTCCACCACCAGGGTACCGGTGCCCGGCACCAGGTCTCCCGCGATGATCGTCGGGTCGAACCGCCGGGCCAGCTCGTCGACCACCGACGAATAGGCCATCCGCAGCATCGTGTTGATCTGCTCGTGGTCGGCGTGCAGGCCGAGAGAGATTCGCCACAGCGCGTACGGCAGGTCCCGCTTGACGTGCGCGATCATGCCGAGCAGGGCGTCCCCGGTGCCGGTCTCCTGCTTCGCGTCCGCCGCGGCGAACGCCAGCCGCCACACCGGCGGGACCGCCTGCGGGTGCCCGGTGTGCCAGTTGTCGTATGCGCCGAAGTAGAGGTCGGCGAACACCGCGTCCTCGTGGTTGACCAGCAGCGGCTGCTGCAGGAAGCCCGGCGTCGCGGCCAGGGTCCGGTACAGCTCGGTCACCCGCAGGTAGAGCAGCGAGAACACGGCGCTGTGGTGGCAGCTCGGGGCGAGCGCGTCGAACCGGGTGGTCATCTCGTCGATCGTGGTATCGGTGCAGGCCGGGTCGCCGCCGATGCAGCGCTCCGGCGTCGGCACCGGGGTGTACGCCACCCACAGGTTCGGGTTGGCCGGCAGTTGCGCGGCCACCAGGGCCGAGATCGTGCCGACCACGTCCTCCAGCCCGCTGTGGGCCTGGGCCGGCTTCGCGTCGACGAGTACCAGGGACAGGAACAGGGCGGCCGCCGCGGCGGCGCTGGCCCACCATCGGGAGTGTTGGCGCACGGGCGAATTCTGCACCCTCTCTGGAGTGAGCGACGCTACTCCGTTCAGGCGAGGACCGGGGGCCCTCCCGCGGGGCCCGGGCCATGCTACGAGGCGTGGACGAACCGGAGATGCGCCGCCGGGTCACCGCGGCCAGGTCCGCCCGGCTGGCCACGGTGGACGAGCGGGGCCGCCCGCACCTGGTGCCGGTCTGCTACGTGCTGCTCGGCGAGACCGCGTACAGCGCGGTCGACCACAAGCCGAAGCGGGGCACCCGGCTGCGCCGGCTGGCGAACGTCGAGGCAACCGGCGTGGCGTGCCTGCTGGTCGACGAGTACGCCGAGGACTGGTCCAGCCTGTGGTGGGTCCGGCTGGACGGCCGCGGCCGGGTCGTCGCGGAGCCGGACGAGGCGGCCGCCGCGGTCGCTGCGCTGGTCGCCAAGTACCCCCAGTACGCCGAGCGCCCACCCACCGGACCGGTGCTCGCGGTCGACGTGACCCGGTGGACCGGCTGGACCGGCCGGTCGCCGACCTGACCGGGACCGGCCGGATCGGTCGGCCGCCAGTGCTCTGTCCACGAACGTCTGCCGGGTCCACAGCCGACGTCCGCGCTGGTCACCGGGCCGGGCCGGCCGCCGGGCGTTGGTGGACGCGACCCCTAGCCGACGACGTACCGGCCGAGCTCGCGCCGGGCGATGGCCATCTTGTGCACCTCGTCCGGGCCGTCGGCCAGGTGCAGGCTGCGGATCTGGGCCCACAGCGCGGCCAGCGGGGTGTCCTGGCTGACCCCGCCGCCGCCATGCGCCTGGATGGCCTTGTCGATCACCCAGTTCGCCACCTCGGGCACCGCGACCTTGATCGCCGAGATCTCCACCCTGGCGGCCTTGTTGCCGGCGGTGTCCATCAACCAGGCCGTCTTCAGCACCAGCAGCCGGGCCATCTCCAGCCGGATCCGGGCCTCGGCGATCCAGTCCTGCACCACCCCCTGAGCGGCGATCGGCTTGCCGAACGCCACCCGCCCGGTGACCCGCCGGCACAGCAGCTCCAGCGCCCGCTCGGCGGCGCCGAGCGACCGCATACAGTGGTGGATCCGGCCCGGGCCGAGCCGCTCCTGCGCGATGCGGAAGCCCTCGCCCTCGCCGAGCAGGACGTTCGAGCTCGGCACCCGGACGTCGTCGAACTCCACCTCGGCGTGCCCGCCGTGCGGGCCGTCGGTGTAGCCGAACACCCGGGTGCTGCGGACCAGCCGGACGCCCGGGGTGTCCTTGGGCACCAGCACCATGCTCTGCCGGCGGTACCGCTCGGCCTCCGGGTCGGTCACCCCCATCACGATGAGGATCCGGCAGTCCGGGCTCATCGCCCCGCTGGACCACCACTTCCGTCCATTGAGGACATACTCGTCGCCGTCCCGGTCGATCCGCAGCGCGATGTTGGCCGCGTCCGAGGAGGCCACCTCCGGCTCGGTCATGCAGAACGCGGACCGGATCCGGCCGTCCAGCAGCGGCACCAGCCACTCGTCCCGCTGCTGCTCGGTACCGAACTGGGCCAGGATCTCCATGTTGCCGGTGTCCGGCGCGGCGCAGTTCAGCGCCTCCGGCGCGAGCGCCGGCGACCGCCCGGTGATCTCGGCCAGCGGCGCGTACTGCAGGTTGGTCAGCCCGGCCCCGTACTCCTTGTGCGGCAGGAACAGGTTCCACAGGCCGCGCGCCCGGGCCTCCCGCTTGAGCTCCCCGACGACCGGCGGCCGAGCCCACGGGTCGTCGGCCCTGGCCACCTGCTCGGCGAACACCGGCTCGGCCGGATAGACCTGCTCGTCCATGAACGCCAGCAGCCGCCCCCGCAGTTCCTCGGTACGCGCGTCGAACGCGAACTCCATGCCGGCCTCCTCCGCCTTGCCGCCGCCGTGACCATAGCCCGCCCCACCAACCCTGCCGGAACGATCGCTCCGCCGGCAGCGTGCCCCACGACCCCGCGCCAGGCGGCATCGCAGCGGCGGAACCGTCCATCGGTGGTCCGGCCAAGTGACGACGTACCTTGCGGCCAGGTGTCCACGTACCTAGGAGGGATCGGCGAAAGTCGTAACCGCAGGTCCAGGGCACGTCGCGTCTGAGTGTGCCATCGGCTACCCCGATCCGATCTTGGCCTTACCCCATGCTTCGTTGCGCACGGGACGCGGGGATGTCACGGTGCGGCTGTCCCGCAGGCGGGACCGCCCGATGGTGACGACACCGGACGGCCCCTTGCCGATCACTCCGACTGCACCGGAGGACCGACCGTGAACAGCATCCCACTCACCCCGACCCGCAAGCGTGCCGCCGCAGCGGCCGGCTACGACGCCAGGGACATCTACGACGGCTGCGAGCAGCGCGGCATCCGGCCGGTCATCCCACTCAAAAAGACCCCGGCCGTCGTCGCCGGTAAGGACCGGCCCCCGTCCTGCGAGCACGGGACGTGGACGTTCGCCGGGTCGGACGCCAAGCGCGGTGCGTCCAAGTGGCGCTGCCCGGCCGCCGAGTGCCGGCCGGGGTCGGTATGGGTCAAGGCGGACCGGCTGCACCCGCTCGTCCCGCGCAGCACCGACCGCTGGAAGGCGCTCTACCGGGGCCGCGCCGCCGTCGAGCGGGAGTTCGGCAACCTCGTCGCTGTCGAGGTGAAAGCCGGCGCCAACGTCCGCACCGAGGACCTGGCCGGGCTCCGACACCTGGCTCGCCGGCTCGGCGACCGGTTCGTCGCCGGGCATGTGCTCTACACCGGGCAGCAGACGCTGCCATTCGGTGGCCGGCTGCGGGCGGTGTCGATCGAGGCGCTCTGGCGGGTCAGCCCCTGATCGGCCTCAGCCGTCGAGCAGCTCGGCCAGCGGGCGGGGGCGGCCGAGGTGGAACCCCTGGGCCCGGTCGACGCCGAGCCGGGTGAGCGCGGCGACCAGCGGCTCGCGGTCCACGTACTCGGCGACGGTGAGCATGTTCAGCCCGCGGGCCACCCGGACCACGGCCTCGACGAAGAGCGTATCGCCGTGCGCCCGGTCGGCCTGCCGGACGAACTCCCCGTCGATCTTGACGGTGGTGAACGGCAGGTGCTTGAGGTAGACGAACGAGCCGAAGCCGGCTCCGAAGTCGTCCAGCGCGAACCGGCAGCCGGCCCGGGTGAGCCGGCTGACCAGCCGCCGGGTGGCGGCCAGGTTCGTGATCGCGGCCGTCTCGGTGATCTCCAGGCCGAGCCGGGCCGGGTCGACGCCCGCCCGGCGCAGCGTGGAGATGACGTAGTCGGCGAAGCCCGGGTCCTCCAGCGACCGGGTCGAGACGTTCACCTGCAGCCGCAGGTCGGCGCGCCGGGCGCGGGGGATGGTCAGCGCGCTGACCGCCTGCTCCACCATCCACCGGTCCAGCCGGTGCACCAGGTCGGTGCGCTCCACCGCCGGCATGAACTCCCCGGGCCCCAGCGCCGGCTCTAGCCCGTCCCGCAGCCGGATCAGCAGCTCGTAGCTGGTCACCTTGCGGGTGGCCAGGTCGAAGATCGGCTGCGCGTCGATGCTCATCCGGCCCTCGTCGAGCGCGTCCCGCACCCGCTGGATGACCGAGACTCGCCGGACCGCGGTCTGGTACAGCTCCGGGGCGAACATCCGGGCCCGGTTGCGGCCGGAGCCCTTCGCCTCGTCCAGCGCCAGGTCGGCGTTCGCGAGCAGCACGTCGCAGCCGCCGGCGCCGGCCAGCGGGGCCACCCCGATGCTGACGGTGATCTTCAGCGGCGGCGCGCCGACCGGGAACGCGTGCCGGGCGACCAGGGCGCACAGCGACTCGGCCAGGCCCAGCGCGTCGGCCGCATTCCCCTTCGGCAGCAGCATCGCCAGCTCGTCCGGGCCGATCCGGCCGAGCACCGCGTCCGGCTCGACCCGCTCGGCTAGCAGCCGGGCGAGCATCCGGACCACCTCGTCGCCGACGGCGTAACCGAGCAGGTCGTTCAGGTCGGCGAAGTTGTCCACGTCGATGAGCAGCAGCGCGCCGCGGCGGGCGCCCGCCTCCAGCCGGCCGCGCAGGTGCGCGGTGATGGCGCGGCGGTTGAGCAGCCCGGTCAGCGGGTCGCGCTGAGCCAGGAAGGCCAGCTCCTGCTGGGCCCGGCGTTGCTCGGTGGCGTCGTGCGCGGACACGAACAGCCGAGCCGGCCGGCCGGTCTCGTCCCGGGTGACCTCGCCGTGGCACTCCAGCACCCGTTCCGCGCTGCCGTCCCCGGGCAGCATCCGGTGGGTGAAGCTGAACGGCTGGCCCGACTCCAGCGCCTCGGCCAGCGCCTGCTCGACGGCCTCGACGTCGTCGGGGTGGATGTGCGCTCGGTACGCGGCGTAGTTCAGCTCGGTGCCCGGCCGGTAGCCGAACATGGTCAGCAGCTCGTCGGACCAGTCCACCTCGTTCGTGGCCACGTGCCACTCCCAGGACCCGGTCTTGGCCAGCGCCTCCAGCCTGGCCAGCCGCAGCTCCCGGTCCCGGGCCCGGTCGGCAAGGTGGTGCCGGTCGGTGCTGTCGGTCACCTGGACCAGCAGTAGGCCGTCCCCGTACGCCGGCGGCAGCGCCCGGCAGTCGATCGCCAGCCAGCGCCGCTCGCCGCCCGGCGTCCGGTGCGCCAGCTCCCGGCGCCCGGGCGCGGGCGGGCCGCCGTTCAGCTTGCGCAGCACGGCCACCGGATCGTCGCGGTCGCCCAGCACCCGGCGCAGCGCCTCGTTCTGCCACACCGCGCTGCCGTCCCGGGTGGCCACCAGCAGCCCCACGGAGACCAGGTCGGCCAGGACGTCGGTGAACTCGAGCAGCCCTGCGACCACGACACCTCCCGAGACTCCCCGGGGTGAGTCTATTGGGTCCGCGGCGACGCCCGAGTCCCCCTTGGTCACCAACGTCCCGCGGAGCGCCCGCCGAGCGGGACCGAGGTGGAACGGGTGGAGTCGGTGCGGCGGAGGTGGGGACGTGGCAGGCTGATCACATGACTCGGGACCCGGAGACCATTCAGCGGGAGATCGAGCAGGCCCGTGAGGCGCTGGCGGGCACCCTCGACGAGCTGGCGGAACGCACCAGTCCGAAGCGGCTGGCCGCGGTCGGGCGGAAGCGCGCCCTGGCCCTGGCCACGTCGCCGCCGGGGATCGCGGTGCTCGGCTCGCTCGGCGTGCTGACCGCGTTCCTCGTCGTGCGCCGGGTCCGCCGGTCCCGCCGGGCGGCCTGACGGGCCGTGCGCGGGCCCCAAGTACGGTGTCCCCCATGACCGAGAACCCCCGCCTGGCGCCCGGCGACAAGGCGCCAGAGTTCACCCTTCCGGACCCTTACGGCAAGCCCGTCTCGCTGTCCGACTACCGCGGCCGCCGGGTCGTCGTGTACTTCTACCCGGCCGCCGGCACCCCGGGCTGCACCACGCAGGCCTGCGACTTCCGGGACAACCTGGCCGAGCTGAACGGGGCCGGGGTCGACGTGCTGGGCATCTCCCCCGACCCGCCGGCCAAGCTCGCCCGGTTCCGGGACGCGCAGCGGCTCACCTTCCCGCTGCTGTCCGATGTGGACAAATCGGTGCTGGAGGCGTACCGCGCGTTCGGCGAGAAGAAGATGTACGGCCGGACCACGGTCGGGGTGATCCGGTCCACGTTCGTGGTGAACCCCGACGGCACGATCGCGGCCGCGATGTACGGCGTGCGGGCGGCTGGCCATGTCGCCAAGCTCCGCCGCGAGCTGGCGATCTGAGGCCCGTAGGCTGAGATCGACGCGGAAGTGGTGGAACGGTAGACACGCCGGTCTTAGGAACCGGTGCCCTCGGGCGTGGGGGTTCAACTCCCCCCTTCCGCACCGCGCGGACGTGGCGGCCGCGGCGGGCTCTCCGGAGCCGCCCGCGGCCTGAGCCGCCCCTCCCGGCGGCGTCAGCCGGAGCCGAGGGCGGCGGCGAGGTACGGGACGAGGGCGCGGAACGCTCGGCTGCGGTGGCTGATCGCGTCCTTCTCGGCGGCCGACATCTCCGCGGTCGTGCGACTGTCGCCGTGCGGCCGGAAGATCGGGTCGTAGCCGAAGCCGCCGGTGCCGCGCGCGCTGCGCAGCAGCACGCCGTCCAGCCGGCCCTCGACGACGTGCTCGGTGCCGTCCGGGGTGCGCAGGGCGGCCGCGCAGACGAAAGCGGCGCCGCGCCGGTCGTCCGGCACGTCGGCGAGCTGGTCGAGCACGAGCTGGAGGTTCGTGGCGTCGTCGTGGAACCGCCCGGCCCAGCGAGCGGAGAGCACCCCGGGCATCCCGTTCAGCGCGTCGACGACCAGCCCGGAGTCGTCGGCCACCGCCGGAAGACCGGTGCGACGGGCCGCCTCCCGCGCCTTGAGCAGCGCGTTCTCGGCGAACGTCGACCCGGTCTCGGGCGCCTCCGGGTAGCGCGGGACGTCGTCCAGGCCGATGATCTCGACGTCCGACGAGGAGACCTCGGCGGCCAGGATGCGGCGCAGCTCGGCCAGCTTCTTCGGGTTTCGGGTGGCCAACAGCAGCCTCCTCGTCACGCCGACAGCACCCGCTGCTGCAGCTCGGTCAGCTCGGCGCAGCCGAGCACCGCGAGGTCCAGCAGGCTGTCCAGCGTGGTCCGGTCGAACGGCTGACCCTCGGCGGTGCCCTGCACCTCGACGAACTCGCCGGTGCCGGTGCAGACCACGTTCATGTCCGTCCCGGCGGCCACGTCCTCCTCGTAGCACAGGTCGAGCCGCTGCTCGCCGTCCACCACGCCGACGCTCACCGCGGCCACCGAGGCGGTCAGCGCGGAGGACGTGCTGAGCAGCCGGCGCTGCGCCAGCCAGTCGACCGCGTCAGCCAGCGCGACGTACGCGCCGGTGATCGCGGCGGTCCGGGTGCCGCCGTCGGCCTGCAGGACGTCGCAGTCGACCGCGATGGTGTTCTCGCCGAGCGCCTTGAGGTCGAGGCAGGCGCGCAGCGAGCGGCCGATCAGCCGGCTGATCTCGTGGGTGCGCCCGCCGATGCGCCCCCGGACGGACTCCCGGTCGGATCGGGTGTGCGTCGACCGGGGCAGCATCGCGTACTCCGCGGTGACCCAGCCGAGGCCGCTGCCCTTCCGCCAGCGCGGTACGCCCTCGGTCACGCTGGCCGCGCACAGCACCCGGGTCTCGCCGAAGTCCACCAACGCCGAGCCCTCCGCCCAGCGCTGCCAGCCCCGCACGATGGTCACCGGGCGGAGCGCGTCGGCCGCCCGCCCGTCGGGTCGCGTCATGCCGGCAACCCTAGTGTGGACGGAATGCGTACCGAGACGTTGACGATCCGGACCGGCTCGACACCAGTGGTCCGGGACATCACCGAGGAGTGCGAGCGGTTCGCGGCGGGTGCGGGCGGGGACGGCCTGCTGCACGTCTTCGTGCCGCACGCCACCGCCGGGCTGGCGATCCTGGAGACCGGCGCCGGCAGCGAGGCGGACCTGCTGACCGCGCTGGACGGCCTGCTGCCGACCGACGCGCCCTGGCGGCACCGGCACGGCTCCCGCGGGCACGGTCGGGACCATCTGCTGCCGGCGCTGGTGGCCCCGTACGCCATCGTCCCGGTGCTGGGTGGCCGGCTCGGCCTGGGCACCTGGCAGCGCATCTGCGTGGTCGACACGAACGTGGACAACTCGACCCGGACCGTCCGGCTGTCTTTCCTGACCGGCTGAGTCCGGCGGCGCCGGCGCGGTCAGAGGTCGTACGCCGTCCCCGCGGTCACCAGCTCGGCGGCGCCCTCGAAGGCGTCGTTGGCCTCGGCCGCGACCCTGGCCCGGTCGGTCCACGGTGGCACATGGGTCAGCAGCAGCCGGCCCACCCCCGCCTTGGCCGCATGCTCGCCCGCCTCCCGGCCGGTCAGGTGCAGGTTCGGCGGCAGGTCCGGACCGTCGGTGAAGGACGCCTCGCACAGCAGCGCGTCCGCGCCGGTGGCGAGCCGGATCAGCGCGTCGCTCGACCCCGTGTCGGCCGAGTACACCAGGGCGCGACCGCCGGCCTCGACCCGCACGGCGTACGTCTCGATCGGATGATTCACCCGCTCGAAGCGCAGCCGGAACGGTCCGAGCCGCCGCTCCCCCGGGGTGACCGCGGTGAACTCGAACACGTCCCGCAGCCCGGCGCGGGACGCCGGGTCGTACGCGGCGGCCAGCCGCTCGTGGGTGCCGGCCGGTCCGAGCACCGGGACCCGCGGCAGCGGCCCGGCCGGGTGGTAGCGGCGGTACACCACGTACGGGCACATGTCCAGGCAGTGGTCCGAGTGCAGGTGCGAAATGGCCACCGCGTCGACGGCGGCCGGGTCGAGGTGCCGCTGCAGCGGGCCGAGCGCGCCGCTGCCAAGGTCCAGCACCAGCCGGAAGCCGCCGTGCTCGACCAGGTAACAGGACGCCGCGCTGTCCGGGCCCGGACAACTGCCGGAACAGCCGACGACGGTAAGCCTCATGACGCGACTCCCAGCGGGGTGGACTCGACGACCTGGATCTCTGGGCCCAGGAACCGGCGGCCCAGCTTGCGGAAGGGGGCCGGGTCGCCGGTGGCCACGAACCGGTGCCGCGGCACCGGCGCGTCCTCGGCGCGCAGCGTGCCAGACCGTACCAGCACCCGGTAGACGTCCTTGGCGGTCTCCTCGGCGCTGGACACGAGCGTCACCGAGTCCCCCATGACCAAGCCGATCACGCCGGTCAGCAGCGGGTAGTGGGTGCAGCCGAGGATCAGCGTGTCGACGTCCGCGGCGGCCAGCGGGGCCAGGTAGGACTCGGTCAGCCCGAGCACCTGCCGTCCGCTGGTCATCCCGCGCTCGACGAAGTCGACGAACCGGGGGCAGGCCGCGGCGGTCACGGTCACCTGCGGAGCGGCGGCGAACGAGTCCTTGTAGGCACCGCTGCCGATGGTGGCTGCCGTGCCGATCACGCCGATCCGCCCGTTCCGGGTGGCCGCGACCGCCCGCCGGACCGCCGGCAGGATCACCTCCACGACCGGCACGTCGTAACGCTCCCGGGCGTCGGCCAGGCAGGCCGCGCTGGCCGTGTTGCACGCGATGACCAGCAACTTCACGCCCGAGTCGACGAGGTGGTCGAGCACCTCCAGGGCGTTGCGGCGCACCTGGGCGATCGGCAGCGGGCCGTACGGCCCCCGCGCGGTGTCACCGACGTACAGCAGCGGCTCGTTGGGCAGTTGGTCGAGGATGGCCCGCGCCACGGTCAGCCCGCCCACCCCGGAGTCGAAGATGCCGACCGGCGCGTCCTTCACGAGCGGCCAGCGTACGCGCGCCGTCCGCGGGCCGGGCTAGCGTCCCCGGGCCCAGCCGGCCGCCAGCGAGGGGTCGTCGCGCAGCAGTTGAGCGAGCCGGGCGACCACCTGGCTGGTGTCCGGGGGAAGGGCGAGCAGACCGCTGCGGCCGCTGCCCGGGTCGGCAGCCGGCAGGCTGCCCTCCGGCCCGTCGGGTCGGCCGTCCGTCCCGGCGGCGTCGTCCGGCTCCGAGGCCGGCTCCGGCGGGCTCTCGTCGACCGCCCGCAGCGCCCGGGCAGCGCCCGGGCGGGCGTAGGGCTCGCGTTCGCCGATCGGCCGCTGGTACGTCCCGCCGCCGTTGGCTGGCACGCCCACCGGACGGGCCGCGGTCGGAGACGTCGGCCCAGCGGGCGGCCCAGCGGACGGCCCAGCGGACGGCCCAGCGGACGGCGGGGCGGCCACCGACTGGGTCGGCTCCGCATGCCGCCCCGAGTTGCGCGGCTCGGCCGCCTGGGCCGCGCGGGGCGCCACCACCGCCGTCTCGACCGAGCCGTCCCGCTCGGTCACCCGGACGACGGTGCGGCCCCGCCGCCCGCTGTCGCCGGCGGTGACCAGCACCGACAGCCCCGGGTGGCGCAGCACGGCGCGGGCGACCGCGTCCAGCACCTCGGTGAAGTCGTCGCCGCGCCCGCCGGTGGGCGCGTCGACCACCGGGCGCGGGTGAGCGCGGCGGGCGAACTCCTCCCGCCGGTTCAGCCGCTCCAGCCTGTCGTTGATGTCAGCCACGACGTTTCCCGCTCGATCACGACACACCACCCGGTGTCTCGCCGCGTGCCCGCTCCAGCGCCCGGTCCAGGACCGAGAGCAGGGCGTCCCGCACGGACAGTTTCTCACGAGCATCGAACGCGATGAGCGGAGTTGCGGGCTCTATCGCCAGCGCCCAGCGGATCGTGGGCAGGTCAACCGGGAGGGACCCGTCGAAAAGGTTCACCGCGACGACGAACGGCAGCCGCAGCTTCTCGAAGTAGTCCACCGCCGGGTAACAGTCGTCCAGCCGCCGGCAGTCGACGATGACCAGGGCGCCGAGCGCGCCGTGGGACAGGTCGTCCCACATGAAGCCGAACCGGTCTTGGCCGGGCGTGCCGAACAGGTACAGCTTGAGACTGTCGTCGATGGTGATGCAGCCGAAGTCCAGGGCGACCGTGGTGGTCCGCTTCGCCGGCACCAGGGTGGCGTCGTCGAGGCCGGTGGCCACGCTGGTCATCGCGGCCTCGGTGGTGAGCGGGCGGATCTCCGAGATGCTGCCCACCGAGGTGGTCTTGCCGACCCCGAAGCCGCCGGCCACGACGATCTTCACCGGCAACGGAGGAAGCCGGACGGTCGCGCCGGGAGCGCGGACGCTAGTAGATGGCTCGAAGGCCACGGATCACCCTCAGCAGTGTGTCGACGTCGCGTGGCGCGTCGGCGTTCGCCAGGTAGACGGCCAGGTAGCCGTCCGCGGCCAGGTCACCGACCAGCACCTTGACCACGCCGAGGTGCAGGCCCAGCCGGGCCGCGATCTCGGCGACCGCGAGCGGCTCGGCGCACGCGGTGACGATGTCCCGGCGCTCGAAGGTGAGCGCCTGGTAGAAGATCCGACCCTGCTCGGTCGCGACGACCTGGGTCTCGACCGTGACGGAGGTCTCGGCGGCGACCCGGCCGGCGGTGAGCAGGAACGGTCGCAGCGCCGGGCCGGTCGGCTCGGCCGGGTCCAGCGCCTCGGGGGCGTCGGCGTCGACGCCCGCGGCCAGGAACGGCCGGATGAGCGCGCCCGGCGCCGGGCGCTGCTCGCCGGTCGAGTGCGTGCTCACGTGTCCAGCGAGTTCTTCAGTTCGTTGATCAGCTGCGGGGTCAGCGCGACGCCGGCCCGGTTCGCGAACAGGGTCATCTCGTACGCGATGTTGCCGAGGTTCGCGGTCTTGCCGGCGATCACACCGAGCACCGAACCGCTGCTGATCGCGGACACCAGCAGGTATCCGTGGTCCATGTCCACGATCACCTTGTTCAGCGCGCCGAGCTGGTAGCACCGCGCGGCGCCGCCGGCGAGGCTGACGATGCCCGAGGTGATCGCGGCGAGCCGGTCCGCTCCGGCCCGGTCCTCGCCGGCCGACATGGCCATCAGCAGGCCGTCGGAGGACACCGCGATTGCCTCGGTGACGCCGGCGGTCTCGGACGCGAACCGACCAAGCAACCAGTTGAAGTTCTGCGCCTCGGCGCTGAGCCCATAGGTCATGTGGCTCATCGCTCATCCCCCTCGGTGGTCGCAGTCGTCGCGTCGGCATCGCCGACCTGTCGCAGTGCCCGGGCGACCCCGGCCTCAAACTCAACCACCAGGGCGCGGGCCGCGTCCGGATCGAGGGTAGGCGGCGGGTCCGGGGAGTCGGGGTCGGGCGAGTCGGGGAGCTCCGAGCGCCCCCCAGTCTCCGGCAGCTGCGCGCCGGGCACCCGCCTGGTCAGCCGGATGCCACCCGGCAGCCGCAGCGACTCCACAGCACCCAACGAGTCGCCGCCCGAGCCGGCAGGCGGCTCGCCAGGCTCGCCGCCATCCCCGGCCCCGGCCGCCGAGTCCGACCCGGTCGCCGAGCCGGGGTGGGCCTCCGAACCCGGCCCAGCCCTCGAACCCGGCCCAGCCCCCGAACCCGGGCCAGGCGCCGAACCCGGCCCAGCCCCCAAACCCGGGCCAGCCCTCGAACCCGGCCCGGCCCCCGAACCCGGGCCAGCCCCCGAACCCGGGCCAGCCCCCGAACCCGGGCCAGCCCCCAAACCCGGGCCAGGCACCGAGGCCGGGCCGGTCGCGGCGTCCGTCCCGGCGCCGGGGCCTGCTCGGCGAGCAGCGGGCGGCTCGGCGTCGGGTCCCGGCCCGGTGGCGCCGGACGGGGTCCCGGTACTCGTGCCGGCCGTGGTCTCCGCCGCTCCGGCCAGCCCGGTCTCGGGCGCCGGCGCGGCTTGGGGCGCGGGGCCCTCGGGGTGGCCGTCGTCCGGCCCGGCGGACCCAGCCGGCGTGGGCTCGGCAGCGGCGGTCGGCCCGACCGGCCCCAGCGGAGGCGGGCTGCTCGGCGCGCCGTTGAGCTTGCGCCGCCGGGCGTGCCGTGCGGTCACCGCGGCGAGGTTGTCCAGGGCGCGCCGCACGCCCTGCTCGAACTCCTCGACCAGGGACCGGTCCTGCTCCGCTGGCGTCGGCGCGGCCGGCAACTGGCCGCCCGGCAACTGACCGCCCGGCGACTGACCGCCCGGCGACTGACCGCCCGGCGACTGGGTGCCCGGCAACTGGCCGCCCGGCAACTGGCCGCCCGGCGACTGACCGCCCGGCGACTGGGTGCCCGGGACCCGGCGCCGCAGCCGCTCCCACCGGTCCAGCAGCGGTAGCTCGACGTCGTCGTCGCCCACCCGGCCGGCCTCCGCCCGGGCTACGCCCGCCGCGAAGTCCTCTACCGCCCGCCTGGCCGCCTCCGGCGTCTGCCCACCGGCCGGTGGAACCGAGGACCGCCCTTCGGTGGGACGCCGAGGCAGCGGGATGCGCGACACCGGCGGCACCAGCGGCGGGATCGGCGGGGGCGCTCCTGGGGGCCGGGCGGCGTGCGACGGCGACGACCCCCGCCGGGGCGTCGGCACCAGCTCGACCGCATGTGGCGCCGTGCCGAGCGCCGGGTCCGGCCCGCCGGGCGCCGGGTCCGGCGCCGCCTGGCCGCGGACCAGCAGCCCGCTCGGGATCGACACATCGGCGGTCACCCCGCTGCCCGTGGTCGGGCTCAGCGTGACCCGGATGCCGTGCCGGCGGGCCAACCGGCCGACCACGAACAAGCCCAGCACGTCGGTCGGCGCCAGATCGAGCCGCTCCCGCTCGACCAGCCGGTCGTTCTCGTCGGCGAGCTGCTCGTCGGTCATCCCGATGCCGCGGTCGACGATCCGCACCCGGCAGCCCTCGACCACCGCCGCGGCCGACACCTCGACGTCGGTGTGCGGCGGCGAAAACGACGTGCTGTTCTCCAGCAGCTCGGCGAGCAGCAGGATCACGTCCTGGGCCACGTCCGGGGCCAGCTGCACCTGGTCGACCGCGCGCAACCGGACCCGCTGGAAGCCCTCGATCTCACCCAGCGCCGAGCGGATCGCGTCGCCGATCGACAGCGGCTCGCTGGCCACGCTCGGCTCAGCGGCGCCGGACAGCACCACCAGGCTGTTCGCGTTGCGGCGGAGCCGGGTGGAGACGTGGTCGAGCCGGTAGAGCCGCTCCAGCATGCGCGGGTCCTGCTCGTTGCGCTCCAGCGCGTCGATCATGGCGAGCTGCCGGCCGACCAGGTTCTGGGTGCGCCGGCCGACGTTGCCGAACATGGTGGCCACGTTGCGCCGGCTGATCAGCTGCCGCTCGACCAGCTCGCCGGCGACCCGCTGGACCCGGTTGAACGCGGTCGCCAGCTCGCCCAGCTCGTCCGCGGTGGGCACCTGCACCGGCATCAGCCGCGGCGCCTCGACCTCGAGCCGGTCCTCGTCCGAGACCCTGGTCAGCTCGGCCTGGGCCAGCTCGGCGACCTCCTCGGCGGACTGGGTGAGCTGGCGCAGCGGCGCCGCGATCGCCCGGGCGACGATCACGCTCAACAGCAGCACCAGGCCGAGCAGCAGCAGCACGAGCAGGATGACCGCGATGCCGGTGGCCAGGGCGAGCCGGGAGCCGGAGGTGGCCTGCCGGGCAGCGTCGGCGGCGATCTTGATCTGGCCCAGCCGGTCCAGCTCGGTGAGCGACTCGACGTTGGACAGCAGCGCCGGCGGCAGGCTGGCCATCCGCATCGCGTCGCTCGGCGCCTGGACGAACAGGTCCTCGTACTGCTTCACGTACTGCCTCGCCGGCCCCTCCTGGACCAGCATGTAGAGCGACCGGGCGCCCAGCGAGGTGTGCCGGAGGAAGATCTCCTCCTGCTCGCTCTCGGTCGCGGCGGCCGCGGACACCAGCCCGACCGCCCGCGCGCTGAGCCCGGGGCCGGACAGCGGCACGAGCAGCGCGGCGCCGACCGCCGCGCTGGCCTCGTCGTGCCGGATCAGCGCGTCCAGCGCGTACTCCTGCTGCCCGGTCGGCGTGCGCAGGTTGGCGTCGCCGGACAGCAGCAGCGCGTTGATCAGCCGTCTGGTCGCGTCGCTGTACGCGACGTAGGCGAGGTCGGGCCGGATGCTCCGGCGCAGCACCTGGGCCCGGATCGCGGCCAGCTTGCCGACCTGGTCCAGCGCGTCGTCGAGCACCGGGGTCATGTGCCGGGACAGCTCGACCCGCACGTTGGCGACCGAGTCGTCCACCTGGGCGGCCCGGACGACGACCCGGTCCCGGCCGGAGCCGGTGCCCAGGAAGCCCACCGCGAGCAGTCGCTCCTGCTCGACGTCCTGGATCAGGGTGCCGAGCTGGACCGAGTGGTGCACGAGGTCGGCGGAGCGGCGCGCGGTCAGCAGGGTGTGCACCCGGTCGACCACGAACGGCACCATCGCCAGCACGATCGCGACCAGCGGCAACAGGACGAGCAGCGCGAGCTTCTCGCGCACCCGGAGCCTACCGAGCAGCACGGGCGCCTCCCCGCCGTCCGGACAGCGCCAGCCCGGACGAGGCGACCAGCTCGCGGGCGTCGACGGACTCGGTGGTCGCGCGGTCCCGGTGCCGGCGGGTCGGGCGCAACCCCGCCCGGCCCGAACCGGACCGGCGCGCCGGCCGGAGCCAGATCACCACCGTGCCACTCGCCAGCACCCCGGCCAGCAGCGCCGCGAGCGCGTACACCCGCTGCCGGCCGATCGCGTCCAGTCTGGTCTTCAGCAGCTCGTCGAGCTGGCCGAGGGCGACGCCGTCCAAGGCGATCGCCGCCCGCTGCAGGTCGTCCTGGTTGAGCTGCACCCCGTCCGGGTTCGGGCTGCGGGCCGGCCCGCTCTGCACCGGGGAGACCCGCGGTGCGAGCGTGTCCACCGCGGTGCGGAAGTCGTCCAGCTGGCGGAGCAGGGTGGGCACCAGGCTCTTGCTCCTGGTGGCCTCGAACGACTTGCGCAGGCCAGCAGTGAGATCGTCGGCGCTGGCCAGGACCTGGTCGCGAACGCTGGCGAGCTGGGCCAGGGTGTCCGGGTCGGTGGCCTTGCCGGTGCCCGCGACGATCCTGACCAGGTCGGTGTACCGGCCGGAGCTGACCAGCATCTCGGGGACCCGCAGCAGGGTCGCGTTCATCAGGTAGTACGCGTCGAGCTTGGGATCCAGGATCAGGTTCGAGGTGTCGCCGGCCTTCCGGATCAGCTGCACGGTCAGGTCGACCACGCCGGAGTAGGTGGTGAACGCCTCGGCCGGGTTCAGGTCGGCACGGCCGGTCACGTCCAGGATCTGCTGCCGCAGCTGACCCCACCGTTCGGTGGTCTGCAGCCGGCCGCCCTCCTCCCGGTCCGCGGCGTCGACCGTGGCGACCGCCTGGTCGACCTCCGCGGAGACCGCGCCGTGCCCCTGCACGACCTCGGACTGCTGCTGGGTCACCGTGTCTAGCAGCTTGGTGAGCGGGCCGAGGTACCGGACCCCGCGCCGCTCGTCCTGGTTGAACGTCAGGTCCGCGGCCCGGGCGGACCAGAGCAGAGTGAAGATCACCGCCATCGGGAGGACGAGAAGGACGACCAGGCCGGCAACGGCCGCAGCGCGACGCGCCCGGCCAGCAGTCGGCCGGGTCGCCGAGGACATGCCCATAGGACCCTCTCTGCCCTCTGCCCGACGCGCGTCCGCGGCTCCGCGGCGACGCTTCCCGGCGGGGAGACTAGCGAACCTTGCGCCCGGCTGGGTGAGTTTAGACCCTGGGTAACCCGTCGAACACGCTCGTGTGCTAACCCGCGCGGACACGTGGTGATCGACTGATCGTCCGTTCGGTTCATGATCGGCCGAGGGTGATCGACTTGTCACGGTAAGGGACTACTGTGTCCGCGGACGCCGCACTCCGAGCGGCGTGAGAGGAGACCCGCGATGCATCGTGGAGCGGGTGCGGTCGTCGGGACCGCGGTCACATTGACCCTGTTGTTCTCCGGGCAGCCCGCCGGGGCCAGCGCCCCGGCCGGCACAGCGGGAACGACGACCGCGCCGGCCGGGTCGGTCAACCACTGCGTGCTGCGGGCCGGCGATGGTGCCCCGGCCAGCGGCACTTCCACCACCTTGGTCTGCTTCGGCTCGTTCCGGAGCGCCATCGCCTATGCCACCGGTGGCCAGATCGCCGATGCACCGGAGTCGGCCACCCAGGCCGCCACCGACCCGGCGTTCACGGCCAAGCTGGACGAACCGAGCACCCTCAACAGCGCGGTGCTCGGGCTCGAGTACGCCGACGTGAACTACGGCGGTGGTTCGCTGACCCTGTCCGCGCCGACCGGCTGCGACAACAGTTCCGACGTCGACTGGCAGTTCGCCTCCCTGCCGTCGAGCTGGAACGACCGGATCAGCAGCTTCCGCAGCTTCAGCAACTGCATACAGCGGCTGTTCAGGAACGTGAACTTCGGCGTCGCGATCACCCCGGCGACGGCCAACATGTCCTGGGTCGGCTCGGCCGCGAACGACCAGGCCAGCTCGATCCGGTTCTACTGAGCTCCGCCGTCAACCCCCGGCCGGCCCGGCCGCGTTGACCGGGACGAAAGGGGCGCGACAGCGGGGAGGGGAGATGGCGGGTGCCCGACCGCGAGGTGACCTTCGCGGCGTTCGTCCGGGCCCGGTGGAGTCGGCTTGTCCGGCTCGCCTACTCGCTGACCCTCGACCTCGGTCGGGCCGAGGACCTGGTGCAGGAGTCCCTCGCGAAACTGTGGCCGGTCTGGCCCCGGATCCGGGACGGCAACCCGGACGCGTACGTCCGGCGGACCGTCGTGAACGGGGCCATCTCGGCGGCTCGCCGGCGGTGGCGGGCGGAGGAGCCGCACTGGGACGTCCCGGAGCCGCCCGCCGGGTCCGGAGCCGACCAGGTCGACCTGCGCGACCTGCTGGTCCGCGAGCTGGCCGCCCTGTCCATGCTGCAGCGGGCGGTGGTCGTGCTCCGGTACGCGGAGGACCTCAGCGAGCTGCAGGTGGCGGAGATGCTCGGGGTGAGCCCGGGCACGGTGAAGACGCACGCCTCGCGCGGGCTGGCCCGGCTGCGCCGCCGGATCCCGGCCGCCTTCGCCGGCTCCGGCCTACGGCTGCAGCCGCTGGAACCCCCACCGGCACCGGAGCCGGTCGACCACGGGCGGTGAGTCGAGGTCGTGGCTTCCGCTGACGGCGGCGCCGAGCCCGAGCCGCCCGAAAGCGCCGAGCCCGGCGGCTCCGAACCCGGCGGCTCCGAACCCGGCGGCTCCGAGCGCGGCGGCTCCGAACCCGGCGGCTCCGAACCCGGCGGCTCCGAGCGCGGCGGCGGCCTGGCCGAGGATGGCTCAGCGGTGCTGCGCGAGTCGTTGCGCGACCTGATCCCGGACTACCGGCCGCCCGCCGACCCCTTCGTCCGGGTGCGGGGCAGCGTGCGCCGGCGCCGCGCGCGCCGCCGGGCGCTGCTCGTGGTCGGCTCGGCGGCCAGCGTGGCGGCGATCGCCGTCGCGGTGCCTGCGGCGGTCGACCAGGCCAGGCCGGGGAGCGGCGGGCACGCGTCCCAGGCCGGCGTGGCCGGCTCGCCGACCGGGTCCGACTTCCCGTCCGGGTCGGCCTCGCCGACCGCTTCGAGCTCGCCGTCCCCGGCGCCGGTCTACCCGGTCGCGCGCGGCCGGATCGGCGTCGGCGCCTGGTCGGTCGGCTCGACCAGGCTGTCCGACCAGGCCCGGCGCTGCCTGTACGCCGACGACAAGGTCGTCTTCGACCGCGCGGCGTGGTGCTTCGACGACTGGCGGCCGGGCCAGCCGGTGACCTGGGGGGTGGTGAACGCGCTGCGCCCCACCGCGAAGGTGACCGCGGTGTTCGGGGTCGCGTCCGAGCCCGTCGCCTGGGTCGAGGTGCACATGTCCGGCGGGGAGAAGCAGCAGCAGGTGTACACCGCCCGCACCGCCACCGACCCGCGGGTCCGGTTCTTCGCCCTGGTGCTGCCCAGACCGGGGCTGCGGGTGCTGAGCCTGGCGTCGTTCGCGGCCGACGGCACCCCGGTCGATCTCATCGTCCAGCAACCCACCGCGGGCCAGGCCTGCCGGGCGGGACCGAACCTGGCCTGCGGCACCCCGCCGCCCTAGCCCGCCGCCCTAGCCCGCCGCCCTAGCCCTCCGCCTCGCGGCTCAGCCGCTCCACCGCCAGCCGTCCTGCCGTCCGTCGTCGTAGTCCGGCTGGGTCGCCCCGGGCGGCCAGGCGCTCGGCGGACGCCACACTGGTGCCGCCGACCCGGGCGGGGACCCGGACGGTCGCTCGGCTCGGCCGGACCCGGCCGGCAGCGCGCTCGGCGCGGTCGCCCCGCCGCCCCGCCCGGCCGACTCCACCGGCCCCAGCTCGTCCCGGGGCGGCGGGCCCTCGTCGCCGCCGCCCGACGGCGTGGCCACCACGGCGACCTCGGCGTCCCCGTGCAGCTCGCTGATCCGGACGACCGCACTACCCCGCCGGCCGTCCCCGGGCGCGAGCATCACCGACATGCCGGGGTGGCGACGCACGATGCTCACCACGGCCTCGACGACGTCCAAGAAGTCGGAGCCCACGCCGGCCACCTCCGCTGGCACGGCCCGGTGCTGCAGGACCCGCCGAGTCAGCTCGTCGCGGCGACTCAGCCGCTGCAGGCGGTCATTGATGTCGGCCATGCTGGCCCCACCCGGCATGCTGCCGCCCCCGCGGGCACGGCTCGGCAAGCATGGCAGTCATCACGGTGGACCCTCTCGGCGCGGCACCGGCGGCGCTTCCTGCGGTCAGGGTAGCCCGCCGCGGCGGTCCCGGGTCAGTCCCGAAGCGGGGGACATCTGGCACCCGAACCGGCCAACGGGCACCGAACGATCAGGCCCGGCGAGGCTCGGCCGCCCCGGCCGGGCCTCGCCCGTGGGGTTGGCCGGGCCGGCCCGGCTAAGCCCGGCGAGGCTCGGCCGCCCCGGCCCGGCCTCGCCCGTGGGGTTGGCCGGGCCGGCCCGGCTAAGCCCAGAGCTGACCGTCCAGGGCCCGCTCGGCGTCCGCCAGCGTTCCCCCGTACGCGCCGGTGGACAGGTACTTCCAGCCGGCGTCCGGCACGATGAACGCGACGTCCGCGCGTTGCCCCGCGGCCGCGGCCTTCTCCGCGGCGGCCAGCGCGGTGTGCAGGATCGCCCCGGTGGAGATGCCGGCGAAGATGCCCTCCCGGTCGACCAGCTCCCGGGTGCGCCGCAGCGCCTCCTTCGGCCCGACCGAGAACCGGGCGGTGAGCACTGCCGGGTCGTACAGCTCCGGGACGAACCCCTCGTCGATGTTGCGCAGCCCGTAGACCAGCTCGCCGTACCGCGGCTCGGCGGCGATGATCTGCACCCCCGGCACCCGCTCGCGCAGGTACCGGCCGATGCCCATCAGCGTGCCGGTGGTGCCCAGCCCGGCCACGAAGTGGGTGATCGAAGGCAGGTCACGCAGCAGCTCCGGCCCGGTCGTCTCGTAGTGCGCGGCCGCGTTCGCCGGGTTGCCGTACTGGTAGAGCATCACCCAGTCCGGGTGGGCGGCCGCCATCTCCTTGGCCATCGCGACCGCCTGGTTCGACCCGCCGGCCGCCGGCGAGAAGACGACCTGCGCGCCGTACATCTCCAGCAGCTGCCGGCGCTCGAGCGAGGTGTTCTCCGGCATCACGCAGATCAGCCGGTAGCCGCGCAGCTTGGCCACCATGGCCAGGGAGATACCGGTGTTGCCGCTGGTCGGCTCGAGGATGGTGGCGCCCGGCTCGAGCAGGCCGTCCTTCTCGGCCGCCTGCACCATCCACAACGCCGGCCGGTCCTTGACCGAGCCGGTCGGGTTGCGGTCCTCCAGCTTCGCCCACAGCCGAGCCTCCGGGCCGGGCGAGAGCCGGGGCAGCCCGATCAGCGGGGTGTCGCCGAGGGAGTCGAGCAGCGACTCGAACCGAGCCATGGTGCGACCTCGCCGTCAGCGCGAGCCACCGGCGACCGCGGGCAGGATGGTCACCGCGTCACCGTCCTTCAACGCGGTCTCCAGCGCGCCGGTGAACCGGACGTCCTCGTCGTTGACGTAGACATTGACGAACCGGTGCAGCGCGCCCTGGCCGGTGATCAGCCGCGCCTTCAGCCCCGGATGCCGGGCATCCAGGTCCTCGATGAGCGCGGCCAGCGAGTCGCCCTTGGCCTCGACCGTCTTCGCGCCAGCCGTGTAGGACCGGAGGATGGTCGGGATGCGAACCTCGATCGCCATTGCTGCGTGCTCCTCGGATGGCTCGGCGCAGACCTGTCGGACCGAACGGCGCGCACAACCCCGCGATTCCCGCCGCCGGCGCGCCTAGCTGGCCGGACAGTCGTAGACGACTGACGTCGGGTTATGTCCGAACAGATAGGACTGCACCACCTGCACCGGCTCTTCGGTAATCTCGCCGTCCACGATCCGGAACGATCGGAACTCCGCGCGCTCCGGGTCCCGGGTGGACACCAGGACGTAGTGTGCCCCTGGCTCCTGGGCCAGCGCCGTGTCGGTGCGCGATGGATAGGCTTCGGTGGCGGTGTGCGAGTGGTAGATGACGACCGGCTCCTCGGTCCGCTCGTCCATCTCCCGGTACAGCCGGAGCAGGTCGCCCGAGTCGAACTCGTAGAACGTCGGCGACCGGGCCGCGTTCAGCATCGGGACGAAACGCTCCGGCCGGTCCGACCCGACCGGGCCGGCGACGACGCCGCACGCCTCGTCGGGATGATCCCGTCGGGCGTGCGCGACGATGGCGTCGTACGTCGCCTGGTCGATCGTCAGCACGCAGTCAGGTTACCCGAGCGCCCGAACAGGACCGATCTGTACTATGCCCAGCTCGAAGCCCACTGCGCATCAACGGCCTCGTAGAGTTATAGCGGTGGAGGCGTCGATCGGGCTCAGCGCACGCAGCGCGGTCGAGGCGCACCTCCGCCAGGGCTTTCCGAACCAGCGGGTCATCACGCAGGGCTGGCAGACCGGGGCGATCGCGGCCACGAACCCGGACGTGCGGGTGCTACGGGTCGACCCGGAGACCCGCGGCGGGCTGTGGCTGCACGTGAGCAGCGGCGCGTGGAACGCCGCCGGGCGGCGGATCGGTCACGAGTTCATGCTGGTCACGCCGTTCAAGACGCTGCGCGCCGTCGAGCTGCTGGCCATGGTGGTGTACTTCCACGGGGTCGAGCCGCTGAGCGTCGGAGACACCGTCGCGATCGGCGAGCCGTGGCTGCCCGGGTCGGCCTGCAACGCCCTGCTGCTGAGCGCCCCCTACCTGCTCGACGACGACCTGTGGAGCCTGCGCTTCGGCGACCGCGAGGTGCGGTTCCTGTGGGCGATCCCGATCACCCCGGACGAGCGGGCGTACGTCGGCAAGCACGGGCTGGACGCGCTGGAGGAGCAGTTCGAGACGGTCGGCCTGGAGTACTGGGACCCGCACCGCGCCTCGGTGGTCTAGGGGTGTCAGCCCTGCTCGAGGGCGACCTGCACCAGCACGTCCTGCAGCTGAGTGAGCCAGGCGTAGACCACGTACGCGGGCGCGTCCGGGTCGTCCTCGTCCGGCTCGTCCATGTCCTCGGTGACGTCCAGCCGGGTGCCCAGCGCCAGCCGCACGTCGTTCAGCGTGGCCAGCCACCGCTCGGTGGTCTCCGGGTCCAGCCGGACCTCGCCGCCGCCCTCGGGCAGGTCGGCCAGCATCCGGCCGGCGCTCTCCCGCTTCTGCCGGCGAAGGTCCGACTCGGTGAGCCGGCGGAACTCCTGGGCCGAGTCGGCGTCGTCCCGGTAGCCGTCCGGCAGCAGCCGGGCGAGCACCGGATCCGTCGGCTGCTCCGGCAGCGGGGCGTCGAGGTCCAACTCGGCCAGCTCGTCGATCGGGTCGCCAGCCTCCGGACCGGCCCCCGGCTCCGGCTGCAGCAGGTCGCTGACCTCGGTTATCAGGTGGCGCAGCAGCGACGCCTCCACCTCGTCGAACGCGACCACGACGCCGCCGCGCCTGCGCTTGAAGCTGCTCATGTGTCCTGCCGGAGGGTGGCCCACAGGCCGTGCGCGTGCAGCCGGGCGACGTCGTGCTCCATCTGCTCACGGCTGCCGGTGGAGACGACCGCGCGGCCCTTGTGGTGCACGTCGAGCATGAGCTTGGTCGCCTTCTCCCGGCTGTAGCCGAACAGCTTCTGGAACACGTGCGTGACGTACGACATGAGGTTGATCGGATCGTTCCACACGATGGTGACCCAGGGCCTGGCCGCGTCCGCGACCTGGTCGGTGTCGGCGCGCTCGACCCGTTCCGGAGCGATGGTGCCGCCGATGGTGCCGCCCATGGGCCCATGCTGCCACCGGGTGTCGCGTCACTACAGTTCGGTCTCGTGGGCTCCACCGCGCTGTGCACCGATCGGTACGAGCTGACCATGCTGTCCTCCGCGCTGCGGGACGGGTCGGCGTCCCGGCGGTGCGTGTTCGAGGTGTTCGGCCGCCGGCTCCCGGAGGGTCGCCGGTACGGCGTGGTGGCCGGCACCGCCCGGCTGCTGGACGCGATCGACTCGTTCCGGTTCGACGAGGCCGAGCTGGACTTCCTGACCCGGACCGGGGTCATCGACGCGGAGACCCGGAACTGGCTGGCCGACTACCGGTTCGGCGGCGACGTGGACGGCTACGCCGAGGGCGAGCTGTACTTCCCCGGCTCGCCGGTGCTCACCGTCAGCGGCAGCTTCGCCGAGGCCGTGGTGCTGGAGACGCTCGCGCTGTCGGTGCTCAACCACGACTGCGCGGTCGCGTCCGCGGCGACCCGGATGGTGACCGCGGCCGGCGACCGGCCGCTGATCGAGATGGGCAGCCGGCGGACCCACGAGGAGGCGGCGGTCGCCGCGGCCCGGGCCGCCTACCTGGCCGGCTTCGCGTCCACCTCGAACCTGGCCGCCGGGCTTCGCTACGGGGTGCCCACCGCGGGCACCGCCGCGCACGCGTTCGTCCTGCTGCACGAGACGGAGGCGGAGGCCTTCCGCGGCCAGCTCGGCACGCTCGGGCAGCAGACCACGTTGCTGGTGGACACCTACGACATCAGCCAGGGCATCCGGGCCGCGGTCGAGGCCGCCGGGCCGTCGCTCGGCGCGGTGCGGATCGACTCCGGCGACCTGTCCGTGCTGGCCCGGCAGGCCCGCGAGCAGCTCGACTCGCTGGGCGCCACCGAGACCCGGATCGTGCTGAGCGGCGACCTGGACGAGTACGCGATCGCGGCGCTGGGCGCGGCCCCGGTGGACGCGTACGGAGCCGGCACCTCGGTGGTCACCGGCTCGGGTGCGCCGACCGCCGGCATGGTGTACAAGCTGGTGGAGGTGGACGGCCGCCCGGTGGCGAAGCGCTCCGAGCACAAGGGCACCCACGGCGGGCGGAAGACGGCGGTGCGCCGGCACCGGCCGACCGGCACCGCCACCGAAGAGGTGATCATGTCGCAGGGCAGGCCGGCGGCCGAGCCCGGGGACCGGCCGCTGCAGGTCCCGCTGCTGCGGGACGGCAAGCGGGTGCACGGGCTGCCCACCTTGGAGGAGTCCCGCGCGCACCTGCGCCGGGTGCTGGTGAGCGTGCCGTGGGAGGGGCTGAAGCTGTCCCGCGGCGAGCCGGCGATTCCGACCACCGCACTGCAGGGGAGGCGGCCGTGAGCTGCGTGGGTCGACACGTCCGGCGGGCGGCCGGTCGAGGGCCGTTCCGCTACCGGCGCGCCGGTGGTCGGCTGACCGCCGCGCCTGCCAAGTCGGCACCGGGCTCGGCCATGCCGGCGCCGGCCATACCGAGCACGACGAGCAGGCCGTCCAGGTAGCCGCCGCGGCCGGGCGCCGCGCGCCCCTCGGCCGCCGGCGCGGGGTGCAGGGTGACGCCGAGGCCGGCGAGGGCAAGCAGGTCGACGTCGCCGCCCGCGGCGACCGCGACGGTCTGGCTGAGCGGCACGCCGTACGCCTCGGCGAACCGGCGCAGCGCCCGCGCCTTGCCGGGGCCGTCTACCGGCCCGCCGACCAGGCGCCCGGTCAGCCGCCCGGCGGCGACCTCGAGCCGGTTCGCCGCGACCAGGTCGAGACCGACCCGGTTCAGCATCGGCTCGACCACCTGCGCCGGCGCGGCGCTCACCGCCCCGCACCGGAAGCCGAGCCGGGTGAGCGCGGCGACCAGGTTCCGGGTACCGGGCTCGACCCGGACCCGATCGCGGACCGCGGCGAAGGCGCTTTGCGGCAGTCCGGCCAGCCGGGCCGACCACTCTCGCGGCGAGTCGGCCCCGTCCCGCGCGGCCGGGCCGGCACCGGCCCGCGCACCGCCCTGGCCGGCGAGATCGGCCAGCAGGCCGAACACGTCGCCGCGCAGCAGCGTCGAGTCGACGTCCACCAGCACCAGCCGCTTGGCCAGCCGGCCCCGGTCGGACCGCTCGACCGCGATGTCGGTGCCGGTCTCCGCCGCGGCCGCGGTCAGCGTCCCGCACAGCCGGCGGTGGTCGACGCCGGACACCACCAGCTCCAGCCCGGTGACCCGCTCGTCGGCCACCCGGGATACCGACTCGATGTTTCCGCCCAGGTCGGTGACGCAGCGGGCAACCAGCGCGACCACACCGGCGCGCAGCGGCCGGCCGAGCACCACGACGTTGTGCCGGGCCGGCTCGGCCGCCGACGGGTCATCGGTGCCGGCCCCGCCCGAGCCGGCCTCCGGCTCCTCGGCAAGCGACACCTCGACCTGGACGCCGAGCGCCTCTGCGGCCCCCGTGGCCGCTCGGCGCAGCGCGGCCGGGTCGCCGTGCAGGGCCAGCGCGGCGCCGAGCGCCAGCCGGCGGCTGACCACGACCTGCTCGACGTCGAGCACCTCGACATCATGCGCCGCGAGCGCAGCGAACAGCGCCGAGGCGACGCCTGGCCGGTCGAAGCCGGTGACCGTGACGAGAACGTGGTGTGGATGCATTGGCAAGGGACCCGAGCAGTCCGGTGCCGGGCCGGCCTCCCGGGTTAGATCACGCTACGGTATCAGTCGACCACACGAAGTGACAGCTTCGGGCGGACGACATCACGGGTTGAGGTCAGGGTCGGGATCATGCGCGCCCTGCCGTCGGGCGCCGTTCAGGTACGGGCGGGTGCGCCGCCCCGTGTGCGCCTCCAGGTGTAGCCGTTCGGCCAGCTCCGGATAGTGCAGCTCGAACGCCGGCCGCTCGGACCGGATCCGCGGTAGCGACGTGAAGTTGTGCCGCGGCGGCGGGGTGGCCGTCGCCCACTCCAGCGAGTTGCCGTGACCCCACGGGTCGTCGGCGGTGGTGATCTCCCCGTACCGGTAGGAGCGGTAGACGTTCCAGACGAACGGCAGCATGGACAGCCCCAGGATGAACGAGCCGATCGTGGAGATCGTGTTCATCGTCGTGAAGCCGTCGGTGGGCAGGTAGTCCGCGTACCGCCTGGGCATCCCCTTCGCGCCCAGCCAGTGCTGGATCAGGAACGTCGTGTGGAAGCCGACGAAGGTGGCCCAGAAATGCAGCTTGCCCAGCTTCTCGTCCATGAACCGGCCGGTGAACTTCGGGAACCAGAAGTAGAACCCGCCGAACACTGCGAACACGATCGTGCCGAACAGCACGTAGTGGAAGTGGGCCACCACGAAGTAGGTGTCGGAGACGTGGAAGTCCAGCGGCGGCGAGCCGAGGACCACCCCGGACAACCCGCCGAACAGGAAGGTGACCAGGAACCCGAATGCCCACAACATCGGCGTGTCGAACGAGATCGAACCTCGCCACATCGTGCCGATCCAGTTGAAGAACTTCACCCCGGTCGGCACCGCGATGAGGAACGTCAGGAAGCTGAAGAACGGCAGCAGAACCAGGCCGGTGGCGAACATGTGGTGCGCCCACACCGTCATCGACAGCCCGCCGATCGCCAGCGTGGCCATGATCAGGCCCTTGTAGCCGAACAGCGGCTTGCGGCTGAACACCGGGATGATCTCGGTGATGATCCCGAAGAACGGTAATGCGACGATATAGACCTCGGGATGGCCGAAGAACCAGAACAGGTGTTGCCAGAGGATGGCGCCGCCGTTGTCGGCGGTGAAGACCTGGGCGTTCAGCTTGCGGTCGGCGAGCAGCCCGAACAGCGCCGCAGTGAGAATCGGGAACGCCATCAGCACCAGGATGCTGGTGACCAGGATGTTCCAGGTGAATATCGGCATCCGGAACATCGTCATGCCCGGGGCGCGCAGCGTGATGACCGTGGTGATCATGTTGACGCCGCCCAGGATGGTGCCCAGACCGGCGATGATCAGGCCCACTATCCACAGGTCGCCGCCAGCGCCGGGTGAGTTGATCCCGCTGCTGAGCGGGTAGTACGCGGTCCAGCCGAAGTCGGCGGCGCCGCCCGGGGTGAGGAAGCCGGCCATCACCATCAGCCCGCCGAACAGGAAGAGCCAGAACGACAGCGCGTTCAGCCGGGGGAAGCTCACGTCCGGGGAGCCGATCTGCAGCGGCAGCACCAGGTTGGCGAACGCGAACACCATCGGCGTCGCGAACAGCAGCAGCATGATCGTGCCGTGCATGGTGAACAGCTGGTTGTACTGCTCGGCGGAGAGGTACTGCAGCCCGGGACGTGCCAGCTCGGCGCGCATCAGCAGCGCCATGATCCCGCCGGAGAAGAAGAAGAAGAACGACGCGACCAGGTACATCTTGCCGATCATCTTGTGGTCGGTCGTGTTCAGCAGCTGCTGGAACAGCGTGCCCTTCGTCACCGGGCGCGCCGGGTACGGCCGGGTGACGATCGGGGACGGCGCGATGGTCATGGTGCCTCCCGCCCGGTCGCGGCACGACGCCCGCGTTCGAGGCTCGCTGGTACGTCGCTCACCGCGCCTCCTGGCATCTCTCCCGGGCCCGATGGCGGTCCGGACCCGACAAGCAGCCTAGTCCCCGGGCCGCCCGATGGCGCCGCGGCCCGGCGACCCAGCCCGGGTGGCGACCGGCCCGGGTGGCGACCGGCCCGGGTGGCGACCGGCCCGGGTGGCGACCGGCCCGGGTGGCGACCGGCCCGGGTG
>WNGE01000206.1_pt1 | contig 162184 bp, 155 predicted proteins | sample 5400651 | NCBI WGS metagenome assembly WNGE01 (sample SAMN13153370, study PRJNA577476) | soil metagenome | isolation source: 60 cm soil or saprolite under grassland replicate 2 | place: USA:California | collected 2016-06-15
CGGAGGGCCACGTGGAGCCCGCCACGATCGTAAACGTCTCAGGGGACGTCGCCGCCAGGCGCGCCAGCGGCTCGCGCGTCCGGTCCAGCCGCGCCGCGCGCTCCGCCACGCTGTCGTAGCGCGTGTCGCCGGTGACGGCGATCGCGTCCGCGCGAGCCCCGAGCAGCTCGAGGCGCTCGCCGTCCTCCTCACTGATCGTGCCGACGCGGTCGAGCGCCCGGTAGGCCGGCGCCGACCACTGCCGCGTCGGCCAGCGCAGCCGGGAGCTGTGCGGCGCCACCGTCGCGGAAATCAGGCCCAGCTTCACGCCGCGCCGGGCGGCGGCCAGCGTCAGCTCCGGCCACACGTCCAGCTTGCTGAAGACGAGCGCGTTGGGCTGCAGCGCGTCGAGCACGGCCGCGACCTCCGAGGGACGATCGAGCGGCAGGTAATCGGCGACGTCCACCGGCAGATTCTTCGCGAGGCGTTCGGCGGACGGAGAGAAAAACGTGAACGCGAGCTGCCAGTCGGGGTGCTCGGCGCGCAGCGTCTCGAGCACGGGCTTCGCCTGCAGCCCCTCGCCGACGGAGGGAGCATGCATCCACACCAGGGGGCGGCGCGTGTCGCGCTGCGCCGCGGCCCATGCCGCAAGACGGGCGGCCAAACCGCGCCGCCCGTCCAATCCCCGTGCCATCTTCTTGTCAAAGCGCGCGACCAGCGGGGCCGCCCGCGTAGCCATATGGACGCTCAGCCGGTACAGGAACGAGGGACGACTCACTTGGACGAGCGCGTGCGCACGGCGTACACCGAGTCCAGCAAGTGGCGCATGGGATCGGGGGTGTAGGGGGCACCCTCGAGCAGGCCACCCTCGATATAAAAGGAAGGGGTGGCGTGGGCGCCGGAGCGGGCGGCGCGCTGCGCGTCGAGCTCCACTTCCTGGCGCGCGCTTCCCTCGTTGAGGCACGCGAGCAGCTTCGCCTTGTCCGTCCCGGCCCGCTGCGCCAGGGCGATCAGGGTCGCGCGCGGCTGGGCGAGCTTGGCCCAGTCGTCCTGCTGCTGATAGAGGGCGTCATGCATAGGCCAAAACCGCCCCTGCCGGCCGGCGCACATGGCGACCTCCGCCGCCGCCGCCGCATTGGGGTGGATGCTCGTGAGCGGAAGGTTGATGAAGACCCACCGCACTTTTCCGGTCTGGATGTACTCCCGTTCCAGGGTGGGCAGGACCGTCACCGCGAACAAGCGGCAGGCGGGACACTGGAAGTCCGCCATCTCGTAAACCGTGACCGGGGCATCGGGACGCCCCTTGGAGCGCCGCGCGAGGGGGTCATTCGCCTGCGTTGCCGCCAGGATCACGACACACCCAGCCAGCCCGAGAGGGAGCGCGAGTCTCACGGAAGCAAGATACGAAAAACGCGGGGGATCAGGGACCCGTTCGGGTCCAGATCACAATGGTGCCGCAGGTGTTGGCGCCGCGAATGAATTCGACGGGGGTTTCCGTGATCGTCCGATAGATCTCAACGCCGATAATACCGATCGTGGGCAGCTCGAGGCTGGTGGCGTTGTTGGCCGAATGCCCATCCACCACGAAATCGGGCTGACACTCGTTCCGGGCCATGCGCGCCACGCAGCCGGTGTAGCGGCAGATTAACCGTACGCCGGACACGCTTCGGAGCACGTCAGACAGGCGCGTGGCGTCGATCCGCTTGATGTCCTCTTCCGTGATGTAGACCCCGCGGCGCTGTCTGCGGCGTTCCTCGAATTCCACCATCACCTGCTGCCGCCACTGGGCCTCTACGGTCACGCTTGGCAAGGTGATGGCGACGGGCTCCAGCTCGAACACCACCGCCAGGGTCTCGCTCGCAATGAGCTCGATGACTCGCGAGGCGGGCGCATACCCTAACGCCCGTGCCTGGAGCACGTAGGTACCCGGCTTGAGGCCGGTGCCTGCGAACTGCCCGCTGATGCTGGAGCGCAGGCTGATCGGGGTGCCCAGGAGGGCAATCGCGGCACCTTCGACGGGCTGGTGACTGGACCGGTCGAGCAGCTTTCCGGCGATTCCCGCCGTGCCCTGGCCGGCGCCGGTCCTTAGCATGGCGGCCACGGAGAGGGCGAGGATCAAACTGGCCACCCGCATCCTGGGACCCTTTGGGTGTTTTCCGAGTCCATTTTAGCGTCCCGGGGCGGTCTTGACCACCTTCCGGATGCCGGGTTACTTGCAGAGGTTCGCCATCAACGAACGGGGATTCTGTCCCAGTGGCCGTCACCCCTTGGGATCCTGCAAAAGTTGTTCCTCCTGTCAGTCGGCTCCGCTCCGCGGCGCCGTGGGACCTCGTCGTGTCTTCCCCCGAAGGGAGTTCTCTATGCTCCACAAGTGTGTGAAGACGTTGTTCGTCGTTTGCGTCGCGGCCGCCACACCGGCGCTCGCGCAGGACGTGACTCTGCGCGGCACGGTGACGGACGATCGCGGTGACGTCGTCCAGGTCGCGTACGTGCAGATCCCGGAGCTCAACCTGCAGGCGATCACGGGAGCGAACGGCCAGTACGCCCTCGTGATCCCCGGGGGCCGCGTGCGTGGCCAGCTCATAACGCTGCGCGTGCGCTCGATCGGCCACAAACCGGCGATCCGGCAGGTGACGCTCACACCGGGCGAGCAGACGTTCGACTTCAAGCTCGCGATCGACGTCAACCTGCTCGAGGCGGTCGTCGTTACGGGTGTGCAGGAGGCGACCGAGCGCGGCAAGGTCGGCTTCGACGTCGCCCGGGTGGACGTCGCGAACCTGCCCGTGGCGTCGGCCGATCCGCTGCGTACGCTGCAGGGCAAGATCGGTGCGAATATCGTTTCCGGCAGCGGCCGGCCGGGAACGCAGCCGGCTGTGTTGCTGCGCGGTCCGACGATGCTCAACGCCACGGGCCGCAGCCAGGACCCGTTGTACATCGTCGACGGCACGATCATCAACGGTAATCTGCCCGAGATCAGCCCGAACGACATCGAGAGCGTGGAAGTCGTAAAGGGTGCGGCAGCGGCGTCCTTGTACGGCGCGCGCGCCGGTAACGGCGTCATCACCATCACCACGAAGCGCGGCAACCGCTCGCTCGAAGGCGTGCGTTTCAACGTACGCAGTGAAGTCGGCACGAGTGATATCGAGCGCGACTTCGGCCTCGCCCACCGGCATGGGCTCGTCACCGACGCGAGCGGCACACGGTTCTGCCAGAACGTCACCGGCCAGCCGGCGTGCGCGCGGACGTTCGACTACCTGTTTGAGCAGCAGAAGCTCAACGACGATCCCGCGGTCTTCACGGGTGATGCGCCGGGAATGCCGGTCGATCCCGGCTCCAATGCCAATGGCGTGGCGCAGGGCATCCCCGGGAACTGGCTGAAGGAACGCTTTCAGCTCTCCGCGTGGCCCGGGGTCTCGTACAACGCGGTCAATCAGGCCGTCACGCCGCACCCATTTACGAGCAACAGCATCGACGTGACGGGTCGCGTGGGCGGGACGACCTTCTATGCGAGCGGGACGAACCTCTCGGAGCAAGGCGCGATCGAGTTCCTGCACGGCTTTCGGCGCAACTCGTTCCGCGCCAACGTCGATCAGACGATCGGCTCGCAATGGAGCCTCGCGATCACGACCTCCTACACGCGGACGTCCAACGACGGCGCGAACAACGATGGTGGCAACAACGCGTTCTTCGTCCTGACGCGCCAACCGGCGGCGGCGAACGTGCTGGCGCGGGACAAGCTCGGTCGGCTGTGGATTCGGCCCAACCTGCAGGGCGGCGGCGGCCAGAACGTCAATCCTTTGTATTCGTTCGCCAACGCGCTCCGCAGCGACATCGCGAACCGCTTTATCGGCGGCGCGCGGCTCCAGTACACGCCCCTGCAGTGGCTGAACTTCGACGCCAACATCGGTTACGATTTGCGGCGCACCAGTTTCGCGCAGATCCAGGACAAGGGATACCGCACCAGCAGCTCGAACCCGGACGTCAACAACGGGTTCATCTTCCGCGGCGGCTCGGGCGACGAGGCGGTGAACGGCAGCCTGAACGCCAAGCTGCGTCGCGACCTGACCCCCGATCTCAAGGGGACGGTATCGCTGCGTTATCTGTTCGAGCAGCGCGATGCGGAGATCAACACGGGTGAAGGCCGCTATCTGTCGGTGAAGAGCGTGACGACGCTCGACAACACGACGCTGTTCAAGGCTGTCGGTTCCTCCTTCTCACGCATCCGTCAGCTCAGTCAATTCGGCGGTATCAATCTCGACTACAAGGACCGCTACATCCTCGACGCGCTGATCCGGCGGGACGGCTCGTCGCTGTTCGGCATCGGTAATCGCTGGGCGACGTTCGGACGCGTGTCGATGGCCTGGCGCGCCTCGCAGGAACCTTGGTGGCGCCTCTCGCCAATCAGCGACCTCAAGTTGCGAGCCTCGTACGGCACCGCCGGTGGCTCGCCGCGCTTCAATGCGCAGTACGAGAGCTTCACCATCGGCGATGGCGGCATCCTCGTCCTGACGACGCTCGGCAACCGGAACTTGAAGCCGGAGATGCACCGCGAGCTCGAGCTCGGCACGGACATGGAGTTGTTCGGGCGCTATGGGCTTACCGCTACCTATGCGCGCTCCAACATCGATCGCCAAATCCTCCCCGTGCCGCTCTCGGTGTCCACCGGGTATCAGCGGCAATGGCAGAACGCCGGCGAGCTGCTCAACATCACCCACGAGCTCTCGCTGAACCTCCCGTTCATTCAGCGTCGCGACGTGTCGTGGTCGATGAGTGTGATCTATGACCACAACGAAAGCTGGATCAAGCGTCTCGACCCGCCGGAGTACACGTATGGACCGCCCCAGCAGGGGGCAGACGCGATGTTCATCGCCCGTCAGGGCGAGAAGGTCGGCACGTTCTACGGCCGCGCCTTCCTGCGGTCGTGCGGCCAGCTGCCGGGCGCCTACCAGGGCGATTGCGGTGGCCCGGCGAGCTCGTTCCAGGTCAATGATGAAGGCTGGCTGGTGTGGGTGGGAGCCGGCAACAACCCGGGCATGGGGATCACCGACAACCTGTGGGAGACCTCGCTGCCGGGGAACGTGGCGCCGTGGGGCGTCGCGCTGCACTGGGGCATGCCGATCATCCTGCGCGGCAATCCCGTCAATCCAGCCGACGCGCTGCTCGTGCCGCTCGGCAATGCGCTCCCCGATTTCCGGTTTGCGATCACGCAGAACTTCCGCTGGCGCAAGCTGTCGCTGTACGCCCTGCTCGACGCCGCGATTGGCCAGGAAGTGTGGAACGAGGGCTTCCACTGGGCGCACCTCGACTTCCTGTCCAAGGATGTGGATCAGATCGGCAAGAGCGTCGAGACGGCCAAGCCGCTCGGCTACTACTACCGCGCCGCGCCGCCCGACAACGGCAACGGCGTGGGCGGATTCTACGACCTCCTGGGTCCCAACAATTTCTCCGTGGAAAGCGCGAGCTACGCGAAGCTGCGTGAGCTGGCGCTGTCGTACCACCTCGGCCGCATCAGCGGCGCGGGGGATTGGGAGGTCACGGCCGCGGCCCGCAACCTGTTTACGATCACCGGGTATCGTGGGTTCGATCCGGAAGTCGGGATCCAGGGGAACAGTCCTGGTTCGCTCCCAGGAGGGGCAACTAGCAATACGGACGTCGCGAACTCGCGCGCGCTGAACGCGGTCGACGCGTTCGTCTTCCCGAATCTGCGGACCTTTACGATTCGCGTGGGAACGAGCTTCTAAACCCGCGACGCACCTTCATTCATGGAGCGCAAGTCTATGAAGAAGCGCTATCTGTGTGGCAGTCTCGTGGTGCTCCTCGCTGGGGCCGGTGTGGGCGCGTGCTCGGATCCGCTGACCGTGGCGAACCAGAACGACCCCGACCGCACCCGCACGTTCAGCAACCCTCTGGACCTGCAGGTATTTGTGTCGGGCCTGTACGCGGTCGCGCATAATGCCACGATCGGTGGCAGCAATGACGGTCTGCAGACGCAGATGTACGTCATGTCGATGGAGAACACGTCGGGCCTGGCCAACTTCGCGATGGGGCCGCGAGGCACCATTCCGCGTAATCCCATCACCAATCAGCGCGGCGCGCAAGGAAACCTGGGCAACCTGCATGACTTCTTCCGCGGCCATCGCGCCGCGCGGCAAGCCGCCCTCGCGATTGCGGCCCTGAAGAACCTCGACCTCGGCTCCTCGGCCGCTCAGGCGCGCGCCAACGCGTTCGCGCGGTTCGCGCAGGGCGTTGCCCTCGGCAACCTCTCACTGGCCTACGACTCGGCCTCGATTCTCACGGAGTTCGACAATCCCGAGGCCGATGCCTCGGTCATCGTGGCGCTGTCGGGCGAGCGGGCCGTGAACGTCGCGGCCCTGGCATACCTCGACTCCGCCATCGCGATCGCGCGGGCCAGTCCGACGTTGACGTTCCCGCTGCCGGTGCAGGCGAACTTCTGGTTCAACGGTTTGGCGACAACGCAGGCCGAGTTCATCCAGCTCGCGCGTTCGTACAAGGCGATCTTCCGCGCCAGCGTCGCCCGCACTCCCGCCGAACGGGCGGATATCAGTCAGGGTGGGATCGTAGCGTGGGACTCGGTCATCGCCGATGCCAATGCCGGCATCACGGCGAACTTCGCTCCGCAGATGGACCGGCTGAACGGCTGGGACGTGTCGTGGTACGCCCAGATCTACGCCGGCGCGCAATGGCATCAGATGTCGCAGTTCTGGCTCGGCATGGCCGACACGTCAGGGAATTACCTCACCTATCTGAACGCGGCGAACAGCGCACGGCTGCCGTTCCTCATCGTCACCGCCGACAAGCGGTTGCCTTCGGGGACGTCGCGCACCACGCAAAACGCCGCCACGACCACCGCCGGTCAGGCGTTCGACAGTATACCCTACTTCCGCAATCGGCCGTCTGGCAGCGACGTCTCCGGCGATCCTCTCCAGGTGTCGATGTATGATTTCTGGCGGGGCCGCCAGTTCCAGCAGGCAGGTCGCACGGGCCGGTATCCGGTCATGACGGCCGCGCAAATCCGGCTGCTGGCGGCGGAAGGCTATTTGCGGTCCGCGACGCCGAACTTCGCCGAAGCAATCAACCGCATCAACGTATCGCGGAATGGGATCGGCAAGTTGCCGCTCATCCCCAACACGATCACTGACACGATTGCGGTGGTCCCGGGCGGCAACAGCTGCACGCCGAAGGTTCCCGTGATGACGACGCCGCGCACCCTCAAGTGCGGCAACGTGTGGGACGCGCTGAAATACGAGTACCGGATGGAAACGGCGTATACGGGGTATGGCACCTGGTTCTTCGCAGCGCGGGGATGGGGCGATCTGCCGGAGTTTACCGCCACGCAATGGCCCGTGCCGTACAACGAGATGGATGCGCGGAGCGAGCCATTCTACGGCTTCGGCGGACCGGGTGGTCAGTCGGCTGCGGGGCCGGGGAACTATGGGTTGTTCTTCGGGGGCGTCTACTAGATGCTCGTGTGGCGTTTCGTCGCGCACCTCGGGCTAGCCCCCGTGCTCCTCGGGGCGTGCTACACCTATCATCCCATCCAAACGCCGTCACCTGAGCAGAAAGTCTCGGTGGTATTGACCGACTCTGGCCGGGTCGAGTCGGCCCGGCAGATCGGCCCCGAGACGCAGCGCATCGAAGGCAGCTTCCTGTCGGCTGATGACACCGCGTACCTGCTCGCCGTCGCCAGCGTCAAGCCGATCGGGCGCGACTGGGTGCGCTGGAGCGGAGAAGAGGTCAGTGTGCGCCGCGAGTATGTCGCGCAGTTGTACGAACGGCGCGTCCACAAGACCCGCACGGCGCTGCTGATCGCCGGCGTGAGCTACGCCGTGTTCACGGCCATGGTGCGGTTCGACATCCTGGGGTTCGGCCGCTTCGACAGCATCTCGATCCTCCCCGGCGGCGGGGACCCCGGAGACCAATAGCAAGAGTCGGCAATCCTCAACTCGACACTGAGCGTGCCTATGAATCGAATTGGGTCTTTCGTGTGTTGCGTTGCCCTGGTCGCCCTGGCGGGTTGCAAGAAGGACGCAACCTTTACGGAACCCATCGGCGACTTTGCCTCCATCACCTGGGCAAATCTCGTGCCCGATACCGGCCAGCTCGATACGCGCGTCATCGACATTGTGAGCAACGCCGGCTTGTTTCGAGCCCCCTTTCGCAGCAGCCTGATCTACCCGACGGGGATCGAGGCCGGCATCCGGCGGATCAAGGTCTTCATCCACAGCGACAACCCCGACACGGCCAAGATGTTCTTGGTGGACACGACGCTCACGTTCATCGCCAATGCGGCCTACTCATTCTACATCGCCGGATTCGCGCGCACCGGGATGAGCCCGAGTGTGCGGGCAGTCCTCACTCCAGCGCCGGTGCCCGCGGTCGGCGCCGGACAGTTTGCGATTCGCGTACTGAACCTGGCTCCCTCACTCGCTGGCGCGACGACTCCGGACACGACGGTGGCGGTCGATGGGTGGATCAAGCCCGTCACCGCGGTCGCGACGGGGACACCGGAGGTAGCGAGCCTCGCCTTTGGCGGCGTGTCTCCCTATGTCGTGCTCGACACGGGACGGTACGCAGTCTCGTTGACCCCGACGGGCACGGGCGCGGCGCCGTTCGTCGCGGCGCCGGTCGTCCCGGGCACGCGCGGCACGCCATCGGTCGATGCCATCGGTGGGTCGATTGTGGCGGGCACTGTGTTGACGGCGGTCATCATACCGCGCTCCGTGCCGGCGTCGAAGGCGCCGCAGGGCGGGTTGCCGAGTTCTCGCGCCACCGACACAACCGTGGCGGAAGCGTCGCGCCGCATGTACCTGAGTGGTGATACCGTCACCGTACAAAGCGGATCGGTGAGTGTTCTCGTGAATCGCAGCGGCGGCAAGGCCGATTCCACGGTTGGCGGCACCGGCACGCGCTCGTCGACGGGAGTCGCGCGCGGCGACGTGGTCGTCGTGTCGGGAGCGACGCAGCCGGAGTACAACGGCTGGGTCTCCGTCCTGGCCGTTGCCGATTCGCTGTCCTGCTCGCCGGTGGATCCCGGCGATACGGCGGCGCGCTGCAATGCCGCCAACGACACCGCCACGACGCGGTTCCGGTTCCGTTTCAAGATCGCCACGACGCCGACCTCCCCCGCGACCGGGACGCCGGTATACCGGATCTATCCGCCGATCGCGACCAGCGACTTCACCAAGCCGTACATCCTCTTCATGGTGGACAAGCGGCCGCCGAATACCACGCCCTGAAGGGTCGAGACGCGCAAACGCCGCCGGCGAGGTGCCGGCGGCGTTTGTTTTTGTGTGAACGGCCGGCTCAGGGTCCGGGACGCCAGCGCGCCATCGACTCCAGCCGCTGCGTGTTGCTGGTCCGCGTAATGCGCACGCGGTTCCCGCCCGCCGAATCCGACACCCAGACGTCCCCGTCGCAGTCGTACGCGATGCGCAGGCCGTCCGGCGCCCAGTCCGGCAGCTCGCAATCCGGACGGGTGGGGCTGATCTTCGTGGCGTTCGCGCCGGTCGTGTCCATCACCCATATCGCAAAGCCAGTGGGATCGCGGTCGGAGTGAAACGCGATTCGCGCGCCGTCGGGCGACCAGTCGGGCGCGAGGTCCGTCGCCGCATCGTTGGTGATGTTCACGGCCGCGCCGCCCAGCGTGTCCATGACGAAAATGTCGAGGTTCCCGCTGCGATTCGAGACGAACGCGATGCGATCACCGGTCGGTGACCACGCGGGCTGGGCGTCGTCGTGTGGATCGCTGGTCAGCCGATGGATATTGGCGCCATCAGGGTCCATCAGGTAAATGTCGAGACCGGCGCTGTCCCGATCGGACGCGAACGCGATGCGAGTCCCTGCCGGCGACCAGGCGGGTTGCGAGTGCGTGAAGCCGCTGTCGAAGCTTATCTGCGTGACGCTCGAGTTCACCATGTTGAAGATGTAGAGGTCCAGCTCTGTCGAGTCGTTGCGGTTCGATTCGAAGACGAATTGCGAGCCATCGGGGGACCAGCTGGGCCAGAAGTCGTACCCGCTGGCGAGCGTGAGGTTCGTGTCGATGCTGGCGTTCGCGCTGAGGCGGAAAATGTCGTAGCGGCCGGCGATCCCGAAGCTGGCGTAGGCGAGGTCCCGGCCCGGCGGGACCGGCGGCAGGATCTCATCGGGGCTCAGCGCGCAGGCTCCCAACGTGACGGTGGCCCAGACGATGAGCATGCTGCGCGTCGGGACGGTGATCATGCAAGCAAACTACCTCGACGAAAGGCGGGGGGCCACCGCTGTAGGGGTTGCCTTGCGGGGCCGTCGCCGCGCGTCCAGTATAAACGGAACCGTTAACACCTCGGAGGCGGCATGGATCAAATTTCCGTGCGCTGCGTGCTCCATCTTCAACGCAACATCATCATCCCCGGTCGATGTAGTCGCTAGCGGCCAGTCATAGTCGTCTGTGCATGGCCGCTCCGGTCTTCGCACCGGATAATCGCGTTTGCCAATCCGATTCCTTCAACAACCAAGGAAGGGGAATATGCGATTTGCGACTTCGAGAACATTCCTGCCCCTGGCGCCCGCGCTGCTGCTGGCGTTATGCGCGTGGCCGGCGGCGGCGCAACAGGCGACCATCGAGGGACGGGTCGTGGATTCAACGTCCCGTCAGCCGCTGATTTCCGCCGAGGTGCTCGTCGTTGGAACGACGATTCGCGCGCTGAGCGACCGGGAAGGACGGTTTCGCATTACGAACGCCCCGGCCGGCGCTGTCACATTGCGGGCAAAATTCATCGGGTATCGCGTGGGCGTGCAGAGCATTACCGCAACCCCCGGCGAGACAGCGAATGTGGATTTTCCATTAGTCGCTGCGCCCGTCGGCCTCGAGGCGGTCGTCGTCACGGCTACCGGTAACGCGCTGCAGCGCGAACAGGGCAACGCCGTGCATACCGTCGATCCGACGGACATCATCTCGAAGGGCGCGCCGACCTCGCTGGCGGACGCGCTGAGCGGGCGGGCACCGGGCCTGTTGATTCAGAACTCGGGCGGGACGACCGGTACCGGAACGCGGGTGCGCATCCGCGGGTCCAACAGTCTCTCGCTGTCCAACGAGCCTGTGATCTACGTGGACGGCATTCGTGTCGAGAACGGCTCGAGCTCTATCTCCGTTGGCGTCGGTGGACAAACGCCGTCACGGCTCAATGACATCGATCCGAACGACCTGGAACGCGTGCAGATCGCGGGTGGCCCGTCGGCGAACGTGCTGTACGGCACGGACGCCGCGAACGGCGTGATCAATCTGCAGACGAAGCAGGGGAAGGCCGGCCCCACGCGGTGGGACGCGTACGCCGAGGGAGGGGTTTTGAATGATATCACGACCTATCCGACCAACTACCGCGGCCTGGACGCGATCGATTCGACGTGCACGCTGATCTCGACGGTCCGTCCGACCAACCCGTGTGTGCAAACGCGGTTACTGAGCTTCAACCCGCTTGAGACTAACAGCCCGTTCCGCACCGGGAATCGCCGCCAGTATGGCCTCTCGGCGTCGGGGGGCACCGAGCAGACGACGTATTACCTGGCGGGCCACTTCGCGGACGAGCAAGGGGTGTATGCCGTCAACACCAACCGCCAGACGAGTTTTCTGCTCAACGTCCATCAACTGGTGGGGGCCAAGTTCGACATGCTGGCGCGCGCCGGCTATACGGCGTCCAGGCTGCGTCTGCCGGAAAATGACAACAACTCCCTCGGTGTACTGTCCAGTGGATTTCTGGGGCGGGCCGATACGATCAACCAGGGATACGGCTTCCTCACGCCGCAGCAGAGCTTTTCGATCCGCACGTTCCAGAAGATCGACCGCTTTACCGGAAGTATCCTCCCGACCTACCGACCCCAGGACTGGCTGACCATCAATGGCGCCCTGGGCGTGGACTTCACCAGCCGATTTGACGAAAGGACATTCGTGCCCGGAGCCATTCCGGCGTCGTTCAGCGCAACCTCGAACGCAGGTAGCCGGGCGGCGAATCCGTTCCAAATCTACAACTGGACCGCGAGCGTGAATGCCACGGGTTCATTTGTCCTGACGCCATCGATCACGTCAACGACGACGGCCGGTTTTCAGTACTTCCGGAACATCTTCCACGGCGTGCTGGCCAGCCGTCAGAATCAGACGGCGGGCACGGGATCCCTTGGGGGAGGTGTGATTCCGGCCGACAGCGAGACGACGCAGCCGGTCGCGACGCTCGGGAAGTATCTCGACGAACGTGTCGGCATCAACAACCGGATCTTCTTCGACGGCGCGCTCCGCAGCGACAAGAACTCGGCGTTCGGCGTGAAGTTCGGCAACATCCTCTATCCCAAGCTGTCCGCCTCGTGGGTCATTTCGGAGGAGCCGTTCTTCCCGCGCAGCGACAAGGTGAACGTGCTGCGGTTACGGGCGGCGTGGGGACAGTCGGGCGTCCATCCCGGACCGCTCGACGGCACCGAGTACTACAGCCCGACGCCCGTGGTCGTAAACAACGTCGACGTTCCCGGCTTCACGATCGGCAATCTCGGCAACCAGAAGCTGAAACCGGAACGCACGCGCGAGATCGAGCTCGGGTTCGAAGCCGGCCTGTTCCGCGACGTCGCGCACGTCGACTTCGCCTACTACGATAAGTCCTCGAGCGATGCGCTGATCGCGGTCGTCCTCGAGCCGGGTCTCGGCGGACCGACCACGCAGTTCGAGAATCTCGGGCGGGTCTCGAACAAGGGCGTCGAGATCTCCGCCACCATCGCGCCGGTGCGCCGTCCAAATCTCGAAGTCAACGTGAACGCCAACGCCTGGGGCAACCGGAACCGGCTCATCGAGCTGGGACCCGACATCTCGCCCATCATCTTCGGGTTGGGAGGTGCCTCACAGCGGCATCAGCCGGGCTATGCGTTGGGCAGCTACTTCATGACCCCGTACTCGTGGCGGGACGCCAACAGTGACGTGATCGTGGACACGAGCGAAGTGACCCTGGGTAGCGCCCCGGTGTTTCTCGGACAGCCGTTCCCGGATCACGGTCTTGGACTCTCCGCAGACGTCACGATTCGGCGTCGCGTCCGGCTGTATGCGCTGTTGGACGGGCGCTTCGGGAACAAGCTGTTCAACAGCACCGAACAGTTCCGGTGTCTGCCGCCCCGCAACAACTGCCGCGCCCTGAATGACAAGACCGCGTCGCTTGCAGACCAAGCCGCCGCGGCCGCCAACCTCAAAGGGACGCAGGCGGGCTACATCGAGGATGGTGGATTCACGAAGCTGCGCGAGGTCTCCGTTACGTTCTTCGCGCCGACGGCTTGGTCTCATGCGCTCGGCGCGAGCGACCTCAGCCTCGCCATCGTAGGCCGTAATCTGGCCACCTGGACCAAGTACACGGGGGTCGATCCCGAGTTGAACGAGGCGGGCCAGAACAACTTCACGACCGCCGATTTCCTGACGCAGCCTCCCGTCCGGTATTTCATCGGACGCGTCAACATCTCCTTCTGAGGGCGAGGACAGAGCCATGACTGCCATGTTGCATGACACGATCGGCCCACTGTTCCGGCGCTCCCGCGGGGCATGGGTCAGCGCGGTGTCGCTGGCCGCGATGGGGATGGTATTCGCAGCTTGTCACCTGCTGGACGTCTCCAATCCCGACATTGTGCCGCCGGAGGGCTTGAACAACGCCGCGGCCCTTCCGACGATCCGGGCGGGTGCGATCGGCGACCTGCACATCGCGTATACCGGATCCGGCGCGCAGGGATCAGGGGGGACGACCGAGGGTGTGATTCTGCTGGGGGGAATGCTGGCGGATGAGCTCATCAACACGGAAACATTCCCCGACCGGATTCTCGCCGACGCGCGCCAGCCGCAACGCGAGAGCGTCACCCTGACGAACGTATTCCGCAACGTGCACCGGGCGCGGCGCGCGGCCGAGATTGCCGCCGGCAAGTTCCGGACGTATTCGCCGGATACCACACTCGACGCCGGGTTGGCGGAGATGCTGAGCCTCGCCGGGTACGCGTACGTCTTCCTCGCCGAGAATTATTGCTCGGGCGTGGCGGTGAGTACGGTGAACGCCGACGGCTCCTTCACCTACGGCGATCCGTTGACCACCGCCCAGGTGCTGGACACGGCGTTGGACCGCTTCCGGCAGGCGCTCGGCGCTGCTTTCGCGCTGGACACCGTGAAGGCGCTCGCGACGGGCGGTATGTCGTTACTGAATTCGATCAGGGCCAGCCGGACGAACATGCTGTCCCTGGCGCGCGTGGGCATCGGGCGCGCGCTCCTCGATATGGGCAATGCGTCCGCCGCGGATACCGCGGTCAGCGCCGTCGCGACAACGTTCGCCTATCTCATCCAGCATGATCTGAACACCACGCGGCAGCAGAACGGCGTCTTCAACGGCGTGCGCAAGTTCAAGCGGTATGGCGTTCCAGATGTCGAGGGACGGGTCGGGTTGGCCTGGCGGTCGATCACGGATCCCCGCACGCCGTTCTTCCGGACGCCGGCGACGAACCTCGGCTTCGATGGCGCCACCCCGCAGTGGGACCAGAACCGCTACGTCGACGAGAAGGCCGCCACGCCACTGGCATCAGGCCTCGAGGCAAGACTGATTCAAGCCGAGGCTGCGCTGCTGCGCGGGGACACCGCCACCTATCTCAGTACGTTGAATACCCTGCGGTCGACACCGCCGAGCTACATACTCAGCGGCACGGCGGTCCTGGCAGCGATCACGCCGGCGCTCACATCACCCGCCGATTCGAACGCGGCAGTGACGCAGCTGTTCACGGAGCGGGGACGCTGGCTGTGGTTGACCGGGCACCGGCTCAGTGATCTCCGGCGTTTGGAGCGGCAGTATGCCCGTCCGGACACCCTGGTATTCCCGAACGGCGGATATTTCAAGAGCGGCCTGCAGTACGGGGCCGCGACGAGCTACCCGATTCCGCTCGATGAGGAGAACAATCCGAAAGCCAGCGCCTGCTTGAGCACCGCGCCCTAACCGGCCGGGCTCGCGCAACCGAAATGGGGGAGGCAAAGCCTCCCCCATTTTATTTCAGATTCTCGTTTTGAGCAGGATCACACCGCTGACAGCGTTCGAGCCGTAATACGCGGTGCCCTCGATGCCGTTGAGGATCTCGATGCTGAGCAACGTACTCGCCGGGATCTGATTCAACGATCGGAAGTCCGAAAGTTCCGCACCATCCATGAAGACGAGTGGGGCGTCGCTCAGAAGGATGCTGCTGCGGCCGCGACGCTCCAGGCCACTCGGCTGGCCGTTGCGGTTTTCACGAAACGTGAATTGCGGCGCGAGACGCCGCAACGCCTCCCACGCGGTCTGCGCACCGCTCCGTTCGATTTGGTCCCGGGTGATAACGATATGATCGGCGCCGGAACGCCCAGCGGGAATCGCGTGGGGATGACAGCCGGCGAGCAACAGCACGACAAATAGAATCAACAGTGCCGGCTGCGCGACCATACTAGATGAGAAAGAAATGTCCCGGCGACGTCATGCGTGGCCGGGACTCGTCATCACGCATCTGTTCTGACCTGTCAATCCACGATCGCATCCGGCAGCACGTATTTCATCGGATCGACCGGACGGCCGTTCACCCACACCTCGTAATGCAGGTGCGGTCCGGTGGACAACCCCGTCGAGCCGACGTTCGCGATCTTCTGGCCGCGCTTCACGCGCTGGCCGCGAACCACCCAGATCTTCGAGCAGTGCGCGTAACGCGTGACCAGTCCGTAGCCGTGATCGATCGTCAGCATGTTGCCGTAACCTTCGACCCAGGCGACCTGCGTCACGACACCGGCGGCGGGGGCCTGGATCTCCATGCCCATCGGCGCGGAGACGTCGATGCCCTCGTGGGGCCGCGCAAGGTGCAGAATCGGGTGCACGCGCTCGCGCGCGAACGCGCTGGTGAGCCATCCCCTGGTCGGCATGATCGACGGCAACGCCGCGTAGCGCTGGCGCTGGCTCGACGCCGAGTCAAACGCTTCGTTCAGGGAGCGTACCAGGATGTTGGCGCGCCGCGTGAGCTGATCCATGTCCATGCGCGCGGCGAGCGCCTGCTTGCCGTTCGGACCCGAGCCCGCGAGACTGTCGCGCTCGAACCATTGTCCGGCGGGACCGCCGATGCCGGCCTGTTGAACGTCTTTGTCGATCGGCGACAAGCCGGCGAGCAGCCGCAACGCCTGCTCGCGCTCGCCGAAGACGTTCAGCGTGTCGCGCAGGCCGACGAGCCGCTCGCGCAGCCGCTGGATCTCGCTCGCGAGCAATTGATTCTCGCGCTCCAGCGCGCGGCTCCGCGTGACGTTGACGCCGCGCGACAGCGCGGTGCCGCCGAGCACGAGAAACAGCAGCGCGACCACGCTGCCGATGCCGACGAGCGCCTTGACGACGGTCTGCGACACCTCCACGGCGCGGGACGAACCCGATCCGTGGGGCACCAGCATGACGGTCCAGCGGCGCTCTGCGCTCTTCTTCTTCATAGGGGGGATGCAAACATAAGACGGGGCGCATATGCCCGTCAAATCGGGAGTTGTGCGCTCCGTCACGCTTTTTGGGGCAAGCAGGCTAAGCGGGTGGGGGCTTGGGGAATGGCGGGGGCGGCTTGGAGACCCGCTGCCCGCCGACCGAAAGTTCCGCGAAGTCCGCCAGCGAGACCGCTGCGAACGACCGCTCGGCCCCCAACTGCGACCAGATCTCCCGTGCCTTCTCGGGGATGAATGGACCGGCGAGAATCGCCAGGCGCGCGACGCTGCGGACCAGATCGGCGAGCACCGTGTCGAGCTCGGCGTCGCGTTTCCCTTTGGCGAGCTTCCACGGCGCCGTCTCCTCGACATAGCGGTTGCCGCGCGACGCAAAGTCGATGAACAGCGCGGCGCCCTGCTGCAGCTGCTGCGCGTCCATCGCGCGCGTGTACCCGGCCAGCGTCTCGCGCGCCGCGCGCTCCAGCGGCGAATCGCGTCGCGAGCGCGAGTCATCGGGCACGATGCCGTCGCGATAGCGCTGCACCATCGACAGCGCGCGCGACACGAGATTGCCGAACGTATCGGCGAGATCCGCGGTGTAGCGAGCGTCGAACCGGTCCCACGTGAAGTCGCCGTCATTCTCGAACCCGACCTCGCGCATGAGGAAGTAGCGCAGCGCGTCGGGGCCGTGCCGCTCGATCGCGGTACGGACGTTCACGACGGTGCCGGCGGTCTTGCTCATCTTCTTGCCTTCCCACTGCACGTAGCCATGCGCCCACACGACGCGCGGCAGCTCGAGCCCGGCGGCGAGCAGCATCGCCGGCCAGATCACGCAGTGAAACCGCGTGATGCCCTTGCCGACCACGTGCAGGTCGGCCGGCCACAGCCGCTCGTAGCCGGGCTCGGGAAATCCCGTCGCGGACAGATAGTTGATCAGCGCGTCGAACCAGACATAGACCGTCTGGTCCGGATCGGCGGGGAAGGGAATGCCCCAGGGCAGCCGCTGCCGCGAAATAGAAACATCCTGCAGGCCGTCCTCGATCAGCCGCACCACCTCGTTGCGCCGGATCGCCGGCTCGACGCCCAGCGCGCCGGTCGCGATCAATTGCAGCAGCCGCTGGCTGTACGCGCTCAGGCGAAAGAAATGATTGCGCTCTTTGGTGGCGATGAGATCGAGGGTGGGATGCTCGATGCAGTGGCCGTTCGCGATCTGGGCCGGCTGCTTGAACTCCTCGCAGCCGGTGCAGTACAGCCCCTCGTAATCGGCGACGTACAGATCGTCCGGACGCCGTTGCTGAATGCGCTCCAGCAGCGCCACGACGCCGCGCACGTGGCGCGGCTCGGTCGTGCGGATCCAATCGTCGTTGCTGCACTCCAGCCGCCGCCAGTAATCGGCGAAGGTGGTCGCCATCCGATCCACCCATTCGCGCGGGGTGACGTTGGCCCGTGCCGCCGCCTGGATGACGGACTGGCTATGCTCGTCCATCCCCATGAGAAAATGCACCTGATCTCCCCGCAGCCGGCGATAGCGCGCGATGCAGTCGGCGCCGACTTTCTCCAGGGCGTGCCCCAGGTGGGGATCGCCGTTGGAGTAATCGATGGCGGTGGTGATGTAGAACTTCGCCACTACACCCGCAGCTGGTCCAGCGTGACCACGCGGGTGGTCCCGTCGTCGGACCGCAGGGTCACCCGCTCCCGGAAGATGTCGATCGACACGACGCGCTCGTTCCCCACGCTCGTCTTCAGCGTCTTGCCTTCCTTCGGGAAGCGCTTGCGCTGCTGCACGTAGAAGTCGTGCTCGTAATGCAGGCAGCACAGCAGCCGGCCGCACGGTCCGGAGATCTGCACCGGGTTGAGCGACAGCCCCTGCGCCTTGGCGAGCGACAAGCTCACCGGGCGGCCCTCCGGCAGCCAGCTCGAGATGCAGAGCTGCCGCCCGCATCGCCCGATGCCGTCGAGCCGCCGGGCCTCATCGCGCGCGCCGATCTGGCGCAGCTCGATGCGCGTCCGGAACACTCCGGCCAGATCGCGCACCAGGGCCCGGAAGTCGACACGCTGCTCGGCGGTGAAGTAGATCGTCAATTTGCGCTTGTCCCATTGCCATTCGGCGTCGGACACCTTCATCGGGAGGGCGTGCTGCCGCACGCGATCGCGGACGGTGCGGCGCACGTCTTCTTCATTGATGCGCAGGTCGGCCGCGGTCTTGCGGTCGTCTGCGCTGGCCTGCCGGAGAATCGCGCGGGGCGCCGGAGGAGGTTCGCCACCTTGGCGGTTACACGCCCCACAGCGCTCACACTTCTTCTCGGCCACAGTGCCCAGCGCCGACACGATCCCCAAGTCCTGCCCGCGCTCGACCTCGACGATGACCGCGTCATCGAGTCGGAGCGGGGAGGAGTCTGCGGACGGCCAGCTGAAGTATTCGCGCCGGTTCCCTTTGAACCGGACTTCGATGACACTTGTCAACTCACTTCTCGGTTAGCGCACCCATGGAAAGGTACTTCTCTTCGCGGCGTTTGAGGAGCTTATCGATCTTGAACTTGCGCAGCTGGCTCACGTGGCGCTGCAGCGCGTCGCCGAGTGACGCGGCCGCCGCTTCAGGGTCGGAATGCGCGCCGCCGGGGGGCTCGGGGATGATCTCGTCGATGACACCGAGGTTCAGCAGGTCCTGCGCGGTGATCTTGAGCGCCTCGGCGGCCCGCTCGCGCTGGCTGGCGTCCTTCCACAGAATCGCGGCGCAGCCCTCGGGCGAGATGACGGAATAGACGGAGTTCTCCAGCATCAGCACGCGGTCGGCGAGGCCCACCGCCAGGGCGCCGCCGGAGCCGCCCTCACCGATCACCGCCGTGATGATCGGCGTTTTGAGCGACGCCATTTCGATGAGGCTGCTGGCGATCGCTTCCGCCTGGCCGCGCTCTTCGGCCCCCAGGCCGGGATACGCACCGGGCGTATCCACCAGCGTGATGACCGGCGCGCCGAACTTCGCGGCCAGCCGCATGAGCCGCATCGCCTTGCGGTAACCCTCCGGGTGCGCCATGCCGAAGTTGCGGTACAGGTTGTCCTTGGTGTCGCGGCCCTTCTGGTGCCCGATGACCATGACGCTCGTGCCGTCCAGACGGGCCCAGCCTCCGATGATGGCGGGATCGTCGCGGAACAGCCGGTCCCCGTGCAGCTCGACGAAATCGGTGAACACGGTGTTGACGTAGTCGAGTGGGTAGGGACGGCGGGGATGGCGGGCCACCTGGACGCGCTGCATCGGCGTCAAGCTGCGGTAGATTTCGAGCCGTAACGTCGCCAGTTGATCTTCGAGCGGTTTGATGTTCCTGGCGAGCTCCGGCTTCTCGCCGGCGACGCGCTTGAGCTCCTCGATCTGTTTTTCCAGCTCGAGCAGCGGGCGCTCGAAATCCAGGGTGTACGTCGGCATCAAGCCTTCACCAGTTGCACGCCGTCCGCCCCCAAAAGATCCCGCAGTGCCGCCAGCAGGTCATCCGCCGCGTCCACCCGGAAGCTGCGGCTCCGCAGGCGGACCGGCGTGCCGTTCTCGTCGCGTTCCTTGCCGCCATTCTCGTTCCGCCATTCGATGAACACCGGCGTCGGGCCCGGGTGCGCCGCACACAGCGCCGCGATCGCGCGCGTCGTCTCGGGCTGGGGCCGGTTGGCCGCGGTCCACCGCAGCGCCACGCCGATGGCTCCGCTGGGCCTGAGCTCATCGAGCGTCCGTGCCGACTCGACGACGAACGGCGCTGCTTCTTCGCCGCGGTCTCGCGCGATGTATCCGCCCGTCAGGAGGTAGGCGCCATCGGCGCGGATCACGGCGCTCAGCTTGGCCCACGCCTCCGGGAACACCAGCGCCTCCGCCGCACCGTGAAAGTCCTCGAGCGTGAGGCGCGCATATTCCGCCCCCGACTTCTTGGAGACCTGGCGCTTCACCAGCGTGACCACCGCCGCGATCGTCACTTTCTGGGGGCTCCAGGTGCCGAGGGTGGCGGTCGTGCGCGTCCCGAAAAGCTCCACCTCGGCGCGATACTTGGCGAGGGGGTGGCCGGAGATGAAGAAGCCCAGCACCGCCTTCTCGCGCGACAGGCGCTCGTGCTCGGTCCAGGGCGGGACTTCGGGCAGGGGGGACGAGGGAGGGGGGACGGGGGTCTCGTCGCTGAATAACGCGTGCTGGCCCGAGGAGCGCTCCTGCTGGCGGACCTGCGCTTCGCTGAAGGCGTGATCTAGCGCCGCCACGAGCTGCGCACGCCCCCCCTCTCCCCCGAGCGAGTCGCACGCACCGGCGTCGATCAGCGACTCGATGACGCGCTTGTTGCACAGCCGCAGATCGATGCGGTCGCACAACTCGACCAGTGAGCGGTACGGTGCGGACCGTCGTCCCGCGATTATGGACGCGATCGCGCCCTCGCCGACGTTGCGCACGGCCCCCAACCCGAATCGGATGCGCTGGTCACCGACGACCGTGAACTTGTAACCCGATTCGTTCACGTCGGGTGCGAGGACCTGCAGGTCGAGCTCGCGGGCCTCGTTGATGTACTGCACGACGCGGTCGGTGTTACCGATTTCCGACGACAGCAGCGCCGCCATGAACTCGGCGGGATGGTAGACCTTGAACCATGCCGTCTGGTAGGAGAGGATCGAGTACGCGACGGAGTGTGACTTGTTGAAGCCGTAGCGGCCGAACGTCTCGATCTGTGCGGCGATCTCTTCGACCGTCCTCTTGTCGTGGCCGCGCGCGATGGCGCGCTTCACGAAGTTGCCCAGCTCCTCCTGGATCAGCTCCTTGATCTTCTTGCCGACCGCCTTGCGCAGCACGTCGGCTTCGGCCAGCGAGTAGCCGGCGAGCGCGCTCGCGATCCGCATCACCTGCTCCTGATATACGATCACGCCGTAGGTCGGCGCGAGAATCTCTTCCAGCGCCGGATGCGGATAGCGCACCTTCTCGCGGCCGAGCTTGCGGTTGATGAAGACGAGGTACATCCCCGTGTCGAGCGGGCCGGGGCGGAGCAGGGCGTTCGTCGCGACGAGGTCGTCGAAGCGGTCGCACTTCATGCTGCGCAGGCAGTCGGTGGCCAGCGGCGATTCGAACTGGAAAATGCCCGCCGTGCGGCCCGCGCGCAGCAGCTCGTAGACTTTGGGGTCGTCCAGGTCGGGCCGCTCGAGATCGATCGTGACGCCATGACGCTCGGCGACCATCTTGGCCGCGTCGTGCAGCACGGTCAGCGTCTTCAGCCCGAGCAGGTCGATCTTCAGCATCCCGACCTGTTCGATGCCGGCCATGTCGTACTGCGTGATGATGGCGTCCGCGTCGGTTTTGGAATCGGGTGCCGTGCACACGGGCACGTAGTCGGTGAGCGGCCCGGGCGCGATGACGACCCCCGCGGCGTGAACGGACGCATGCCGTGCGAGTCCCTCGATCCTAGATCCTAGATCCAGCACTTTCCTGATACGCTCGTCCTGCGCCGCCGCCGCTTTCACCTCCGGCACCTTCTCGCCCGCTTCCGCGAGCGTGACGGAGAACGCCGGTCCCGACGGAATCAGCTTCGTGAGCCGCTCCACGTCGCCCATCTCGACGCGCAGCGTGCGCGCCACGTCGCGGAACGCCGCGCGGGCCTTGAGCGTCCCGAACGTGATGATCTGGCCGACCGACTCGCGGCCGTAGCGCTCGCGGGCGTACTCCAGCACCTCCCCCCGGCGCTCGAAGCAGAAATCGAGGTCGATGTCCGGCATCGAGATCCGTTCGGGGTTCAGGAAACGCTCGAACAGCAGGTCGAACTTCAGCGGATCGACGGTCGTGATGCGCAGCGCATACGCGATCAGCGACCCGGCGGCGGAGCCGCGTCCCGGGCCGACCGGGATGCCGCGATCGCGCGCCGCCTTGACGAGGTCGTAGACGATGAGGAAATAGCCGGCGTAGCCGGTGCGCGTGATGACGTCGAGCTCGTACGCCAGGCGCTGCTCCACGGCGGCGGGCAGGGGATCGCCGTACCGCTCGATCGCGCCGCGCCGCGCCAGGTGGACGAGCAGATCCTGGTCGGACGCGAACTCCGCTGGGCGCGGATACTGCGGCAGGAAATAGCGCTTCTCGAAGTCGAACTCGCACAAATCCGCGACGCGCGCCGTCTCGGCCAGCGTCTCGGACCGATCGCCGACCACCTTACGCATCTCGGCCTCGGACTTGACGTAGCTCTCCTGCCCGAAGAACCGGAACCGCTTGGGATCGTCGAGGTCTTTTCCCGTCCCGATCGCCAACAGCACGTCGTGCGCTTCGGCGTCTTCCTTTCTGAGGTAGTGCGCGTCGTTCGTCGCCGCGACCGGGAGCCCCAGCTCTGCGCCGAGGCGCAGCATGCCTTCCGTCACCAGCTGTTCTTCCGCGATGCCGTGATTCTGGACCTCGAGCCAGAAGCCGTCCGGCCCGAACGTCCGCGCAAACCACTCGGCACTCGCCTTGGCCGCCGCGTAATTCCCCTGGCGCAGATAGAGCGCGATTTCGCCCGACAGGCACGCGGCTAGGCCGATGATGCCTTCGTGGTGGCGCTCCAGCACTTCCTTATCGATGCGCGGCCGGCGGTAATAACCCTCGAGAAAACCGATGGACGAGAGCTTGATCAGGTTCTGATAGCCGACCTTGTTGCGGGCGAGGAGCACGAGGTGCGAATACGGGGCCGCGAGGGGAGCGTCGGCGGCGGGCTTCTCGCGGGCTTTGCGGCTGCCGAAGGCGAGGTAAGCCTCGAAGCCGAGGATCGGCCGGATCTTTCGCGCCTTCGCTTCGGCGTAGAACGACCACGCGCCGTGGAGATTGCCGTGGTCCGTGATGGCGAGCGAATCCATGCCCAACGCCCGCACCCGGTCCAGCAGGTCCGGGATCCGGTTCGCGCCGTCGAGGAGAGAGTACTCGCTGTGCGTGTGGAGATGAACGAACGGCATGGTTACGCACTTGAAGATGCCGTATTTTGCGCGGTCATGCAATGGCTGATGCTGGCGCTCACGTTCGTCGTCATGGCCGTGTTGCAGCGGCTCGCGCGCAGCGCGGGGGGCGAGGCGGGACCACTCGAAGCGCGCGCAACGCTCGCGCTCGGATTCCTGACGCTCGCGGCGTACGTCGCCGGAACGATCGCGCAACGGCGGCGGCTGCCGCGCATCGTCGGTTACCTCGTCGCCGGCCTCGCCGCCGGTCCGGCGTGGCTCGGTCTGGTGCGTGCCGACGAGCTCGCGGCGCTCGCCCCAATCTCGCACGGCGCCCTGTCATTGATCGCCTTCGCGGTGGGCAGCGAGCTCACGGCCGACGTACTGCGCGGCGATCGGCGCCGCGTGGTGGCCCGCATCGTCGGCGGTGCAATGGCAATTCCGTTCGCCGCCGTGACGCTGGTCGTTCTCACCGTGAGTCCCTGGTTTCCGCTGACGGCGCATCAACCGTTCCGCGACGCGCTCGCCGTGGCGCTGGCGTTGGGTGCGCTCGCAACGGTGTCGTCGCCCACGCTGACCTGGGCGGTGATCAACGACCTCGACGCGCGTGGGCCGTTGTCGCGTACCACACTGGACGTGACGGTCGTGCAGGATCTCGTGGCGGTCCCGCTTCTGATCGTCATCGTCGCCCTGGCGCTGCCGATCGCCAGCGACGGCGCCGTCACGCCCGGTGTCGCTACCGAGACGCTGCTGCTCCTCGGGGGCTCGATCGTCGCCGGAGCGGCGCTGGGCCTGGCGGCCGGTCAGTACCTCCGCGTGATTCGGGGTCCGCTCGCGTGGGTGCTGGTGATTCTCGCATTCATCGCCGCGCAGGCGGTGCGCCTGCTCGGCCTGGACGCCGTGCTGCTCGCACTCGCCGCCGGCTGCGCGCTGCGGAACACGGCTCCTGAGCACAGTGAGCGCGTACGCGCCGAGCTCAAACGATGCGCGATACCGGTCTATGTCGTATTTTTTGCGCTCGCCGGGAGCAATCTGCAGCTCGGCGTCCTGGCGGACATGTGGCCGTGGGCGCTGCTCCTCGCCGGACTGCGCGTCGCCGGGTGCCGCCGTGCTGCGACGGGCGTTCCCGGAGTGGAATGTCTCGCTGGAAGCACTGCTCGTGGCGATGATCGGCGTGCACCAGCTGGCGGGGCCGATCTGCTTCCACTGGGTGCTGCGGCGCACTGGTGAGGTCACGCAGGTGGGGGGGGCGCATGATCGGGAGACGCCTGGTACGACTGAGCACCCTGGGACTGTTGTCGCTGGCGGGAGCAGGCTGTACGAGCGGCACTGAGCCGCATATTCGACCCTGCACGACCCTCGATGATTCCGTCATTCTCGCGCCGGCGCAGTACGTCTCCATCGATCCGGCTGTCGATTCCGGCTGCGCCGTTTTTCCGGCGACTCTCGTCGCTGCTGAGTACCTCGTGGTGCCCCAAATCACGACCGGTGTGCCCGGAGCCCAGGCGGGATTTCGGCTCGGCGGCGACACGATTCTCCCGCCGCCGCCTCCCTCCGCACCTGCTGCCGCGGACATTGTCGACGTGGGTGACGCCGAACGCTTTCACACCTTCCTGCGACTCGGCGATGAGCGGCGCTGGTGGGGGTTTGATGCAGTAGCCGCTCCACCTGCCGGGCCGCCCCTGGAGCGATCGAGCGCGTCGGGTCCGCCGGCGATGAACAGTCGCCGCGTGTTCCAGGTCTGTGCAACGGTGGACTGCAGCCGCTTCAACCGCGTGGTCGCGCGCGCGCGAGCCATCAAGTCCACGGTGGCCATCTACGTCGATTCCTTGGCCCCCGGCGGCGGCCTCGATTCCACGACGCTCGACAACATTGCCGATCTGTTCGATCAGCGTCTCTATGGCATCGATACGGCCGCCTTCGGGCGCGAATCGGACATCGATTCGAACACGGTGGTGATCGTGCTGATGACCAATACCGTGAACAAACTCGTCTCGAAGAGCACCTGCCAGCAGAGTGGGTTCGTCGCGGGCTTCTTCTATGGGTTGGACCTCGATCCCCGCTATCAAACCGATGCGCACTCCAACAAGGGCGAGGTTTTTTATTCCATCGTCCCCGATCCAGCGGGCACGCTGAGCTGCAGCCACACCGCCGCAGATGTGCAGGCATTCGTACCAGTGACATTCATTCATGAGTTCCAGCACATGATCAGCTTCAACCAGCACGTGCTCGTCGGAGGGTCCGTGAACGGCGAGGTGCTGTGGTTGAACGAGGGGTTCTCGCACTATGCCGAGGAACTGGGAGGGCGAAGCTACGAGGTGACGCCGAACGCGCGCCTGAGTGATTGTACGATCGGCACCCTCCCGTGTCGCTTCTATGGCGGCGATCTGCTGAACGCCTATACGTACCTCGATTCCACGAGCAAGCATTTTCTCGAGCCGACATCGGGGCTCGGCACCCTGGCGGAACGGGGCGCCGCGTGGCTCTTCGTGCGGTACGTTGTCGACCGCTACTCAGCCGGCAGTACGCTCGCCGACTGGAATGCGCTGACCCGGGCGATGGTTAGCACCACCAACACCGGCGCCGACAACATCGCTGCCGCAACGGGCGATCCTTTCGCAACCGTCGTAAGCCGCTGGGCGCTGGCGAACTGGGTGTCCGACCTGCCCGCCTTTGTGGCGCCCGCGGAGCTGAAGTACGACTCCTGGTCCTTCCGATCAACCTACGCGTCACTCAATGCGCAGCGACCCAGCGCGTTCCCGAACCCGTACCCGCTCGTTCCGACCGTCAGCGCCGGTCGCGATGTGAGCCGCAACGGCACGCTCCTGGCCGGATCGGGCATCTATCACCGGGCGACGCAGGCGCCGGGCGACCCCGGGTTCACGCTCAGCTTCACCGCCCCCAGCGGCGCGGTGATCGACGCCGCAAAGGTCCCGCGGTTGAATGTGATACGAATCCAGTGAGACGGCCGGACGGGCGGACAGCCCGACGGCCGGTCGCAGCGATTCTCGCGATGGCCTTCGCATTGGCCGTCCGGCCGTCCGGCCGTCTGGCGGCCCAGACGGAAGGCTCCATCCTCACCATCCTCCCGGGCTCCACACGCTCCGCGGCGCTGGGCGGTGCGGGCGCCGCGCTCGTCGGCGATGCGGGCGCGATGTTCGCGAACCCCGCCGGCATCGCCACGATTCACCACCTCAGCCTCGAAGGCTCGTACGAGCCCTACCTGGCCGGCAGCGCGCTGTCGACCGCGGCGCTGGCGCTGCGCGTCAGCCGTTGGACCTGGGGCGTCGGGGCGCAGACGCTCGACTATGGCTCGGAGCCCGAGATCGTCCCCGATCCGGCGACTGGGGGGCGCCGGGGGATGAGCACCGGCGCGTCGTTCCACCCGTACGAAGCGTTGGCCACGACGTCCTTCGTCTACCGGCGCGGCTTCGCGGCCGTCGGGGTCACCGGGAAGTACGATCGCCAGCAGATTGGCGCGGAAGTGAGCGACGCCTGGGCCGGTGACGTCGGGATGGCGATTGCGGTCTTCGACATCATGGCGGTCGGCGTCAGCGTGCAGAATCTCGGCGGCGATCTCGGTAACGGCGCGTTGCTGGCGCGGCGCACGCGCGCCGGCCTGACGCTGAACTATACCGACCCCCAGGGCACGTTCCGGCTGCTGACCACACTCGAAGGACAATGGACGCGCGACCGGCGCGCGGTGCTGGTGCAGGGCGTCGAGGGTGGTGTGGTGACCGGCGGCGTGGGACTGGTGGGACGGGTCGGGTACGCGACCCGGCCGGCGGTCACCGCTGCGTCGCGCGTGACGTTTGGGGGCGGCCTCGTGCTGGGGCGGCTGGCGATGGACTATGCGTTTCAGGCGTATGACGCACTGGGAGGCGGCACGCATCGCGTCGGGTTGCGATGGACGCCCTGACTGAGCGGGCGCGCCCGCGCTGGGGGCGCCTGCTCAGGCGCGTCCTCGCAATCGCCGTGGGCGCGGCGGCCGCTGGTGTGGCCCTCATGGTGATCGTCAGCGCCGACGCCCGCTACATCGCCCGCGCGGGTATCGAAGAGGCGCGCCTGCTGCTCCGCCGCCGGGCGATCGACAAGCTCATCGCCGACTCGACCACCGCCGCGCCGCTGCGCCAGCGCCTGGCGCTCGTCCTGGCCGCGCGCGCCTATGCCGCCGATTCCCTCGGTCTGGCGGTCGCCAAGACCTACACTACCTACGTGGACGTGGGTCGAGACACGCTGCTGCTCGTGCTGTCCGCCAGCCGCCGCGACAAGCTCCGCGAGGTCACGTGGCGGTATCCCATCGTGGGCACTGTGCCGTACAAGGGATTCTTCAAGGCGTCCCGCGCCCGCGCGGAGGCGCAGCAGCTCGAGTCGCAGGGCCTCGACGTTTTTCTGCGTCCCTCAGGCGCGTTCTCGACGCTGGGCTACTTGAGTGACCCACTGTTCTCGACCGCCACGAGTCGCGATACGATGGAGCTCGTGGCCACCGTGATTCACGAGCTCGCGCACAACACGCTGTACGTCAAGAGCCAGACGCCGTTCAACGAAAGCTTCGCCAGCTTCGTGGGCTATCGCGGAGCCGAGGCGTTCTTCCGCGCGCGGCGCGATACGGTGGATGCCCGGCGGGCGGCGGCGCGTTGGCGAGATGAGCGCACGCTGGACGTGTTCTACGCCGAGCTCGCCCGGCGGCTCGACTCGGCCTATGCGGAGCCGCTGGGTGGGGCGCGTCTGGAGCAGGTACGGAGCGCGCTGTTCGGGTGGGCACGCGAGCAGTTCCGCGGCCCCGTGGGACAATCCCTCGAGACCTATGATTGGCGCTGGTTCGCCCAGGCACCGCTGAACAATGCGGTGGTCATTGCCGAGCGGCTCTATCGGATGGATTTGAATCTGTTCGACGAGATCTATTTGCAGAATAATGCTGACATCGCCGAAACTGTCCGGGCGATCCAAATCCGCGTCTTCACACAGTCTGATCGGGATCCGTATCGCGCCCTCTACTCACGTCCCGGAATGAACGACTAGTTACCTCTCAGCCGTTCCGCATCCGCCACTCGCTGCAATGCAATTCCGTAAGCTGCCGTCCGGAACGTCACCTTCTTTTCTTTTGCCAGGTCGCGTACCGAAACGTACGCTTTCGTGATCGTAGCCTTCAGCTCACGGTTCACCTGCTCGTGCGTCCAGCGATACTGCTGGAGGTTCTGGGCCCATTCGTAGTAGCTGACCGTTACACCACCGGCGTTGGCGAGGAAGTCGGGGATCACCGCAATGCCCCGCTCTTCGAGGATGCGGTCGGCAGTCGGCGTGGTCGGCTCGTTCGCGCCTTCTACGACGACCTTGCAGTCCACCGTGTTGGCATTGGCCTCCTTGGTGATCACCCCGCCGAGTGCCGCGGGTACGAGCCATTCGCAGGGAATAGTCCACAGCTCTTCATTGGTGATGCGCCGGCCGCCCTGCCACTCGGACGCCGGCTTGGCCTGTGCGACGTGCGCTAAGAGTCCGGGAATGTCGAGCCCGTTGTCGTTGTAGATCCCGCCCGCCACGTCACTCACCGCGACCACTTTGGCGCCCGCCTCACTATCGAGCAGCCGCGCCAGATGGCTGCCGACGTTTCCGAAGCCCTGGATGACCACCCGGCCACCTTTGAGCGTGATGCCGAAGTCGCGGGCGTACTCCTGCATGACGTACATCACGCCGCGGCCGGTCGCCTCTTCGCGGCCCAGCGATCCGCCCAGCGCCACCGGTTTCCCGGTGACGACGGCGGGGCTGTAGCCCTGGCGGCTCGAGTACTCGTCGAGAATCCAGGCCATCACTTGCGCGTTGGTGTTGACGTCGGGGGCGGGAATGTCGCGGTAGGGGCCGAGCACGATCGCGATGCGCTGCGTAAAACGGCGCGTCAGCCGTTCCAGCTCGAGCTTGGAGAGCTTCTTCGGGTCGACGGTGACACCGCCTTTCGCGCCACCGAAGGGAATGTCCATCAGCGCCGTCTTCCACGTCATGATCGTGGCGAGACCCAGGACCTCGTCGTGATCGGCTTCAGGATGGTAGCGGATCCCTCCCTTGCAGGGCCCGCGGGCGCCGTTGTGCTGGATGCGATAGCCGGTGAACACCTCGATCCGCCCGTCGTCCATTCGCACCGGCACTTCGACCTGCACCTCGCGAAACGGCGACATGAGGATCTTCCGCATGTACGCTTCGAGGTTGATCAAGTCGGCGGCGCGGTCGAACTGACTTTGGACGATCGCCCGGCCCGACATCGGCGCACGGGTCGTGCGCGGCGGCTGCTCAGTCGCGGAAATGGCAGTCTCTGGCGTCAGAGGGGGCGCAGGCGACGGCCTGCCAGACGCGAGCCGGCGTGCTGAGCTTCGCTCGAGGCCTGGACGGGATTCGGCGCACGCTCGCGACGCTTGCCGGCGTCGGTCAGGACACCGATAACGTCGCTCGTCACGGCCGACGGCGTCTCGGCGGGGTGCTCGATCGCAAGGGCCAGACCTATCGACTGGCTGGCGAGTCTGCCAACGATGCCCGTCCAGGTCCTGTCCGCCGGGAGCGGCTGTAAGCCGACGATCAGGGGACAGACAGCAGGATCGAATCCGGAGGGCGTGACCAACGGCGCCCCCATGCGATCCGCCAGATCGTTGCAGGCCGGGAATTCCGGCCCGAGCAGGATGACCTGCCCGAAATGCCAGTCGCAATCGGCCGCGACCTCCGCGAACGTCGCGACGAGCGTCTCGTCACTCGGCGCGACCGGTCCGGGCGTGGGCGTGAGAACCACCGCGCCGGTGTCCGCGAACCAGCGCTCGGCGCGACTCAGATCCTCGGGGCGGCGGGGCGCGTAGGTCCCGTAGCGCCGCGTTGCGGCGATCTCCCGCTCGGCGTCGAGCTTCTGCTCCGCATGCTCGGCCGCCTGGGCGGCACCCTCGAAGGCGACTTCGGCCGCCTGATAGCGGCCCGCGTCGCGCAGCACGTGGCCGCGCAGCTTGAGCGTTTCGGTGTGCGGTTCGAGCGCGAAGGCGCGATCGAGCGCCAGCAGCGACCGATTGCGGTCGCCCAGCCTGTAGGCGGCGTAGCCCAGCTCGTGCCACACCAGCGCCAGGTCGGGATCGGCTTCCACCGCGCGCTCGAGCTCGACCAGTGCCTCGGGATAGCGTCCCAGCTCGGTGAGGGCGGCGCCACGAAGGGTGAACGAAAAGCCGGTTTCGCCGAACGTCGCACGGGCGCGGTCGGCCAGCTGTAGCGCCTCGGCTCCTCTGCCGCCGGCGCGCAGCAGCTCGAAGTATTCGGCCCAACCGGCTTTCAACTCCGGCTTGGCGGCCAGCAGCTCGTCGTACGCCGACTCGGCATCCCGCATCCGCCCCTCGCGCACCAGCCAGCGCGCCCGCGCCAGCGCCCGTTCGCTGCGCGCATCGGGGAACAGATCGTAGGATGCCGTGGTCCGCATGGCGCTCAAATCTACCCGGGCCCTTCTCGCTGGCTAGCGGCGACCTGCGTACCTACATTTCTGCCGGCATGGATCAAGACCGATTGCTGCGCGAGCTGAGCGAATTCCTGCGGATTCCCTCTGTTTCAACCTTGCCCGTCCATAACACCGATTGCCGCGCGGCCGCCGAGTGGGTCGCGGCCGACCTGCGCCGTCTCGGTGCTCGCGAGGTCGAGTTTCTGGGCAGCGAGACACATCCCGTCGTGTGGGGCAAAGGGCCCGAGGTTCCCGGCGCGCCGACGCTGGTGATTTACGGGCATTACGACGTGCAGCCGCCCGATCCGCTCGCCGAATGGACGACACCACCCTTCGCGCCCACCGTGCGAGACGGCCGCATTTACGCGCGCGGCTCCGCGGACGACAAAGGCCAGGTCTTCTGCCTGCTCAAGGCCATCGCCGCGTCGTCGCCGCCGCCGGTGAACTTCCGGTTTCTGATCGAGGGGGAAGAAGAGTACGGCTCGAAGGTCCTCTTCGACCTTCTGAAACGCGAGCCGCAGCGCGTCCGCGCCGATGCGGTGCTCGTCGCGGATATGTCGTACGTCGCGGCCGGGTGGCCCGCGGTCTATACGACGTTGCGTGGCCTGTGCTATGCGGAGATCACCGTTCGCACCTCGAAGACCGATCTGCACTCGGGCGAGTACGGTGGTGCCGCACCGAACGCGCACGAGGAGTTGTGCCGGCTGCTGACGCGTCTCAAGGGCGAAGATGGCCGCATCACCATCCCCGGTTTTTACGCGGCGGTGAAGCGTCCTTCCAGAGCGGAGCTGGCAGCGTGGAAGAAGTTACCGTTCAATGAGAAGGACTTCCTGAACAAGCGCGTACAAGGCAAGGGGCTCGTGGGGTTGAAGCAGCACTCCGTGCTCGAGCGCTTGTGGGCGCTTCCGACGTTCGAGATTCACGGCATCCTCGGTGGCTTCACCGGCCAGGGCGCGAAGACGGTCATTCCCGCGGAAGCAACGGCAAAAGTCAGCATGCGGCTCGTTCCCAACCAAAAGCTGAAGACCGTCGAGCGGCAACTCGCGGCGGCGGTCAAACGCCTGGCGCCGAAGCACGTGACGGCCAGCGTGCGGTTTCTCCACGGTGCCGATCCGGCGCAGATCACGCTCGAGCATCCGTCCTTCAAGCTGTTGGACCAGGCCTTCAGGAAGGTCACCGGCCGGGGCACGGTCCCCGCGCGGGCCGGTGGCTCGATTCCCGTGGTGCCCGCGCTCGCGTCGGCGGGCGCGCCGGTGATTCTCACCGGCATCGGGCTGCCTGATGACCGGCTGCATGCACCCAACGAAAAGCTGGAGCTCAAGCAGCTGTGGGACGGCATCGAGGTATTCCGGACGTTCTACGAACTGCTGGGGAGCCTGGAGTCAGGAGTCAGGAGTCGGGGCTGATTCTCTGACTGCCGGCTCGAGACTCCAGCCGCCTGCGCAGGGATCGGATCAATCCACCAAGCATCTTGGCGATAGCAGAGCACCATTCCTACGCCCGTTGGAGCGTTTTCACGCGCCCTGACTCCAGACTCCTAGCTCCCGACTCCGTGCTTCTTGCTGGCGTTCCGAAACTTGTTGATCTCGTGCTGCGTCAGGCCGCGGCCGCCGTAGCGCTCTTCGGTCCACGGATCGCCGTGCATGTGATAGCCGTTCTGCTCCCAGAAGCCCGGGAGATCCTCGTCTAACAGCTCGAACCCGCGGACCCACTTCGCACTCTTCCAGAAATAGAGATGCGGCACCAGTAGCCGCGCGGGCCAGCCGTGCTCGGGCGTCAAGTCCTCACCGGCCCAGTGCAGCGCAATGAGATTGTCGGGCCGGTTCAAGTCGGCGAGGGGCAGATTGGTCGTGAATCCCTGCTCGGCGACCACGAGGCAATAACGCGCCGCCGGCTTGAGACCCGCGCGCTCGAGCAGTGCCTGCACCGGGACGCCTTCGAATGTGTTGTCGAGTCTGCTCCAGGTGGTGACGCAGTGGATGTCGCACACGACGCGCTTGCGGGGCAACGCGAGGAATGCTTCGTAGCTCAGGGAGAAAGGGCGCTCGACGAGCCCGCCCACCGTAAACGTCCACTTCGCAGTATCGACGGTCGGGACATCGCCGTAGTGCAGCACCGGCCATTTGGTGGTTTGGATCTGGCCGGGAGGGACCCTCGGGTTTCCCACGCTCAAGCGCTCTTCAGAATGGGATCAACATCGAAGGCCTTTTGAAATCCTTTCACCACCGCCGCGACGCTCTTCTCCCACAACGTTTCCCGTTTCCCGTTTCCCGTTTCCCGCTCCACCGACGTCATCACCACGCCGGGAATCCCACACGGCACGATCCGCTCGAATTGCGCGAGGTCGGTCGTGACATTGAGCGCGAAGCCGTGCCACGTGACCCATTGCTTCACGTGGATGCCGATGCTCGCGATCTTCCGGCCACGCGTCCAGACGCCCGTGAATCCCGGATTGCGTTCGCCGGGGATGGCGAGAAGGCCCAGGGCCTCGATGAGCGCCTGCTCCAGCGTGCGCAAGTACCAGTGAAGATCCTTCCTGTACGCGGCCAGATCGAAAATGGGGTACCCGACGAGTTGTCCCGGCCCGTGAAACGTGACGTCGCCACCCCGCTCGACCTCGAACACGTCGACGCCGGCGGGCTGCAACAGATGCTCGGCGTGGAAATTCCTGCCTAGTGTGACGACAGGCGGGTGCTCCAGCAGCAGCAGCACATCGTGCGGCAGGCGGCCCGCAATCCTGTCTTCGGCGAGCTGCCGCTGCCACTCGAGTCCCTCGCCATAGGGAACCGTGCCTGCCTCGATAATCTCGAGCGCGTTCATGGGGGACCCGTCCCCCTTCCCGCTTCCCCCTTCCCCCGCAGCGCCCAGCGAGTCGCGAGGATGCCGAACGCCACGTTGAGCAGGAGCCACACGATCATGCCGAGAATGCCGAAGAAGCGGTCGAGGGGCGCGGCGAGAAAACCGATCAGAATCGCACCGACAGCCCCCAGGACGGCGATCACGCCGCGCTGCCAGATGTTGTCGAGGGCAGCGCAGCGATACCACGCCACCGCGCCGCCGACGCCGACCGCCGCGACGAGTCCGGCAAGCAGCGGATCGGCGGCGGTGTCGCGATAGGCGCCTGGCTCGAGATCGCCGCGCAGGATCGAGGCGACGATCTGGGCCGCCGTGAGGCAGGCGCCGCCGAAGCCCACCCCGGCGGCGAGGGAGCCGAGCCCGAGGGCGAGCGGGTCCTTGACCGGTGCGTCGCTCAAATGTGCAGGACGCGGCCCAGCGAATCGAGCGCCGCCTCGCCGACCGCTTCCGACATCGTGGGATGGGCGTGAATCGCGAGATCGATTTCTTCGACGGTGTATTCGTTCTCGCGCGCGACGGCCAGCTCGTGGATCATCTCGGACGCATGCGCGCCGACGATGTGCGCGCCCAGGATTTCGCCGTATTTCTTGTCGCGCAGAATCTTCACGAAGCCTTCCGTTTCCCCCGTCCCGCGTGCCCGCCCGTTCGCGGAAAACGGGAATTTGCCTGCCACGTAATCGAGCTTCTTCTCCTTGCACTGATCCTCGGTCAGCCCGATGCTCGCTACCTCGGGGTGGCAATACGTCACGCTGGGCACGTTGTCGTACTTGATGGGATGCGGCTTCTGGCCCGCGATGATCTCCGCGACGACGGCGCCTTCGCGAAATCCCTTGTGCGCCAGCATCGGCGGCCCCGCCACGTCGCCGATCGCGTAGTATCCCGGCGCCGTCGTCTGGAGATTCTTGTCGACCTTGATGAAGCCGCGGTCCGTCAACTGGATGCCGCATTCCTTGAGGCCGATGTTTTCCGTGTTCACGGCGCGTCCGGCCGCCATGAGCACGGCCGCCACCGTGAGCTGCTTCTTCTCGCCCCCCCCGCCCCCCCCAGCCTCCACGTCGAGCGTGACCTTGTCCTTCCCCACGGTTGCTTTCGTGACTGTGGCGCCGGCGATGACGTCGATGCCGCGCTTGCGGTAGCTCTTGGTGAGCACGTCCGACGCCTCCGCGTCCTCGATGGGAAGAATGCGGGGCAGGGCTTCGAGGAGCGTGATCTTCACCCCGAACGCCTGGAAGATGTCGGCGAACTCCATGCCGACGGCCCCGGCGCCGATGATGGCGAGTGAGTCCGGCACCCGCTCGAGCAGCAGCGCTTCATCCGACGAGATCACCGTCGTCTTGTTGATTTCCAGGCCGATCTGCGGAATGCCTTTCACGCGAGAGCCGGTGGCGATGACGACGGCCTTTTTTGCCTCGTGCACGTCGCTGCCGACCTTCACCTTCTTCCCGGGCTGCAGCACGCCCGTGCCTTTGATGACGGTGATCTTGTGCTTCTTCATCAGGAACTCGACGCCTTTCGAGTTCTGATCGCTCACGCGGCGCGAGCGTTTCATCGCCACGCCGTAGTCGGTTTTGACGCTGCTCGCTTCGACGCCGAAGTCCTTCGATTCCTTCAGCAGGCCGGCGATGTACGCGGAATGCAGCAGGGCTTTGGTCGGGATGCAGCCAATGTTGACGCACACCCCGCCCAGTTTCTCCCGTTCCACGACGGCCGTGCTGAGGCCGAGTTGGGCGCTCCGAATCGCGCAGATATAGCCTGCGGGGCCGCCGCCGAGAATGATGACATCGAAAGTAGCCACGAACTCCCCTTGTCGGATGGGCGGATCGTCGGATGGGCGGATGGTCGATCGTGGCGATCCGACCATCCGGCCATCCGACCATCCGCCGATTACAACAGCATTGCCAGCGGATTCTCCAGCATCTGTTTCAGCGTTTTCAGAAACGCCGCGCCGGTCGCCCCGTCGATCACGCGGTGATCGCAGCTCATCGTCACGCGCAGGCGCCGCCGCACCACGACGCGATCCCCGTCCGGCACGGCCTTGGGCACGATGGTGCCGATGGCGACGATGCCTGCCTCGGGTGGGTTGATCACCGCGGTGAACTGATCGATATCGAACATGCCGAGGTTCGACACGCTGAACGTGGCGCCGGTGTATTCCTCGGGCTTGAGGCGACGATTGCGCGCCCGTCCCGCGAGCTCGCGTGCCTCGGCGCCGATCTCGCTCAACGTCTTCATGTCGGCATGCCGGATGACCGGCGTGATCAGGCCGTCCTCGATCGCGACCGCCATGCCGACGTGCACGTCGTTCCAGTAGCGGATGTGATCTTCCTGGAACCAGGCGTTGCAGGGGCGATGGCGCACCAGTGCCAGCGCCACGGCTTTGATCACGATGTCGTTGAACGAGATCTTCCCGCCGTCCTCGCCGAGCTGCCGGTTGAGCGCCTCGCGGGCTTCGGCGGCGCGCTCCATGTCGATCTCGGTGGTGAGGAAGAAATGCGGAATCGGGCCGATCGACGCGACCAGACGCTTGGCGATCGTCTTGCGGATCTGCGTGAGGGGGACGTCTTCGTACGGCACACCGGTGCGCGGTGCGCGGTCCGCGGTGCGCGGGACTGCCGATGCCGGTGCGACAGGTGCAGTGGCCGAAGCACCCTCGAGGTCGCGCTTGATGACCCGACCACCAGGACCAGATCCTTGGACAAGCTTGAGGTCGACACCGACGTCTTTCGCGATGCGTTTGGCGAGCGGCGACGCCTTCACCCGCGAAGCATCGGGGGGAGCGGCGACAAGAGTGGCCGGTTGCACCGACGTTGCGGCTGGCCCCGGCGCGGGAGCGGGCTTCGGTGAGGTTTCCCGCGTACCGCTCACCGCGGACCGCTCACCCTTCGGCGCCGGCGCTCCTGCCCCATCCCCGTCCACTTTCTCTCCAGGCTTGCCGATCCACGCGACGACGTTGCCCACCGGCACGGTCGTCCCCTCAGGCACCATGACCTTGATGAGCTGGCCATCGGCGCGCGCGACCAGCTCCATCACGGCCTTGTCGGTCTCGACCTCGGCCAGCGTCTCGCCCGACTTCACGGCATCGCCCTCGTGCTTCGTCCATTTCACGAGGCGCCCCTCCTCCATCGTGGGCGACAGCGCCTCCATGTGGACTTTGGTGGCCATAGAACGCGTGCTAAGAGGCTAAGGGGCTAAGCATCTAGGTACAGGACCTTGCGTGCCGCCGCCACAACTTTTTCGGGCGACGCTTTCGCCGCGCGCTCGAGCAGCTTGTTGTAGGGCATCGGGACGTCGGCCTGGGTAACGCGTTGCACGGGGGCGTCGAGGTCATCGAAGCCGTCGCGCTGGATGATGTCGACGATCTGTGCCCCGATGCCACCGTGCGGCCATCCTTCTTCCACCACGACGGCGCGGTTCGTTTTCCTGACCGAATCGAGAATCGCCGCTTCATCGATGGGGCGCAGCGACCGCAGGTCGAGCACTTCCGCCGACACGTTATCCTGGGCGAGCTGCTCCGCCGCCTTGAGCGCGACGCTGAGCGTCTTCGAGTGGCACACCAACGTCACGTCGTTGCCTTCGCGCTTGAGGTCGGCGCGCCCGATGGGGACGATGTGCTCCCCGTCGGGCACTTCGCCCTTCACGTTGTAGAGCATTTCGCCTTCGAGCACGATCACCGGGTTATTGTCGCGAATCGCCGACTTGAGCAGGCCCTTCGCGTCGGCGGGCGTCGCCGGCGCGACGACCTTCAGCCCGGGGATATGGGCGAGCCAGCTCTCCCAGGCCTGCGAGTGCTGTGACGACAGCTGCAGCGCCGCGCCGTTGGGACCGCGGAAGACGATCGGCATGGAGATCTGGCCGCCCGACATGTACAGCATCTTCGCGGCGGAATTCACGATCTGATCGAGCGCGAGCAGCCCAAAATTCCAGGTCATGAACTCGACGACGGGCCGGAGCCCACCCATCGCCGCTCCCACGCCGATCCCGGCGAACCCCAGCTCCGCGATCGGCGTGTCCACGACGCGCTTCGGCCCGAACTCCTCCAGCAGGCCGCGGCTCACCTTGTACGCGCCCTGATAGACGCCCACCTCTTCGCCCATCAGGAAGACGTTGGGATCGCGCTGCATCTCTTCGCGCAACGCCTGATTCAATGCGTCTCGGTAAGTGAGCGTGGCCATCAGTCGACCAGGACGTCGGTGAACAGCTCGTCGGGATCGGGATCCGGGCTGTCGTCGGCAAACTTCACCGCTTCTTCGATCTCGGCGTGGACCTCGGCGTCGAGCGCATCGAGCGCCGCCTGGTCGAGCACGCCGTCGTCTTTCAGCTTTGCGGCCAGCTGGGTGATCGGATCGCGCGCCTTCTGCTCCTCGACTTCGTCTTTGGTGCGATAGACGCCGTGCAACGGGTCGGACATCGAGTGGCCCATGAACCGATAGGTGCGCACCTCGAGCAACGTGGGATGACTGTGCTTGCGCGCCCGCTCGACCGCGCGCCGCGTCGCGTCGTACACCGTCAGCGCGTTCATCCCGTCGACCAGCTCCGCGGCCATGTCGTAGCTGCACGCATGCTCGACGATGTCGGTCACCGCGGCGACGCGCTCGAACGCCGTTCCCATGCCGTAGCGATTGTTCTCGCACAGGAAGACGATCGGCAGCTTCCATACGGACGCCATGTTCAACGTCTCGTGGAACGCGCCGATGTTCACCGCGGCCTCGCCAAAGAAGCAGACGCACACCTGATCGCTGCCCTTGTACTTGCTCGCGAACGCCAGCCCGGCGCCCAGGGGGACGTGGCCGCCGACGATCCCGTGACCACCCATGAATCCGCGTTTGGCGTCGAACAGGTGCATGGAGCCGCCCTTCCCCTTCGAGCACCCCGTCGCCTTGCCGAACAGCTCCGCCATCACCGCGTTCGCGGGGATGCCCTTGATCAGCGCCTGCCCGTGCTCGCGGTAGGAGCAGATGACGTAGTCGTCATCGCGCAGCGCGGCGAGCGCGCCGACCCCTACCGCTTCCTGTCCGATGTACAGGTGGCAGAACCCGCCGATCTTGCCGAGGGCGTACGCTTCGGCTGCTTTCTCTTCGAAGCGACGGATCAGCAGCATCTGCCGCAGCATGCGGAGATGCAGCTCGGATTGCGCCGTGTCCTTCGCGGCTCGAGCGGTGGCAGTCATGCGGTCGCCGCCTCCACTTGCTCCCACGCGTGATAACTGGAGCGGACCAGCGGCCCGGATTCGACATGCCGGAAGCCAAGCGACATTCCGTAACGCTTCAGCTCGGCGAATTCGTCGGGCGCGTACCAGCGCGCGATGGGCAGATGCTGATCGGACGGCCGCAGGTACTGGCCGATGGTCACGATGTCGACGCGGGCAGCGCGCAAGTCGCGCATCGCAGCCAGCAGCTCGTCCCAGTCCTCTCCCAGCCCACAAATCAGGCCGGACTTGGTGAGCAGCTCGGGCTGCATCTCCTTGGCGCGCTCGAGCAGCTCCAACGCCCGCGAGTAGCGGCCGCCGGGCCGGGCGATGCGATAGAGCCGGGCGATCGTTTCGAGGTTGTGATTGAGGATGTCGGGTTTGGCGTCAACGATGAGGCGGAGCGCTGCGGGGTTGCCCTTGAAGTCGGGAATCAGCACCTCGACCGACGTCTCGGGCAGCAGGCGGCGGATCTCGGCGATGCATGCGGCGAAAACCTCCGCGCCCCCGTTCGGCAAATCGTCGCGATCCACGCTCGTGATCACGACATGTTTCAGCCCCATTTGCGCCACCGCGGCCGCGAGGCGCTGCGGCTCGTTGCTATCGAGCGGCTGCGGCGTGCCGTGCGCCACGGCGCAGTACGCACAATTCCGCGTACACACGTCGCCGAGGATCATGAAGGTGGCAGCGCGGTGCTCCCAGCACTCCCCGATGTTGGGGCAGTGCGCTTCCTCGCACACCGTGTGGAGCTTGAGGTCGCGCATCATGTGTTTGAGCGCGAGATAGTTGGGACCGCCGGGTGCCTTCACCTTCAGCCAGGCGGGCTTGCGAGTGGCCTCGGATGCGGGAGGTGGTTGGGACGGCTGGATCTGAACAAGGGGGGCGGCCATGGAAAGACGAAGATAAGCACCGCTTAAGGGGCAGGGTAGGCCGTTTGTCAACCAGACGGTTGATTTCCGTCCCGGTTTTTCAGCCTCCTCAACTCGTTCTCGACCTCCGTTGCTGTGCCCAAGGTCCCATCCGCGATATCGGCCAGTTCTTCCGCTTCCTTCCATTGTCGCTCGAGCTCTTCGACCTCCGCTCGTTCGTCCACGGCCATCTCGAGGGCAAGCCCGCGCTCGGGCCGCAAGTTTCGCAGCATGAGCTCGCGCCGGGCGATATCGCGTACGAGGCGATCGGGGCCGCCGATCTGATCGACTTCGCGCGCCGCGTCCTCCGCTCGACGCCGGCCGCCGCGTTTCAGATTCAGATAGGTCAGGCCCTGCCGCAGCATGTGCGTGGCCTCGTTTGCCATGAGCTGCGCCCCCTCAGTGTGGCAGTGCGGGCAACTCACGAGGACTGCCATGTCGGCGTGGCGATCGGGGACGAGGCGCGCAAACTGGACGTGACGCGCCCGCAGCTGCATCACGCTGCCGCAGTGCGCGCAGATCGGCGGCTCGACCAAAGCCACTTTGCGGCCGCCGACCATGCGCAAGTAGATCCAGTCCGCCAGCCGGTGGATGTTCCACACGAGCATCCCGAATCCGCCGCCGGCCGCCACGTTGGCGGCGATTCCCAGGCCAACCGCGGCGACGGTGAGGGGAACGACGACTTTCATGCGCTCCCGTTGGCGGTTGCGCAGCCGCTCGCCGTAGCGCCACGTCGCGAGCTCCAGGCGCGGCGGCTTGCCCACGCGCACGAAGTCGTAGCGTTCCCAGCGAATCAGCGCGACCTGATCGGTGGATGCTGCGACACGGCCCTGGCTGGCGGCGCTCGCCACGGCCTCGATGCGCTCCAGCCGGTCATCGAACGGGGTGAGGTTCCAGCGACTGCAGCGCGGACAAACAACCCACAACCGGCCCTTCCACTCGTCGAACGCAATGCGGCGTCCAACGCCGAGTCCTGATGGGCCGCCATCACCGTCAAACGACGCATTGCAGAAGGCACAACGGACAAACATCCTAGGAAGTAAATCGCTCGGGGGCGAGAGAGGCAATCTCTATCTCGGATGCTCCCGTGGTGATCAGATTTACGATGATCTCGCCGGTGAGGGCCGCCAGCAGCACGCCGTTGCGCCCATGCCCGGTGGCGTACCACAACCCCCGCACCTCGGGATCGGGGCCGACGATGGGGCGTCCGTCTGGCGTCACGGGCCGCAGCCCCGCCCACGTACGCGTCGGGACCGAAGGCAGGTGAGGCAGCAGGCGTTGTGCGGCCGCCACGATCTCCGTTATTCCTGCCTGTGTAACTCCGCCGTCGAATCCGACGCGTTCCATTGTACTGCCGAAGATTGCCTCACCACCGCGCGCGAGCACGTAGCCGTGGTCATAGTAGAGGACCGTACGCGGCATGTCGGCCGGCCACGGCGCGGCTGCCATTTGTCCCCGAACGGGTTCGACGGGTAGCCGTCGCGGCAGGTGCTCGATCGCCGTCGACCACGCGCCGGCCGCGATGATCACGTGCTCCGCCTTGATCTTGCCGGCCGTTGTCTCGACGCCCGTCGCGCGGCCCAGAATCGTGGTGAGACGGTTCACCCGTGCGTTGAGTGTCTGTGCGCCGGAGCGCTGCGCGTCGGCGCGCAATGCGCGAGCCAGCGCGGGCGCGTCCACCGCTCCGTCCTCGGGCGCAAACATGGCGCCGAGACAGGGTGCGGTGGCGGGGAATCGGTCCGCGACGTCCGCCGGCTCCAGCCAATCGCAGCGCAGTCCCGCCTGGCGCTGGTGGGCGACGGCGTCCCGTAGCCGCTCCGCATCGGCCTCCTCGAACGCCAGGGAAGCGATCCCTTCGCGCCAGAGCCCGATGTCGATGCCTGTGGTTTCGGCGAGCGCGGACGCCAGGGTGTCGTAGAGGTCGCGGGCGCGCAATCCCAGCGCACGCAGCGCTTCATCCGTGCGCTCGATCTGCGGGCCCAGGATCCCCGCCGACGCCGCCGATGCCGCAGCCGGCTCAGGGCCCGGCTCACAAATCAGGACACGCAGGCCCCGCAGTGCGAGGGCACGGGCGCAGGCGGCGCCGATGATGCCGCCGCCCGCGACTAAGACTTCACAAGGCGAAACTTTGTGCGACATTTAGGCGTACGCTGCGGACGCACCGGACACCACGGAGGTAATCATGTTCCGGAGCATTTTGGGGTTCGCGATTCTCGCCGTCGTTGCATGGCTCGGTCTCAAACTGATTTTCGGCATTCTTGGCAGCCTGGTCGGCCTCGCGATGACGGTCCTGTGGCTCGCGTTCATCGGGTTCGTCGTCTATGTCGCGTTGCGTCTCGTCAGCCCGCGCACCGCGGATCGCGTTCGAGACATGATCAAGGGACGCCCCACCGAATCCTAAGGCGTGAGCTTCGATAGAACGGCCCACGCGAGCAGCGGAAACAAGATTTCGTGGTGGCCGGTGAGCTGAATGCCGCGGCCCCCCGCGAGCGTCGGGCGCTCTACGACGTTCACCCGCGGCCGGTAATGGCGTTGCATGTCGCAGTCGCACGCAGTGAAGTCCTTCGGTTTTCCCCCATTCAAATTGCGTGCAACGGTCAAAGCTTTGAGAAAGACCTCGGGCATCACGACGGCGCTGCCGAGGTTCAACACGACGCCGCCCTCGTCGAGGTCGGGAAGCGCGCCGGCCAGGCGTTTGAAATCGCGATGGCTCGTGGTGCCGACCGTCGCGCCATCGGCGGTGGGATGTTGATGAATGATCTCCGCGCCGATTGCCGCATGGACGGTCACCGGCACGCCGAGCTCCGCGCAGGCGACCAAGACCGACACGTCACGTCCGGGAAGATCCTTGCGGGCGCGCAGGTATTCGGCGAGCGCCTCGCCCGCGCCCTGCGTGCCCTGAGCGCCGCGCGCCAGGGCGGCATTCATCTCGCGTCCGGTCTCCTCCGCCATCCCGAAGGTGCCGTCGCCCAGCCCGGCCGCGACGTCTTCGCTCGTGCCGCCGTATGCCGCCAGCTCGAAATCGTGGATCGCAGCGCTGCCGTTCATCGCGACGAGCGTAATCGCGCGCTTCCGCATTAGGGCGATCAGCAGCGGCCCCAGTCCTACCTTGATGACGTGCCCACCCAGCATCGCGAGGACCGCACGGCGGCCGGCCGCGGCCGCTACTTGATCGACGACGTAGCGCAGCTCCTGAGCGGCCAGGATTGCGGGCAGCGAGTCGATGAACGCATTGAAGGAGCGATCGGAGGGCTGGGGTGCGTGGGCGAGCAGCGAAGCATCGACTTTGTGGTGGCGTTTGGATACGGGGACAGTCTTGAGGCGGGAGAAGTCGGCTTCGCGGTAATCGGTCATTACTGCGCTCCTGTCGCTCCCGGGACCACGTACTCCTTGAGTTTCAGCGTCACCTGGCCGAACGAGAAGTTCGACTGAATCGCCAGCACGAGCCGTTGCGCGTCATCCGACAGCCAGATGCGGGTCTCCGACTTCTCCGCAAAGATGCCGCGGCCCTGCGGAATCTTGGGCCGGACCACGAGCGCGCGCCACTTCTTGCCCGCCACGCTCACCCGTTCGCGCCCCAGGACCTCGACGATCACCGGATTGCGGTCGGGGCGAAAATAGCGGGCGTATTCGTACTTCTTGCCGACCTCGAGCGGCACGGTACGGATCCAGTAAAGAAAGGCGGCGTCATCGAGCGGCTCGCGGACCGTGGCGAACGTCGTGTCGCGTCCCTGTTCGCGATAATAGCCGGAATCGGGGAAGATCTCGTACTGCCGCTCGCGATGCTTGTCGCGTTCGTCTTGCACCGACGAGAAGCGGCGCGAGCGGAAGTCGTACCGCCCCACCCACGATTCGATCGTCTGATCCAGATGGTACCACAAGGCCCCGCCGGAGATGCGAAAGCGGATGTGCACCGTCTCCACGTTGTGCACCGTGTCGATGCCCATGACCTCCATCGCGGCGCTGCCCACACTAAACGGGCCATACCTCGCGCCAAAACTGAGCCGCTCGCCCACGGCAAATGGCACCACCGGGGTGCCCGTGCAGATGGTGTCTTGCGCCCGGAGTGGTCCTGCCGCGCCGAGTAACGCGAGCGCCAGCGCCGCCGAGCCTTTGCGCGCCGCGCTGATCAGCCCACGCGAGCGCCAGGCCATCAGGAGCTGCTGCCAGGGACTGGAGCGCGAGGCACGCTGCTTGAGATCGTAGCGGGCGGCGCTGGAGACGACCTCGATGCGTCGAGCATGGGCGCCGAGCCGGGCGAGCAGCTCCGCGTTCGCCGCCCAGCCTTCGGTCGTGAGCAGCGGCGCGTCACCACCTCGGGTCGCTTGCCGCAGCACGATCAAGCGCAGCGCGGCAAAGCCGGAGATCGAGTCCCGCACACCGCCGCCGACGCGCAGCAACCACGGCGCCCACTGTCGCGCCCAGCGCTCCCGCCAGGGGCGTGCCCCCGCGATCCGACCTTGCTCGGCCACGACGAGGTCGGCACCGGACTCCACGCGCTTGACCATTTCTTCCATAGTCTCCGGCGCGTGCACGAAGTCGGCGTGCAGCGTGATGGCACAGTCGCGCTTGGGTCTATCCGTACGCTGCAGCGCGACACGGAGCAGCTCTTCGAGGCTGCTGGCGTATCCCTGACGCGACCGGTGCTTGATCACGGTCAGCGGCAACACGCGGGCATAGGAGGTCAGGACGTCCGCGGTCCCATCCGTCGACCCATCGTCGCACGCGATGATCTGGTATTCCCGCTCAAAGGCGGTGAACACCTGGCGGACCTTCCACAGCACGAGGCCGACGGTTCTCGCCTCATCGTGTGCGGGAATGCAGACGTAAATCATGGCCCTGCAATCTAGATGAGGCTCCGATAGACGTCCAAGACTCCCTGCGCCATGGCGCTCGCCGCGAAGCGCGGCGGGAGGGGCAGGGGCAGGGGATGCGCGAGCATCTGCACGATCCTTTGGGCCATGGCCTCGGCGGCTCCCACCGGAACCAGCACCTCGGCAGGCAGAATCTCGGGAATTCCCCCGGCGGCGGTGGCGACAACGGGACGCCCCAAGGCCAGCGCGTTCAGCACCACGCTGCCCAGCCCCTCGGTCGTGGACGACAGCACAAACACGCTGGCGTCCGCGATCAGCGCATCGATGCGATCTACATACCCCAGCAGATGCACGCGATCGTGGAGTCCCAGGCGCGCGATCTCGCCGGTGAGTGAGTCGCGCAGTCTGCCCTCGCCCGCGATGACCCAGTGGAGGTCCGGGCGCCGGGCGCGCGCGTAGTGCGCCGCGCGAATCAATGTGCGGTGGTCCTTTTCGGCGGTGAGTGCCGCGGCGTTCACCACCAGGGGAGCAGCCGCGGGAATGCCCAATCGCCGGCGCGTGTCGAGGGGGGGGAGAGCAGTTGCGGCCTGGCGGACCGCGGCGACGTCGATGCCGTCAGGGACGACGACGACGGCATCGCTCGCGATGCCATCGGCGATCAGCACGCGCTTGACCGCGTCGGAAATCGCGATGATGCGATCGGGGCGCCGCCATGCGCCAAAGCGCCCGGTATGGAACGCGACGCGCCGTGTCGCGACGAGCCGGCGGCCGCCCCGGCCCCCTCCCCCCTGGGCGACCGTGGCGGCGAGCGTCAGCGCATGGCTGTCGTGCACGTGAATCACGTCGGGTTGGAATGCCGCGATGGTGCGCCGCAGGTGCCACCAGGCGCGCGGATCCAGGCCGATTCCCCAGGCGGTCCCGTGCACCTTCGTCCCGGCGGCCGCGGCGCGTTCGGCGAGCGCGCCGCCCTGTTTGGTGACGAGCGCCTGCTCGATCCCCGCTGCGCGATCGAGCTCGCGGCACAAGAGCCAGACCTGATTTTGGCCGCCGCGCCAATCCCGGCCCGAGTCTACCTGCAGCACCCGCATCCGTCCTGCGCCCTCCTTTACGCCGGGACTTTCACGACTCCGGCGAGGACGCGGCGCAGGGCGTCGAGCTTGAAAGGCTTCTGAAGGAAGGGGCGGCCCAGCTCTTCGAGGAATTGCAGCGTGTCGCCGCGGACCGTGTCGCCCGTGGCAAAAATGATGCGGTCGGCGACGGTCGGATGCATGCGCGCGAGCGTGTGAAACATCTCGCGGCCGCCCAGCCGCGGCATGCGCAAATCGCAGATGATCAGATCGAATGGTTGCATGAGCGCGCGCTTCAACGCCTGACTGCCGTCGCGCGCCAGTACGACCTCGTGACCCCAGCTCTCGAGCGTCACCTGCATGTAGTGGAGGATATGCGGCTCGTCATCGACGACGAGGACGCGGAGGTGTTCGAGCCGTTCGGGAGGAACCGCTTGCGTCTCGGCTCCCGCCGCCAGGGGTCTCAGCTCCGGGCGCACGCCGGTGGGCAGCTCGACGGTGAACGTCGCGCCCCTCCCGCTGCCGGCGCCGCCCGGTTCCACCGTCATGCTACCGCCGTGCTCCTTCACGATGCCGAGGCAGATCGACAAGCCGAGCCCCGTCCCTTCGCCTTCGGATTTCGTGCTGAAGAAGGGCTCGAAGACGCGTTGCGCGACGGCGTCCGGGATGCCGGGCCCATTGTCGGAAATGTTGACCGACAGTCCGTCGGGCTCGCACTTCGTGACGATCTGAATCTTGCCGCCGCCCTCTTGCGCGCGCGTGCTGGCGATCGCCTGCGCCGCGTTGTTGATGATGTTCACGAACACCTGTTTGATTTGATTGGCGTGCACCTCGACCTCGGGCAGCCCGGGCTCGAACTCGAGCGTCAGCTCGATCCGTGCGGCGAGCAGCTGATGCTTGAGCAGCTGGTGGGTGGACTCGAGGATCGGGCGGATCGATTGCAGCTGGCGCTCACCTTCCTGACGGCGCGCGAACGACAGCAGGTTGCGGACGATGGCGGAGGCGCGCTCGGCCTCCTGCCGGATCACGGCGAGCGGCTCGGCCAGTCGTGGCGGCACGTCGGCGGCCTCGCCCAGCAAATCGCTGAAGCCGACGACCGAGGCGAGAGGGTTGTTGAGGTCATGGGCCACGCCGGCGATCAGCTGGCCGATCGCCGACATCTTCTCCGACTGCAACAGCTGGTCCTGCAGGCGGCGCTTCTCGCTCTGGTCCTCGAACAGCAGGACGGCGCCGCCCGGCTCTCCCGTAGGAATGGCGGTGACCAGCAACGTCCGCTCGCCCGCGCGAATCTCGACCGGCGCCGGAGCGCCCTCCAGCGTGAGCAACCGCGCCACCGGATCCACCCACGACGGCGGCAGCAACGTCAGCCACGGGCGCCCCGGCAGCGCCGTGACGGGCAGCTTGATCAGCTCGGCGAATACGCGGTTCGCGCGGCGCACCGCACCTTGCGGATCGATGTAGCAGATCGCCTGGTTGAACGCGTCGACCGTCTGCTCCCATTCTCTCTTGCCGCTCGACAACAGCTCGACCAGGCGTGCGTTCTCGAGTGCGATGCCGGCCTGCGCCAGCACGGCGCGCGTGAACAGCAGCGCGCCGTCGTCCAGGGTGTGCTTGCGGTCGCCCTCCATCGCCACTGCCCCGATGGTGCGCGACACGGCGACGATCGGCGCCCCGAGCCAGCTCGCCGGAACGGGTCCAGCGAGCGAGACCTGCAGCGCAGCGGCACGCGCGACGACGTTGTCGGGAAACACGAGCGGGCCGCGACGCAGCGCGAGCTGCAGCAGCGGCTCGTCGGTGGTCGCCGGGCGGGGACCGTTGTGATAGCTGACGGTGAGACCATTGGTGTCGATATCGAGCAGCATGACCGAGAGACGGCCGGGTGCCAGCTGCTCGGACAGCGTCCGCGCCACGATCTCGACGATGGTCGCGGGGCGAAACGCGCCCGCGAGCTCCTGCGAGAGTGCGATGAGACGCTCTAACACGATGCCTCGTCCAGGAAGCGGGTCGGCACGCGTGTGGCGGCGTCGACGAGCGCTTCAGCCGACTTGATGAACCGCACCACGATCGGCAACGACCCCACCAGCCCGACCTTGCGCTGCATGATGCCGGCGATGGGGCCCAGCTCCTTCTTGAGGATCTGCTTCCAGTAGCGGTATTCGGCCGTCAGGACGAACGGCGCCTTCTGCGCTTCGTCGCGCGTCACGAGGCGCGCCGCGCGGCACACGCCGCGGTCGAGCTCGAGCCAGATGCCGACGTCTTCGGGCACGCCGATCGCCGGCTGGGCCGGCAGCACGAGCGCAACGGACCCATGAGTCCAGTCGGTGGATGCGGTGCGGTACTCGGCACTCGCATTGATCGCCGCCCCATACGCCGCGACCCACTCGGTGGATGGAAACGCGTGACCGGGGCGGGGGGTGGTCATGCGACCGCCCGCGCGAAGCCGTCGAACAAGGCCCGCTCGGTCAGATCTTCCGGATGCCACTGTACCGCGACGATCCAGGGGGCGCTCGCATCCGCCGGCTCGGCGGCCTCGATCACGCCATCGTCGGCCCACGCCACCGCCTTGAGGCCCGGCGCGACGTCCCGAATCGCCTGATGGTGCCGGCTGTTCACGGACGCCGCACGAGCGCCGAGTGTCCGCTCGAGCAGCGACCCGGCATCGACCCGCACCGCGTGATTACTCGCTTCATTGTGCGGCACCGAACCCGGCCGCTCACTGTCCAAATCCTGATACAGAGTGCCTCCGAGGGCGACGTTGAGGATCTGAATGCCGCGGCAGATCGCGAGAATCGGCAAACGCCGCCGGCGCGCGGCGTCGATCAGCGCCAGCTCGGCCGCGTCGCGCGCGGGATCGACGTCACCGAGGCGCGGGTGCGGCGCGGCGCCGTAGCGCGCGGGCGCGACGTCTTCCCCGCCGGTGAGCACCAGGCCGCGCACTCCGGCGAGCGCGGCGGCGGCGTGATCCGGTGCGAGAATCGTCGGAACGGCCAGCGGAATGAGACCGGCGCCCTCGAGCGCGCGCACGTACGCCGTGTTGAGGGTGATTCGCTCACGGCCATCGACCATCCGCCGTGGAGCCGTCACGGCGACAGGAACGGCCGCCGTGGCCCTGGTCACGACGTTTGGGTCGCCGGGCCGCCGAACAACGGACAGCGGGGATTGCTGACGCTCGCCCAGTCGACGCGGACGCCGTACAGATTCAGCGCCACACTTCCGCCGATGATCGTGCCGATCGCCGGATGGCCCTGCGGCTCCTCGGTATCGAGGGTCAGAACACCCATCGTGCGCTGCGAGGTGTCGTCGACCACCAGCAGGCCGTAGCCGTGCTGGGGAAAGCCGGAGCCTCGATACTGCATCGAAATGCGGCCCTCGCCGTCCCGACCGACGAGCACGGCTCCGATGTCACGCGTCTTCTGGAGGATGACGAGGGCGGGCAGCGAATCCGGGACCCCTCGGGGCGGATCAGTGAGGACGGCGCGCGCGTTGCCGAGCTGCTGGGTGATCAGCGAAGGCCCGGCGAGGAACGCAATGCCGCAGGTCGGCGAACCGCCGCTCCCGCGGCCACAGGCAGCCACCGCGAGGGTCAGTGCCAGCAGCCGGTAGTTCATGATCTGGAATCTAACGCTAATGGGACCAAACAGCCGTCACGGTCACGGTCCGCACGGGCGCGAGGGCCTGGGGCACCAGGTTGTAGATGTAATTGAGCACATTGGCCGCCATGAGCCGCAGCTCGACCGGGCCTTGTTTCCAGCCTGCTCTGAGGTCCAGCACCTTCACGGGGACGCGCCTCGAGTCGACGAACCCTTCTAACTCGATGCGCTCGACACGGCTGGCATACCGGAAGTCGGCGCCCACGCCGATGGCGCCGAGGCTGTAATCGCCGCTCAGCGTCACGAGGTGCCGCGGGCGGAACGCGAGCGGCCCTGCCGCCGACGTGTCACCGGCGACCTGCCGCCGCGTGCTGAGGTAGGTATAGCTCAACGTCGCGATCAGCCGATCCGGAATGGGCGCGGTCAGAATCGCAACGTCGAGTCCGGCGATGCGCGCGCGGGTGACGTTCTGGAGCTGGATCTTGGGTACGAGGTTGGGTATCGAGTCGTTGGGTGATTCCTCGATCAGGATCAACCGCGGCTCGATCAGCTCGCGTGGCTCCGTCCAGAACAGCGCAGCGTCGAGCCGCAGCATCCGGAACAGCGGTGCGGTCGTGTAGCCGAGTTCCGTCGACCATGCGGTTTCCGGCCGCAGGTTGGGATTGGGAATGACCTCGAGCCCTTCGGCGAAGGTGTGCACGAATCGCTCCGCGATCGTCGGGGCACGGAAACCGCGGCCGATCGACGCGCGCAGCGATCCTCCACTGTGATCGGTCGGCATGGTGACGCCGAGCCGGGGACTGACGACCGCACTGAGCGAGCCGCCGTCGACCGCGAGAAAATCGATGCGCGCGCCCGCGGTGAGACGGACCACGCCGACCGCCTGGTCGCTCTCACCGTACGCGGCGAACTCGGACTGCGAGTGATTTCCGAAAATGTCGCTGGTGACATCCGAAAACGTCATCTCGCTGCCGACCAGCACCGTACGCGTGGAATCACGATGCACCTCCGCCCGGAGCTCGGCGCCGAAGCGGTTGGCAACCCCGAACTCTGAGCCGGTGGGAGGACGCTGATCGAAGAAGTTGGTGCGGAACCACGACGCGCGCGCCTGCCACGCGAATCGCTCCGACACCACCGTCCGCGCCTGCGCGGCGACGTATCCCTTGCGCGAGTCGGTCCACGCGCCCAACGAGGCGGTCGGGACCTTGAACGGTTGATACGCCTGGCCGCGATCGTTGCATTCGCCTTGCCGGCACCACGCGAGCGGCACGTCGTAATGGTCGACCGCCCAGGCGCCGGACATGTCCACGCGCGTGCGCGGTGCTGCCTGCCAGCGGGCTCGGCCGGCGATCTGCCAGTGATCCCCGTCGTCTTGTTCGCGGTATCCGTCCGAATGACGCGCGCCCGCCGCGAACCGGCCGCCGAACGTCGCGGTGCCGTATGACGCGGAGACATCGGCCCCGCCCTCCAGCCCCGTGCCGTCGCGGAACCGCCACACTGCGTGGGGCGGATTGCCGTACGCGCCTCCGGTGAGCCGCACGCGCACGTGCATGCCATCAGGCACGTCACGGGTCGTCAGGTTGACGACGCCCCCCAGCGCCGCCGACCCATACAGCGACGAGCCGGCCCCCTTGAGGATGTCGACGCGCTCGATCTGATCCACCGGCAACAGGTCCCAGTTGATCCCGCCGCGGTCGCCCTGATTCATCGGAACGCCGTCGACCAGCAGCAGCACACGCGAGTTGAGTCCCTGTACGTAGCCCGTCGATCCGCGAATGTTGATCTGCCCGTTCAGCATCTGAATACCCGCCGCCTTATCGACTGCTTCGTCCACGGTGTTGACCGCCCGTTGATCGATGTCGTGCGCGGGGATCTGGACGACGCTCGTCGCGGGGCGGTCGCCAAACCGCGCCACCTTGGTGCTCACGACGTCGAGCGGAGGCAGCTCGAGCGGCGATGGCTCCAACGTGAAGTCGGCGATCGCGGAGTCGCCGGCAGCGACCGAGACGCTGGCGGCAGTGGGCAGGTATCCGATGGCTGCGACGCGCACACGAATGTCGCCTGCCGGCAGCGGTGTCAGGCGATAGCGTCCCTGCGGGTCGGTCTGCGTGTACAGCGTCGTGTTCGGCACACCCACGATCGCCGCCTGAATGGGGACGCCGTGCGCATCACGGACCGTGCCGCGCAACACCCCTTGAGCAACCGCGGGAAGTGGCGCGACCAACAGCAGCAGCGCCGTTATGGCGCGGTGCATGTGACGAAATCGGTTGCCGGCCGGAGGCTGTCGAACTCAACCCTGAAGTCGATGTTGCCGACCGTACCGCCCGCGGGGATCGTGACGATGCCGGGCAGGGTCGTATCGGCGGGATCGCGGTAATAGCCCGCGACTCGGAGCAGCGCCGTATCCTGCGGGGTGAGGGTCAGGTTTCCCACCTTCTTCCAGACCGCGAGCACCCAATGGTAGGTGGCCGGGTCGAGGACGACGCTGTAGGGCGCGGCCGAGTCGGTGTAGGTGACTGAGCCGGGAATGGGTGGCTTGCGCTTGTTGATGAGGTCGTTGCAGGTCTGCGGGAACGTGACGTAGGCGGCGATGAAGACGTTGTCGGTGCTGTCGGGGATCGTGCCGCGAAATCGCAGCGTGCCGCACAGGCCCACCAGACTCGGCGGGCAAATACGTTCCGGCTCGAGTCCGCCGTCGCAGGCAATGGTGCTGGCGGCTGCCGCCAGCGCGACACCGGCGATTCGGACTGCAATCCGGAGCATTCCAGCAATTTGCGCCCCACGCGGGGTGCGTCAACTTGACCGTGGTTTTACGGGGGAATAACGTTTGCGCATGCCAGTGTACGAGTACCGTTGTACCGCCTGTCACGCGCTGTTCTCGCGCACCGAAACGATGGCGGAGCACTCCCTGCGCCCGCATCCGACCTGCCCGGAGTGCGACTCGCCCGCGGTGGAGCCCGTCTTCTCCGACTTTTTCGCCAAAACCGTCCGTAAGAGCTGAGCGAGGCAACCGACCTGTTCGAGCGTCTGCGGGACGCGTTCCGCGCTGCCCTCGACGCCGCCGAGGGTGGCGTCGATCTCCGATCGCTCGCCCGGCAGATGCGCGAGGCGGTCGTGGACGCGAAGGTCGCGGTTGCCGAGGTCCAGGAGGCCGTGGCGCGCACCGAACGCGAGGTGGGGCTCGAGCGCCAGCGGCTGGCGGATGCCGAGCGGCGCGGCCGTCTCGCTGGTGAGATCCAGGATCAGGAAACGGTCACCGTTGCCGAGCGCTTTGCGACCAAGCACCGCGAGCGCGTTGGCGTGCTCGAGCGCAAGCTTGTCGCGCAGCGCGAGGAGCTGGCGCTGGCGCAACGCGAGCTGGATGAAATGCAGACGCAGCTCAAGAGCGCGGAGCGCGAGCGGCCGGCGATGGAAGCTCGGCGCTCCATGGACGAGGCCGGCGCCAGGGATGCGGACGTCGATCTACAGGACGAGCTGCTCAAGGCGGACATGGACCGGGCGGCGCGCGAGGCGGCGGCGGCGCGCCAGCTCGACGAGCTCAAGAAGAAAATGAGAAAGGACTAGATCCGTGCTCCTCTTGTCTCTCCTTCAGATCCTCCACCACCCTCCACCCCCTCCACCATCTGATTTTGCCAAACGCGCCCACACCTACAGCATCGTCGCCTACGACTCCGCCACCGGCGATCTCGGTATCGCTGTGCAGTCGAAGTTTCCCAACGTGGGCGGGATCGTGCCGTGGGCCCGGGCCGGCATCGGTGCCGTCGCGACACAATCGCTCAGCAACACCGACTACGGCGACAAGGGCCTGGATCTCCTGGCGCGGGGCGCGACCGCCCCGGAGGCGATGCGGATCATCATGCGCGGCGATCCGCGGCCGTCGCAACGGCAGGTGGGCATGGTGGACGCCCACGGCAACTCGGCGAGCTGGACCGGCGACTCGACGTTCGATTGGGCGGGAGGCCGGACGGGCGGACGGTCGGACGGCCGGACGGGCGGTAAAGGCCAGCTCATCACGGGACGAGACTACGCCGCCCAAGCCAATATCATGGTCTCGGACGCGACGGTGCGAAACATGGCGGAGACGTTCGAGCGCAGTCGTGGATCGCTCGCCGATCGGCTGCTTGCCGCGTTGGTCGCGGGCCAGGCGGGCGGAGGGGACAGACGGGGGATGCAGTCGGCGGCATTGCTCGTCGTGCGGGCGAACGCCGGGTACCTCGGCAACAACGACCGCTACATCGATATCCGGGTTTACGATGCGCCCGATCCGATCAAGGAGCTGCAGCGGCTGTACGCGCTGCACAAGCTCTATTTCTTCACCACCGACTCCGCCGACCTCATGCCGATTACGCCGGCGCTGCAACAAGAGCTGGAAACGATTCTGGTGGTCGAGCCCGCGAATCAGCGCGAGAAGTGGCTCGCCGCTCCCCAGCCCTCCCTCAATGACACGTTTCTGACGGCGCTCGCGAACTTCATGTATTGGGAGAACTACGACGTGCGCGTGCGCATGGACGGAAAAATTGATCGCGTTGTGTTAGAAGACATTCGCAAAAACCGGCGTCCGCGGAGGTAACCTATGGATGTGAAACGGGGGCGCATGGTATTCCTCGGCTATGGAAAATATTGGCGCTCGGACCGCATCCTCGGCCTGATGCCGATCGAGGAGGGTCGCGGCCCGGGGCAACGCACCAACGTCTTCATCGAGGGGCGTCCCGAACCGGTCGTCGCCTCGCGGACGGAGCAGAGCATCCTCGAGGACATGGCGGCGACGGACGACAGCTTCCGGCTCGAAGCGTTACGCGAGGCGACGCGCGAGCTGCTCGAGGCGTTTCACGAGTTCTCGCCGGTGCTGCGTCGCGCGCTGCAGAACGAACACCATTTCGACGTCGAGAAATGGGAAGAGCGGCTGAGCACCTTGCTGCGACCCAGCGAGCATCCGGACACCGCGCAGCAAGACGATCTCTTCGACTGATGAACGACGAACGTCAATTCTTCGGTCACCCGCGCGGCCTCTCCACGCTGTTCTTCACGGAGATGTGGGAGCGCTTCAGCTACTACGGGATGCGCGGCTTCCTGATCCTATACATGACGAAGGCGCTGGGTTTCACCGATCAGCACGCCGGGCTCGCGTACGGCAATTACGTCTCCAGCGTCTGGCTCACGCCGATCATCGGCGGCTTCATCGCCGATCGCTGGCTCGGGCAGTATCGCAGCGTGCTGATCGGCGGGAGCGTCATCGCCCTCGGCCATTTCACGCTCGCGTTTCATGGCCTGCCGTTCCTGTACATCGGCCTCGCGCTGATCGTGCTCGGCACCGGGCTGCTGAAGCCCAACATCAGCACGCTCGTCGGCTCGCTCTACGAGCCGGGAGACGAGCGGCGCGACGCCGGCTTTTCCATTTTCTACATGGGGATCAATCTCGGCGCGTTTCTCGGCCCCCTGATCGCCGGCAAGCTCGCGGAAGGCGTCGATTGGCATCTGGGCTTCGCGTGCGCGGGTGTGGGCATGGTGTTTGGCCTGATCCAATACGTCCTTGGCCGGCAACGTCTCCAGCCGGCCATCGATCGCCTCGCCGCTCAGCGCCAGGCCCGTGCCGCGGCCGACGTGTTGCGGGGCACGAAGGCGCCACTCACCCCTGACGACTGGCGCCGCATCGGCGCCGTGGTCGTGCTGTTCGTGTTCGCGTCGTTGTTTTGGGGCGCATATGAGCAGGCGGGATCCACGCTGAACCTGTTCGCCGACCGCTACGTCCATCTCGAGTTTCTGGGGATCAAGCTGTATGCGTCGTGGTTCGTGTCGATTCAGGCGGCGTTCGTCATTCTCCTGTCGCCACTGTTCGCGTGGTTGTGGGTCCGGCTCGGCCCCCGCCAACCGTCGAGCCCGGCGAAGTTCGCCCTCGCGCTCGTCTTCGTCGGTCTCGCGTTCGTGCTGCTGATTCCCGGGGGCTCGCTGGCCCAAAGCGGCGTAAAGGTTTCTCCGCTCTGGCTCGTCGGTGCCTACTTCATTCAGGAGCTCGGTGAGCTCTGTCTCAGTCCGGTCGGGTTGTCGCTGGTGACGAAGCTCGCGCCCGTCCGGTTCGTCAGCCTCGTAATGGGGATCTTTTTCCTGTCGAATGCCGCGGGCAACTGGCTGGCGGGATGGTCCGCGCGATTCATCAGCACGGTCCCGCTGGTGACGCTGTTCGGGGTAACCGCGGCAGTGACGCTCAGCGCCGGGGTCGTCCTGTTCCTGCTGCTCCGTCCGATTCGCAATCTCATGGGCGGCGTGCGGTAGATGGCGGAGCCGGTCACACCGCAACGAGACACCGCCGGGTGGTTTGGCCATCCGCGCGGCCTGTCGACGCTGTTTTTCACCGAGATGTGGGAGCGCTTCAGCTTCTACGGGCTGAAAGCGCTCCTCATCCTGTTCATGACTGCGGCGGCGGCTCAGGGGGGGCTTGGGTTTAGCGCCGAGCGGGCCGGGTCGATCATCGGATGGTATGGCTTCGGCGTATACGCGTCGGCGATTGCGGGCGGCATGCTCGCCGATCGCGTCTTCGGGCAATACCGCAGCGTGCTGCTGGGTGGGATCATTATCGCCCTCGGCCACTTCACCATGGCGATCCCCACGGTGACGACGTTCTACCTCGGCCTCTGCCTGATCGTCGCGGGCACGGGACTCCTGAAGCCAAATGCGAGCACGATGGTGGGGGCGTTATACGACCCCGACGATGCGCGTCGCGATGCCGGCTTCTCGATCTTCTACGTCGGGATCAACGTCGGTGCGTTTGTCGCGCCGCTGATCGTCGGGACGCTGGGGCAGGAAGTCAGCTGGCATGCCGGCTTCTTGTGCGCCGGCATCGGGATGACGATCGGATTGATCCAGTATGTCGCCGGGAAGCCGCGACTCCTGCCGGCGCTCCAACGTTTAGGACAGACGGAGAAGCATGCAGCGCCGTCGACGGAGCCGTGGTGGCGCTTCACGCGCGAGGAGTGGGGGCGGGTCGCGGCGATCGCGGTGCTGTTCGTGTTCTCGTCGATCTTCTGGGGGGCGTTCGAGCAGGCATCGTCGAGCCTGAACCTGTTCGCCGACCGGCTCACCCAGAACAGGCTGTTTGGATTCGACTTCCCCTCGACCTGGTATCAGTCGCTGAACTCGATGTTCATGATCTTCGGCCTCGCGCCGCTCATGGGCTGGCTATGGGTCCGCCTCGGCCCGCGCCAGCCGTCGAGTCCAGTGAAGTTCGCGCTGGGTCTGATCTTCGTGGGACTCGGATTCGCCCTGATCGTCCCGGCGGCGAAGATGGCGCAGGAGCGCGGGGTTCTGGTCAGCCCCTGGTGGCTGATTGGGCTGTACGTCCTGCACACGATCGGCGAACTCTGCCTCAGTCCCGTGGGGCTGTCGATCGTGACCAAGCTAGCGCCGCAGCAAATCGTGGGTGCGATGATGGGGTGGTGGTTCCTATCGATCGCCGTGGGCAACAAACTGGCCGGAATGGCGGGCGGACTGTTCGAGAGCTTGCCGCTGCCTAGGCTGTTTGGCGCGGTCTCGCTCACGACATTTGTGGCGGCGGCGATCCTGTTGCTCTTGACGCGGCCGCTTCTGCGAATGATGGGCGGAGTGCGCTAGCTCAGGAGATTTGTCGCGCACCTCGGTATTGGTAGTCCCCGGGCTGCCGCCCGGGGTTAGCGGAACCTCTTGTCCTGCTCGGGATCAGATCGGGATGGCGTCGATGCTGATTGCGGATGTACTCGACGACCCGCGGAAGCTCGCGCTTGCCAACCGTCGCAGCAAGAAACCCGCGACCCCAACGCACCGCGCCGGGGATCCTGGCATTGGCTCGGTACGCGGTCCCGGATTTCACCAGGCGGACAAAGTCACTCAGCGAGGAATTGGGCCGAAAGCTCACGAGCACGTGCACATGGTCGGCTAGTCCCGCGCTCTCTAAGACGCGAATCCCAGTAACACGAGTCGCGTTGCGAAGAGCTATCGCGAACTCGCCAACGGCTCTTTCATCGAGGCACCCTCGTCGCTCCCAAGTGTGCCAGGTGAGATGCGCGTATAGTTGGAAGGCGTGATGCATAGTCCATCACTAAACGGGATTAACTAACCCCGGGCGGTAGCCCGGGGTGCTCGATAACTTGCTGAGGCAATCTTCCTACCACATAACCAAATTCCTGCGTTAGGGCGCCTGCCACGTGATGTCGCCGATTTCTGACGCAGCCCGAGTCTTCAGGCCATCGCTGTCGATGCTGACTCCCACCGACACGATCGGTTTCGGGGCGTTGTTCCAGAGCCGGCGATAATCGCCAAACGGGTCCCGGCGCTCCACGTGCCAGGACCCATCCGCATCTTCCGCGCGCTGCAGCACCACCACCATCCGGTTGCGTCCGGCCCAACTGGCGAAGCTCTCGTTGCGGCTTTCGCGATTGCCCCACGCGTACACGAGGGTGCGGCCATCCTGAAATGTGATGACCACGCGAATCGGACTGTCGTCGCCGGCGCGGCGTTTCAGGTCGGCGCCGCGCAGCGGCGTGCCGGCGCGCCAGCGCCACGTCAACCCTCCCGGCCGCAGCGATGACGGCGGCCGAATCGCGTTGCGCAGGCGGTAGGTGGCCGTACCGCCCTGGGCGATCGTGATCATACGCAAGGTGTGGACGCGCGTCACTTCAAACGCCGGCGGCTCGACGCCTTGGATCCGGCTGAGGCGCCACCCCGACGGCAAGCCCGGTCCGGCCGGCGAGATCACGAGGTTCGTGAGCGTTTGCGCCAGCAGCAGCCCCCCCCCGCGGTCACATCGGCTCCTCGGCGTAATGACACGCCGCGAGGTGCCCGGGGGGGGGCGTGATTTCCCGCAGCGCGGGCGGCTCGGTGCGGCAGCGCTCGCTCTTGCGCGGATGCGGGCAGCGCGGATGGAACGGGCACCCCGGCGGCGGATGCGCGGGCGACGGGATGTCGCCGGTGAGCACGATGCGGCGCTTGGTCGCGCGGGGATTCGGTTCGGGCACCGCCGAGAGCAAGGCGCGCGTGTAGGGGTGCCGCGGCTGCGCGTAAATCTCCGCGGCGGTCGCGCGCTCCACGATCTTGCCGAGGTACATCACGGCGACGTCGTCGGCGATGTGCCGGACCACGGCGAGATCGTGGGCAATGAACAGATAGGTGAGCCGCCGCCGTGCCTGCAGGTCGGCGAGCAGATTCAGGACCTGCGCCTGCACCGACACATCGAGTGCGCTGACCGGCTCGTCGCATACCACGAACTGCGGTTCGACCGACAGCGCGCGCGCAATGCCCACGCGCTGCCGTTGTCCCCCCGACAGCTCGTGCGGGTAGCGCTTCGCGAACGCGGCGTCGAGGCCGACCTCGTCCAGCAGAGCGGCGACCTCACCGCGCAGCCCGTGAATCTGCAGCGGCTCACGCAGCGTTTCCTCGACGGTCATGCGCGGGTTGAGGGAGCTATACGGATCCTGGAACACGATCTGCATGCGGCGCCGCAACGCGCGCAGCCGCGCGGGGTCGAGCGCGAACACGTCGTTCTCCTCGAACAGCACCTTTCCCGCCGTCGGCTCCTGGAGGCGGAGCATCGTGCGTCCGACGGTCGTCTTCCCCGATCCGGACTCTCCCACCAATCCGAGCGTACGCCCCGACGCGATGCTGAAGGACACGCCGTCGACGGCACGTACCGGCGGCTGAGCTCGGCCCAGGCCGAACCAGGTGCGCGCGCCGGCGTAGTGCTTCACCAGCTGACGTACGTCGACGAGCGTCATCGCCTGGCCTGCCGGCGTTCCGGCTCGGTAACGAGCCAGCAGCGCGCGGTGTGTGCGGGAGTGCCGCTCTCGAGCAACGGCGGCTCGGTGAGGCATTTGTCCCAGGCATGAGGACAGCGCGGGCGGAACCGGCAGCCGGTCGGCCAGGCGGTCGCGGCCGGCACCTGACCGGGGATCGCGTGCAGCCGCGCGCGGGCGGGGACTGCGTCGAGACGCGGCACGGCCGCGAGCAGCCCCTCGGTATAGGGATGAATGGGATGCTCGAACAGCTCGTCCGTCTGCGCCGTTTCGACGACGCGGCCCGCGTACATGACGACGACGCGGTCGGCGTGGCCCGCGACCACGCCGAGATCGTGCGTGATCAGGAGCACCGCCATGCCCAGCTCTTGCTGGAGCCGGTCGAGGAGCTCGAGGATCTGCGCCTGGATCGTCACGTCGAGCGCGGTGGTCGGCTCGTCGGCGATCAGCACCTTGGGGTGACAGACGAGCGCCATCGCGATCATGACGCGCTGGCGCATGCCGCCCGAGAGCTGATGCGGATAGTGATCGACGCGTTCCTCGGGGTCGGGAATACCGACCAGCCGCAGCATCTCGATCGCGCGCGCGCGCGCGGCGCCGCGCGACAGATGCTGATGGATGATGGCGGCCTCCGCGATCTGGTCCCCGACGGTGAAGACCGGATTGAGCGAGGTCATCGGCTCCTGAAAGATCATCGCGATCTGGTTGCCGCGGACGGCGCGCAGCGCCGGTGCGGGGAGCGCGAGGAGGTTCCGGCCCTCGAATTCGATCAGGCTGCCGGGGAGGATGTGGCCGGGAGGCTCGGGAATCAGACGCAGGATCGACAGCGAGGTGACGGTTTTCCCGCACCCCGATTCGCCGACGATCCCCAGGGTCTCGCCGGGATACAGGTCGAACGAGACCTCGTCCACCGCCCGTGCCGTTCCCTTGCCGTGCTCCGTCACGAAGTACGTCTTGAGGTCGCGCACGCGCAGTAACGCCGGCGTCTCCACGGTCACGTGGCCCCCCCCTCCTCGCGCGGATCCAGCGCGTCACGCAGCCCGTCCGCCACCGCATTCAGGGACATCACGACCAGAGAGATGGCGAGGCCCGGAAACAGCGTCGTCCACGGCGCCGTGTAGAGACTGGACGCGCCGTCCGCGATCATGTTGCCCCAGCTCGGCCGTGGCGGGGCGACGCCGATGCCGAGGAAGGACAACGAGGCTTCGAGCAGGAGCACGTTGCCGACGCCCAGGGCCGCGGACACGATGATCGGCGCCGCGGCATTCGGCAGAACGTGGCGAAAGATAACCCGGCCGTCGCCGGCGCCCAGCGCCCGTGCGGCGACGACGAAATCCCGCTGTTGCAGCGAGAGGACCTCCGCGCGCACCAGCCGGCTGGTGCCGAACCACGACGTCAAGCCGATCGCGAGGGCGAGCGTCACGAAGGGCAGGCCATCCCACAGGGCCACCGCCATCAACAAGATGAAAATGCGGGGGAGCGCGAGGCCCACGTCCACCCCGCGCATCAGCACGGCATCGACGCGACGCCCATAATATCCCGCGACCGCGCCGACCACGGTGCCGAGCGCGACCGCGACGAGCGCGCCGAGCGCGCCGATCCCCAGCGAGACGCGCGCCCCATACACGATGCGGCTCCACACGTCGCGGCTGAAGACATCCGTGCCGAGAATGAACGTCCAGGAGGGCGACAGATTCTTGAGGTGGACGGGGTCCGGTTGGACGATCGGATCGAGCGGCGCGACCAGCGGCGCGGCGATGGCGATGGTGACCAGGAATACCAGGATGCTGAGCCCCCACGACGTCGTGCGGTTGCGGAAGAAGCGCCGCCACCGCTCGTGCTTCAGCCCGCGCTGGCGCAGCGCCCGCGCGGTTTCCGCGGCCGCGATGAGCGCGACGACCAGTGCGAGCCAGCTGCCGAGCGTCATGCGGTGACGTTCTCGAGTTCGCCGCCGCCGCGTACCCGCAGGCGTGGATCCGCAACCCCCAGCAGGATGTCGGCAAGCAGGTTCCCCGCGACGACGACCACGCTCGCGATCAGCGCGGTCGCCGTGACGAGCGCATAGTCACGCGCCAGGATGGCGTCGAACGCCAGCCGTCCCATTCCCGGCCACGCGAAGATGGTTTCGATCAGGACGGCGCCGGTGAGCAGGAACGGGAAGGCGAGGCCGAACCGCGTAATAAAGGAAAGCAAGGCGTTGCGGAGCTGGTGGCGCAGCACGATGCGCCGCTCGGGAACGCCCTTGGCGCGCGCCGTGCGCACGTAGTCCTGACTCGCCACCTCCAGCATCGCCGCTCGCTGGAAGCGGGCCGTCCCCGCCGCGCCGACCAACCCCAGCGTCGCCGCCGGCAACACGAGGTGCCCGAGCCGGTCAAAGACGCAGTACGCCGAATCGATCACCGGGCAAAAAATCGGATCATTCGGTCCACCGACGGGAAACCACCCGAGCTTCTCGCCGAAGACGAGCAGCAGCAGCAACGCCAGCCAGAACGTGGGCAGCGAATAGATGAACAACGTGGCGTTGCCGATGATCACGTCCGGCAGGCGATTGACGCGGCCCGCCTGATAGATGCCGAGGCCAAGGCCGAGGACGAAATCGAGCAGCAGCGCCGCGCCCGCCAGCTGCAGCGTGAAGGGAATCGTCTCCGCGAGCGCATCGCGCACCGGGCGGTGCAGCGAGAACGAATACCCGAAGTCGCCGTGCGCCAGCGCGACCAGGTAGCGCCAGTACTGCTCGTACAGCGGCCGGTCGAGCGCGAACCGCCGGATGAGCTGCTCACAGACGACCGGATCGGCGGCTTCGCCGGGTTGGCCCGCGCAGGGCTTTCCCGGGGCAGCGTGAATCAGGATGAAGACGAACGTGACGACGGCGACGATGATGGCGACGGAGGCGACGAGGCGCCGCACGAGCCACATCCCGCCCACCGCCGTCACCTAGCGCTCCACGCGGTCTCGAGCGATCAGCTGGTCGGGAGGGATGCGCCAGGTGCGCAGCAGCGCCGCCCACGAGTCGGGGCGGATCTGCACGTTGTCGATGCGGCTGTGCACGGCGGCGACGTTCTCGAGGGCATACAGGAAGATGCCGGGGGCGTCGGCGTTGATCGTCTCCATCGCGGCCTTCCACAGCGCCCGCGCCCGCTCGCGCGTGGGCGCCGCGATCGCGAGATCGACGAGCCGCTCGAACTCGGCATTGTAATAGCGGCCGAAGTTGGAACCGCCAAAGCCGGCGCGCGTCCACGTCTGCGTGATCCCGGAGCCGGGCGACGGATCGTTGCCGCGCGACAGGACCGACGTGTCGAACTTCCCGGACCCGAGGCGCTCGTTCACCACGCTGAACTCGAGCTCGTCGATGTCGGTCTGGACCCCGATCGCGCGGAATTGCTCCTGCAGCAGGCGCGCGTACTGGCGCCGCAGCACGCTCGTGGTCGGCACCAGAATGTGGAACGCGAGCGGCTGGCCGTTCTTGTCGCGGATGCCGTCGCCGTCGTGGTCGCGCCAGCCGTGGGCGTTGAGAATCCGCGCGGCCAGCGCCGTATCGTAGGGAAGCTGCCGAATCTCCGGATCCCAGATGCCCAGCAGCGACGACATCGGCCCCGGCGGGACTTTGCCGAGATCGCCCAGCGTACTCTTCACCAGACTGGCGCGGTCCACGGCCATGGTGAGCGCGCGGCGCACGTCGCGGTCCGCAAAGATCGGATTGGGCTTCGCGGTATCGCCGTTGGCCCGCAGGTTGAACCCGAGATAGGTGTAGACGTTGCCACGGAACGGGTAGATCGTGAGCTGTTTCGCGGCTCGTGCCCGCTCGACGTTGTCCGGCGTGACCAGCTGCTCGCGGACATCCGCCTGATCGGCGATGACTTGCTGGACGGCAACCTGGAGGTTGGGCGTGAAGCGCCAGATCAAACGCCGGATCGGCGGCCGGCCGAGAAAGAACGTCGAATCGGCCACGAGCTCGAGCGACTGCGCCGCCTGCCAGCTGACGAAGCGGTACGGGCCGTCGCCGACCGGCTGCCGGCCGAAGGGCGCCGTTTTCCACTGATCCCGGGGCACCGCTCGCAGCAAATGCGCCGGCAGGATGCGCATGTGGTACACGGCATCGTAGAACATCTCGGGATAGCGCTCGTGGAAGCGGAACACCGCGGTCGACGCATCCCGCTGCGTGACGCTGGCGATGCGCCGCAGCTTGGGGCGGAACGGCGAGCCGACGGCGGAGTCCGTGTACGCGTTGAACGTGAACTCGACGTCCGCCGCGGTCACCGGCTGGCCGTCCTGCCAGCGGGCGCGCGGGTCGAGATGGAACACCAGCGTCAGCGGTCCGTCCCACTCCCAGCGCTGCGCGAGCAGCGGCTGGAAGTCTTCATCGCCGATGGTGTTCGTCGACATCCCCACGTCCGCCAGCTTCAGGAACAGCTGCTCGCCGATGTCGCCCGCGACGACGTTTTCGCTCGACGGCGGCAGCAGCGTGGGGGGCTCGGCGACCGCGGCGTTGATCAGCGTCCCGCAGTATGCGCCGGTGCAACCGCCGCGACGTTCGCATCCCGCGAGCGTGACGACGGCAAGAATGACGAGGACTTGGAATGGAGCGCGCCGTGGCATGGCGCTTAACATTTCACTCGGCGGCCAGCGACGCCAGACCGGACGGGCTGAGGGCCGAACGGCCTGACGGCTGGAGCGGATCTTCCCAGGCCGCGACGATGGCAGCCGCTACCTCGTCGAACCTCACCGGTCGGTTGAGCACCGCCGCCAGCGTCGTTTCCCCGTTGCAAGAGGAAGGTTGGGTCCCGTCGAGCAGAATCGATCCGTGCTGCAGGAACGCGTCGCCGCGGCGCACCTGGGCGGAGCCGACGAGCTTGCGGCCCCGGACGAGGATCTCGCCGCCGACGGAGGATGCGAAGCATGCGGCCGGACGGCCGGACGGCCGAACGGCTGGAGCGTTGGCCAGCACGGCCTCGACTCCCAGTGTGCGCAGCGCGATTGCCAGCCGTCCGTGGATCTCCCGGTACGCCCCGCGCAGCGAGCCAAACAACGCTATCGGTGCCGCGACCGCGTAGGTGACTTCGTGTTCGTGCCACACGGCCTGACCACCGGTCGGTCGCCGTACAACGGGGACGCCCTCGCGGACGAGGTTTTCCATCGACTGGTTGCGACCCACGGAGAGCGTCGGGGGATCCCACCGGTACAGTCGCAGAGACGCGCGCTGCGATCGAGCGGCATCGTCGAGGAGTGCCTCGTCAATCGCCATGTTGTCGACGCCCGTGTGCCCCTGGGCATCGATCATCAAGGCCCACAGGCCGTCAGACCTCAGCGTACGCTTCCACGGGCGGGCAAGTACACACCAGGTTCCGGTCTCCAAACGCGGCATCGATCCGGCCGATCGCGGGCCACACCTTGTGGTCACGCGTCGCCGCCGTCGGGAACCCGGCGCGCTCGCGCGCGTACGGCCGGTCCCACGTGTCCACCAGCAGGTCGGCGAGCGGATGCGGGGCGTGCTTCAGCAGGTTGCTTTCCCGGTCGGCTTCGCCGTTCTCGATCTCGCGAATTTCTCCGCGAATGGCGATCAGCGCGTCCACAAACCGGTCCAGCTCCACCTTCGGCTCGCTCTCCGTCGGCTCGACCATCAGGGTCCCGGGCACAGGGAAGGAGACCGTCGGCGGATGGAAGCCGTAATCGATGAGCCGCTTGGCAATGTCCTCGACATCCACGCCGGCGGACGTCTTAAACGGCCGTGTGTCGATGATGCACTCGTGCGCAACGAGTCCCTGCTGTCCCGCATACAACAGCTCGTAATGCCCACCCTCCTGCAGCCGACGCGCGATGTAATTGGCGTTGAGGATCGCGACTTTAGTCGCGAGCGTCAGGCCGTCGCGTCCCATCATGGCGATATAGGCCCACGAGATCGGCAGGATCGACGGGCTGCCCCACGGGCCCGCCGACACCGTACCGGCGCTTGCGGCGAGCGGCACGCCGACGTCGATCACCGGATGCGTCGGCAGATGCGGCGCCAGGTGCTCGGCGACGCCGATCGGCCCCATGCCGGGACCGCCACCGCCGTGCGGGATGCAGAACGTCTTGTGGAGGTTCAAGTGGCACACGTCGGCGCCAATGTCGCCCGGCCGGCACAGGCCTACCTGCGCATTCATGTTGGCGCCATCCATGTAGACCTGCCCGCCATGCTGATGCACGATCTTGCAAATCTTCTTGATGGATGCCTCGAACACGCCATGCGTCGATGGATAGGTCACCATCAGCGCGCCCAGCGTGGCGGCGTGCGCTTTCGCCTTGGCTTCGAGATCGGCGACGTCGATGTTGCCCTGCTCGTCGGTCTGCACCACCACGACCTGCATGCCGGCCATGACCGCGCTGGCGGGGTTCGTGCCGTGCGCCGATTGCGGGATCAGGCAGGTCGTGCGATGCGCCTCGCCACGGTGCTGGTGGTAGGCGCGAATCACGAGCAGCCCGGCAAACTCCCCCTGCGAGCCGGCATTGGGTTGCAGCGACACCGTGGCAAAGCCGGTGATCTCGGCCAGCCATGTTTCGAGCTGGCGGAACAGCGTGGCGTAGCCCTGCGCCTGCGCGCGCGGCGCGAAGGGATGCAGGCGATTGAAGCCGCGCCAGGTGATCGGGATCATCTCCGTCGTGGCGTTGAGCTTCATCGTGCACGAGCCGAGCGGGATCATCGCCGCCGTCAGCGACAGGTCGCGATCTTCGAGCCGCTTGAGGTAGCGCAGCATCTCCGTTTCGGAGTGATGCGTGTTGAAGACCGGGTGCGTGCAGAACGGCGTGGTGCGCGCCAGCGATTCGGGGATCGCGGATGGCGCCTCGCGCACGGGTCCGGCGGATTTGTCGGCCCCCGCCGCGAACGCGGTGACGACGTCGGCGACGTCGGCGTCGGTCACCGTTTCGTCGAGCGCGACGCCGATCCGCGTCTGCGACAGCGTGCGCAGATTGATCTGCTTCAGGCGGGCGGCGTCGATGATCCGCGGCAGCACGTCGGCCGGGACCTCGACCGCGAGCGTGTCGAAGAAATGCGGATAGGCGATGCCGTAGCCCAGCTTCTCCAATGCGGCAGCCAGCGCTGTCGTGTACGCGTGCACGCGGCGCGCGATGCGGCTCAAGCCCTTGGGCCCGTGGTAGACCGCGTACATCGCGGCAACGACGGCGAGCAGCACCTGCGCGGTGCACACGTTGCTCGTCGCCTTCTCGCGCCGGATGTGCTGCTCGCGCGTCTGCAGCGCCATCCGTAGTCCCGTCCGGCCCGCGCGGTCCTTGGAGACGCCGATGATGCGGCCGGGCAGGTGGCGCTTGAACTCGTCGCGCGTGGCGAAGAACGCCGCGTGAGGGCCGCCGTAGCCGAGTGGCACGCCGAAACGCTGCGAGTTGCCGATCGCGATGTCCGCGCCCCATTCACCGGGAGGCGCGAGCAGCGTCAGCGCGAGGAGATCGGTCGCGGCCGTGACCAGGGCACCCGCGGCGTGCGCTTGTTCACACAGCGCCCGAAAGTCACGGATGGCGCCGTCCGTTGCGGGATACTGCAGCAGCGCGCCGATCACGTTGCCCTGGTGGAAATCGAATTGGTCGGGCTCGGTAACGACGACGTCGAGCCCGCGCGCCCCGGCCCGCGTCCGCACCACCGCGATCGTCTGCGGATGGCAATTCGCGTCGACGAGGTATACGAGCTTCCCCTCGTGCTTGGACACCGCTGCGGTCAGATGCATCGCCTCGGCGGCGGCGGTGCCCTCATCCAGCAGCGACGCATTGGCGATTTCGAGGCCGGTCAGGTCCGACACCATCGTCTGAAAATTGAGCAATGCCTCGAGCCGGCCCTGCGCGATCTCCGCCTGGTACGGCGTGTAGGCCGTGTACCAGCCGGGATTCTCCAGCACGTTCCGCTGAATCACGGTCGGCGTGATGCAATCGTGGTATCCCATTCCCAGGTAGGAACGGAACACCTGGTTTTGCGCCGCCAGCAGGCGCAGCTCCTCGAGCGTTTCCTGCTCCGTCTGCGCGGCGGGAATCCGCAGCGGATCACGCAGGCGGATATCGGCGGGGACGACCGCGTCGATGAACGCATCCAGCGAGTCGTATCCCAGCGTGCTCAGCATCGCCGCCTGGTCCTCGGGCGACGGGCCGATGTGCCGGTCGTGAAATAGATCCCAGTGGTTGTCGTTCATGTTACGCGAGCGTGTGCGATTCCCCGGGCGACAGGATGGTGACGGCGGCCCTGCTTCCCACCTGACGCCGGAATTCCTCCGGGTCGGCGCGAATCAGGTCCCACGTGTTGTAGTGCATTGGAATAACGTCCTTGGGTTTCACGAACTCCACCGCGCGCGCGGCGTCCTCGATGCCCATCGTAAAATTGTCGCCGATCGGCACGAGCATCAGATCGACGCGGCCGGCGAGCAGCTGCATCTCGAGCGTGAGCGCGGTATCGCCGGTATGATAGACCGTCCTGCCGCCGATTGTCACGACGATGCCCGCGGGATTGGTCGTGTACCTCCCCGTCTTGTCCCCTTCGACCCGCCCGCCGTGGAAGGCCGGCACGAGCTTCACCCTGCCGAACGGAAACTGATGCGCTCCCCCGATGTGCATGCCGTGGCTCGTCGCGCCCTGATCGGCGCAGAACTGTGCCAGCTCGTACGTGGCGACGATCGTCGCCTTGTGGCGTTGGGAGAGCGCCACGGCATCACCCAAATGATCGCCGTGGCCGTGCGACAGCAGAATGGCGTCGAGTCGTGGGAGTTTGTCGGGTCCGATGTCGGCGGCGGGATTACCGGTGAGGAATGGATCGATGATGACGCACTTACCGTCCCGCTCCAAGACGAAACAGGCGTGCCCGTGGAATGTCGCTTTCACTCTCCCACATGCTTCGCGTACGCGTCGGCGCGGAGCAGCCCCTCCAATTCTTTGGGATCCTTGATCTTCACCTTGACCATCCAGCCCTTGCCGTACGGATCGCGGTTCACCAGCGCCGGGTCCTGCTCGAGCGCCTTGTTCGCCTCGACGATGCTCCCGGCGACCGGCGAGTACAGTTCGGACACCGCCTTCACGGCCTCGATGGTCCCGAAGGTGTCGCGTTGCTTGAACGCGGCCGCGGCTTTGGGGAGCTCGACGAATACGACGTCCCCCAGCTCTCCCTGCGCGTAGTCGGTAATGCCGACCTCCACCACCTGCGCGTCATTACTCACCCGCACCCACTCGTGATCCTTTGTATAACGCAGGTCTTTTGGGATGCTCGACATGGGTGCGGAGCCTACAACAGGTCCGCTCGGGGCGCCAGCCCCGCGCCATCTTCTTCGCTCAGTGCGACGCGGTCGTAACCCCAGGGCCGCAAATCGAGCCGCACCGCCACCGGATCCGGGTCGGGCGAGAGATGGTAGAGCCGGCAGGGTCGGGGCGGCACGGCTCCCTCCCAGGCGGCGCGAGCGCCGTCGGCGGCGGCGGCAGTCGCGACGATCGAGAGCGGCGCCCTCGCCCGCAGTGCTTTCGGCAGCGCCTTCACGGTCACGTGCTCGACTCGCATGCCCGCGTCGGAGTAGCGGTGCTCGATGGCGTGCAGCACGGCAGCAGAGTCCCTCCCGTCCGTGGCGCACAACAGCAGCGTCTGCCCGGGTGCCTCGTCCTGGACGCCCGTCCGCGCGGCGCGTTTGCGCAGCTCGACAAACACCGCCTGCGCCTGCGCCTCGAGCTGCGCGAGTGTCCCGGCGTTCTCGATGACGTGCCGGCTCCGGGCGCGCTTCCGCTCGGCCGACATCTGAGCCGCGATCATGCGGTCGGCGTCCTCGTTCGACAGGCCACGCAGGGTACGTAAGCGCGTGCGCCGCAACGCCACAGGGGCGTCAACGAGCACCACCGCGTCGAACTGCGCGGGATCGAGGACTTCGAACAGCAGCGGAATGTCGTTCACGACGATCGCGTCACCCCGCTCCCGCGCCGCGCGCTGCAGCTCGAGCCGCCGTTGCTGCACGGCGGGGTGCACGATGGCGTTCAGGGCGGTGAGCGCCGTGTCGTCGCCGATGACCTTGGCGCGCAAGCCGGCGCGGTCCAGCGTGCCATCGGGGGCGAGCACATCGGCCCCGAACCGTCCCGCGATAGCTGCCAGCACGGCGCTGCCGGGCGCCTGCGCCTCGCGCGCGAGCGCATCGGCGTCGATGACGGTGGCGCCCCATTTCTTGAAGAGCTCCACCACCGTCGATTTGCCAGCGGCGATGTTGCCGGTGAGGCCGACGTTCAACATGGAGCCAGGAGTTGGGAGTCAGGAGCCCGGGCTGCAGTCCAGAATCCTGACTCCCGGCTCCAGACTCCTTTAGAGAAGGGCAGTCTGATCCTCATCCTGCCTCGGAACGCGGTGGCAGTGACGGCATCGCGCTTCATACGACTCGCGCCCCCCCACCATGATGATCGGACTGTCCCACAGCGCGGGCTTGCCGTTGACGAGCCGTTGATTGCGGGTGGCCGGACCGCCACAGACGACGCAGATCGCCTGGAACTTGTCCACTACCTCGGCGATGCACATCAGCGTCGGCATGGGCCCGAAGGGCAGCCCGCGGAAATCGACATCGGTACCGGCCAGAATCACCCGCACGCCGCGATCGGCGAGGCGGTTCGCCAGGTCGACAATGCCGTCGTCCAGGAACTGGGCTTCGTCCACCGCGACGACTTCCGTCGTGTCGCGCAGCCGGCGCGCGATCTCTTCGGCCGAATCGACCGGCTCCGCTTCCACCGTCACGCCGTCGTGCGAGGAGACGGAGAAGAGCCCGGCGTAGCGCGCATCTAGATGCGACTTAAAGACTTGCACTTGCTTCCGGGCGATCACCGCGCGCCGCACGCGGCGGATCAATTCCTCGGACTTGCCGCTGAACATCACGCCGGCGATGACTTCAACCCACCCTGGACGGTTGGCTTGTTGGAACATGGGCTCTCACGTTACACGGCGACCGCCCCGCTCAGCAACGCCGTCCCGGGGGGGGGTGGGTCGAGAAAGTCCAGCAAACTTGCGGATTTCCGGGGGATATCCCATAGTTGTTCAGCATCTATGCGGGTTTCCGCGCCCCCCCTTCAAGGAGATCGCAGTGAACAAGGCAGAGCTCACCTCCGCGTTGGCAATGCGCACCAAGATGTCGAAGGCTGATGCTACGCGCACGGTTGAAGCACTGTTCGACGACAAGGGCATCATCGCGACGGAGTTGAAGAAGGGCTCCAAGGTGCAGATCACGGGCTTCGGCAATTTCGAGGCACGCAAGCGCGCCGCAAGGATGGGGCGCAACCCGAAGACGGGCGGCGTCATTCAGATCAAGGCGTCGATTGCCCCGGCATTCCGCGCCGGGAAACAGCTCAAGATGGCGGTGAACAACAAGAAGTAGCCGGCTTCAACCCCGATCGGGCCGTGCGGCGATCCGGCGTCCGCGGATCGAGACGCCCGTGAGACGCCGCACGGCTTCATCGGCAACCTGCGCAGCGACTTCGACGAGCGAAAACGTTTCCCGCACGTCGATCTTCCCAATCTGACCTTTCTGAAGGCCGACTTCCTTGATCAGCGCTCCCACGAGATCCTTCGCGCTCGCGCGATCTTTCGTTCCCACCGTGACGAATACTTTTGCCCAGCCGGCTTGCGCCGGCTCGGCAGGCTTTGCGCTGACGGCTGCCGGCTGGCGGCTGATGGCGAGCAGTGCCCCCGCGACGAGCGCCGGATCATGGTCCTCGAACAACGGCGCAAGCACCGCCAGCTCGGCGTCGACGTCGCCCTGGGCGAGCCGCGCGGCGATCTGCCCTCGCAGTTCCGCATGACGATCCTGCGCGCGGTCGGCCACTGAGGGAAGGGCGAGCGGCGTGAGCTTGGCGATCGAGCGGAGATACGGGATCTGAGCCGCCAGCGCGAGCACCACAGGCTGACCGGTGGATGCAGCGACCAGCGCCTGCATCTCATCACGCGCGGGCAGGACGGCGGCAATGACGGCGTCCGCATCGGCGGGAACGTCGATTGCCCCTCCCGTCCAGACATAGGGCCGGACCGCGCGCAGGGCGTCGACGACATCCCGCACCGCCGCAGCACGGCGCGCCGCAGAGATCACGGCGTAGCGCGTGGAGCCGACCGGGCCGAGGGGTTTGCCATCGGGATCGAGCGGCAGATTCCCGACGACCTCGGCGCGGCGGGCGTGCCGCTCCAGGAACTCACCGAGGGTGGGAGGAGTCCAGCTGAGGATCACGCGTCGAGCGGCGGCGGCTTCGGCGAGCAACGTGTCGAGCTCGGCGGCGAAGCTTTCCGGCCAGGCGACGACGACCGTCTCGACGGTCTCGAGTTTGAGCGCGGATCGGGCGACCAGCGCGCCGAGCTCGGCGGGGGATCCCGCCAGGACGCCCACCCGCCCTTCCTTAAGAAGCGCCGCGGTGCGCGCGACGCCGGTGACGGCGTGAGCACGAAGCTCGGCGGGCGCGGCGTCGGCCCACAGTACGGCCTGCTCGTGATCTGCACAGACCACGATCGCGCGGGCGTCCATCAACTCCCACGCCTTTCCCGCACGCTCCACCGCGGGAGGGGTCACGACCACGACATGCCGCACACGAGCCTCGATTGTCAAAGGATGCTAGTTTTTGCGCTGGTGAAAGCTACTCTCGGAGCTCTGTTTCTTCTATGCGCTGCTTCGCTCGGGGCACAAACGCAGCGTCCTCGCGCCCGCGATATCGGCATCATCGTCGGCTCCATCCCCACCGGCCCCCGCAACGCCATCACGGACGTCGCCGGCGTGCGCGTGGGGCACACGACGATCGCGCGCGGCGACTCGATCAACACCGGGATCACCGCGGTCCTCGCGCACGGCGGCAATCCGTTCCGCGAAAAGGTCCCGGCGGCGATCGTGGTCGGGAACGGGTTTGGGAAACTCGTCGGCTCGACGCAGGTGAATGAGTTGGGGGAGCTGGAGTCGCCGATCGTGTTGACGTGCACGCTGTGCGTGCCTCGCGTCGCTGACGCCGTCCTGACGTGGCTGCTCGCGCTGCCCGGCAACGAAGATGTGCGCTCGGCGAACCCCGTGGTCGGCGAGACGAACGACGGCTTTCTGAACAACATCCGCGCGCGGCCGATCACCGAAGCCGACGTGCTGGCCGCCATTCGCGGCGCGGCTGAGGGTCCGGTGACCGAGGGCGCCGTTGGCGCGGGGCGAGGCACGGTGGCGTTTGGATGGAAAGGCGGGATCGGGACGTCGAGCCGGAAGCTCGCGGCGCAATTCGGTGGCTGGACGGTGGGTGTCCTGGTGCAGACGAATTTTGGCGGGGACCTGCGAATCGACGGTGTGCCGGTGGGTGACGAGCTCCGAAGTGGGGAAGGGGGACGAGGGACGGGGGACGGGTCGATCATCATGGTCGTCGCCACCGATGCACCGCTCGATCATCTCCGTCTGCAACGCCTCGCGAACCGCGCCCTCGCCGGGCTCGCGCGGACCGGCAGCTCGATGAGCAACGGCAGCGGCGATTACGTCATCGCGTTCTCCACGCGACGGATCGGCGGATCGTCGGATGGCCGGATCGCTCCATCCGCCAATCCGCCCATCCGCCAATCCGACACGGTCGAAGTCGTCCGCAACGATTTGATGTCCCCGCTATTCCAGGCGACCGCCGATGCCACCGAGGAAGCGATCTACAATTCCTTGTTGCGCGCCGAGACGGTACGGGGCTATCGTGGCGTCGTGCGTGCCCTTCCCGTCGACTCCACCATCATGATCCTCCAGCGCCATGGAGTCATCCTGCGATGACCGACGGTCTATCGCCCAACCTGCAGCATCTCGAGACGTCTGCGACCATTGCCATTTCCGCGGAGGCCAAGCGGCGCAAAGCCGCGGGGGAGGACGTCATCGACCTGGGGGCGGGGGAGCCCGATTTCCCGACGCCGCCGATACCCGCCGAGGCGGGCATTCGCGCGATCAAGGACGGCAAGACGCACTATTCGGCGAATGAAGGGATTCTGGAGCTGCGCGCCGCGGCGGCCACGCATCTCTCGCTGCTGTCGGGCGGCCGCCCCGTGAACGCCGATCACATCGTCGTGTCGAACGGCTCCAAGCAGTCGCTGTTCAACGCCTGCTTCACCCTGTTCGGCCCGGGCGACGTCGTGGCGATTCCGGCGCCGGCCTGGGTGTCGTATCCGCAGATCGTGCACCTGGCGCGCGCCCGACCCGTGATGATCGCCGGGGACCCCGAGTGGAGCCTCAAGGCCAGCGTCAAGGATCTGGAGCGGATGCTGCCGGGTGCCACCGGCCTGATTCTTTGCTCCCCCTGCAATCCGACCGGTGCCGTCTACACGCACGCCGAGATTCGCGCCATCGCGCAGTGGGCGCACGCCAAGAAGGTGTGGGTGATTGCCGACGAGATCTATCGGCGCATTCACTACGGCACCGGCCCCGCGCCGTCGTTCCTGGATCTGCCCGACGAGCTGCTGGAGCGGGTCGTCCTCATCACCGGGGTCAGCAAGACGTACGCGATGACCGGTTGGCGCATCGGCTTTGCGCTCGCGCCGGCCAGGATCGCGAAGGCGATGGCGGCGCTGCAGTCACACACGACGACCGGGGCGAATCACCCCGCCCAGTTCGCCGCCGCGGCCGCGCTCGGCGACGAGCGCGTGGAACAGGACGTCCACCGCATGGTGGGCGAGTTCCGCAAGCGCCGCGACCTCGTCGTGGCCCGCTTCCGCCAGGACCTGCCCGGGGTCGAGTTCGTCGACCCGCTCGGCGCCTTCTACTTCTTCTTTAGAGTGGATTCGTTCGGGAAGATCACGGGCACCGACTTCTGCACCCGCCTGATTACGCAGACAGGCGTGGCGCTCGTGCCAGGTGCCGCCTTTGGGGATGATCGCTGGGTTCGGTTGTCTTACGCGGCAGCGACTGATTCGATCAAGCCGGCGCTCGATCGGATCGTGAATTTTTCGAGGAAGTTGGGCGACTAGGGGACGAGGGACGGGGGACGGGGGACGAGGCCTGCACTGAAACGCCCCTGCTTGCGTTGAAAGAATGCAGACGGTCTGCCCTCTACCCAGCATGTTTATTTGTGAGAAAACTCGACTCTTTGCAAGCGTGGAACTGCGGTAGGCAAGTTTCGCGCGCAGCTTACAAACTCACTTTACACGCGCCCCTTTCACGGCATTTCGGGCTTGCCGACCAGATCCGTCGTGCGTCGGCATCGATTCCGGCCAACATCGCTGAAGGATACGATGGGGACGACACCCCAATTCATCAAGTTTCTCCGGATTTCTCTTGGGTCGGCGACGGAACTATCTACCCACTTGGAGCTCGCAAAGGATCTTGAACTTGCAGCGTTGGAAGAGGTGGAAGCGGCACTTCACCTGTGCAATAGAGAGATCGGATTGCTGATCGGACTGGTTTTCAGTTTGGGGAGACGACTGCGATCAACCCGTCCCTCGTCTCCCGTCCCCCGTCCCCATTAGAGCTTGGATGGTCTGTGCGATAGCACCTCAATCCCATTCTCCGTCATGAGGCAGTCATCCTCGATTCGCACACCAAACTTGTTCAGCTGGTAAATCCCGGGCTCGTCCGTAAACACCATTCCCGGCTCGATCCGCGTCTCGTTGCCTTCCACCATATAGGGCGCCTCGTGACCGTCCATCCCCATGCCGTGCCCCAGGCGATGGGTGAAGTACTGCCCATACCCACCGTCGCTGATGACTTTGCGGGCGGCGCGGTCCAGCTCCTGACACTGTGTGGTGAACGGTTTTCCCGTTTCGATCGCCGCGGTCTGCGCGTCGTGCACGAGGTTGTAGACCTTCTTGAACTCGTCGGAGGGCGCATCGCCGAACCAGATCGTGCGCGTAATGTCGGAGGTGTAGCCCTCGATGCGTGACCCCGCGTCGATGAGGACCACGGTCTCGCGCGTGAGCTGACCAGCGGAAGGGCCGCCGTGCGGCAGCGCGCTGGATGGTCCGAACTGGACGAGCCCGCCGCCCGGTGAGCCGCGGTTGGCCATTTCCCGGGACAGGGTGGTGGCCACGTCCCGCTCGGTCATGCCGGCCGCCAGCTGGGAGAACGTCGCCGCGATCGACGCCTCGGTTGCGGCGATGGCGCGCCGGATCAGCGCGATTTCCTCGGGACTCTTGATGATGCGGAGCCGTTCGGTCACCACACTGCCATCGGTGAACTTCCAGCCGCCAAGCTTGTCTTCCAGGTGCAGGAAACTTTGGTAGGAAGTCGAGGGCTCGACCGCGACCGTCCCGTTGCGATGCGGGGGCTTCATCTCGCGCCCGGCGGTTTTCACCAGTCCCCACGGATCGTGCGACTCCTCCCAGCCACGCACGTCGTCGATCGCGCTATTGCGCTTGATGCGCTCGACCTCGAACGACGGGCAAATCAGCGCCGCCTTCCCGGTCACCGGCACCATCACCAGGATGAGCCGTTCGGAGCGGCCCGGGTTGTAGCCGGTGAGATATTGAAAATTGGTGCTGGGCTCGGCCACGTAGAGGTCGAGCTTGCGCGTCTTGAGCTCCGCTTGCAACCGTTCGATGCGCTGGGCGAAGACTGCGGGGCCGAGCGTCGGTGCCTGTGACCGCCCGACCGCCCGACCGCCCGTCGTTCGAACCGTCGCTCCGATCACCACACCGCCAGTGACCGCCAGAAACTCGCGCCGTTCCATCGTGCCGCTATATTACGCGAGCCTTACTCGCGCGGGAAGGCGGAGAACTGCATGCACTTCGAAGCACGCATCGAACCGCTGAACGGAAAACTTCCCAAGGTTTCGTACCGCTGGGACCCAGAGACCGACATCCTGACCGTCGCCTGCAAAGGCGTCCCGAAAGGGAACGGGATGAACGGCACGGTGGATCTCGAAGGCGGGGACGGCTCCTTTGTCGTGATCGACGTCGCGGGTGGCGCACTGCGCGGCCTCGACGTCGTGACGTGGCCGGATGACGTGCGGACCGTTGCCGCGCTCGCGGCTCCGGCTGCGTCGAAAGAAGGCCAGGTCACCTTTCCCGACCGCCGGTCGCAACCGGGTGTGGCGGCCGTGGAAGTCGATACGCCGCTCACCGTCGACAAGAATCAGGCCGAGTCGGTTTTTCACATCCGCGTGGGACGTCAGAAACCCACGACGGTCGTGCGCGTGGCCGATCACATGCTGGTGGAGATGGACAAGCAATCGCGGCTCGCCGGACTCTGGCTGCTGGAAGTCCCGCCGTTCCCCAACGTCGAAGCTACGGCGTAGTGGACGAACGATTCGAGCGCTACGTCACCGAGCTGTTCGCCGCTGAAGACCCGATTCTCTCGAAAATCCGCGCCCGGCACGCCGCCGAGAATCTGCCCGCCATCAACGTCTCGCCCGAAGAAGGGAAGCTGTTGTACCTGCTGCTGCTGACGATTGGGGCGAAACGGGCGTTGGAAATCGGGTCCCTGGGCGGCTACAGCGGGGTCTGGCTCGCCCGCGCGCTGCCGCCGGGCGGCGAGCTGACCACCATCGAAAGAGATCCCAAGCACGCCAAAATCGCGCGGGAATCGTTCGCGACCGCGCGGCTGCACGGTCGGGTGCAGCTGATCGAAGGATCGGCGCTCGATGTCTTGCCGACGCTCCACCCGGGGTTCGACGCGGTCTTCATCGATGCCGACAAAGAGCCGCTGCCCAAGTACTTCGAGTGGGGCATGCGGCTGCTCCGCCGCGGCGGCCTGCTGCTGTGCGACAACGCGTTCTTTCACGGGGCGGCCATCGACGAGAACGATCGTTCGGGGCCTGCGCTCGGTGTTCGTGCCTTCAACGAGCTGGCTGCCCGGGACCCGCGCCTGGTGGCGACGATCATTCCGGTCCGCGATGGGCTGGTGATCGGCCTCAAGACGCGGGACGCCGCATGACGTGGTGGCAGGCACTCATCGCTGCGGGCGCCGTGCCCGGCAGCGGCCGCAAGGGTGACCAGCCCGAGGCCGCAGATCACGCCGACCTGGCGGAAGGGACGGAACTCCAGGCCTATGCCGTTGGGCCCGCGCAGATCCCCGCGGAAGTCTCCTTCCTCAACGGGATCGAGCGCTGGAGCGTGGTCGCCTACGACGGCGTCGCGCAGATCGTCAGTGCCTTCGTGGCGGCCGCCGTGCGGCGCCGCGATAAAAACGGCGTTCTCCACACCACGTCCGAGCGCAGTCGCGCCTTTGCGATCGCCCCGCTCGAGCGCATGAGCCCCTCGCTTCGCGAGATCCTGGAGCAGCCCGGGGCGGGCGAGGTGGGGGCTGACGTCGAACCAATGGACGGAGCGCTGGTCGGCCAGCCGGCACGCTATCTCGAGCAGGTCGAATCCACCGTCCGGCGCGTGCGCGCGCACCTCGAGCGTGAGCTCGCCGAGGCGTGCATCGACAAGCTCGGCGCCGCTGAGTGGCTGGTCCTCGACGGCCTCCTGTCTCGCTCGCCCGCAGTGGCCCGGCATCCGCGCGCGCTGGGCGTGATCAAGAGTCATGGCGCGCAGTTTCTGGAGGGCAGGGGACTTGAGCGGGCGTTGACGCTGCCGGCCGGTTATCGGACGTCTGTCTTTGCCGTGCGCGGCGGTCACACGCGCACGGAAGTGTATTCCTGGTACCTGCGACTCTGGCCGTGGGAAGGGAACGACTTGTTCTACGGGCTGCTGCGGATCGAAGCGCGCGCGCACCCCGACACGGTGGCGCGAGCGTCGGAGCTGAGCGGCTGGCTCTTCGCCGAGCGCGCGCCGCTCGCGACACCGGCCACACGCTGGGACCGGCTGTTGTATCCTTTACACCACGTGGAAGAATACCTGAAAGCCCTGGCCCCCCCCCTCCGGGAGATTCGGTTGCAGCGCGCGTCGCGGCTGCCCAGGACCGGCACGTGATCGCGCGTCCGGATGCCAATGCCATCGGCCGCGTCGTCGCCACCGAGCTGAAGCCGTCGACGCCGCACCAATTCCATTTCTGGACTGCGACCGATACGACGATCGGGATTGGTGCGATCGTCAAAGTCGGGGGAAGCGGGACGGGGGACGAGGGAAGGGTCGTGTACGGCGTCGTAACGGAGGGGTTCGCCTATTCGGATCTGGCGACTCCGTTGCACGACGTCGTCGGCGCCGAAGGTGATCCCACGCGAGCGGCCGCGCCCACCGCTCGCCAGCAGATCCGTTATTGGACAGCTGCGGTGCTGCGGCAGACCCCTGAGGAACCGTTGCAACCCGTGCCGCTGGCGCAGGTCTTCGTGGCCGATGATGCGGACGTCGCGCAGGCGCTCCGCATGGATGGCTTCCTCTATTCGGCGACGCCCACGGCCATCCCCGTCGGTCTCTATACGTCCGCCGGCCGCGACGCGCCGGTGTATCTCGACGCCGATTTCCTGCTCGGTCCCGAGGCCGCACACCTCAACATCTCGGGCGTCTCAGGGTTGGCGACGAAGACGAGCGCGGTCGAGTTCCTGCTCGCCTCGATCTTCGCGCACTTTCCGGCGCACAAAGGCCGCGTCGCCGCGGTCTGCTTCAACGTCAAAGGACCCGATCTCTGCTTTCTCGATCAACCGGGCGATCTGAGCGACGAAGATCGGCACCGCTACCAGCGCCTCGGCGTGCCGTCCACGCCCTTCGAACGCGTGCGCCTATACGCGCCGCTGAAGGCGGACGGAGTGAATCTGAACACGCTGCGCACGCATCCCGACCTGGTGGGTGATGTGGAGCCGTTGACGTGGGGGTTGCAGGAGGTCGTCGATTACGCCGAAGTGCTGCTCAATCGCGACGACATCGACGCCAAGGCCGACGCGTTTATCGATTTTCTACGGGATAGAGTCTTAGGAAGAACCTTCGACGACGGATTCGGCACCACGCATCGCGTCCAGACCTTCGCCGACCTGGACCGGCTGTTTCGCTCGATCTTCGACGGGCTGGAGATCACCGCGGGCGGCCGCAGCGATACCTGGCGCACCCACCACATCGCCACGATGCGCAAGGTCCGCAACCGCCTGCTCAACATCTCGACGCGCTGCAAAGGTCTCGTGACCGACGATGGGCCGTCCAGCGACTTGCCCTGGCAGGAGTTCGAGGACAGGTCCGTCTACGTCATCGATATCGCGAACGTGGATCCGCTGGGGCAGGATCTCGTGTTCGCCCGCGTCGTCTCGAAATTGCGCGAGCAGCTGGAGCGGCGGGAGCTGGGTGTCGACGCCGTCGTCGTGTTCGTCGACGAGCTCAACAAATACGCGCCGGGCGACGGTCCCGAGACCTACGTCAAGAAGATGCTGCTCGACATCTCCGAGCGGGGCCGCTACCTCGGCCTGGTCCTGTTCGGTGCGGAACAGTTCCGCTCCCAGGTGCATCGGCGCGTGGTGGGCAACGCGGGGACGCAGCTGTTCGGCCGCATGGACATGGATGAGCTGGCGACCCCCGGCTACCAGGTCCTGACGCCGGCGACGAAAAGCAAACTGGCGACCCTCCCCATCGGCGAGCTGATGGTGCGACATCCGCACTTCACCCAGCCGATCTTCGTGCGCTTCCCGAAGCCACCGGTGCTCCGCGGGCGGGACGGGGTCGAACGGTTTCCGCCGGCGGCGGACGTGCCGTTCGAGGACGCGGTGGTGCGCCAGCTCGTCCGGCTGGATCGGCGCGTCCGTCCGAATCAGGTCAAGGACCTGATCGCCGACCGGGAGCAGGACGACGTGCGCCGGGCGCTCGCCGCGGTGCGGCGCACCCGGCCCGACGACGTGCTCGCCTATTTCCGGAAGGTGCTGGGCGGCCGCGTGGCGGCCGAAAGCGGTGTCCCGCGCGAGCATCATGCGGTGCCCCCTCTGAATCCCATCTCCGACGAGCCGTACTGAGATGCGCGGCCACCACGCCGTTGCGCTGGCGGTGGCGGTGAGTGGGTGCGATGGAGGAAAGACCGCGCTGCGCTATCATCCTCCCAGGGGCGCAGTGTATCACTTCACGCTCACCATGCGAAACGGTGTCGAGCATGGGCAGAATCGCACCTGGACGATCTATTTCACCGAATTCGTGCGGTTCACCGACCCGAATGGCGGGGGAACCGAGGTTGGGGTGAGGGTCGATTCGACGGCGCCGGACATCTCGCAGTTGAGAGGACAGACGAGCTCGGTCTTTCTGGATGGACGGGGCAGGTTGATGCGCTCCGATCCGCCCGAATTCCCCGGACTTTCGGCGGACCTTGCCTATCGCATGCGCGTTATTGCCAGCGCCGGCGCGATCTCGTTCCCTGAAGAACGGGTCCGTGTGGGCGATACCTGGACCATTACGACACGACTTCCGCTGGAGGCGTTTGGCGCGGCCGCGCAGGAGCTGGGCAAGACGCAGGCGACCGTCACGCTCAAAGCGATCCAGGTCAGGGATGCGGACACGCTGGTCGTGTTGGGGATCGACGAGAAGCTGCCTCCCGATCCCATCCTGATCACGTCGGGCGGCATCGCGATGATCGTGCACCCGTCCGGGAGCGTGACCGGCGAGTATCGGTTCTCACTGGCGCGCGGCACGGTGATCACGGAGACCCTCCGGGGCACGATGACCCTGAATGTGGCCGCCGCCGCACTGGGCAAGGACACGCTGCTCGTCTCATCCGTCACCGAAACCACACTGCACCTGCAATGAAGCTCGCGCACCTCGCCGATCTGCATCTGGGCTTCCGCCAATTCGACCGGCAGACGCCGAGGGGCACGAACCAGCGCGAGGCCGACATCGCGGAGGCATTCCGCCGGGCGGTGGACGATCTCCTCGAGCAGCGGCCCGAGCTGATCGTCATCGCCGGCGATCTGTTTCATTCGGTACGGCCGACCAACGCGGCCATCCTCTTCTGCTTCCGGCAGCTGCAGCGCCTGCGCACCGGATTGCCGGAGACGCCGATCGTCGTGATCGCGGGCGAGCATGACACGCCGCGCTCGACCGAAACCGGCACGATTCTGCGGCTGTACGAGGCGCTCGGTGTCGAGATCGCGGTCGAGGAGCCACGGCGTATCGTGCTGCCCCGGCTCGACTGCGCCGTGCTCGCGGTCCCGCATCAGGCGCTCGTCAAGGCGGAGCGCCCGGCACTGCGCCCGGAACCCGGCGGGCCGACGCTCAACGTCCTGCTCGCGCACGGTGTGCACGGTGGTCTGGGTGAAGAGCGCGGCACGCTCGAGTACGGCGGCGCCGAGCTGTCGCGCGAGATCCTCGCCCCGGAGAAGTGGGACTACATCGCGCTGGGTCACTACCACACGGCGCAATCGATTGCCGCCAACGCCTGGTATTCGGGCAGCCTCGAGTATCTGCCGCCCAACCCCTGGGGCCAGATCCAGGACGAAGCGGCGCAGCGCGCCGCGGGGAAGGGGAAGAAGGGACGCAACGGGAAGGGGTATCTGCTCGTCGAGCTTCCCGGGGCGCGCATCGCGTTCCGGCCCATCGCACCGGCGCGGCGGCACCTGGACCTGCCTCCCATTCGGGGCGCCGGACTGAACGCCAAGGAGTTGGACGCACAGATCGCGGAACGGGTCAACGCCGCCAAGATCGACGATCAGATCGTGCGCTTGCTGGTGTGGGATGTCGATCGTGCGACCGCTCGCGATCTAGATCACGCGGCGATCCGCGCCTACAAGGCTCGCGCGTTAAATTTCCAGCTCGATCTGCGCCGCCCCCCCCCGGAATCCCAACGGACGCTCGGCGCAGCCGGCGCCGGCGCCAAGCGCCAGACGCTCACCGAGACCATGCGCGATTTCCTCGGCCGCCGGCCGCTCGATGCGGAGCTGAATCGCGAAACGTTCGTGAAGCTCGGCGTGGAGTACCTCGAGACCGCCGAGCCTCCCTCCACATGAAGCTGCAGCGGCTGCGGCTCGTCAATTTCCGCCAGCACGCCGATACCGAAATCGTGTTTGGCGACGGCATCACCGGGATCATCGGACCCAACGGCTCGGGCAAGACATCGCTGCTCGAGGCGATCGCGTGGGTCATCTACGGCAATCCGGCGGCGCGCGGCGACAAGGACTCCATCCGCAACCTGCGCGCCAAGGCGCGCGCGCCGGTGCGCGTGGAGCTGGAGTTCGGGCTCGGCACCCATGCCTACCGCGTGGAACGGGGCCTCAACAATGCCGAGCTCCATCAGGACGGCGTCGTCGTGGCCAATTCCCTGAAAGAGGTGACGAGCCGCCTGCAGCGCGTGCTGGGCATGACGCACGATGAATTCTTCAACACGTATTTCACCGGTCAGAAGGAGCTGGCGGTGCTGGCGGACGCTACGCGGCCCGAGCGCGCCGCGTTCCTCTCGCGGGTGCTGCGCCACGAGCAGCTCACGATCGCGCAGGAGCGCATCCGCGAGCGCCGCAACGCGCTCGGCCATGAAGTGGACGGCCTGGAGACGGGCCTGCCTCCCCAGGCCGAGCTCGAGAAAGAGCGTAAGGCGGCGGAAGCGCGTCTGGTCGGCGCCCGCAAGGCCGCGACCGCCACGGCGGACGATCGCACCAGGGCGCAGCAAGCCCTGGCGGACGAAGAGCCGCGCTGGCAGCAATGGGTCGAGCGGCGCGAGCGCACGCTCTCCCTGCACGGCGATCTGCGCGTGGCCGAGCAGGGTGTGGTGGTCGCGCGCCAGGAATTTCAGCGGCTGGACAAGGAGTTGGCCGAGGCGCTCGCCGCGCGCGAGGAGCTGCGCAAGCTCGACGCCGAGGTCGCGCCGATCACCAAGCTGAAAGCGGAGCTCGTCGAGCTCGAGCGCCTGCACCGCGAAGATGCCGCGCGGCGCGAGGAGCAGGCGAAGCTCACCGAGCTGACGCGGAATCTGCAGGTGCTGGATCGCCGCATCGCGGAGCTGGGCGACGCCGAGGCAGCGCTCGCGCGGGCGAGCGCCGAGGCTCGCGCGCTCGCCGAACGCCTGGAAGCGGCGGACACGGTCGCGCAAGAGCAGCAAGGCGCATGGGTCCGCGAAAAGGAATACGCCAATACGCGCCGCGCCGAGCTGCTCAAGCAGCACGAAGAGGTCAAGGATCAGCGCGACAAGATCGAGCGCCTCGGTCCTGAGGGACAATGCCCGACGTGCCTGCGGCCGCTGGGCGCGGAGCATCGCGCCGTGCTGGATGTACTGAACAGCCAGCTCGACGTGATCGTCACCGACGGCACGTACTTCAAGCAGCGCATCGAGCAATTGGCGACGCCGCCGGCCGCGGTGACGCAGGCGGAGGCCGCGCGCGACACCCTGCGCGAGGAGGCGCGGCAGGCGAGCGAGCGGGAAGGCAATTTGCGCGCGCAAACAACCGAGCGGAGCAGGATTCAGAAAGAGCGGGCCGGCCTCGTCAGGCGCACGCAGGAGATCGAGCGGCGTATAGCCGCGCGCGCCGCCGGGTACAACGCGCAGCGCCACGACGACGTGCGCACCGAGTTGGCACGGCTCGAGCCGGTGGCGTTACAGGCGGCGGCACTCTCCGCGCGCGCCGACCGCGCCGAGGCCCTGGTCGGCGAGGCGGAGCTCGCCGAGAAAGCGCTGTCGGTGCGGGAGGAACAGGTCAAACACCTGGCGGATGCGGTGCAGGCACAGGGGTTCGCGGAGCCGAAATTCCAGGCGGCCCGCGAGCGGCACGACCGAGCGGCGCACGCGTTGCGCGCCGCCGAGCTGGCCGTCGCCGAGACGCGTGGCGAGCTGGTCGCGGCCGAGAGCGCGGTGCGCGAGACGGAACGCCGCGGCGCGGAGCGGGCGGCCCGCGAACGCACCATTGTCGAGCGCAAGGTCGAGCTGCGGCTGCACAACGAGCTCGACCGCGCGTTCTCCGATCTGCGGGCCGAGCTGAACGCCGCCATGCGGCCCGAGATTGGGGAGCTGGCATCCGCCTTTCTGGCGGATCTCACCGACGGCCGATATGACGAGGTGGAGCTCGACGAGGACTATCGCCCCGTCGTCCTGGACGAGGGCATTCCCAAGCCGGTCATTTCCGGTGGCGAAGAGGACCTGGTCAATCTCGGGTTGCGCCTGGCGATTTCACAGATGATTGCCACGCGGGCCGGTCAACCGCTCACGTTTCTCGTGCTCGATGAGATCTTCGCCTCGCTCGACGAATCGCGGCGTCAGGATGTGCTCCTGCTGCTGCGCCGCTTGGGTGACCGGTTCCCGCAGGTTATTGTCACGACTCACGTGGAGCTGCCGGCGGGACTGGGGAGTGGGAGTCTCGATCGCCTGATTCACGTCCAGTACGACACGGCATCCGCGACCAGTATTCTGCGCGACGACACTGCAACCCTGGGACCGCCCGATGCGAGCGTGGCTGCCTGATACCCGCGTAACGGGCCCCGAGCGCGCCACCGAGCGCGACATCGAGGCGCTGAACCGCGTGTTTGCCGACGCGTTCACCGACCGCTATCGCCGCGATGGGCTCATCGGCGTCCGCGTGCCGCAGCTCAATCCGCTGGTCTGGCGCTACGCCCTGCTCGATGCCGGCGACGGCGCGCTGGTGTGGCGCGACGAGCATGAGGACATCGCCGCGTTCAACGTCGCGCATCTGGCGGGAGCCGAAGGGTGGATGGGGCCGCTCGCCGTGCGCCCCGACCGGCAAAGCAGCGGTGTCGGGAAGACGATCGTACGAACCGCCGCGGACTGGCTCATCGACCGCGGCATTACGACGCTGGGCCTCGAAACGATGCCGCGCACGCCCGAAAACATCGGCTTCTACGCCCGGCTGGGGTTCATTCCGGGATATCTGACCGTGACGCTCACGAACGAGATCGCGACGCGCGGTCATCCGGCGCCGGTGCTGCTGTCGCGCCGCTCGGGCGATGAGAAGGAGGCGGCGATGGCGGCGGGCCGCCGGCTGGTGAGCGACCTCGTCTCGGGGATCGACTTCTCACGCGAGATCCTGCTGACCGCGGAGCTTGGCCTGGGCGATACGTCGCTCGTCGATGGGGATGCCGGGCTCGACGCGATGGCCGTGTGGCACTCCGCGCCGCTCGCCGACAGTCGCGCGCGGGACGAGGTCCGCGTGCTCAAGCTCGCCGCGCGCGACGACGCGGCGTTCGACGCGGCCATCGGTGCGGTGGAAGCGGCGGCAGCCAAGGCCGGCATCCGCCGCATCGCGGTGCGCTGTCAGACCAAGTACGCCGAGGCCTTCCGGCGCTTGATCGCGCGCGGCTATCGGGTGCGCTGGACGGACCTGCGGATGACGTACGAGAACTACCCGGAGCGTCATGCGGCGCAGGGTGTGCTGTTCTCGAACTGGGAGATCTGAGTTCTGTAGCAGCCGCGCAACAGTGCGTCCGCTTCCTCCACGCGACCCACCAAGAACGGTTCTTGCTCCACTCGAGGTATCCCACTCGTGGAGCTCGCATGTTCTGGAAGCACACCGCCGCTGTCCTCGCTGTCGCGCTCGGGGTTGCCGCGTGTCGCGACGCCACGGCGCCTCCCCCGCCCCCCCACGACGTCGATGGGCTGATCGGGTCGCCCGTTCCCAGCGGCCGGTACATCGTGGTGTTTCGGAATGACGTAGCCGATCCCAGCAGCCTCGCCCGCCAACTCGTGCAGGCGCACGGCGGCTCGCTGTCGTTCACCTACACGAAGGCCATCAAGGGCTTCGCGGCTACGCTGCCGGAGCCCGCCGCTCGCGCGCTGGCCCTGAACCCGCTGGTGGCCTCTGTCGAGCGGGACCAGGTGTATCACACTGACGAGACGCAGGCGATGGACGAGAACGGCGATCCGTGGGGCCTCGACCGGATCGACCAGCAGGCGCTCCCACTCTCCGCAACCTACGACTACACCGCGACGGGTGCCGGCGTGAACGTCTATATCATCGACACGGGGATCTGGACGGCGCACCCAGACTTCGGCGGCCGGGCGGACAACGTGTACGATGCGCTGACCTTCAACCTGCTCGGCGGTGTGAGCGGCGAGGACTGCAACGGCCACGGCACGCATGTCGCGGGCACCATCGGCGGCACGACCTATGGAGTCGCGAAGGGTGTGTCGCTGCACGGTGTGCGTGTGCTGAGCTGCACGGGTGTCGGCTTCACCTCGCAGATCATCGCGGGCCTCGACTGGGTGAGTCAGAACTTCGTCGCGCCGGCCGTGGCGAACATGTCCTTGGGGGGCGGGAAGTCGGACGCGTTGGACGCGGCGACTACGAGCCTCTGGGATGCCGGGGTGTTCGTGGCTGTGGCCGCCGGCAACAACGATGCGGACGCGTGCGATGCCTCGCCGGCGGGCGCGAGCGGCGCCTTCACCGTCGCCGCCTCCGACAATACGGACGCCAAGTCGTCGTTCTCGAACTCGGGTCCCTGCGTCGAGGCCTACGCGCCGGGATCCGCAATCAAGTCCGATTATCTGCTCGGGCTGACCATGACGCTCAGCGGAACCTCGATGGCCTCACCGCACGTAGCGGGCGTTGCGGCGCTCTACAAAGCCACGGTCGGCGACGCAGCGTCCGCCACCGTCGCCGACTGGATCATCGGCAACGCGACGACCGACGTGATCACGGGCAATCCGGACGGGACGCCGAACAAACTGCTCTATAAATCCACGTTGTAAGACGGTAGGAGGCTACGTTGTACGTGGACTGCGTACAGCGTAGCGTCCTACAACGTAGGGCTCTGCTTGGGCATTCCACTCACGTAGATGACCTGCCCAAGACCCAGTACTTCAGTAGTGTGAGCGGTGCCGGCCGGCAGGTCGAGCCGGTCTCCGGGACCGAGCTCCACCGCGTCGCCCTCGGCGGTCACCCGGAGAAAGCCTTCGACCACCCAGCGCGTTTCGGGGAAGCTGTGCGCATGCATCGCCATCCGCGCTCCCGGAACATCCGACCACCACGCGGTGACCATGCCTTCGCGCTCCAACGCGCGCCGCAGCGTGGCGACCTGCAGCGGGCCGAGGCGCGGATCCCAGGGGCGTAACGCGAGTGTCATGACACGAAGCGCGGCGCGCCGGCGAGGATCCGCCGGGCGAACAGGATGATCGCGCCTGCATAGAGCAGGTGAATGGCGCCGCTGGGCACCTGCGCGACGAACAGCAGCAGGAGCCACACGAGCAGCATCGCGACAGCGGTGAGTAGTGTGAGATTCAGGGCGATTGACCTTTAGGGCACCGCACGTATTGTAGTACGCTGGGACGGGGAGATCAAACTATTGAGCCAACAAGCTCGATTGTGGACCCGGATACCGCGGCCCATGTCATGCCCCCACGATGGGGAAGACAGAATCCGTGGTGAGGGACCCATCATTACTTTCGGGCTTCAATAACCCTCTCCGTTCCTGTCGTAATCGGTCGGCCGGCCCATGTTATGTGGTCCCGGCCGATCGTTTTTTGCGGACCGTCTGCCAGAAGTACGCCGGGGCCCGCAGCACCACGGCCCAGACGCCGTACGCCAGCATGATCTCGGCGCGCAGCTGGGGCACGGTGAACTGCACGGCCCACAGCACCAGCAGCGCCGTCGCGTCCCGCCAGTCGAACTCCATGTTCGCGAGCAACAAGACCCCCAACATCGTTTGCAGCAGCGTCAGCGCGAGCTCGTTGCGCTGGGCGATATCGAAGGTGAAATCGGCCCACACGCCGTAATGGTGCAGATGGGAAAAGCCGTACACGATGGGAATCATCGCGGCGAGAATGGTCCACTGGTTGATGTTGCTCGAGACGATGTTCATCAACGCCATCGGCGCGCGCGTCACGCGGCGCGCCCAGCTGAACGTGGACACGAACTCGGGAAACTCCGAGAGAAACGGCGCGACCCACTGCACGAGGAAGAACTGGCTGATGCCGAGCGTCGCGGCGACGGCGATCATCGAATTGAGAAAGGGATGCGCCGTGACGTACAGCATCGCGCCCCCCACGGCGAACAGGCCCGCGATGGCAGCCTTCTGCCGCCAGCCGCGCTGGCGATAGGCCCAGCGCGACACGGCCGGCGCGTCGGCGAGCGATTCCGCTTCGCGCGGCGGATTCCGCATCAGGATCCACAGGTACCCGAGATACAAGGCGACGAGGACCACGGCGTCGACCGCGCCGATGCGCTGGCGCCACAGTACCACCAGGAAGTAGAGCAGCGGCGGCACGAGCCCCATGACTTCGACCGCATGCTCCGGCTCGAGGGTGATGGGCGGCAAGGTCTTGCGGCCGGGGTGGCGGCCGGCCGCGGCGAAGACGAAGTAGATCATCGGCCACCCCAGACCGAGCAGCAGCCGGATCGCGCCGGTGAGGTTGGCGATCGCGAGATGGGCGCGTTCGGGATTCCGTCCCGCTTCCCACGCGATCACCGCTTCGACCGCGAACTCGGGCAGCGTCTGCAGCCACGCCAGGATCGCGAGCGCGAGCCCCTGAGAGATGAGGAACTGCGCCGCTTCCGCGCCCCAGGCGACGAGAAACGCGGACAGCAGCATGCCGGGGAAGGTCCACAGTGCCGCGAGGGCGGAGCCTCCCGCCTGCGTCGCTGACGCGAGTAGCTTTAGGAATCGCACGGGGGTCCAAACTTACCATGGCACGAGACAAGATGAAGTCCGCGAGTCTGCACAGCTTCCACGAATCGCACAGCGAGCCCACCGCGGTGCGCATTCCGTTTCAGACGCTCGTGCACGAGATCCTCGAGCAGCTGGGCGAGGATCCCCGGCGGGAGGGGCTGCGGCAGACGCCCGCCCGGGTCGAGGCGTCGCTGAAATGGCTCACGCGCGGCTACGCCCTGGTCGTCGAGGATGTGATTGGGGACGCGCTGTTCGAGGAAAAGCACGAGAGCATGATCTGCGTGCGCGACATCGAGATCTACTCGATGTGCGAGCACCACCTGCTGCCGTTTTTCGGGAAGGCGCACGTCGCCTACCTCCCCAACGGCAAAATCGTCGGACTGTCCAAGATCCCGCGGGTCGTCGAGGTCTTCGCGCGCCGGTTCCAGGTGCAGGAACGGCTCACCGATCAGGTCGCCGACGCGCTGTGCCGGGTGCTGAAGCCGCTGGGCGTCGGTGTGGTGATCGAGGCGTATCACCTCTGCATGATGATGCGCGGGGTCGAGAAGCAGAACTCGAAGACGGTGACGTCCGCGCTGCGGGGCGCGTTCCGCGACGACGGCAAGACGCGCGATGAATTTCTGCGGCTCGTCCACGGAGGCGCCGGGCTGCCTTGAAGATCGCGCTCGTGACGGGCGCGTCGCGCGGCATCGGCCTCGCGGTGGCTGACGCGTTGTACGCCGGTGGCATCCACGTGGTGCGCCTGGCGCGCAGCCTGGTGGATCGATCGGCGGACCGGCGCAACGACGTACGCTGCGATCTCACGGATCACAAGGACACCGAGCGTGCGATCGCCCGCGTGATCACCGTCGTCGGGCTCCCCGATATCATCGTCAACAACGCCGGCATGTTTTTCATCAAGTCCCTCGCCGAGACGACGTACGACGATTTCACGACGACCCTCGCGACGAATCTCACCTCGGCGTTTCTGGTCGCCCACGCCCTGGTGCCCAAGATGGTACAGCGTGGCAGCGGGCATCTCGTCACGATCGGCTCGATCTCGGACTACATCGGCTTCTCGGGCTCGACGGCGTACGCCGCCAGCAAGTTCGGCCTGCGCGGCATGCACGAGGTGATCCGGCAGGAAACGGCCAAGAGCGGGGTGCGCACCACGCTCATCTCACCGGGCCCCGTCGACACCGACATCTGGGAGGCCGTCGACCCCGATTCCAAACCGGGGTTCACCAAGCGCAAAGACATGATGCGTGCCGAGGACATCGCCGCGGCGGTCGTGTATGCGGTGACGCAACCCGAACGGATCGACGTGACCGAGATCAGGTTGCTGCCCACCGTCTATACGCCGAGGGGATAATCGTGCGTCGTGCGTCGTGCGTCGTTGCATCTGTGCTGTGGGTCGGCAACCTTGCAGCCCAACAGATCCCCCCTCTGCCTGATTCCACCGGTTGGGGCGTCCATGCTCTGGCGCTCGCCCGCGCGCCAGATAGCTCCGTCTGGGTGGGCACGTATGGGCAGGGGATCTTCGTGCTGAGATCGGGACGGGGGACGGGGGAAGGGGGACGGGTTTGGGAGCGGATCCGTTCGTCGGGCGACACCGCCGCGCATGCGATCTCGTGGGATTTCGTGCACGCGTTCGGCTTCGGCCCACGCGGCGAGATCTGGTACGGGACGGTCGGCAACGGCTGGGGGCTCTCGACCGACGGCGGCAAGACGTGGAAGAACTGGGAGTTCGGGCAGCTGGGGCCCGAGTGGCAGTACGTGACGCCGAACGGAATCATCACGCGCGGGGACACGACCTACATCGGCACGGCGGACGGGATCAAGCTGACGTGGGATGACGGGCAGACGTGGCGCGTGATTACGGATTCGATCGGGGCAACGACGGCCGGGGATTCGTTGTGGGGCAGAGTTAGCAATCAGTACATACTCGAGATGGGTGTCGCTGGTGATCGTGAGCTTTGGATTACTCAGGTGCATGGGCGCGAAGCCTCATTGGATGGCGGTCGCACGTGGCATCCCGGTCTCTGCTGCCGTAACCGTATCTCCCGACCTGATTCTGTTTTCTTGCCGCAGCGCATTCATAGAACGGCGCCGGCTGCCAGCGGACCAGGGTCGCCCCGGCACACGTGGTTCCGCCGCCCCATCGCGCTCACCGATCAGCCCTACATAGACCAGACTTATCGTTTCGGCTCGACGATGGGCGGCAACTTCCAACCGCATCAAGGAGTCGAGTTCAACAACGCCGACGGAACGCCGGTGCACGCGATTGGCGCTGGTGTCGTAGTGCATTCGGGGCCGGCAGAGCGGGGCGCGCTGACGGTGGCGATCAAGCACGACGCACGACTCACGACGCACGACGCACGGCTTTTCGTGTATTCCGTCTATTACCACAATTCCCAGCTGCTCGTCCAAGTCGGCCAGCGCGTCAAGGCGGGCGACGTCATCGCGCTCGTCGGCAACACGGGCCGGGCGACGAACGACCACCTGCACCTCGAGGTCCATGCCTCACCGTTCGACTCGACGCGCCTGATCGTCGATCCCGACGTGCGCTATCCGCCGTACAACACGAACCCGGAGCTGTGGATCGATCCGCTCCCCGGCACAGGAATGATCGCGGGGCAGGTGTGGGATTCGGCCGGCCAGCCCGTCTACCAGGCACGCATCTACGGCCTCGTGAAGCCCGAGCCGAACGAGACGCCGTTCTCGTTCATCGAGACGTACGGCCCGCGCAATCACTCCGATCCCGTCTATCACGAGCACTTCGGCATCTCCGACGTGCCACCGGGAGCGTACGTGCTTGGCGTCGAAATCGGCGGGAAGCGCGTGTTTCGCCGGGTCAAAGTCGAAGTGGGGAAACTCAGTTGGATCGAATTCAGGCCATGACCACGCACGACGCACCACGCACGACGCACGGCCTCTAGTGCACATCGAGCTGACGGAGATGCTCCGCTGCCCCGAGCCGCACCGCGAGGAAATGCTGGTGCTCTCGACGGGGGAAGTGAAAGACCGCATGGTCCGCTCGGGCCTGGTGGGCTGTCCTGTGTGCCACAAGGAGTATCCGATCGCGCGGGGCATTGTGAACTTCCGCCGCAACAAGGAACGCGTGTCGAAAGATTCGTCCGGCCCGCGCCCCGCGTACACGCCGCCCTCCCCCCTGCCCTCGGCCGATGCAGCGAAGCTCCAGGCGCTCCTCGAACTGTCGGGGCCGGGCGGCTACGTGGTGCTGGTGGGCTCGGCCGTGCGCCAGGCGGCGCGGCTCAGTGCGCTCATGGAAGGGATCCACTTCGTCGGAATCAACGCACCGACGGAAATGGAGGAGCAGCCGACTCTCTCGTTGCTGTATGCCAACGAGAAGGTGCCGCTGCGCACGGCCATTGCGCGCGGCGTCGTGGTCGGCGCCGATCTCGCGACGTCGCCCTGGCTCGTCGAGGCGCACCGCGTGCTGTTGCGGGGGCGCCGCTTCGTGGTGGAAGACGAAGAGCCCGAACTTCCGATCGGGCTCGTCAAGCTGGCGGCGGAAAACGGGCTGTGGGTGGGCGAGAAGCGCTAGACAATCAAAAGCAGATCCTTCGCTTCGCTCAGGACTCGATCGCCGCGGCCATCGCGTCGCCCGCCGCGTACGCCGTATCGATCACGTCCTTGTACCGCTTCTCGACGACCCGCCGCTTCACCTTGAGCGTCGGCGTCAGCTCGCCCGACTCGATCGTGAAATCGTTCTCCAGCAGCACGACCTTCTTCGGCGTCTCGAACTTGGCGAGCTCGCGGAGCGTGCTCATCACCTCGCGCTCGACCTTGGCCTGGACATCCGGCAGCTGAATCAGCTCGGCGCGCGTGCCGTACGTCAGGTTGCGTTCCCGCGCCCAGCGCTCGAGGTTGTCGAAGTTCGGCACCACGAGCACGATCGGGAACTTGCGGCGATCGCCGTACAGCACGGCATTGGCGACGAACTTGTTGCGCTTGACCATCCCCTCGATCGGCTGCGGCGCGATGTACTTCCCGCCGGCTGTCTTGATCAGCTCCTTCTTGCGGTCCGTGATCTTGAGATAGCCGTCGGAGTCCAGCTCGCCGATGTCGCCCGTGTGCAGCCAGCCCTCGGCATCGATCGTTTCCTTCGTGGCGTCGGGCAGCTTGTAGTAGCCTTGCATGATGTTCGGGCCGCGCGCCAGGATCTCCCCGTCTTGCGCGATCCTGAGCTCGACGCCCGGGATCGCTCGACCGACGGTGCCGAGCTTGATGCGATCGAGCGGGTTGAGCGTCAGCACGGGCGATGACTCGGTGAGCCCGTACCCCTCGATGATGGGCAGTCCGGCGCTGTAGAAGAACTTCGCGATGTCGGCCGAGAGCGGTGCCGCGCCCGAGACGAAGAAGCGGATGCGCCCGCCGGTGCGCGCCTGCAGCTTCGCGAACACGAGGCGGTCGGCGACCTTCTTCTTGATGGCCAGCCCACCGGGAATCGGCAGTCCGGCGAGCGACAACGTTGCCCATTGCTCGCCGGTGCGTTTCGCCCAGAAGAAAACCGTCCGCTTGATCGCGCTGCCCGACAGCGCGTTCTCGAGCACGCGGGCATACACCTTTTCGTAGAGCCGTGGCACCGACAGCACGACGGTCGGCTTCGCTTCGCCGAGATTCGTGGCGACCGTGTCGAACGACTCGGCGAAGTTGATGATCACGCCCGCCTGGAACAGCGTGTAATCCACCATCCGCTCGTAGCTGTGCGACAGCGGCAGCATCGAGAGGCACTCGTCGCCACTGCCGATGGGAATCATCTGGAGCACGGCCTGGACGTTGGACCAGATATTGTGATGCGACAGCATCACGCCCTTGGGGTCGCCGGTGGTGCCTGATGTATAGATGAGCGTCGCGAGGTCGTCCGGCTGCGCGGTCAGCGCTTCCTGCTTCCATTGCGGGTGCCCGGGTGCGGCAGCGCGACCCTTGGCCTCGAGGGCGGCCAGGGCCGTGACGCCGGGGCGCTGCGCCGCGGCAGCGCTGTCGAACGCCACGACGTGCTTGAGTCCGGGCAACGCGCTCTTCGCCTCGAGCACCTTGTCGACCTGTGCCGTCGTCGAGCAGAACGCCGCGACCGACTCGGAGTCGCGCAGGATGTATTCGGTTTGTTTAGCGGTGAGCGTGGGATAAATCGGCACATCGGTCGCGCGCGCGCACAGGCAGGCGTAATCGCTCAGCGCCCATTCGGGACGATTCTCGGAAATGATGGCGACCTTGTCGCCCGGCCTGATGCCCAACTCGCGCAGGCCGAGGGAGATCGCCTGCACACGCTCGAGCGCCTCGCGGTGCGTGATCGACACCCAGGCGCCACCGACCTTCGACCGGAAGGCCGCCGCCAGGCCGGCGTGCCGGTCCACCGTCGTGAAGAAGAGCTGCGTGAGCGTCCCTCGGTTCATGGCAGGATCTCCACGACGAAAACCACGGGGCTGCCCGGCAGCGGCGAGCCGTCGAATCGCGTCATGCTGGCGGTCACGACGACGGAGTCGGGCAGGGGGCCGGGGTGCAATCGTACCTGGACGCTCGCGCCGCCTGTCGAGCCCGTGAATACGGTATCCCTCGGCAGTAATGTGACCACGGGACCGCTGCCGGGATAGGCGGTGACGGCGTACACGACGCGGCGCCCCACGGCGAGCCCGCCGAACGCAACGGTCTGAATCTGCTGCGGATTCGACAGCGAGTCGGTGGTGCTGTCGGTCGGCGTCACGTCGAGTGTATCGTGCGTGGGCGAAGCAGCCGCCATCGAGTCGAGTCGCGCCAGCACGACGACGTTTTGCGGGTTCGAAAACAGCGTTCCGGTGCGCGCCAGCAACCGGCCGGTACCGACCGCCTTGGGCCACGTGACACCCGTGGTGCTGTCCAGGACCGCGATGATAGCGGGGTCGAGCGAGCTCCAGAAGAGCGGCGCAGCCACCGAATCGCCGAAGCCGTTCAGCGCCCGGCCGCTGGGCCGGAACGTATCGGTCAGCTCGACCCGGCCGCTGTCGGGCAGGACGATTTCGATGGCAACCGGTTGATTCGCGTCAGTATTGAGCTTGCAAGCGAACACGGCAGCCAGCGCCAGCAGTGCGAACGGCCGAATCAGGGGCTTCCCGTCCTCTCTTCGGGCATGCGCACCGCGGCGGCGCCGCCCGCCCCAAGCTCCTGCAACGCCTGATTCGCGTGCTCGATCCACTTCTGGGCGTCGGGGCCGCGGGGCGGGTGCGCGAGGAACGTCTTCAGGTGTTGCGCCGCGCCGTCGGGATCGCCGCGTTGCAGCAGCAGGAACGCGAGCCCGTAATGCGCGCCGGCGAGCGAGCCATCCAGCTCGAGCGCGCGCCGGTAGTGCCGGATCGCCTCGTCGAAGCGGCGCGTCTTGGTGAACGCGATCGCCATGTTTTGGAGAATGCGCGCGTCGTTGGGATGATCGCGCAGCGCCAACCGGTACGACGTCAGCGCGGCGTCATAATCCCCCTGACGCTCGAGGGCTAACGCCTCGTTGAGATAATCGAGACGTTGGGGTTTGAGATCGTCGCCCAACGAGCCACCGAACAAGCGGCGCCAGAAACCCATGCGCCGAAAATAGCTTGCGGCTGCGCGCGTCCGCAATGTAGCTTCCCGCACGATGGCTCAATCCGCCGGCATGCGCCCCAAAAGCAAGACTCCCCGCGGCGTGCTTCAGGTCGACTGGCCGTTCTTCGGCGAGCTCTGCCGAGTGCTCGCGCTGAAGGTGTTCCGCGAGTACGACCCCCAGGTGGTCATCGGCATCGCGAAGGCCGGCGTCATCCCCGGCGCGGTGGTCGCGAGCATCCTGCAGCGTGATTTTGCCTCCATTGCCATCACGAAGGAAGGCTCGGTCATCGCCGGCCCGCCGCGCCTCGTGACCGGCAAGCGCGTGCTGCTGGTCGACGAAACGTGCGAATCGGGCAACACCATGAAGCTCGCGCTCGCCGCCGTGCGCGAGCAGAAGCCCGCCGAGGTGAAGACGGCGGTGTCGTTCAAGACCGGCGGGTACCAGCCCGATTTCTACGCGCTCCAGAACGAGAACTTCATCATTCTCCCCTGGGACCTGGAAGTCATCGTGAACGGCGAGATCGTGGTCCGCCCCGACTACCGCGCCCAACTGAAGGACAGCCGTTGAGAGATCGTCTCGCCGCGGCCGTCAAGCAGTCGCGCGCCGGTTACACCGAAATCCGCGTCGAACGCACCTGGAGCTCCGCCGTCGCCTTCCGCGGCCGCCGTCTCGAGACGGCGACGGTCAGCGAAGACCAGGGCGGATTCGTGCGCGTGCTCAACCAGGGCTGCGGCTGGGGCATCGCGTCGTTCACGTCGCTCGACGAGCTGCCGGCGATGGTGGCGCGGGCCAACGAGCTGTCGCGCGCCGTGCGGCTCGACGAGCCGATCCGGCTGGCCGACACGCCGCCGGAGTCAGCCGACGCCGTGCTGGAGCTGGACGGGGACGTGCGCGGGATTTCGCTCTCGGAAAAGAAGCAGCTGCTCGATCGCTACAACGGCGCGATGCTCGCCGTATCGAATCAGATCGTCGATACGCAAGCGAGCTATCGGGACGAAGTCTCGGAGGTCTGGTACGTCAACTCCGAAGGCACCTCGCTCTACCAGCGGCGGCCCGAGGTCGTCGTCTCCGGAACCGCGATCGCCCGCCGCAACGGCACCATCGAGAAGGGCCTCGAGTCCATCGGGCTGCGCAAAGGCTGGGACAGCGTGCAGGGGTTCGACGATCGGTTCCGCGTCGTGGCGCAGCGCGCGGTCGATCTGCTCGAGGCGCCGCGCGTGCGCGGCGGCGCCTACCCCGTGATTCTCGACAATGAGCTGGCCGGCGTGTTCATTCACGAAGCGTTCGGGCATCTCTCCGAGGCCGACTTCGTATACGAAAACCCCCAGGCGCGCGACATGATGACACTGGGGCGGCGCTTCGGGAAACCGGTGCTGAACGTCGGCGACAACGGCGCCGCGCCGGGACTGCGGGGGACGCTGCCCTACGACGACGAGGGGACGCCGACGCAGGACACGCCGCTCATCCGCGAGGGAATCCTCGTCGGGCGCCTGCACTCGCGCGAAACGGCCGCGAAGCTGGGTGAGCGTCCCACCGGCAACGCCCGCGCGATCTCATTCCGGCATCCGCCGATCGTCCGCATGACGAACACCTACATCGCCCCCGGCGACACCGGCGTCGGGTTCGACGATCTCATCCGCGACATCCCGCTCGGCGTGTACGCGTGCGGTGCGTTCGGCGGCCAGACGATGCTCGAGAATTTTTCGTTCACGGCCGGCTGGGGCTACATGATTCGCGACGGCAAGGTCGCCGAGCTGGTGAAAGACGTCGTGCTGGCGGGCAATCTGTTTCAGACGCTCGACCGCATCGATCACATTGCCGGCGACTTCAGCTGGAATCAGATGGGCGGCGGGTGTGGGAAGGGCGGCCAGTTCCCGCTGCCGGTGACCGAAGGGGCGCCGCACGTGCGCATCGAGGAAGCCCTCATCGGCGGTGACGTATGATCGATCGGCTGCTCGACACCGCTCGCGGCACCGTCGACGGTGCCGACGCGCTCTGGCGCCGCGAAGAGCGGACGACGGTGGCGTTCGAGTCGGGGCGGCTCAAGGCGGCGGGCATCTCGGAGGAGGCGGGGCTCAACCTGCGCGTGCTCGCGCGGGGCCGCATGGGCGTGGCGGGGACGACCGCGGCCAAGCCCGATCCCGCGGCCCTCCTCGATAGGGCGCGCGCGTCGGCGGAACTCGGCGAGGTCGTGGATCTCGCGTTTCCCGGCGCCGGCACCGCCCACCTGCCGCCGATTTCCACGTTCTTCGAACGCACCGCCGACGCCTCGCTCAATACGTTGATCCGCATGGGCCGCCTCCTCGTTGAGCGGTTGGCACGGCCCGACTGCCAGGTCAACGTCTCCGTGGAGCGGGAGGTGGCGGACACGGCGGTCGGTAATTCGGCCGGCGCGCGCGGCGAGTACCGCGCCACCGGCATCGCGCTCACGGCCGACATCACGCGCATCGCCGGGGACGACGTGCTGATGGTGTACGATCAGTACGTCGGCGCCGACATGCCGAGCGATGCCGATCTCGAGACGCTGGTTCGCTCCGTCGAGACGCGTCTCGCCGCCGCCCTCAAGGTCGTCACACCGCCCGACGGCGCGCTGCCGGTCGTGTTCACGCCGGCCGGACTCGCGGCCGTGGTGCTGCCGCTGGAGCAGGCGCTGTCGGGGAAAACGGTGCTCCAGGGCAGCTCTCCCCTCGCCGGCAAAGTGGGTGAGACGCTGTTCGACGAGCGTCTCTCGATCATCGACGATCCGCTCACGCCGGGCCGGCCGGCCTCACGCCCGGTGGATGACGAGTGCGTGCCGTCGCGCGCGACGGGTCTGGTGGAGCATGGCGTGGTCGGGCGCTTCGTCTACGATCTCGAGACGGCCGCGCGCGCCAGGACGCAGAGCACCGGCAACGGACGGCGCGGGGTGTTTGGGAAACCACATATTGGCTACACGAACGTCGTGTTTCGGATGACGGACGGCGCACATGTCGGATCGGAATCCCACGCGTTGGGCGGGGGATTGATCGCCGACATCGACGATGGCCTCATCGTCGATGACCTGATCGGGGTCGGGCAGGGCAACGTGATCAGCGGCGCGTTCAGCCATCCGGTGGGACTCGCCTACCGTGTGCAGCGCGGCGAAGTGACCGGGCGCGTGAAAGATGCTGCGGTTGCGGGGAATGCGTACGACTTGCTCAAACGGATCGGGGGATTTGGAACGGACGGGAGGTGGCTGGGCTCGCGCTGGTCGCCTTCGATGCGACTCGAGGGGGTCAGCGTGGCGCGGCGGTAGGGGCTCGACAGTGTCGTGCCCCTACGGCGCGCCGAGAGCCTCCGCGTAGCTCCTGCCCTGCGTCATGTCGTTATAGACCCGTTCCAATACTTCCGGCGTCGCCGACAGGAAACGGCAGCGCTCGTCGCCGCGGCTGCGGCACTCGACTTCCATGACCGCCACCGTCTCGTCGGACAGCCGCCCCAAGAAGTCCGCGAGCATTCCGGCCGAGAAAAAGCACATCGGTGACTGTGCCGTCCCCGGCTCGGCTTCCGCCCAGTCGCTCGAGTCGAGCGCCAGCGCGCCGACGCCGACCGGGCTCATCGACACGGTGCCCCAGCCGCCGCTCGTGAAGAACTCGGAGAGCGTGTCAGCGAGGCGGTCCGCATCGAGATCGGTGGGGCTGTGCTCGGCGGCGAACGCCGTGTAGAGCCCTTCACCCGCGGCGTAGCCGGACTCCTGCAGGATCGTGACGAGCTGGTCGGGAGCGTGTGCGGCGAGGCTCGCGTGGAGCTGTCGCAGGATGCCGGGGACGGTCATATGAGAAGGCAACTTAGGGTTTGCGGTTCGCGCGGCGCAAGAGTTCGGCCTCGTCGATCTGCTCGACGCCGAGCGCTTTCGCCTTGTCGAGTTTCGACCCGGGGTCGGCGCCGACGACCAGCGCCGTGGTTCTCTTCGACAGGCTGTCGCCAACGTGTCCGCCCGCCGCTTCAATCAGATCGCGCGCCTGCTGGCGGGAGAGCGTCGGCAGCGTGCCGGTGACGACGTAGGTCTGGTCGGCGAGGGGCCGCGGGCCGGTGGCCGTGGCGGTCTCCTTCAGCGTCAAACCGAGCTTGTCGAGTCGCTCGATCAGCTTGCGGTTGCGCGGCTCGGCAAAGAAGCCCGCGACGGCGTCGGCAATGGCCGGCCCGATGCCGCGCACTTCGCCGACTTCCGCGGCCGACGCGCGCGCCAGGGCGCTCATCGTTCCGAAATGACGCGCCAGGAGCTTGGCCCCCTGTGCGCCGACGTGCCGGATGCCGAGCGCGAACAGCAGCGCCGACAACGGTTGCTGCCGCGACGCGGCGATCGCGTCCACGAGCTGCTGGGCCGACTTCTCGGCGAAGCCCTCGAGCGTCAGCAGCTGCAGCGGCGTCAACTCGTATAGATCGGCCACGTCTTCGATCAGTTTGGCATCGAGCAATGCGCGCACGCGTTCATAGCCGAGCCGGCGGATATCCATCGCGCTGCGGCTCGTGAAGTGAACGATCGACTCCAGGATGCGCGAGGGACACGAGATGTTGGGGCAATAGGTCATCACTTCTTCGTGCGGATGCTCGACCTGCGAGTTGCAGCTCGGGCAGCGCTCCGGCATTGCGTAAGGCTTCTCGGCGCCGGTCCGCCGTTCCTTCACCGGACCGAGGACCTGCGGGATGACCTCGCCGGCGCGCGTGACCTCCACCCAATCGCCCTCGCGAATGTCCTTCGCGGCAATCAGCGCGGCGTTGTGCAATGTGGCGTTCGAGACCGTGACGCCCCCGATCTCGACGGGCTCGAGGACGGCGTAGGGATTGAGCGCCCCGGTCCGGCCCACGTTGATGCGGATCTCGTGCAGCTGCGTGATCTGGACCTCCGGCGCGAACTTGCGGGCCACCGCCCAGCGCGGCTCGCGGTTCCCGATCGTCCCCAGCTCGGCGTAGAGCGAGCGCTTGTCCACCTTGACCGCGACGCCGTCGGCGCCGTAATCGAGCGTGGGGAGCAGCGTCTGTAGCTTCGCGATCTCGCGGTGCGCGGCCGCGAGGTCGGGGACCCGCGTGTGATGCGGCTCCACCGGGAGCCCCCACTCGAGCAGCGTTTCGAGCAACTCCTGCTGCGAGTCGATGCCGAGCTTCTGCCCCGGGGCCTCGACCTGGAACGTGAAGACACGCAGGCCGCGGGCGCGGGTGATCTTCGGGTCCAGTTGCCGCAGCGCCCCGGCGGCTGCGTTGCGGGGATTGGCGAACGGCGCCTCGCCCGACGTCTCCCGCTCTGCGTTCACCCGGGCAAACTGGCTCTTCGGCAGGTAGACCTCGCCGCGCACTTCCATCTTCTTCGGCCACCCTTTCCCGCGCAGCCTGAGCGGCAAGTCGAGGACCGTGCGCAGATTGGGCGTCACGTCCTCGCCTTCGACGCCATTGCCGCGCGTGACGCCCGTGACGAGCACGCCGTCTTCGTAGGTGAGGCTCACGGCGGCGCCGTCGATCTTCACCTCCAGCGTGTAGCCCGCGGTGGTCACCTCCGGCACGAGGCGCGTGTTACGCTCCTCCCACTCGCCCAGCTCGGCCTCCGTGAAGGCGTTGGCGAGCGAGAGCATCGGGACGAGGTGGCGGTGCTTGCGGAACCCGGCGGCCGGCTCACCGCCGATACGCAGGGTCGGGGAGTCAGGAGTCTGGAGTCCGGGGTGTTTGGCTTCGAGGTCCTGCAGCTCGCGGAACAGCCGATCGTACTCGGCGTCCGACAGCTCCGGCTTGTCGAGGAGGTAATACGCGTGGTTCGCCCGTTCCAGAATCCGCCGCAGCTCCGCGGCGCGTGCTGCCGGCTTCACCGCCCCTTGGCTTCTTCCTGGATGACGGCCATGGCCACGGCCACCAGCCGGTCCAGCTCCTCGGCGCTGGCTTTGGGAAGGAGACCTTCGCCCCACGCGCCCTCGCGGCCCCCGAACGCGTCGAGCAGCCGGCGGAAGAAGGCGAGCAAGGCGACGCGCTCCAACTCCATGTGGCGCAGCAGACCGCCGGTCTCGTGCTGGCGGTGCGCGAGTCGCTCGTAGCGGTGGGCGTTGCGCAGGCTCTGCGCCGTGAGGGAGGCGACGACTTGTACGAAGCGCACGTCGGCGTCCGAGAACGTTGGGCCGTCACGGTAGGTGCGCAGGAAAATCGCGCCGATGGCGACCGAGCGCCACGTGATCGGCACGACCGTGATCGACTTGACGCGGCGGTTGATCAGCTCGTCCTTCACGTGCCGCAGCGACGGATCGTTGGCGGCGTCGGGGATGAACACCGTCTCGCCGCTCTGCATCGCTTTCTTCAATTCGGGATAGCGCTCGAGGTCGACGACGTAGTTGCGAATGGTCGGATCTTCGTACGACGCGACGAGCCGCACCTGCCGGCCGCCCTTCTCTCCGAGGAAAATCGAACAGCGGTCCAGGCCGAACGATTCGCCCAGCTTGCGGGCGATGGCCTGGAGAATGTCAATGAAGTGCAAGGAACTGGAGGCTTCCTTCAGAATCTCGATGACGGCGAGCAGGTGCTTGCGCTCATGCTCCAGCTCGGCAATCCGCGCGGCCAGGCGTTCCGCTTCCGCGTGTGTCAGGGCCGAGTTGATCGTCATGGGTGCAATAGTTTCGCTCGGGAACGCGAGTCACGTCAAGCACAGGTAGATTAGGCGACATGCGAACAACTCTTCTCGCGACTGTCATCAGCGTCACGATTTGCGGGCGATCTGCGTCCCAATCTGCGGGATCAGTGGCCCCCATCGGGACGTACAGCGTCGTGCCCGAGCTGCCGGGGATGGGGCGGCCGGTGGACAACGCGGCGGTCGCCGCCCGCCGCCGCGCGCTGCTCAAGCGCATCGGACGGGGCTCGATCCTGGTTCCGGCCTCGCACGAGCGAAACATCGAACAGGACTACGTGCAGGACAACGATTTCCGCCAGAACAACACGTTCTTCTATCTCACCGAGCTCGAGACGCAGGACGCCTGGCTGCTGCTGACGGCGCGCGGAGCCGACACGGTCGAGACCGTGCTGTTCCTGCCGCCGCGCACGCCATCGCAGGAGCGTTGGACCGGCTTGCGGCTCGGCCCCGACAGCGTGGCGGTGCGCGTGTCCGGCATCGGCACCGTGCTGCCGCTCGATTCCCTGGACAACCGGCTGCGGCGCGTCCGATTCGCCGCGGCGCGCGGCTGGCCGGTCTACGTGCCGCTCGGCCCCGGGACGCGTGACGAGTCCCGCATCGCCGATCTCGCCTTCTCCGGTGCCGACGTGCGCAACGTGCTCCCGATCGTCGACTCGATGCGCGTCGTGAAAGACGCCGACGAGATCGCCCGGCTGCGGCGCGCCGTCGACATCAGCGTCGCCGGGCACATCGCCGCGATGCGTGCCGCGCGCCCCGGGATGTACGAATACGAGATCGAGGCGGCCCTCGAGGACGGGTTCCGCCGCAATGGCGCCGACCGCGTCGGATATCCCTCGATCGTCGGCAGCGGCCCCAACTCCACGACGCTGCACTACGACGTCAACCGCCGCCGCACCGAGAACGGCGATCTGGTCCTGATCGATGCCGCGGCGGAATGGGGCCAGTACACCGCCGATGTGACGCGCACGTTCCCGGTCAACGGCACGTTCACGCCGCGGCAGAAGGCGATCTACGACCTGGTGCTGGGCGCGCAGCAGGCGGCGTTCGACTCCGTGCGCCCCGGCGTCACGATCGGGCAGCTGGACGGCATCGCGCGGGCGTACATGCGCGCGCACTCGGGCACGCTGTGTGGTGAGAAGACCTGCGATGACCGCGAATACTTCAACCACGGCCTCGGCCATCCGATCGGGATGGACGTCCACGACGTCGGCTTCGGCCGGCCGCTCGAGCCCGGCGTGGTGATCACGCTCGAGCCGGGGATCTATCTCCAGGCCGAGAAGCTCGGTGTGCGGATCGAGGACGACGTGCTGGTTACCGCGACGGGCGGCGAATGGCTGTCGGCGGGAGCACCGCGCTCGACCGAGGCGATCGAGCGCGTCATGCGGGGACGCTAAGTCTCGTCTTTCTCGTTCTTGATGTCGGCGAGGAGCGCGGCCGCGTCTTCCTTGTACTGCGCGTCGAGCACGTCGACGTTCGGCAGCGTCGGGATGACCTGCAGCTGTTCCCGGGCCTTCGAGTAGCGGCCCAGATCGGTATAGACTTCCGCCAGCTCGAGGCGGTGGTAGATGTGCGTCGGCGCGATCGCGACCGCGCGCTCGAGGTGCCGGACCGCGTCGTCCCAATTGGCGACCGACATGAAACCGCCGCCGAACAGCGCCTTGGCGAAGAAGCGCTGAATCGCGGAGAGCCGCTTCACCTCGGCATGCCAGGCGCCGAGGACGTGGTGGGCGTTGTCGTAGTTGGGGTCGATCGCGACGGCCTTCGTCGCCTCGTCGAAGATGATCTTCGCGTAGCGCACCCGCTCCTTACTGCCCTTGGTGCGGGAGAGCCGGCCCAGCACCATCGATAGGGCGTAATGCCCGTCGGCCCGCGTCGAATCGGCGCGAATCGCGCGCTCGGCATAGCTCCGGCCTACGGAATAGAGGCTATCCCGCCGGTTCTTGAGGGAATCGGCTTTGCCCTGTATTTGTTTGGCGACGTCGGCGATCGCCCGCGCCGCTTTCCAGTTCGCTTCATAGCTCAGCGAATCGGCGGCGAGGGCCGCCTGGTAGTGACGCAGGGCGACATCGGGGTGCATGAGACCGGCGCTGTCGCCCAATGCGATGTGATTGACGGGACCTTGCGCCAGCGCGCTGAGAGCGAGAACGATGGAGACCATGCGAGTATGATCGTCGTCCCCCTGATCGAGCGCAAGCGCGACGGCGCGGCCCTCAGTCCCGAAGAATGGTCGGCGCTCGTGGCGGAGTACACCGCGGGCCGCATTCCCGATTATCAGCTCGCGGCGCTGTTGATGGCCGTGTTCATGCGCGGCCTGGAGCGCCAGGAGCTCGCCGCGCTCACCGACGCCATGCTCGCGTCCGGCGATCGCCTGTCGTTCGACGGCTGGGGAACGCCGCGCATCGACAAACACTCGACCGGCGGCGTCGGCGACAAGGTCTCGCTGGTGCTCGGCCCGCTCGTGGCGGCGTGCGGCATCGCGGTCCCGATGATGTCGGGGCGGGGACTCGGCCACACCGGCGGTACGCTCGACAAGCTCGAGGCGATCCCGGGATTCCGCACCAATCTCTCCCTCGCGGAAGCGAAGGCGCAGGTGCAGAAGATCGGCTGCGCCCTGATCGGGCAGACCGCGGAGATCGCCCCCGCCGACCGCAAGCTGTACGCGCTGCGCGACGTCACCGCCACCGTCGAATCGATTCCGCTCATCGCCGCGAGCATCATGTCCAAGAAGCTCGCCGAAGGGCTCAACGGCCTCGTGCTCGACGTGAAGAACGGCAGCGGCGCATTCCTGCCGGAAGTCGCGCGCGGGCTCGAGCTGGCCAAGACGATGATTGCGCTGGGCGAGGATCGCGGCTGCCCGACGATTGCGCTGATCACCGCGATGGACCGGCCACTGGGGCGCGCGTGCGGCAACGTGCTGGAGACCGAGGAGGCGATTCTGGCGCTGCGTGGCGAAGGCCCGCCCGATCTCCTGGAGGTGACCTACGCGCTCGGCGTCGAGATGCTGCTCCAGGGGGGAATCGAGAAGAGCACCAAGAAGGCGAGGAAGAAGCTGGAGACGGCGATCGAATCCGGACTCGCGGCGGAGAAGTTCGAGCAGATCATCGAGGCGCAGGGCGGCAACGCCAAAACGGTCGAGGATCCCTCGGTGTTACCGCAGGCGCAGGCGGTGGAGGTCTACGCCGCGGCCCGCACCGGAGTCGTACAGCGCGTCGAGCCGCGCACGATCGGCCGCGCGATCATCGCGCTGGGCGGGGGGCGGCGCACGGTCGAGGACATCATCGACCCGACGGTGGGGTTCGTGATCACGGTGAAGCCCGGAGACAAGGTGTTGGAGGGTGAGCCGATCGCTTCGGTATTCGCCAAGGATGCCGACGGCATTCGGACCGGCTTTGAGGCGCTCGCGCAGGCGATCGTGATCGGCGACAAGCTGACGCAAAAACCACTCCCGCTCGTGTCACATCGCGTGACCCGGGCGGGAGTGGAAGTCCTGGGGAAGTCCTAGACGTCGAGGTTCTTCACGAACTTCGCGTTTTCCTCGATGAACTTGCGGCGCGGCTCGACCTCGTCACCCATCAGCGTCTCGAACAGCTGCGACGCTTCCAGCGCGTCTTCCATCGTCACCTTGAGCAGCGTGCGCTTGGCGGGATCCATCGTCGTGTCGCGCAGCTGGTCCGGGTTCATCTCGCCCAGGCCCTTGTAGCGGCTCACGTTGACCGACGACTTGGTCTCAGCCCCGTTGGTCAGACGCTTCATGTACGTGTCGCGCTCCTTCTCGTCGTAGGCGTAGAACTCCTCTTTGCCCTTCGAGACGCGGTAGAGCGGCGGCTGGGCGATGTAGATGTACCCGACGTCGATGAGCTGCTTCATCTCCTTATAAAAGAAGGTGAGCAGCAGGGTGCGAATGTGCGCGCCGTCCACGTCCGCGTCGGTCATGATGATGATCTTGTGGTAGCGCGCTTCCTCCACCTTGAAGTCGTCGCCCACGCCGGTGCCGATCGCCGTGATCATGGTGCGGATTTCTTCGTTGGACAGAATCTTGTCGATGCGTGCCTTCTGGACGTTCAGGATTTTGCCGCGCAGCGGCAGGATCGCCTGGTAGCTGCGGTCCCGGCCCATTTTGGCTGACCCGCCCGCGGAGTCGCCCTCGACGAGGTAGATCTCGCACAGCTTGGGGTCGGTGAGCGAGCAGTCGGCGAGCTTGCCGGGCAGGAGACCGGCATCGAGCCCGCTCTTCTTGCGCACCAACTCGCGTGCCTTGCGCGCGGCCTCGCGGGCTCGCGCCGCGCTCAGCGCCTTCGCGATGATCGAGCGCGCGACGCTCGGATTCTTGTCGAAAAACGCGCCCAACGCCTCGTTGACGACGGTTTTGACGATGCCTTCGACCTCGGAGTTCCCCAGCTTGGTCTTGGTCTGTCCTTCGAACTGCGGCTGTTTGACTTTGACGCTGAGGACGCAGTTGAGCCCTTCGCGGACGTCGTCGCCGGAGAGCGTGAACTCTTCCTTCTTCAGGGCGCCGTCCTGCTTCGCCCACTCGTTGATCGTGCGGGTCAGCGCCGACTTGAAGCCGGTGAGATGCGTGCCGCCTTCGTGGGTGTTGATGTTGTTCACGAAGGTGAACGTGTTTTCGCTGTACTGATCGTCGTACTGGACCGCGCCTTCGACCTCGACGTCCTCGCGCGTCGCCTCGAACGTGATCGGCTTGGGATGCAGGGCACGCCGGCTGCCGACGATCCACTTCACGAATTCGGACAGGCCGCCCTTATAGTAGAAGGTTTCTTCCTTCGTGCTGCCTTTGCGCTCGTCTTTGAGCACGATCGTGAGCGCCTTGTTCAGGAAGGCGAGCTCGCGCAGGCGGTTCGCGATCGTCGCGTAGTCGAAGCGCGTCTCGGTGAAGATGCCCGTGTCCGGCTTGAACCAGACCGTCGTCCCGGTGCCCTTGGCTTTGCCAACGACTTCGAGCTTCTTCTTCGTGTCGCCGCGCTCGAACGACATGTGGTGCCGCTTGCCGTCGCGGTCGACCCACACCTCGAGCTTCTCGGAGAGCGCATTCACCACCGAGACGCCGACGCCGTGCAGGCCGCCCGACACCTTGTAGCTGCTCTTGTCGAACTTGCCGCCGGCATGCAGAACCGTGAGCGCGACTTCGACGCCGGGTTTCTTCTCCGTCTTGTGGAGGTCGACCGGAATGCCGCGCCCATTGTCCACGACCGTAATGGAATTATCGGCGTGGATCGTGACGTCGATGTTCGTGCAATAGCCCGCCAGCGCCTCGTCCACCGAGTTGTCCACCACTTCGTAGACGAGATGGTGCAGGCCGCGGGCCGACACCGAGCCGATGTACATCGCCGGCCGGCGCCGTACCGCTTCCAGGCCCTTCAGGACCTGGATGGAGTCGGCCTGATAGCCGCCGTTGCCTTTTTCCTTCTTAGGTGCGGCGGGTTTCTTCTTAGGCATCAAGTTCCTAACGTGAAAGGAGCCAGCGTATCGTCGTGATGCGCCCCGCACCGCGTCCCGCGTTGACGCGGGCCATGATGTCGGGCGTCATCAACTGCAGTTCATTCATCCACGAGCTCGTCGCCACCCGCACGAACAGCACTCCATCGGGGGTGATGCTCTCGGGAGTCGCGACGGCGGCGATTTGCGGACCAACCAAGCGCGGCCAGTCCGGAATCATCTGCGCCTGCCCGACGCGACGCGCCAAACCGGTGCGCTTCAGGTAGCCCGCGAGCGCCTCGCCGACTGCAACCGGACGGCTTTTTTTAGGGCGGTTTGGCGGATCTGTCACAGCCTTAAAAATAGACGGAAGTCATTGTCCTGTCAACAGTTAAAGGCTGTCGCGGAAGTTACGGACTGACTACGACGTAGCTATCCCGCTGGACCTCAAAACCGGCGATATCACGCGCCCGGAACAGCAGCATGAGGCGGGTCCCCGGCTGCTGCCCGGGGGCCACAAGGAAGCGGTAGCGCGCGCTGAAGACGCGGTCGAAGCCGCCATTCTCACCACGTTCTTCCGCGTCAACGGTCACCCAAACGGAATCGATGCCGTCCGGATCTTCGGCGCGGATCATCCCGGAGACGGTGTCGACCTGGCTCGCGCTCACGCTGTCCTGGTCGATGGTGAACGACAATTGCGGGGGCCCGGGCCGCTCTCGCTCGCCGAGACACGCCGCCACGACGATGAGGGCTAGCGCCCCTGGAATTTTGCCGAGCGCTTTTCGAGAAATGCGGTCAATCCTTCCTTCATGTCCTGACTGGCGGCGAGGAGGCCGAAGTGATTGGCCTCGAGTAGCAGCCCTTCGTCGAGCGTCATCTCCAACCCCTGGTCGATGGCTTCCATCGCGAGGCGCACGGCCAATGGGCCCATCGCGAGAATACCCCGCATCATCTTCTCCGCTTCCGCGAGCAGGTCGGCGGCGGGGACCACTTTATTGACGAGCCCGATGCGGTAGGCCTCCTGCGCATCGATCATTTCGCCCGTCAAAATGAGGTGCATCGCAATGCCTTTGCCCACGAGGCGGGGGAGGCGCTGCGTCCCTCCGTATCCCGGCGCGATCCCCAGCTTCACCTCCGGTTGTCCGAACTTCGCGTTCTCGCTCGCGATACGCATGTGACAGGCCATCGCCAGCTCGCAGCCGCCGCCCAACGCGAATCCGTTGATCGCGGCAATCACCGGCTTGCCGCACGTCTCGAGGCGCCGCAGCACGCCCTGGCCGCGCTGCGCGCGTGCCTTGCCGTCGAACGGCCCCTGCCGCGCCAGATCACCGATGTCGGCGCCGGCGACGAACGCCTTTGGCCCGGCGCCCGTGAGAATCGCGCCGCGGATCTCGGCTTCGGTGGCAATCTGCTCCGCCGCCTTGCCCAGCTCCAGCATCACCTGATCGTTCAGCGCGTTGAGCTTGTCCGGACGGTTCACTGTTATGAATGCGATGCCGTCCTTCAATTCGAAAAGCAGCGTCTGATAGTTCATGCGACAATCCTAAAGCGAGGACATGCAAAAGCTAGACGCACCGACGCAGCAGCGGTGAACCGTGTTGCGTCGACGGGACCACCCTCGCGCGGGTTGTCCCGTTGACCAATGACGGAATACCGCGGTGCGTCGGTGCGTCTAGTCTTTGCATGTCCCCGTATTAGGTTCTGCCTCCATGCCTATCCAGGCCATCTCATGGTCGCCCAGCGGCGCAGTTCGCATTATCGATCAGCGTGCCTTGCCCGACGCGGAGATCACGCGCGATTTGGAGAGCGCCGAGTCGGTCGCCGAGGCGATCAAGCAGCTGCAGGTGCGCGGGGCGCCACTCATCGGGATCGCCGCGGCGATGGGCCTCGTCGCCGGCACGCGGGATCTCCGATCCGCGCCGCGGCAGTCGTTTCTCGCGGGTGTGGCGCAACTATCCGACCTGCTCGCCAACGCCCGTCCGACGGCGGTCAATCTGCGCTGGGCGCTGCATCGCATGGCGGATGTGGCACAGGCGACGCTGGGCGAAAGTCCCGCGATATGGGAGCGACTGCATGCAGAAGCGGCGGCCATCTGGGAAGAGGATCGCGCGATGTGCCGCCGTATCGGCGAGCATGGCCTGACGATCCTCGCCGACGGCGCCAACGTGCTGACGCACTGCAATACCGGCGCGCTCGCGACGGGCGGCATCGGGACCGCCCTCGCGCCCATCTATCTGGCGCACGAGCAGGGGCGGCGCGTGCATGTCTATGTGGACGAGACGCGGCCGCTGCTGCAGGGGTCCCGCCTGACCACGTGGGAATTACAGCACGCCGGGATCCCCTGCACGCTGATCACGGATGGGGCGGCGGCGGCATTGATGCGGCAGACGAAGGTCGACGTGGTGCTGGTGGGCGCGGATCGCATCTGCGCCAACGGCGATTTCGCAAACAAGATCGGCACCTATGGGCTGGCGGTGCTGGCGCGCCATCACGGCGTGCCGTTCTACTGCGCCGCGCCGTGGTCGACGGTGGATGCGTCGCTGGCCGACGGCGACCTGATTCCGATCGAGCAGCGCGCAGCGGCCGAAGTCACCGTCATGGCCGGCCGCCCGATCGCACCGGACGGCGTGGCGGCGCTCAACCCTGCCTTCGACGTCACGCCGGCACGCTACGTGACCGGTTTCGTGACGGACCGCGGCATCGTGCAACCGCCGTTCTCGCCGACGTGAAGGCGATCATCGCCGTGATTGGCGGCGGAGCGTGCACGCCCGCCGAAGCCACTGCCGCGGAGCAGACGGGCCGGCTGCTCGCGCAACACGGTGCGATCGTCGTCTGTGGCGGATTGGGCGGCGTCATGGAAGCCGTGGCGAAGGGCGCGAAAGCAAACGGCGGCACGACGGTCGGCATCCTACCGGGAGCGGACCCCGCCGCGGCCAACGCCTACATCGACATTCCCCTGGCGACCGGCCTCGGTGAGATGCGGAATTTCCTGATCGTGCGCACCGCGCACGCACTCATCGCCATTGGCGGCGGTGTAGGAACGTTGTCGGAGCTGGCGCTCGCGCAGCGCATCGGCAAGCCGGTCGTGGGGCTTCATGATTCCTTCAGGAACGCCGTCGATATTCCACGGGTCGAGAGTGCGGCTGAGGCGGTGCAGTGGGCGTTAGATCGTGTACGCGAAGGGGTGGTATAATACGGATATGAAGGCAGGCACGAAGTTCGCTGTGGGTGCGGCCCTGATCGTTGGCGCCGTGGGCTACCTGATGGCCTCCGGGATCCGGCAAACGGGGCAGTATTTCCTCACGCCCAGCGAGCTGGCGCAGCGCGTCTCTGCCGATCCGTCGTTCTACGATCTCGGCATGAAGGTCGGCGCGCGCGTCGTTCCCGGTACGGTCGAGAAAGAGACGGCGACGCAGACGCTCCGGTTCCACGTCACCGACGGCACGGTCAGCTATCCCGTGGTCTTCAAGGGCCTCCCGCCCGACACGTTTACCGACTCCGTTGAGGTCGTCGTCGAAGGGCGGTTGCAGCGCGATGGGATCATTCACGCGACCAACGTGCTCGCCAAGTGCGGGTCGCGTTACGAAGCAGTTCCCAAAGCCTAAATGACGCTGCTCGGCCCTCTCTCACTCTGGCTCGCGTTTCTCGTGGGCCTGTGGGGAGCGATCACCGGATTCGCCGGCGGCGCGCAGGGCCGGGTCGATCTGCAACGCAGCGCCCGGCACGCGACGTTCGCGCTGTTCGGCGCGCTGCTCGTGGCGGTCATCTCGCTCGAGATCGGCATCTTCCGTCACGATTTCAGCCTCGAGTACGTGGCCGCCTACACCAGCCGCAATCTCCCCACCTTCTATCTGTGGTCGGCGCTGTACGCGGGGCAAAAAGGCAGCCTGCTCTTTTGGGCGACCGTGCTGAGTCTGTTCGCGTCGCTGGTGCAGCTGCTCACGAGCCGGCGCCATCGCGTGTACTTGCCCTACGTGGCGGCCGTCACCTGCCTCGTGGCGACGTTCTTCATCAGCGTCATGCTGTTCGCCGCGAACCCGTTCGAGCGTCTCGGCTTCACACCCCTGGACGGCCGGGGGATGAACCCGCAGCTGCAAAACCCCGGCATGGTTTTCCATCCCCCGATGCTGTACCTCGGCTACATCTCGATCACGATCCCGTTCGCCTTCGCGATCGCCGCGCTCCTCTCCCGGAAGCTCGACGCCGAGTGGCTCGTCGCGGTCCGGAAATGGACGCTGGTGTCGTGGCTCTTCCTGAGCATCGGCCTGCTCATCGGGATGTGGTGGGCCTATGTGGAGCTGGGCTGGGGCGGCTACTGGGCGTGGGATCCGGTCGAGAACGCGGCGCTGTTGCCCTGGCTCGTCATGACCGCCTTTCTCCATTCGGTCATGATTCAGGAGAAGCGCGGCATGCTCAAGAAGTGGAACCTCGCGCTGATTCTCGGCGCCTGGCTGCTGTCGATCTTCGGCACGTTCATCACGCGTTCGGGCGTCATCGCCAGCGTGCATTCGTTCACGCAATCGAGCGTCGGCTACTTCTTCCTGGCGTTCCTGGTCATCGCGGGAGTGGCGAGCTTCGTGCTGTATTGGACGCGCTTGCCGTTGCTCCAGGCCGAGGCGACGCTCGAATCGATGGTGAGCCGCGAGGCGAGCTTCCTGTTCAACAATCTGCTGCTGATCGGGATCGCGTTCTCCGTACTGTGGGGGACGCTGTTTCCGATTCTGTCCGAGGCGGTCAAAGGGACGAAGATCACCGTCGGCCCGCCGTTCTTCAATCAAGTGAACGTGCCCCTCGGTCTCGCGCTGCTCGCGATGACCGGGGTGGGGCCGCTGATCGCCTGGCGGCGCGCCTCGGTGCCGAACCTGCGGCGCCAATTCGCCGTGCCGCTGACGACCGGGGTGTTTGCGCTGCTCATCCTGCTGGTCGGGGGTATGCGCGACGTCGGCGCGCTGATGGCGATCAGCCTCGGCGGGTTCGTCTTCGCGACGGTCATTCAGGAATTCGCGCGTGGCGCACGGGCGCGCCACCGCCAATACGGCGAGCCGACCGCGCTGGCCGTGGTGCAGCTCCTCGCCCGCAATCGCCGGCGCTACGGGGGATACGTCGTCCACGTGGCGATCGTGCTGTTGTTCGTCGCATTCGCCGGGATGGCCTTCAAGACCGAGACCCAGGCGACGCTGCGGCCCGGCGAGTCCGTCACGCTCAAAAGCCCGTACGGGCACGTCTACACGTTCACGCACGTGAGTGTCTCGCAATACAATGCGCTGAATCGCGAGATTACCGCTGCGCTAGTAGACGTGCGGCGCGACGGCAAACCGATCGGTCGTTTACGGACGGAGAAGCGCCAGCACGTGGATGCGCTGGGCCGCCCGACGTTCGAGCCCTCGACGGAAGTCGGAATCAGGAGCGGGCTGCGCGAGGATCTATATGTCGTGCTGGGCGGCCTCGTGAACGGCACCGAGCAAGCCGTGTATCGCTTCACCATCAATCCGCTCGTGTGGTGGGTGTGGTTCGGCGGATTCGTGCTGGTACTCGGAGGACTGATCGTGCTGTGGCCGGGCGGCGCGCCGGTGGCGGTGAAAGGGTCAAGCGCTTCGCGCGTCCAGGCCGGCTACGCCGTGAAGCTCGAGCCGGCGGACCGATGAGCGATCGCGTCAGCCGCCGCGGGTTCTTCGTGCTGGCGGCCGCCGCCGTCGGCGCAGTCGCACAGGATACGACGAGTGTCGGCCGCGTTTACGATCCGGGTCGCGCCGGCCGGGCGCTCCCGCCCGTGACCGCGGCGGACAACGACGCCGGCATTCAGGCCATCGAGAAGCGGCTGCGCTGCAGCTGCGGCTGCGGCCTCGACATCTACACCTGCCGCACGACGGATTTCAGCTGTACCTACAGCCCGGCGTTGCACAAGGAAGTGCTGCGGCTCGCGGGGCAGGGGAAGACCGCGCAGCAGATCACGGACGAGTTCGTGGCGCAATACGGCGAAGCGGCGCTCATGGCGCCACCCAAGCGCGGCTTCAATCTCGCCGGGTACTTCGTTCCCTCGATTGCCATCGTCGTCGCGGCGGTGTTGCTCGCGCGCGTGTTGCGCCGCTGGACGCGCGAAGCCCCCCACCCCGCGACTGCGCCGTCGAGTACACCTGCGGCCTCCCCCACCGAATTGGAACAGCTGCGCCGCGAGCTCGACCGCTTCAATGCTTGAGTTGCTGCTCGGCATCGCGCTCGCGGCGGGGGCGACGTACTACGTGCTGCTCCCGATTCTCCGGCCGCCGCCTGAGCCGGCGGCCGATACCGGCAGCAGCGACGAGGGCGAGGATCCCGACGACGACATGAGCCCCCGGGCGGTGGCGTTCCGGGCGCTCAAGGAAATCGAATTCGATCGCGCGACGGGGAAACTCTCCGACGCTGATTACGAGAGCTTGAAAGCGAAGTACACGTCCGAAGCACTGGCGGCGATGCGCGGCGAAACGGGATACGGGATGCGAGATGCGGGAGGCGTAACACCCGCGCATCCCGCATCCCGCATCGCGCATCTCGCGTGTCCCGAACATGGGACTCGCCCGGAGGGCGGGGCCATCTTTTGTTCGGATTGTGGCAGGCGACTAGGGACAGCGTCAGGTTACTGCGCGCGCTGCGGTACGGCGCTCGAAACCGACGCCCGCTATTGCAACTCCTGCGGAGCCCGGGCCGCAGATCTCGCTGATCTGCAACGGATTTACGCTGATTGATTCTGTGCCTCCCCCCCCCCTCTGCGAGGATCAGTTGTTGATCTGTGAGATCTGTGGCATTGCGTTTTCCAGTCCCGTTTCCTATCAGTCTGCATCCTCGAACACTGGAGCGCGTCGTGAACCGATGGGTCTCGCGGGTGCTGGTCGTGCTGTTGTTGCTGGCATTGACGGCGTCCACCGCCGATGCGCAACGCCGAGCTCGGCGGCGCTCGATCGCCAGCTCATCCGGTCCCAGCTACGGCGCGCACCTCGGCTACAACTTCGACGTGGACGACCTGCTGCTCGGCGCGCAGCTCTCCTGGCCGATCACGCCGGATCTCGCGCTCTACCCGACCTTCGACTACTACTTCGTGAGCCCCGGCTCGCTCTGGTCGCTGAACTTCGATCTGAAGTACCGGCCCCCGACGCGCTACGGCGCGTGGTACGTCGGCGGCGGGCTGAACTATTCGCATGCCAGCCTCAATGGCAACGGCGGGAGCGACACCGGGCTCAACCTGCTGACGGGACTCGAGGGACGGCGCGGGCGCATGCGCCCCTACGTCGAGGGAAAATTCATTCTGGCCAGCGGCAGCTCGTTCCAGCTGGTAGGGGGAGTCAGCTGGCACTAGGCTAGAACTCGAAGCTCTCCATCTTCCGCAGCGCCATCCGGAGCGGGACGATCGTGGCCGCCGTGCACAGCGCGGCGGCCACGACGAACCAAGCCAGCATCTCTGGTGTGATTCCGATCGCTTGCCCTTCCCAGGCGGAGCGCACGTACGTGTACACGGCCCGCGACAGTGATCCGAGCACCGCCGCGAGCAGGGCGATCGTGGCCATCATGAACACGAGACCGCCGAATGACGTCGGAATCTGTGCGGCGTTCTCGGTCTCGAACTGCGGATACAGCGTCCCGAACGTCAACGCCATCGCGGAGATCGCCAGCGTCAGCCCCGCCATCGTGGCCAGACTCAGGATCATCATGAACGGGGTGACCTCGAGTAGCGCGTTGGTCAGCCCCGTGAGAATGAGCCCGAGAATGAGCAGCGGCAGCGTCCCCACCCAGTACTTGGACCAGAGCAGCGCGCGCAGGTCGAGCGGGGACGATCGCAGCAGCCACATCTGCCTGCCCTCGAGCGACACCGCCGGAAAGATGAAGCGCGCCGCGATCGAGGCGAGCACGAACCCCGCCAGGCCGAGGTTCAGGAACGACACCAGGTTGACGTAGAAGAAGCCCACCGGCTCGCCGCGGTGCAGCGGCAGCGCCTGAATGTTGAAGAGATACACGACCACCAGCACCGCGAGCAGGATCAGCTGGCTCCACTGCGTCGTGTCGCGAAAGAACAGCTTGATGTCCTTGAGGACGAATTCCCGTTTCGCGACCGGCAGCCAGCCGAGCAACGAGCCGACGGTCCAGCGCCACCATGAGCCGCGGATGAATCGCTCGGCGCCTTCCTGGGCTTTCGTGAAGCCCGGCGCATACAGCGTGCGGTGCAGCAACGCGCCCAGCGTGACGAACGCCGCGGCGGTGCTCCACAGCAGCGCGAGCGGCAGCGGATCGATCTCGTTGCGCAGGTAGCCCATGATCGCCTGCGCGGCCCATTCGCTGGGCAGGAAGGGCGACGTCGGGCCACGCAGCAGGATGACGAAGTCGAGCAGGTTGCGGAACCCTTCCGGCCGGGCGAGCTGCTCCGGGCGAATCACGCGAAACAGCAGGATGACGCCACCCGCGGCGCCGAGGGCGACGATGGAGAGCAAATCGCGCGTGCGTCGCGCGGGAAAAATGTTCACCAGCACGAGCGTGACGGCGCTGCCGAGCACCGCGGGAAGAATCAGCATCGGTACGATGGAGAGCACCGCGTACAGCGCGAACAGCACCCCGCCCTTGTAGACGACGCCGTAGGCCGTGAGGATCGGCACCGCCATCAGCGCCACCATCCATGACGAATGCAGCAGCGTCTCGCCGAGTTTCGCGAGATAGAGGCGCAGCCAGTCCACCGGGGCCGACACGAGCAAATCGAGATCCTTGGCGAGGAAGAAGCTCGACAGCGCGGTAATGACGTTGGACAGCACCAGAATCGAGATGAAGGACAACAGGATGAGTCCCAGCATTTTTCCGGGGATCAGGGGACCCAGCTCTTCGACGCTCCGCAGACTCCTGAGGATGCGGTACAGCACGCCGAACACCCCCGCCCAGAATGCTCCGCCGACCAGCACCAGCACGATGAGCTTCCCGGTGCCGCCCTTCGCGCGCTCCTCACGCAGCCGTTGCAGCGCCGTGCGCCACTTCGGCTGGAGTACGTGCGCGAGCGACGGCTGCTTCATCGTCCGAGTACCTCGGCGAGCTCGCGGATCTGGGCCCCGCCGGTCAGCTTCAGGAACAGCTCTTCGAGGCTCGCGTCGCCCGCCTGGTGCTGGCGCCGCACGTCGCTCACCGTTCCGGCGGCGACGACCTTGCCGTGCTGGATGATGGCAATCTGGTCGCACATCGCTTCCGCCACCTCGAGCGTGTGCGTGCTCATCAGCACGGTCCCGCCCCGGCCCACGAACTGCCGGAAGATGTCTTTCAGGAGTCGCGCCGCTTTGGGGTCGAGCCCCACCATCGGCTCGTCGACCACGATGCACTCGGGGCGATGAATCAAGGCGCTCGAGATGATCAGCTTCTGGCGCATGCCGTGGCTGTACGCCTCGACCAGCTCGTCCTTCCAGCTCGTCAGCTCGAAGACCTCCAGCAGCTCGGCGATGCGCCGCTCGACGGCGTCGCCTTCCTGCCCGTACAAGCCGGCCACGAACCGCAGGAATTCCGCGCCGGTGAGCTTGTCGTAGACGAACGGCCGGTCGGGAATGAAGCCGAGCCGCATCTTGGCGGACAGCGGATTGGTATGCACGTCGTCGCCGCCCAGCAGCACGCGGCCCTGCGTGGGACGGAGGATGCCGGCGATCATCCGCAGCGTCGTGGTCTTCCCGGCGCCATTGGGCCCGAGGCAGCCGTACAGGACGCCGCGGGGGACGTGCAGGCTGATGTCGTCGACCGCGACAAAGCTGCCGTAGAGCTTCGTGAGGTTTTCCAGGCGGATCATAGCACCTCGAGCGTGAGCCGGCCGATGAGCGGGACGAGCTCGACCTGCCGTGCCAGTCCGCCCGCGGCAATCCGGAGATGTGCCGCGTCGGCGGGGAATTGGTCGAACGTGGGATCGACCGCAATCCAGTCGTTCAGGTAGATCTCCGCCCACGCATGGTAGTAAAAGCGCCCGTTCAGATAGAGCAGCCCCGACACGGTCCGCGCCGGCAACCCCGTCGAGCGTGCCAGCGCCACGTACAACGTCGTCGCTTCATTGCAATCACCCTGGCGCGTCTCGAGGACTTTGACGGCGCTGGGCGCGCTGCCGGGCGCCGGCATGGACCGGCGCAGCGAGCGGTGTACCCAGTGCGTCAGCAGCTCGGCGACGGCCGCGGGGCTGCGCTCGCGCCCGATGATCTGGCGCGCCTGCGCGGCGATGCGCGGGTCGTGACTCTGGATCAGGGGCTCGGGCGAGAGCCAATGTGCCAGTGCGGTATCGCGCGACGGCAGGCGATAGGGCGCCGCATGTGCCTGCAGCGCACTCGCTTGAAGGACCAGGCCCGTATCACCATCGCCGCGGAGTACGCGCATGCTCGTGCGCGGCTGAGGATTGTCGTGCACACCGGCCGCGAGTGCCGTTACGGGAACGATGTCATTCGGCTGCGGATTGGCGCTGCTGCGCGCGACGCGGGCCGTATCGCGGTGCTTGAAGTTCTCGTAGACGACCTCGAACGCCGCCCGCTCCATCGCGAATCCCTGATTGCCCGCGCCATCCGTGGAAGCAAGCACGACGCGTCCCTGCGCATCGATCCAGCTGCTCGCCGGAATTCCATTTGCGTCTTGATCTATGCGGAAGGCGCGCACCGTATCGAAGTGTTCCGGCACCCACGTCATCGTCGTCGAGTCGAGGTCGGCGCTGTCGGACACGACGAGCGTCGATTCCGCCGCAACCCGGGCGGTGACGTCCCGGCCCGTCAACAGCAGGGGGTCGAACAACCGCGCGGTATAGGAGCGTCCCGAGCGCAGCTCACCGCCGAAGGCGAGCCGCAGCGGCAACAACGTCGGCAGCGTGATCGGGCCGCGCAGCGGGATCCGCGTCATCTGGGAGTCGCCTGCGGAGACGATGGCGATCGACAACACCGTATCACCGAGCACGCGGCCGTGCGCCGCGAATTGGCCGAGATCACCATCGAACGTGGCTTCGACGCTTTGCAAGCGCAGCGCCCGCGACAACATCGTAATGCTGCGCGCGGTGGTGCGATGCAGCGCGCCCAGCGCCGCCACATCGAGCACGAAGACGTTCTCGACCCGGATGGCATCCGGGAGGGTGTCGATGGTCGTCGAGGCATAGCCGACCTGCTGGCCACCGACCGCGAGCCGATAGAACATCCCGCCCGGCGCCACCGCCATCGCCGCCGCGGCGAGCCGCGCGCCCGTGGACCGGAAGACCTCGCGCTTCACGAGCCAGCCCAGCGACAGCGCCCAGAGCGCGAAGACCGCGATGACCCAGCGGCGCCGGCTCAGGAGACCGCCCGTTGCAGCGCCGCCTCGAACACCAGCTGATCCTCGGGCCGCTCCACGATGAACGACACGTTTTCGGGAAACTGGGCGCCGCCGCGATGCGCGTGCAGCACCGTCGCCATGATCTCGGCGGAATCCTCGAGCGTCAGGTTGCCCGCGCCCGTGCCGAGCGGCGGCGTGCTGAGGTGCGCGAACTGCCACTCCTGTGCCTGATGCAGCGTCGACAGCCAGGCGCGGGCGACGTTGCCGCGCGTCACCGGCTCCGTCTCGCTGCGGATGACCGCGTGGATGACGAACTCCGCCGGCAAATCGCCGCCGCCGGCCGTGACGACGGCAGCCCCCACCGCCAGCTCGCGGCTCAGACGGATGCGGTTCTGGAATTCCTGGCCGCCCAGGGTTTCCAGACGGCGCAGCGCGGCGGCGGTGGGATCGAGGTGAGTCGTGGCGGGACGGACGACGGCATCAGCGGCGAACGATGCGAGATCGTCCACGACTACGCGAATCACCTACCGGTCATTTCCCGGGAGCGGCGGTACATCGCCGTGGCCTCGTCGGGTCGGTTCAGGCGGTCGAGGACCTTGCCGATGCCGTACAGCGCTTTGGGATTCGCCGGCTGCAGCTCGACGGCTCGTTCGTAGGCCGCCAGCGCGCCCGTGAGATCGTCCATGTGATTGAGCGCTTCGCCCAGGTAGTACCAGGCCGCCGCCCGGCCCGGCTCGACCTCGGCGGCGCGTTTCAGCTGATCGATGCCTTCGCGCCACATGCCGCGGCGCGTGAGCACGATGCCCAGATTGAACAGCGCCTCGACGTTCGCCGGCTCGGCGCGCAGTACCCGCTGCAGGTCACGCTGGGCCGCGGCATAGCGCACCGTCGCGCCCAGGATCGCGGCGCGGTTGAGCAACAGCGCCACGTTGTCGGGCTCGGTCTCGAGGGCGCGATCCAGCTCCGCCAGCGCGCCGTCCCGATCGCCGCGGGCGTCGAGGATCAACGCCAGATTGTTGCGCGCTTTCACGTGCTTCGGATCACGCGCCAGGAGATCGCGATAGGACGCCGCCGCGCGATCGATCTCGCCTCGCTCGCTGGCTTCGCGGGCCGCGACATACAACGGATCGTCGGGCGCCGCCGGAGCCGGCGGCTCCGGCGCAGCAGTCGTCGAGGATGGTGGAAGTGGTGGAGGCGCTGGAAGAGGGGCTGGAGGTTCCAGCTCGCCGTCATCCAGCTTCGCAGTGGTCGCCTGGGGGCCAGGAGTCGCTACACCTTGCGCGACGCGCAACGGCGGCGGCTGGTTGTCGCGGGTCACGTCGGTGGGCGACGCAATCGCCCCTGTCTGCGTGAGCGATTCGGCCTCCTCGATCAACTCGGCGGCTACGCGTGCACGCTCCTGCGAGGTCTGCCAGCGGCGCTCGCGCCGCGGGCCGTGGGAGGGGGGTGGGGGGCCACCGCGGTTCATGTCGAGACCTGCGCGTCCAAGGTCATGGGGGATGCTAACGTAGGAAACGGGTGCGAGATAGGCAAGGCTCGGACGCTCGAGAGTTGACCGAAAGACGCTGCACTATCTAGCCTACAGTTCTATGTCTGGTGACGCCCTGATCGTCCGCGGAGCACGCGAACACAACCTCAAAAACATCGACGTCGAGTTGCCCCGCAACGCCCTCGTGGTCATCACGGGATTGTCGGGCTCGGGCAAATCGTCGCTGGCGTTCGACACGATCTACGCCGAAGGGCAGCGGCGTTACGTGGAATCGCTGTCCGCGTACGCGCGCCAGTTTCTCGGCCTCATGGACAAGCCCGACGTCGACGCGATCGAAGGGCTGTCTCCCGCGATTTCGATCGAGCAGAAGACGGCCGGCGCCAATCCCCGTTCCACCGTCGGCACGATCACCGAGGTCTACGACTACCTCCGCCTGCTGTGGGCCCGCACCGGTACGCCGCATTGCCCCAACGATGGCAGCCCGGTGGAGCGCCAGTCCGCGTCGCAGATCACCGACCTGGTGCTCGCGTGGCCGGAAGGCACCAAGATCGAAGTGCTGGCGCCGCTGGTGCGCGGGCGCAAAGGCGAATTCCGCGACGTGTTCGAGGCGATGCGCAAGCAGGGCTTCGTGCGCGCACGGATCAACGGCGAAACGTACGACCTCGCGGACGTCCCCAAACTCAATCGCCGCCAGAACCACGACATCGCCGTCGTTGTGGACCGGCTCGTGGTGCGGGCCGCCGACCGGGGGCGGCTCGCGGATTCGATCGAGACCGCATTGAAGGCGGCCGAGGGGGTGGTGGAAGTCGTGCGCCAGACCGGCAGCCCGCGGTCCCGCCTCTTTTCCGAACGCTACGCCTGTCCCCAGTGCGGATTATCGCTCCCGGAGCTCGAGCCGCGGCAATTCTCGTTCAACTCCCCATATGGGGCCTGCCCCGATTGCTCCGGACTCGGCACCCGCCGCGAGGTCAATGCCGACCTCGTGCTCGGGGACCACAGTCTTTCGATTCTCGAGGGTGTCGTGCTGCCGTGGGGTGAGCCGAGCGGATACCTAAGGAAGGTGGTGCTCCCGGCGCTGGCAAAGACCTACAAGTTCGAGCTCGACACTCCGTGGCGGGATCTCCCGCCCGCGGTCCAAAAGACCTTGCTCAGAGGCGCGCCCGGCAAAACGATCACCTATCAGTACGACAGCGAGCGGTGGCACGGGTCCTATGAGTCGGGATGGAAAGGCGTTCTCGACCACGTCGAGAAGCGGTATCGCGAGACGGCATCCGACGCCGTGCGCGAGCAGCTCGAGCAGTACATGGTCGAGCAGCCGTGTCCCACCTGCGGCGGCCGGCGCCTGAAGCCGGAAAGCCTGTCGGTATTGGTGGCGGGCCGGAGCATCGGCGACGTCGTCGCGCTGCCGGTACGCGAGGCGCTCGATTTCTTCGCCAATATCCCGCAGCGCGGCAATGGCCGCGCGGGACTCGATCCGGAAATCTCCCGGCCGATTCTCAAAGAGGTCACCGATCGGTTGCGGTTTCTCGTGGATGTGGGGCTCGACTATCTCACGCTCGATCGCTCGGCCGTGACGCTGTCAGGCGGCGAGGCGCAACGCATCCGCCTCGCGACGCAAATCGGCAGTCGTCTGGTCGGCGTGCTCTATATCCTCGATGAACCCTCGATCGGCCTGCATCAGCGCGACAATGCCCGGCTGCTCGCGACGCTGCGAGAGCTGCGCGACCTGGGGAACACCGTGCTGGTCGTGGAGCACGACGAGGAGACGATCCGCTCGGCGGACTATGTGGTCGATCTGGGGCCCCGCGCGGGCCGCCACGGCGGCGAGGTCGTGGCGGCGGGGCCGCTCGAGGAGGTGTTGCGCCATCGCGACTCGCTCACCGCCCGCTACCTGCGTGGTGAGCTCCGCATCCCTGTTCCCCCGCGGCGGCGCATCGCCAATGCCGATCGGCTGCTGCGCGTGCTGGGAGCCCGGCACCACAACCTCAAGGATCTCTCCGTCGAATTCCCGCTCGGACTGTTCGTCGCCGTCACCGGCGTGTCCGGGTCGGGAAAATCGACGCTGGTTACCGACATCCTGTATCAGTCGCTGGCGCGCCATTTCTATCGCGCCAAGGTCGTCCCGGGAGCGCATGAGCGCATCGAAGGACTCGATCACGTCGACAAGGTGATCGACATCGATCAAAGCCCGATCGGCCGGACGCCGCGATCCAATCCGGCGACGTACACCGGCTTGTTCACGCCCATCCGCGAGCTGTTCACCTATCTGCCGGAATCGAAGCTGCGCGGCTACGGCCCCGGCCGCTTCTCGTTCAATGTGAAAGGGGGGCGCTGCGAGGCGTGTCAGGGGGACGGCCTGGTGAAGGTCGAGATGCATTTCCTCCCCGACGTCTACGTTCCGTGCGAAGTCTGCAAGGGCCGGCGCTACAACCGTGAGACGCTGGAGGTGCGCTATAAAGGAAAGTCGATCGCCGACGTGCTCGATCTGACCGTCGCCGATGCGCTCGACTTTTTCGAGCATCAACCGCGTATCAGGACGAAACTCGAGTTGCTCAACGACGTAGGTCTGGGATACATCCATCTCGGACAATCGGCGACGACCCTCTCGGGCGGGGAGGCGCAGCGCGTCAAGCTGGCGACGGAGCTCTCCAAACGCGACACGGGCCGCACGCTGTATATCCTCGACGAGCCGACGACGGGCCTGCACTTCGAGGACGTGCGGCTGCTGCTGGAAGTGCTGCACCGGTTGGTGGACAAGGGGAATACGGTCGTCGTCATCGAGCACAATCTCGACGTCGTGAAAACGGCCGACTGGGTCATCGATCTCGGCCCCGAGGGCGGCGAGTTGGGGGGCCGCGTCGTCGCGGCAGGGCCACCCGAGAAGGTCGCGCAGTCGAACGGCTCCCACACTGGGCTGTTCCTGCGGAAGGTGTTGCAGGCCGGGGACTAGACCGTAGGTTGAACCGATCAGCCGGAGTGTTCGATGCTGGAGGACGTCCTCATCCCTGTCGTGGCAATCTTGACCATCTTCGGCGGTGGCACGTTGGTGCTGTTCTCCATCACGCCCGTCGGCAAGGCGCTAGCCGCCCGTATTCTTGGAAAGAAGGGCGTGGCGACCGGAGTTGAGGAAGAGACCGCCGAGGAGGTCAAGGAGCTGCGGCGCGAGGTGGACGGGATGCGGCATCTCGGTGAGCAGATGAGCGAGCTGGGGGAGCGCGTGGATTTTCTCGAGCGTATGGTCGCGAAACAGCGGGACGCCGAGCGGCTCCCGCCGGTGAGGTAGCGTATGCCTCCCGAGGGAGTGGCCTTTCTCTTCACGTTGACCATCATCGGGTCCACCGTCCTGCTGTTCCCGCTCGTGCGTGCTCTCGCAGAGCGCATCCGCAGCAAGAACGTCGATGCTGGCGTGAGGGATGAGCTGCAGGTGCTTCGTGAAGATCTCTTGGCTGAGATCCAGCAGGCGCGCCGCGAGATCGGCGATCTGGGCGAGCGCGTCGACTTCACCGAGCGGCTGCTCGCGAAGAAGTCGCAGACATGAACGGGCCCGAAGCCGTCGCGGCGTTCATGTTCTTCGGCGGCACGTTCTGGGTCCTGCGACCGGTGGCCGCGGCGGTCGCCAAGCGCATCGCGGGTGAACATCGCAAGCCGGGCATGGAGCCAGCCGAGCGTGACGAGATCCTGAACGAGCTGCAGCAGGTGCGTGAGGAAGTGGCAGAGCTGGCCGAGCGGATGGACTTCGCGGAGCGGCTGCTCGCCAAGCAGAGCGACGCCGGACGGCTGCCGCCATGATCCCCGGCATGGTCGGCGCCGGGGAGGTGGCGGAACTGGCGGAGCGAGTAGATTTTACCGAGCGGATGTTGCCACGCGAAACGGACCGCAAGGGGAAGGCGTAAGACAGCACGTGCTTTTGCAAGGTCCGCTTCCCCCGACACCGCCGCCGATGCTGCCGTTCGATCCGAATCAGCTCATTCCGCTGGTTGGGATGATCGGCGGGATGATAGTCGCCGGCGTGGTGCTCTGGGCGTTCTTCAAATCGGATTTGGCGGCTGCCATCGCCGAGCGAATTCGAACGGGTGTGCGCCGCCGCAAGGCCGCGATCGATGACGTGCAAGGCGAGCACATTACGGAGTTGGACCAGCGCATCACGGACATGCAGGGACAAATCGCCGAGATGGCCGAGCGGCTGGATTTTGCGGAGCGGCTGCTCGCGCAGAAGCGCGAGCGCTCATTGCCAGGAGCATAGGGAGCCATGGGGATCATTGATCGTCTGTCTACGCTGATCCGGTCGAATATCAACGATCTGATCTCGCGCGCCGAGAACCCGCAAAAGGTTCTCGAGCAGCTTATCGTCGACATGCGTAACCAGCTGGCGAAGGCGAAGCAGCAGGTGGCCGCCGCCATCGCCGATGAGAAGCGGCTCTCCGCGCAGGCCGAGCAGGAAAAGAAGCTGTCCGAAGATTGGGAGAAGCGGGCCGTGCTCGCCGTGCAGGAAGGGCGCGACGATCTCGCCAAGCAGGCGCTGCTCCGCTACAACGAGCACGTGCAGGGCGCCGTGCAGCTGCAGGAAACGTGGGTCAAGCACCGCGAGGAGACCGAGCGGCTCAAGGCGTCGCTGCGGCAGCTCAACGACAAAATCGAAGAAGCCAAGCGGAAGAAGAACATCCTGATCGCGCGCCAGAAGCGGGCCGAGGCCCATAAGCGCATTCAGGAGACGATGGGAGCGATCTCCGACAAGAGCGCGTTCGAAACGTTCGAGCGGATGGCGGAACAGATCGAGCACGAAGAGCGCAAGCTGATCGCCGCCGCCGAGGTCAACGAAGACCTGTCGGGCGATTCGCTGATCAAGCAGTTCCAGGGCCTCGAGGTGAAGGCTGACGCGGACGAGCAGCTGCTGGCGCTGAAGCGCAAGATGGGATTGCTGCCCGGCGGCACGCAGGAGCAGGCGAGGGCGCTCGGCAAAGGCGCGAAGGAAGCCGAGCTGCTCGAGGATGACGACGCGGAGCAGAAGAGCTGAACGGTCAGGAGTCGTCACCGTCCAATAGACTGTCGAGCGCCACGTTCGTGGCGCTCTTCGTTGCGGCCCTCGTCGTCCTGTTCATCCTCAAAGTCGTCGATGTGCTGCTCCTCGTCTTTCTCGCCATTCTCGTGGCGGTCTATCTCTCGGCGATCACCGACTGGCTGGAGCGTCGGTTTCGAATGCGGCGCTGGCTGGGGCTCACCCTCACCGTTGTGGCGACCCTCGCCGCGATCGCGAGCGTAGCCGCGCTGCTGGCTCCTCCCGTCGTCGAGCAAACGCGCGCGCTGATCGGCAGCCTGCCCCAGACCCTCACGAACATTCAAAGCGTGTTGGCGCGCTGGGCCAGCCAATACCCGGTGCTCGACCAGACCGAGCTGGCGAATCCGTCGTCGGGTGTCGTGTCGGGTCTCGTCACCGATGCCGTGGGATTCCTGAGCGGCTCGATCTTCGGCTACGTGCGCGGCGGCGGGAAGCTGTTCATCGAGGGCGCCAGCGTCGTGGTCATGGCGCTCTATCTGGCCCGGCAACCGGCGCTGTATCGCGACGGCCTGATCTCGCTGTTTACGCCGCGCCACCGGCCCATCGCGGTCCGGGTGTTCGACGATACCGCCGCGACCCTGCGGGCCTGGGTCGTCGGTCAATTGATCGCCATGGCGGTTCTGGCGCTGCTGACCGCGATCGGGTTGTGGATTCTGGGCGTGCCCTATTGGCTGGCGTTCGGTCTCTTTACCGGCGTCGTGGCGATCGTGCCGTTCTTCGGCACGCTCGTTTCGACCTTGCTCCCCGCGCTCTTTGTCGTCGCCTCGGGCGACTGGGTCAAGGTGTTGCTCGTTCTTGTGCTGGGAGTCCTCGTGCACGTGTTCGAAGCCAACGTCGTCGTGCCGCGCATCATGCAGCGCAAGGTCGATCTCCCGCCGGTGTTGACGATCGCCAGCGTGCTGATCATGGGAACGCTGCTGGGGGCGGTCGGCCTGATCGTCGCCGTTCCCGTGCTGTGCGTGACGATGGTGTTGATCCGCCACATTCTGCACGCCGAGATTTACGGCGAGCCCGGCCGGTTCCAGCCCGCGGTGCTGCGCCCCACCGAGAACTGGAGCGGCGTCGAGCGCCGGCAGGCCGCCGGCTCCGCCAAATGACGCCGCCGCAGCACCGGTTTCTCATCATCGCGGACGGCGACTTCGGGCCGCTCACGTCCAAGACCGCCAACTCGTGCATTCGCTATTTCCCGGAGCGCATCGTCGCGGTGTTCGATCGCAAACAGGCAGGGAAGACGGCGCAGGACGTGCTCGGCTTCGGCGGCGGGATTCCCGTGGTCGGCGATTTCGAGCGCGGCATCGCGCACGGCAAGGGGGCGACCGCCGTCCTGATCGGCATCGCGCCGGCCGGGGGGCGCCTCCCCGACGAATGGAAGGCATGGCTCCGCACCGCCATCGAACGCAAGCTGGAAATCTGGAGCGGCCTGCACACCTTCATCGGCGACGATCCCGAGCTGGGTCCGCTCGCCCGCTCGCGCGGGGTTCGCATTCTCGATGCGCGCAAGCCGCCGCCGAACCTCCCCATCGCCGATGGCCGCGCGGCCGAGGTGGACGCGCTGGTCGTGCTCGCGGTCGGGTCCGATTGTAACGTCGGCAAGATGACGGCGCAGCTCCAGCTGCGCGACGCGCTGGTGCAGCGCGGCCACCGCACGAGTTTCGTGGCGACGGGGCAAACGGGGATCTTCATCGAGGGGTGGGGCATCGCCGTGGACGCGGTCGTGGCGGATTTCATCGCCGGTGCCGCGGAGCAGCTCGTCCTCCAGGGCGCGAAGGACAACGACATCGTGCTCGTCGAAGGCCAGGGCAGCCTGATTCACCCGGGGTATTCCGGCGTCACGCTCGGCCTGCTGCACGGGTCCTGTCCCGACGCGCTGATTCTCTGCCATCAGGTAACGCGCGACTACATCGGCGATTATCACGGGCGCGAGCCGTGGGTGAAGATCCCCTCCTATCTCGAGATGATCGACATCTATGAGCGGGCCGCGCATCCCGTGCACCCGACCAATGTGATCGGCATCTGTCTCAACACGTACGACATGGACGAGAGCGCGGCGCGCGACGCTGTGGCAAAAGCGGCAGAGGAGACGGGGCTGCCGGCGACGGATCCCGTACGATTTGATGCGGCACCGTTGGTGGATGCGATCGTGCGCGAGGCAACGGTGGCACGGTAGGGAACGGTGTAGGGGCACGACATGTCGTGCCCCTACACGCCGATTATTTGATTCACGCGGCGGCGATTGGATACCGATCGCCGCCGATTCATTTGTATGCTGCCGCAATGCGATTCCTGCGTTGCGTGTACGCCGAATGGTTGCTCCTCCTCCCGCGCTTCACGCGCACGCGTCTTGGGATTTCGCTCCTCGCCCTCGGTGCCACGCTCATCTGGCTGGGCAGCCGCGGCCTCGAGCCGCTCACCGTTGCGCTGCAGGCCGGAGCCCTGGCTGCCATCATCGGCGCGGCAGGCACTGCGGGTAGCGAGCGCGACCGCGCTGCGTTGGCGACGGCGCTGACACATCCGACCACGCCACTCGCGGTTGCCGCGGGACGCTGGCTGGCAATCGTGGCTCCCGCCGTGCTGCTCACCGTCGTCTGCACGCTGCTGACTGGATGGGATAGTGGGGCGGCATTGGCCGGCGTCGCAGCCGCCGCGGCCGTCGGTGGTTGCGGGCTGGCAGCCGTCCTGTTGCTCGGGAACGGCGCCGCCCTGGCGCTCTTCCTCTGTATGGCGATCGCGGGCGCGGTGGCGCCTGAGCGCCTGGTCGATCTGGCGCGCCCCGGCGTCGTACGCCTGACGGCCGCGAGCGCGCTCGAGCTGGGACCGGCACTCTGGCACTATCGCGACATTGCGACTGGCGATTGGGGTGCGATCCTGCACGCGGTTGCGTGGACCGGGCTCGGCATTCTGCTCGCGTGCGCCTGCGTCGCGCGACGGCGCTCCGCGTTTCACTGATGACCGACGCCCGATGACCGATTACGCCCTGACACTCTGCGACGTCGGGGGCCACGGTGTCGCGGGCATCTCGCTCGCGCTGCTGCCCGGGGAGATCGCGGGGTTGGTCGGCCCGGCGGGTGCGGGGAAGAGCACGGTGCTCCGGATCGCGGCCGGCTGCCTGAGGCCGGAAAGCGGCGACGTGCGTGTCTGGGGCGCGAGAGTCGAGGCTCCGGCAGCCCGCCAGCTCATCGGCTACGCCGCCGATAACGCCGTCTTTCCGGCTGCGGCGACGGTGCGCGAAGTGCTCAGCTACTACGCGCGGCTGCACTGCGCCGCCAACGCCGAGCGAGCACCGCGGCGGCTGCGGGGACTGGTGCGCGAGGCGCTGGAGCTGTCCGGCCTCGCGGGGGAGGCCGGCACTCACGTGGAGGCGTTGAGTCGCGCCGATCTGCACCGGCTGGGACTGGCGCAGGCGGTGCTTGGCGGCCGGCGGGTGCTGCTGCTCGACGAGGTGCTTTCGGGGGGGGGCCTCGATGCGATCGCGCGACGGGACCTGCGGGGGCGCATCGCGGGACTCGCGGCGAGTGGCGTCGCCGTGGTGATCACGTCGCGCGATCCCGCCGCGCTGGAGCGGCTGGCCGCGCGGGTGCTGGTGCTACGCGAGGGGCGCATCGTGCGCGCCGGTCCGCTCGCCACGCTGCTCGGCGAACGCGTGCTCGAGGTGATTCTGGATTGCCCGCCCGCCGAGCCACCGCCCGGTTTCCGGATCACCGCGGCGGGCCTAGAGGCGTCGTTGACCGGGCGGACGGTGGAAGCGGCGCTGGCGTTGTGTCGCGCGCACCGCCTGCCGGTTCGGGCGTCGCGGGTGCGCGTCAAATCACTGGAGGAGGTCGTGCTGGAAACACACGACATGCGCTAGTACGTTTCGCCGCAATGACGGCGGCTCCCCCTTCCCAGGTTTCCCTCTTCAATACGCTCACCCGCCGCGTCGAGCCGCTGCAGCCGCTCGCGCCGCCGCGTGTCACGTTCTACACCTGCGGGCCGACGGTGTGGAACTACGCGCACATCGGCAACTTCCGCACATTCCTGTTTGAGGACTTGCTGCGCCGCTGGCTGGAGCACGTCGGCTATGACGTGTTCCAGGTCATGAATCTCACCGACGTGGACGACCGCACGATCAAGGCGGCGCGAGCGGCCGGAAAACCGCTCGTCGAACACACCGCTCCGTTCACCAAAGCGTTCTTCGAGGATCGCGACTACCTGCGCATCAAGCCGGCCCACGTCTACACGCCGGCCACGGCGTACATGCCGCAGATGATCGCGCTCGTGTCGCGGCTGCTCGAGCGTGGCGTCGCATATAAAGGGGAGGACGGCTCCGTCTATTTCTCGCTCGCCAAGTTTCCGACGTACGGGCGGTTGTCGCGGCTCGACACGCGAGAGATCAAAGTCGGCGCACGCGTCGCCAGCGATGAATACGCGAAAGGCGATCCCAGCGATTTCGCGCTATGGAAGCAAGCCGACGCGGAGGACGAGGCGGTGGGCGCCGCGTGGGACGCGCCGTTCGGGCGCGGCCGGCCCGGCTGGCATCTCGAATGCTCGGCGATGGCGCTCGAGGAGATCGCCCAGTGCTGCGGCGTACAGACGCTCGACATTCACGCCGGCGGCATCGATCTGATTTTTCCGCACCACGAAAATGAAATCGCGCAGTCGGAGGGCGCGACGGGCCGGCCGTTCGCGCGGCACTGGGTGCACGGGGAATTCCTCAACGTGCGCGGCACCAAGATGTCGAAACGCCACGGCAACTTCCTCACCGCACGCGACCTGCGCGAGCAGGGCGTCGACGCGGCGGCGGTGCGCTTGTTGTTTTTTCAAACCCACTATCGCCAGCCGGTCGATTTCAACGACGACGCGCTCAGCGCCGCTGCCGAAGGCGTTCGTCGTTTGTGGGAGTTCCGAAACCGCATCGCGCAGCCAACGCACGCTCGCGACGAGAAGAACACGCTCGCCGAATTAGCCGGTCAGCTGCGCGTCGATGTTACCGAGGCACTCAACAACGATTTGAACGCGCCCCAAGCGATTGCGAAGCTGTTCGATTTCGTTCGTGCGGCGAACCGGGAATTGGACAAGGGTGCCGGCGGGAGCGCCGCAGCCTTTGGGGCGTTGACCGAGCTCGCGATGGGGGTATTCGACATTTTCCCCACGCCGAGACAGCCGGACCGGGATTTGGAGAGTTGGATCGCCGAACGCATCGCTGCCCGAGCCCAGGCCCGTAAGTCCAAGGATTTCAAGGCCGCCGACGCGATTCGGGCGGAGCTGGGGGCGAAAGGCGTCGAGATCGAGGACACGCCGCAGGGTACCAAATGGCGACTGCGCTGACGAGGCCTAAGTCGTTCGAAGTCCATCCCTTGCCATAGTCGCATGGTCTGTCTAAAATACGAGTCTGTCGGATTCAGCCTTGACCAGCTGACGTAGCTCAACTGGTAGAGCAGCTGATTTGTAATCAGCAGGTTAAGGGTTCGAGTCCCTTCGTCAGCTCAAACCCGAACTCTGGGACACAACAAACCCCGCGCGCACCGAACGCGGGGTCTGTTGTCACCGGGAGCGGCGGAAGGGAATGGGGCGGCGGGGGCGGCGCGCTGGGTGGGGTGCCCGAGTGGCCAAAGGGAGCAGACTGTAAATCTGCCGCGCATCGCGCTACGAAGGTTCGAATCCTTCCCCCACCACTTTGTGGCGCGCGGGCGTAGCTCAGTTGGTAGAGCATCAGCCTTCCAAGCTGAGGGTCGCGGGTTCGAGCCCCGTCGCCCGCTCTGACGACCGCTCGCGTAGCTCAGTCGGTAGAGCGCGTCCTTGGTAAGGACGAGGTCACCGGTTCAATCCCGGTCGCGAGCTCTGCATGAACTAGAGGCGTAGAAAAAAAATCGTCGAACGAAGACGTCGAACAGAGACGTCTAACGAAGTCGTTCGACGATGTTGTTGGACGCAGTCGTTAGACGCCGTTTTACTACGGTTTTGAGGGGACAATGGCCAAAGCGAAATTCGAGCGCACCAAGCCCCACGTGAACGTCGGCACGATCGGCCACGTGGACCATGGCAAGACGACGCTGACGGCGGCGCTGACGAAGGTCTCGGCCGACAAGGGGCTGGGGACGTACGTGAGCTACGATCAGGTGGCGAAGGCGAGCGAGTCCCAGGGGCGGCGTGACGCGACCAAGATCTTGACGATCGCGACGAGCCACGTGGAGTACTCGACGCCGGCGCGCCACTACGCGCACGTCGACTGCCCGGGGCATGCCGACTATGTGAAGAACATGATCACGGGCGCGGCGCAGATGGACGGGGCGATCCTGGTCGTGTCGGCGGTCGATGGCCCGATGCCGCAGACCCGCGAGCACATCCTGCTCGCCCGGCAGGTGAACGTGCCGGCGATCGTCGTCTTTCTGAACAAGTGCGACCTGGTGGACGACCCCGAGCTGCTGGACCTGGTCGAGCTCGAGGTCCGGGAGCTCCTGAGCAAGTATCAGTTCCCCGGCGATGACGTCCCCGTGATTCGCGGGGCGGCGCTCAAGGCGATCGAAGGGGACAAGCAGTGGGTCTCGAAAGTGGAGGAGCTGCTCGGCGCGCTCGACAAGAGCATCCCGGTCCCGAAGCGGGAGGTCGATAAGCCCTTCCTGATGCCGGTCGAGGACGTGTTCTCGATCACCGGCCGCGGCACGGTGGCGACGGGCCGCATCGATCGCGGCAAAGTGAAGGTGGGCGAGGAAGTGGAGATGGTGGGGTTCGGGACCGACAAGAGGACGGTCGTCACAGGCGTCGAGATGTTCCGCAAGCTGCTGGAGGATGGCCAGGCGGGCGACAACGTCGGTCTGCTGCTGCGCGGCATCGAGAAGGACCAGATCGAGCGCGGGATGGTGTTGGCCAAGCCCGGGTCGATCAAGCCGCACACGCAGTTCGAGGCGGAGGTGTACGTCCTGACGAAGGAAGAGGGCGGGCGGCATACGCCGTTCTTCAAGGGCTATCGGCCGCAGTTCTACTTCCGCACGACGGACGTGACGGGCTCGGTGGAGCTGCCCGCCGGTGTCGAGATGGTGATGCCGGGGGACAACACGAAGATGACGATCGAGCTGATCACGCCGATCGCGATGGAAGAGCAGCTGCGGTTCGCTATCCGAGAAGGTGGAAGAACGGTTGGTGCTGGAGTGGTCACGAAAATCTTGAAATAGGCGGATGGGCGGATGGTCGGATCGGCGGATGGATGACCATCCGCCGATCCGCCGATCCGTCGATCCGACGAGGTTTAAGTGCCAAGAGAAAACATCATCATGGAATGCACGGTGTGCAAAAGCCGGAACTATTTCACGACCAAGAACCGGCGGAAGCACCCCGAACGGGCGGAGTGGAAGAAGTTCTGCCCGCGGTGCAACAAGCAGCAGGCGCACAAGGAATCGAAGTAATGGCGACGGAGGTCATGACGGGAGGCGGTCCGGAGCTGCGGCGGGCCGGCCCCGCCGGCCGCCTGTTCCAGTTCCTGCGCGACGTGCGCAACGAGCTGCGCAAGGTGACGTGGCCGACGTTCGACGAATTGAAGAAGGCGACGACGGTGATCGTCATCTTCGTCACGATACTGGGCATCGCGATCGGCCTGATGGACGCGTTCTTCCAGTGGATGTTCGTGAAGCTGGTGGCGAGGTTGCTCTAAGTGCCGGTCGAGCCGCGCTGGTACGCGATTCAAACGACGGCGGGGCACGAGAACAAGGTGCGCTCGTTGATTGCGCGCCGTATCGCCGAAGATGCGCGGCCCGAAGCGGAGAAGCCGATCCGTCAGGCCCTGGTCCCCACGCAGGAAGTCGTGGAGATCAAGAACGGCAAGAAGGTCAACGTCGAGCGCAAGATCTATCCGGGGTACGTGCTCGTGGAGATGGACCTGAATCAGGAAACCATCCACACGATCAACGGCATTCAGGGTGTGATCAAGTTCGTCGGCACGGACCGCCTGCCGATGCCGCTGCGGCCCGACGAGGTCAACCGGCTGTTGGGCATCGAAGAAGCGATCAAGGAAGAAGAGCCCGCCGAGGCGATTCCGTTCCTCGTGGGTCAGGTCGTGGAAATCACCGAGGGGCCGTTCTCGGACTTCAGCGGAACGGTGCAGGAAGTGTTGCCGGACAAGGGTAAGGTGCGCGTTTCCGTAGCGCTGTTCGGGCGGCCGACATCAGTGGAATTGGACTATTTGCAGCTGAAGGCACACTAATGGCGAAACCAGTTACCGCAATCGTGAAGCTCCAGGTGCCCGCGGGCCAGGCCACACCGGCGCCGCCGGTGGGCACGGCGCTCGGGCCCCACGGCGTCAACATCATGGACTTCGTCAAACAGTTCAACGCCAAGACCGCGAGCCAGGCGGGCATGGTGACGCCCGTGGTCGTGACGATCTACAAGGACCGCACCTTCACGTTCATCACCAAGACGCCGCCCGCTGCCGTGCTCCTGAAGAAGGAAGCGGGGATCGAGAAGGGTTCGCCGACCTCGAATCGCGAGAAGGTGGGGAAGGTGACGCGGGCCCAGCTCAAGAAGATCGCCGAGATCAAGATGCAGGACCTGAACGCGACCGACCTCGAAGGCGCGATCAACATGATCGCCGGGACGGCGCGCTCCATGGGCCTGACGGTGGAGGGCTGATGCGCACGCACGGCAAGCAGTACCGCGCGGCGGCCGCCACACTCGAGGCGAAGAAGCTGTACCCGCCACCCGCGGCCGTCGAGCAGGTCAAAAGCACGGCGTTCGCGAAGTTCGACGAGTCGGTGGACGTGGCGGTCCGTCTGGGCGTCGATCCCAAGCATGCGGACCAGATCGTGCGTGGCACGGTCTCCCTGCCGCACGGGACGGGGAAGACAATCCGCGTCCTCGTCATCGCGCAGGGTGAGAAGGTGAAGGAAGCCGAAGCAGCGGGCGCCGATTTCGTGGGCCTCGAGTACGTCGCGAAAATCAAGGAAGGCTGGCTCGATACCGACGTCATCGTCGCGACGCCGGACGTCATGGGGCAGCTCGGCGCGCTCGGCAAGATTCTCGGGCCGCGCGGGCTGATGCCGAACCCCAAGGCGGGCACGGTCACGATGGACGTCACGAAGGCCGTGAAGGAGCTGAAGGCGGGCAAGATCGAGTTCCGGGTCGACAAGAGCGGCATCGTCCACGCGCCGATCGGCAAGAAGTCGTTTGCCGCGACGCAGCTCGCCGACAATCTCCAGGCCTTCATGGACGCGATCGTGAAGGCGAAGCCGTCGGCCGCCAAGGGGCATTACATCCGTTCGGTGACGGTTTCGAGCACGATGGGGCCGGGCGTGCGGGTCGATCCGGCGGGGTACCACGTATGAACCGCACCAAAGCGCAGAAACAGGAGATGGTCACGACGTTGGCGGAGCAGGTCGCCAAGGCGCAGACCATTTACGTCACCGACTTCACGGGCCTCAACGTGGCCCACATCACCGATCTGCGCCGCCGCCTGCGCGCGGTGGGCGTCGAGTACGTGGTGGTGAAGAACACGCTGGCGCGCCGCGCGCTGACCGAGCAACAGCTGAAAGACGGCGGCCTCGAGTCGTTTCTCGCGGGCCCCACGGCGCTGGTGCTGGCGGGCGCGGATCCGGTCGGCGCCGCGAAGGTGCTGACGGACTTCGCCAAGGAGTTCGAGAAGCCGTCGATCAAGGTCGGGTTGGTCGAAGGCAAGGCGGTCACGGTGGCCCAGGTGAAGTCGCTCGCCGCGTTGCCGTCCAAGACGCAGCTGTTGGCACAGCTGGGCGGAGCCCTTCAGGCGCCCATGGCGGGATTCCTGGGAGTACTGAACGGATTGCTGTACTCGATGGTGGGTGCCCTCGAGGCTCTAAAAACTAAACGGGCGGGAGAACAGTAATGGCGACTCAAACGATGAGTAAGGACGACATCCTCGAAGCCATCGGCAACATGTCGGTGTTCGAGCTGGCGGAGCTGATCGAGGCGTTCAAGGAGAAGTTCGGCGTCACGATCGCGGCTCCCGCAGCGGCACCGGCGGGTGGCGCAGGCGCCGCAGGCGGCGCGGCCGCAGCGCCGGCGGCCGAGGAGAAGACGGAGTTCACAGTCGTACTGAAGGCCGGCGGCGAGAAGAAAATCCAGGTGATCAAGGAGATTCGCGCGATCACCAGCCTTGGCCTGAAAGAGGCGAAGGATCTCGTCGAAGGCGCGCCCGGCACCGTAAAGGAAGGCGTGTCCAAGCAGGAAGCGGAAGAAATCAAAAAGAAGCTCGAAGCGCAGGGCGCCGTCGTCGAACTGAAGTAGGCGCGGAGTTACTACAACCTGCTCGCTTTTCCGAGCCCTAGCATCCTCCCCCGCACCGCAGCCGGGTACGGGGGCGGCAGGGCCTTTTGCATTACTTGAGGGTGCGCATGACCACTAAGACGTCACCGCTGCTTTCGTTCGCAAAACTGGAGACGGGGATGCCGATGCCCCATCTCCTCGACATTCAGACCCGCGCCTTCCAGTCCCTGCTGCAGCCGGATGGCAAGGACGGCGCGCGCGCCGACGTCGGGCTGGAGCGGGTGTTCAAGGACCTGTTCCCGATCCAGGACGTGAACGGCAACTACTCGCTCGAGTTCGTGAAGTACGCGCTCGGGGAGCCGAAGTACACCGTCGAAGAGTGCATCGAGCGCGACATGACGTACTCGGTGCCCCTCAAGGCGACCCTGCAGCTGGTCGTGATGGAAGAGGTCGGCGAGGTCACCAAGACCAAGCGGCCCAAGAACATCATCGAGAAGGAAGTCTATCTCGGCGAGCTGCCGATCCTCACGCCGCTGGGCACGTTCGTCATCAACGGCGCGGAGCGCGTCATCGTGTCGCAGCTGCACCGCTCGCCCGGCGTCGTGTTCGAGGAGAGCATCCACCCCAACGGCCAGCGCCTCTTCTCGGCGCGCATCATTCCGTTCCGGGGCTCGTGGGTCGAGTTCACCGTCGACATTCACGACGTGATCTACGTCCACATCGACAAGAAGAAGAAATTCCCGGCGACCGCGCTGCTGCGCGCCTTCGGCTACGGGACCAACGCCGACATCCTGAAGCTGTTCTACGCCGTGAAGGACATCGACATCACCGGCAAGCTCGAGGGCCGCGCGCAGAAGCGCGAAGTCCTCGGCACGCTGCTCGCGACCGATGTGCCCGATCCCGAGAACAAGAAGGGCGAGCCGCTGGCGCGCGTGGGGGACGAGCTGGTGCTGGAGCGCTTCAACGCGTTCCGCCGCGCCGGCATTACGTCGGTGAAAGTGTTCGCCGGCTACACCTCGCTCGACCTGCGCGAGGACGCCCAGCCGACCACGACGCAGCAGACGCCGAGCAAGTACGTGCTCGCCTTCGACGTCGCCGATCCCGATGGTGAAATCGTCGGCGAGGCAGGGCGTGAGCTGTCCGACACGCTGCGCAAGAAGCTGCTCAAGGCGGACGTCACCAAGGTCGACGTGCTGCTGCCGCCCGGCCGCAGTGAGTCGCCGCTGATCAAGAACACGCTGGCCAAGGATCCGACGCACGCCGAGGCGGAGGCGCTGGCGCAGATCTACACCCTGCTGCGCCCCGGCGAGGCGCCGAATATCGAGACGGCGCGCGAGGCGCTGAAGCGGCTGTTCTTCCACCCCAAACGCTACGACCTGGGGAGGGTCGGCCGCTACAAGATCAACCAGCGGCTCAAGGTGAACGTCGCGAAGGACAACACCGTCCTCACCGAGGCCGATTTCGTCGCGATCATCCGCTATCTGATCGAGCTGTCGGAAGGCCGCGGCTACACCGACGACATCGACCATCTCGGCAACCGCCGGGTGCGCTCGGTCGGCGAGCTGATCGCCAACCAGTTCTCGGTGGGCCTGTCGCGCATGGCGCGGCTCATCAAGGAGCGGATGAGCATCAACAACGATCCCGAGCGGATCACGCTCGACGATCTCGTCAATGCGCGCACCGTGAGCGCGGTGATTCAGGCGTTCTTCGGCAGCTCGCAGCTGTCGCAGTTCATGGATCAGACGAACCCGCTGGCCGAGCTGACGCACAAGCGGCGCCTCTCGGCGCTCGGCCCGGGCGGGCTCACGCGCGAGCGCGCCGGCTTCGAAGTGCGCGACGTGCACTACAGCCAGTACGGCCGCATGTGCCCGATCGAGACGCCGGAAGGCCCGAACATCGGGCTGATCACGAGCCTGTCCTGCTATGCCCGCGTGAACGATCTGGGCTTCATCGAAACGCCGTACCGCGTGGTGAAGGATGGGAAGGTGACCGACGAGACGCGCTGGCTGTCGGCCTCCGAGGAAGAGGATTACGCGGTGGCGCAGGCCAACGCGCACCTCACGCCCGACGGCCGCTTTGCCGACGAGCTGGTGTTGTGCCGCAAGCGGGACGACTACCCGCTGCTGCCGCCCAACAAGATCGATTTCATGGACGTGGCGCCGGAGCAGCTGGTGTCGATCGCCGCCGCCCTGATTCCGTTCCTCGAGCACGACGACGCGAACCGCGCGCTGATGGGCTCGAACATGCAGCGGCAGTCGGTGCCGCTCCTCTTCCCGCAGGCGCCGCTCGTGGGCACGGGACTCGAGGAGAAGGTGGCGCGCGACTCCGGGGCCGTCGTGATCGCCCGCCGCGGCGGCGTGGTTACCCGCGTCACGGCCGATGAGATCATCATCGACGCCGGCGACGAGGATGCCCCCAGTAACGGCGACCATCCGCTGGCGCGGCTCAAGCAGCACGACCGCTTCCGCCTGAAGAAGTTCTGGCGCACGAACCAGGACACCGCCATCAACCAGCGGCCACTGGTACACATGGGCCAGAAGGTGAAGGCGGGGCAGATCGTGGCGGACGGCGCGGGCACGGAGCGCGGCGATCTCGCGCTCGGCGCCAACGTCACCGTGGCGTTCATGCCGTGGTACGGGCACAACTTCGAAGACGCGATCGTGCTCTCCGAGCGCCTCGTGAAGGACGACGTCTACTCGTCGATCCACATCCAGGAGCTCGAGCTGCACGTGCGCGACACCAAGCGTGGCCGTGAGGAGATCACGCGCGAGATCCCGAACGTCGCCGAGGAGTCGCTGGTGGACCTCGACGAGCGGGGCATCGTGCGCATCGGCGCCCATGTGAAGGCGGGGGACATCCTCGTCGGCAAGATCACCCCCAAGGGCGAGACGGAGCTGTCGCCGGAAGAGAAGCTCCTCACCGCGATCTTCGGCGAGAAGGCGAAGGACGTGAAGGACTCGTCGCTGAAGGTGCCGCCGGGCATGGAGGGCGTGGTCATCGACGTGAAGATTTTCTCGCGCATCGAAGATCAGGTCGTCGAGAAGGACCGTGGCGAGCGCATCGGCGACGTGCGCCGGCTCGAGACGGAAGAGAAGGCGCGCATCTCGGAGGCCGTGTTCACCGAGGTGGTCGAGTTGCTCGCCAACCAGGAAGTCGGCTTGATGCTGAAGGCGGGCACGGTCGAGGAATACCTGCCGGCCGGCACCAAGCTTTCCCGGCAGCAGCTCGGCGAGATCAATTTCGCCGACGTCGACCTGAAGACGCTGCGCGTCGCGAATAAGGCGGTGAACGAGAAGGTCCGTGCCGTGCTCGACGCCGCCGGCGCGGAGCGCGCCAAGATCGAGGAGAAATCGGAGGATCAGATCGACAAGATCCTCCAGCCCGACGAGCTGCCTCCGGGCGTGATCCAGCTGGTCAAGGTCTACGTCGCCGAGAAGCGCAAGATCTCGGTGGGCGACAAGATGGCCGGCCGGCACGGCAACAAGGGCATCATCGCCCGGATCGTGCCGGAGGAGGACATGCCGTTCCTCCCCAACGGGACGCCGGTGGACATCGTGCTGAATCCGCTCGGCGTGCCGAGCCGCATGAACGTGGGCCAGATCCTGGAGACGCATCTGGGCTGGGCGGCGAACCTGCTGGGCTTCGACGCCAAGACGCCCGTCTTCCAGGGCGCGAACGAAACGGAGATCGGCGTGCTGCTGCGGCTGGCCGGCCTGACCTGGGCCGCGGACAGCCTGCGCCTGGACGTTCGCCCGCCGGCGCTCGACTCCGAGCGCGTGCTCCGGATCGTGTCCGATCTGCAGCGGCTGCCAGCGACGAACGGCGATCGTCCCGATATCGGGACGGCCGGTGTGGCGCTGCTCGGCGGGCGGAGCGTATCGGCCGAGACGCGCGAGCTGCACCACCAGATGGTGGACTTCCTGAAGTTCGCCGGCAAGGAGCTGGCGGAGCGCGAGCTGGCCCAGCGCCGGATCGAGCAGGAAGTGCACGCGGCGAAACTCGAGGCGGCGGAGGCGAGCAACCTCTCGGCCGCGGAGAAGGCCGCTCTCAAGGCGGGAGCAAAAGAAATCGAGAAGGGCCTGGCCAAGGACAAGCCGGCGGAGGTGCTCGAAGCGACGGGGCGGCCCGCCCTCGCGGCGCTGTTTGGCGCGAAGTCCGAGGCCGATGTGGATGCCGCGGCGGACGAGCTGCTGGCGGCCGCCGGGTTGTCGCCCGTCGGCAAGTGCCGGCTGCGTGACGGTCGCACCGGCGAGCTGTTCGAGTCCGAGGTGACGGTCGGCTCGATCTACATGATGAAGCTGTCGCACCTCGTGGACGACAAGATCCACGCCCGTTCCATCGGGCCGTATTCGCTGGTCACGCAGCAGCCGCTCGCCGGCAAGGCGCAGTTCGGCGGCCAACGGTTCGGCGAGATGGAAGTGTGGGCGCTCGAAGCCTACGGCGCCGCGCACACGCTGCAGGAGATTCTGACGGTCAAGTCGGACGACGTGAACGGCCGCAGCCGTGTCTACGAGGCGATCGTGAAGGGGCAGAACCTGCCGAAGCCCGGGATTCCGGAGTCCTTCAACGTGCTGGTGAAGGAGCTCCAGGCCCTGGGATTGAAGGTGACACTCGGCACGACTGAAGACGTGGAGGAATAAGTGATCGACTTCCGTAGCGGCCACGAGCCCAAGAGCTCGAGCTTCGATTATATCCAGATCCGGATCGCCTCCCCCGAGGAGATCCGCGGCCCCAAGGACTTCAAGGAGCGCGAGCGCCTGGAGCTGCAGGGCCAGCGCACCTGGTGGTCGTGGGGTGAGGTGACCAAGCCCGAGACCATCAACTACCGCTCCTTCAAGCCGGAACGGGATGGGCTCTTCTGCGAGCGCATCTTCGGGCCGGTGAAGGACTGGGAGTGTCATTGCGGGAAGTACAAGCGGATCCGCTATCGCGGCGTGATCTGCGACCGCTGCGGCGTCGAGGTGACGCTGTCGAAGGTGCGGCGCGAGCGCATGGGCCACATCGAGCTCGCGGTGCCGGTGGCGCACATCTGGTTCTTCAAGACGCTGCCGTCGCCGATGGGCAACCTGCTCGACATGACGCTCCGCGACCTGGAGCGCGTGATCTACTACACGAACTACGTCGTGATCGAGCCGGGCGAGCAGGAAGTGCAGGAGCGCGAGCTGCTGGATGAGGATCGCTACCTCGAGCTGCGGACGAAGGCCAAGAACGAAGGCGACACGGCGTTCCGGGCCGACATCGGGTCGCCCGCGATCCGCTCGCTGCTCGAGCGCATCAACGTCGACAAGCTGGCCGACGAGCTGCGCGATACGGTGGCGAACGAGACGAGCCAGCACCGCAAGAAGCAGATGCTCAAGCGGCTCAAGATCGTGGACGCGATGCGCAACTCCGGCAACGCCGGCGAGCAGCGCAACGATCCGCGCTGGCTGATTCTCGATGTCGTGCCGGTGATCCCGCCCGACCTGCGGCCGCTGGTGCCGCTCGACGGCGGGCGCTTCGCCACGTCCGACTTGAACGATCTGTACCGGCGGGTGATCAACCGCAACAACCGGCTGCAGAAGCTGATCCTGCACCGCGCGCCCGAGGTCATTCTCCGCAACGAGAAGCGCATGCTGCAGGAGGCGGTGGACGCGCTGTTCGACAACGGCCGCCGTTCCAAGGCGATTCGCGGTCGCGGCAAGCGGCCCCTGAAGTCGCTGTCCGACATGCTCAAGGGCAAGCAGGGCCGGTTCCGGCAGAACCTGCTCGGCAAGCGCGTCGACTATTCGGGCCGTTCGGTGATCGTGGTCGGCCCCGAGCTGCGGCTGCACCAGTGCGGGCTGCCGAAGGCGATGGCGGTCGAATTGTTCAAGCCCTTCATCATCCACAAGCTGGTGGAGAAGGGCATCGCCGAGACGGTGAAGCGGGCGAAGAAGATCGTGGAGAAGGAATCGCCGGAAGTGTACGAGATCCTCGAGGAGATCATCGAGGACCATCCCGTATTGCTGAACCGCGCGCCCACCCTCCACCGTCTGGGCATCCAGGCGTTCGAGCCCGTGCTGGTCGAGGGCAAGGCGATCCGGATTCACCCGCTCGTCTGCGCGGCGTTCAACGCCGACTTCGACGGCGACCAGATGGCCGTGCACGTGCCGCTCTCGTTCGAGGCGCAGCTCGAAGCGCGGCTATTGATGATTTCGTCGAACAACATCCTCAAGCCGTCCGACGGCCGGCCGGTGGCGGAGCCCAGCCAGGACATGGTGCTGGGATGTCACTTCCTGACCAAGGAGCCGGCGGATTTCGAGGCCGCGCTGAAGACCGCGCCGCGCATCGGCTCGATGGCGGAGCTGGAGATGGGCCTCGCGGTGAAGCGGTTCGACTTCCACTCGCCGGTGCAGATGTGGCACGAGCGCCCGGATCTGGCCGGCCGCTGGGTCGCCACGACGGCGGGACGCGTGATCTTCAACAGCATCGTCCCGGTGGGATTGCTGCGCGAGCTGGGGTTCCAGAACAAGGTGATGCGGAAGAAGGACCTGTCCGAGCTCGTGTTCGAGAGCTATCGCCGCGCGGGGCTCGCCCCGACGGTGCAGTTCCTCGATCAGCTGAAGGAGTTCGGCTTCCGCTATGCGACCATGGGCGGCGTCTCGATCGGCGTGGCCGACCTCGAGATTCCGACCGAGAAGTCGCCGCTGCTGCACGACGCCGAAGCGCGCGTCGAGCGGTTCCAGCGCGCGTACGCGACGGGCCAGATCACCTTCGGTGAGCGCTACAACAAGGTGATCGACGCCTGGACGCACGCGAACAACGACATCGCCGAGGCGATGGTCGGCACGATGAAGAAGTCCAAGGGCGGCTTCAACCCGGTGTTCATGATGTTCGACTCGGGCAGCCGCGGCTCGCGCGACCAGATCCGGCAGCTCGCCGGCATGCGCGGGCTGATGGCGAAGCCGCAGAAGAAGCTCACGGGCGGCATCGGCGAAATCATCGAGAGCCCGATCAAATCGAACTTCCGCGAAGGGCTGTCGGTGCTCGAGTACTTCATCTCGACGCACGGCGCGCGCAAGGGTCTTGCCGACACCGCGCTCAAGACGGCGGACGCCGGCTATCTGACGCGCCGGTTGGTCGACGTCGCTCAGGATGTGACCATTACAGAAGAAGACTGCGGCACGATCCTGGGGCTCGAAATGTCGGCGCTGAAGGAAGGCGAGGACATCATCGAGCCGCTGCGCGAGCGCATCGTCGGTTGCGTGGCGCTCGAAGAGGTGATGGATCCGCACGAGCTCGATGAGGACGGCCGGCCCAAGGTGCTGGTCGAAGCGGGCAAGCTGGTCATCGAGGAGACGTCGCAGGCCATCGAGGATGCGGGCATCGAGACGGTAAAGATCCGCTCCGTGCTGACGTGCGAGGCGAAGCGGGGCGTGTGCCGGATGTGCTACGGCCGCAACCTCGCGACGATGGATATGGTGGACCTCGGCGAAGCGGTCGGCATTCTGGCCGCGCAGTCGATCGGCGAGCCGGGCACGCAGCTGACGCTGCGGACCTTCCACATCGGCGGCACGGCGGCACGCATCGCCGAGCAGACGGTGCGGAAGACCAAAGTCGAAGGCGTGATCGAGCACGGCGACCGGCTGACGTTCGTCGAGACGCCGGAAGGCCAGAGGGTGGTCACGAGCTACGAGGGCGAGCTGATCCTCAAGGCCGCGGCCCATGGTGGGAGCGGGGGACGCGTCACGGCGGCGCAGAAGCTGGCGGTGCACTCGCGCTTCCAGGTGCCGCTCGGCGCGACGCTGATGGTCGACGACGGCCAGCAGGTGGCGAAAGACGGCATCCTGTTCACGTGGGATCCGTACACGACCCCGATCATGACGGACGTGGCGGGTCTGGTGCGGTTCGTGGACATCGTCGACGACGAGACGGTGCGCGAGGAGCTGGACGAAATCACCGGCCGGCGCCAGCGCGTGATCATCGAAGACCGGGAGAAGAAGCTCCATCCGCACATCGAGGTCGTCCAGAAGAAGGGCGACAAGGAGAAGCGGCTCCGCGACTTCGTCATTCCGGAAGGCGCGCAGCTCACGGTCGAGGATGGCCAGGAAGTCTACGCCGGGCAGGTGCTCGCCAAGGTGTCGCGCGAGGCGTACAAGACGCGTGACATCACGGGCGGCCTGCCGCGCGTCGCCGAGCTGTTCGAGGCGCGCCGGCCGAAGGATCCCGCCACGATTTCCGAAGTGGACGGCGTCGTGCGGTTCGGCGAGATCAAGCGGGGCAAGCGCGAGATCTGGGTGCATCCGGAGGAGGGCGAAGCGCAGCTGTACGAGGTGCCCGCCGGCAAGCACTTGCGCGTGCACGAGGGCGACCGCGTGCGGGCGGGCGACCGTCTCACCGAGGGTCCGGTGAATCCGCACGACATTCTGCGGATCAAGGGCCCGCGCGCCGTGCAGGAGTATCTGCTGAACGAGGTGCAGGAGGTGTACCGGCTGCAGGGCGTGAAGATCAACGACAAGCACATCGGCGTGATCGTGCGCCAGATGCTGCAGAAGGTCAAAGTCGTGGAGCCGGGCGACACCGAGTTCCTGGAAGGCGAGAACGTGGACAAGCTCGTGTTCAGCGAGATCAACGAGCGCGCGGTGAAGAAGGGCGGCAAACCTTCCACCCGCGAGCCGCTGTTGCTCGGCATCACGAAGGCGAGCCTGACGACGCAGTCGTTTATTTCAGCGGCGTCGTTCCAGGAGACCACGCGCGTCCTGACCGATGCGGCGATCCGCGGGGCCAAGGATGATCTGCTCGGGTTAAAGGAGAACATCATCATCGGGCACTTGATCCCGGCGGGGACCGGCATCTACCGGTATCACGACATCGAGATCGAGCCGCCGGAGGGCTTCACGCCGCCGACGCCGCCGCTCGAAGCGGCCTTGCCTGGGACGGCGCCTGCGCCGAGTCCGTTCCCGGAGGGAGTGGAGGCGGAATAACGGACGGTCGGACGGCCTGACGGCCGGAGGGTCTGGTGTACGGCGCCCGGATTAACCTCCGGGCGCCGTTTTGTCGGCGGCCCGTACGGCCAGCACTTGACCTAACTCTGTTTACTGGCTTGATTTCCCGGGCTTATTCGGGACTTTTTGAGCAACTCGAGCGAGGGGTATTTTGCCGACTATTAACCAGCTCGTCCGGCGCGGCCGCCGCGACGTGGAGAAGAAAGAAAAGGCGCCGCACCTGCGTGGCAACCCGCAAAAGCGGGGCGTGTGCACGCGCGTCTATACGACGACGCCGAAAAAGCCGAACTCCGCATTGCGGAAAGTCGCCCGCGTTCGCCTGACGAATGGTTTCGAAGTGACGGCCTACATCCCCGGTGAAGGGCATAACCTGCAGGAGCACTCGATCGTGATGATTCGCGGCGGCCGCGTGAAGGATCTGCCGGGCGTCCGCTATCACATCATCCGCGGCACGCTGGACGCCGCGGGCGTGAACGAGCGCAAGCAGTCGCGCTCCAAGTATGGCGCGAAGCGTCCCAAGGAGGCCGCGAAGTGAGTCGTCGGAAATCCGCTGTGCGGCGTCCGGTACCCGCGGACCCGCGGTACGATAGCCAGACGGTGTCGAAGTTCTTGAACAACCTGATGGAGCGCGGCAAGAAGTCGTTGTCGGAGCGGATTTTCTATCAGGCGATGGACATGATCGAGCAGCGCACCGGGCAGCCGGGCGTCAACGTATTCAAGCAGGCGCTCTCGAACGTGAAGCCGGCACTCGAAGTGAAGTCGCGGCGCGTCGGCGGCGCCACCTATCAGGTGCCGGTCGAAGTGCGGCCCGAGCGCCGCACCGCGCTGGCGATGCGTTGGCTGATTCAGTACAGCCGCGCGCGCAAAGAAAAGAACATGGCCGAGCGCCTCGCCGCCGAGCTGATTCTGGCGTCGAAGGGCGAAGGCGAGACCATAAAGAAGAAGGAAGACACGCACCGGATGGCGGAGGCGAACCGCGCCTTCGCGCATTACCGGTGGTAAACGCCTAAACAAACAATCTCGGGACCCTGATCTAAGGGATCCTGCACCGTGAAAGTGGGGGCGCAGCATGCTGCGCCCCTACCCGGTGATGGCGGAGCGAGACCGGCCCACGCGTGGGCGTCCTGGTCGCCCCGCGTTTTTGCTGACCAGACCGACGTAAGGGCGCGCCAGTGGCGCGCCCCAACGGGAGAAGACTCAGGACTCGTATGGCACGTCAAACGCCGCTCGACAAGATTCGGAATATCGGCATCATGGCCCACATCGATGCCGGGAAAACGACTACGACCGAGCGCATCCTCTATTACACGGGCCGCACCTACAAGCTGGGTGAGGTGCACGAAGGTACGGCCACGATGGACTGGATGGAGCAGGAGCAGGAGCGCGGCATCACGATCACGTCCGCCGCGACGACCGCATTCTGGACCCGCCTCAATCAGCAGTACCGCATCAACATCATCGACACCCCGGGACACGTGGACTTCACCGTCGAAGTGGAGCGCAGCCTGCGCGTGCTCGACGGCGCCGTCACGGTGCTCGACGCGGTCGGCGGCGTCGAGCCGCAGACCGAGACGGTGTGGCGCCAGGCGGACCGCTACGGCGTGCCGCGGATCATCTTCGTCAACAAGATGGACCGCGTCGGCGCCGACTTCGACATGTGCCTCAAGATGGTGCGCGATCGGCTCGGCACGAAGGCGGTGCCGATCCAGCTGCCGCTGGGCTCGGGCGAGTTGTTCACGGGGCTCATCGACCTCGTGCGCGAGATCGAGATCGTCTATGACGACGAGACGATGGGCAAGAAGTACGTCGAAGGCCCGATCCCCGAGGCGCTGAAGAGCCGAGTCGCGCAGCTGCGACACGAAATGATCGAAGCCTGCGTCGAATCGGACGACGCCATTCTGCACAAGTATCTCGAAGACCACACGTTGACGCAGGAAGAGATCCGCACCGTCATCCGCAAAGCCACCGTCGCCGGCACCATCGTCCCCGTGATCTGTGGCGCCGCGTTCAAGAACAAGGGCGTCCAGGCGCTGCTCGACGCGGTCGTGGATTACCTGCCGTCGCCGGTCGACATCCCGCCGATCAAGGGCCACCTGCCGCATCACGACGCGACGCATGCCGAGCGGCCGGCGACGGACGACGCGCCGTTCGCCGCGCTCGCGTTCAAGATCATGACGGATCCGTACGTCGGGAAACTGACGTTCTTCCGTGTGTACAGCGGCGTGCTGGGCGCGGGCTCGTACGTCTACAACAGCACCAAGGACCGCAAAGAGCGCATCGGCCGGCTGCTGCAGATGCACGCCAACAAGCGCGAAGAGATCGAAGAGGTGCGCGCCGGCGACATCGCCGCCGCGATCGGGCTGAAGGACACGCGCACCGGCGATACGCTGTGCGACGAGGCGCACCCGATCATTCTCGAGGCGATGCGCTTCCCGAACCCCGTCATCTCCGTCGCCATCGAGCCGAAGACCAAGGCGGACCAGGACAAGCTGGGCGTCGCGCTGGCGAAGCTGTCCGAGGAAGATCCGACGTTCCGCGTGCACACCGATGCCGAGACCGCCCAGACGATCATCAGCGGCATGGGCGAGCTGCACCTCGAGATCATCGTCGAGCGCATGCGGCGGGAATTCAAGGTCGATGCGAACGTGGGCCGCCCGCAGGTGGCCTACCGCGAAACGGTGCGCAAGCGCGTCGAGTACATCGAGGGCAAGTTCATACGCCAGTCCGGCGGCCGCGGCCAGTACGGGCACGTCGTGATTCATCTGGAGCCGGGGGAAGCCGGCACCGGGTTCGTGTTCGAGGACAACATCGTCGGGGGCACGATCCCGAAGGAATACATCGGCCCGGTCGAGCAGGGCGTCAAAGAGGCACTGGAGAACGGCGTCCTCGCCGGCTATCCGATGGTGGATGTGAAGGTGGAGCTGGTGGACGGCTCGTTCCACGACGTCGACTCGAGTGAAATGGCCTTCAAGATCGCGGGCTCGATGGCGGTGAAGGAAGCCGCGCGCCGGGCGCATCCGATTCTGCTCGAGCCGATCATGGACGTCGAAGTCGTGACGCCCTCGGACTACATGGGCGACGTCATCGGCGACCTGTCCGCGCGGCGCGGCAAGATCGGCGGCATGACGCAGCGCGCCGACGCGCACATCGTCGCGGCCAGTGTCCCGCTGTCCGAGATGTTCGGCTATTCCACGACGCTGCGGTCCATGAGCCAGGGGCGTGCGATTTACAGCATGGAGTTCAGCCACTATCAGGAAGTACCGAAAGCCAAGGCCGAAGAAATCGTTTCGAAAGTGAAAGGCTAAAGCAATGGCAAAGGCAAAATTCGAGCGCACCAAGCCCCACGTGAACGTCGGCACGATCGGCCACGTGGACCACGGCAAGACGACGCTGACGGCGGCGCTGACGAAGGTCTCGGCCGACAAGGGGCTGGGGACGTACGTGAGCTACGATCAGGTGGCGAAGGCGTCGGAGTCGCAGGGACGGCGCGACGCGACCAAGATCCTCACGATCGCGACGAGCCACGTCGAGTACTCCACGGCGCAACGTCACTACGCGCACGTCGACTGCCCGGGCCACGCCGACTACGTGAAGAACATGATCACGGGCGCGGCCCAGATGGACGGGGCGATCCTGGTGGTGTCGGCGGTGGACGGGCCGATGCCGCAGACGCGCGAGCACATCCTGCTGGCGCGGCAGGTGAACGTGCCGGCGATCGTGGTCTTCCTCAATAAATGCGATCTCGTGGACGACTCCGAGCTGCTCGATCTGGTGGAGCTCGAGGTGCGCGAGCTGCTGTCCAAGTACCAGTTTCCCGGCGACGACACGCCGGTGATCCGCGGAGCGGCGCTCAAGGCGATCGAAGGCGACAAGCAATGGGTCGGCAAGGTCGAGGAGCTCCTGGCCGCGCTGGACACGTCGATCCCCGTGCCCAAGCGCGAGGTCGATAAGCCGTTCCAGATGCCGGTCGAAGACGTCTTCTCGATCACGGGCCGCGGCACCGTGGCCACGGGCCGGATCGATCGCGGCAAGATCAAGGTGGGTGAGGAAGTCGAGATGGTGGGCTTCGGAACGGACAAGAAGACGGTCGTGACGGGCGTCGAGATGTTCCGGAAGTTGCTGGACGATGGACAGGCGGGCGACAACGTCGGACTGTTGCTGCGCGGCGTGGAGAAGCACGAGGTGGAACGGGGCATGGTGCTCGCGAAGCCGGGGTCGATCAAGCCGCACACGCAGTTCGAGGCCGAAGTCTACGTCCTCACAAAAGAGGAAGGCGGGCGGCACACGCCGTTCTTCAAGGGCTACCGTCCCCAGTTCTACTTCCGCACGACGGACGTGACCGGGAGCGTCGAGCTGCCGGCCGGCGTGGAGATGGTGATGCCGGGCGACAACACGAAGATGACGATCGAGCTGATCACGCCGATCGCGATGGAAGAGCAGCTCCGCTTCGCCATTCGTGAGGGCGGTCGTACTGTGGGTGCCGGTGTCGTCACGAAGATTCTGAAATAGTCATCGGTTGTCTGTCATCAGTCGTCTGACTGATGACCGATGACTGATAACAGAGGACAAATATGGCGAGCAAGATCCGAATTCGTCTCAAAGCCTTCGACCACGCCCTGATCGATCAGGCCGCGGCCGACATCGTCCGGACGGCCGAAAAGACCGGTGCGCAGGTTTCGGGGCCGATCCCGCTGCCCACCAAGCGGCAGCTGTGGACGGTGCTGCGCAGCCCGCACATCGACAAGAAGAGCCGCGAGCAGTTCGAGCTCAAGACGCACAAGCGGCTGATCGACATCCTCGATTCACGGTCGCAGACGGTGGACGCGCTGACGAAGCTCGATCTGCCGGCCGGTGTCGACGTGGAAATCAAAGTCGAGTAGGGACATGAACGGACTGATTGGTCGTAAACTCGGCATGACGCGAATCTTCAACGCCGAAGGCACGCATGTGCCCGTCACGGTGATCGAGGCCGGGCCGTGTCCCGTGGTCGCTGTGCTCGATGGCCGTGTGGAGCTCGGCTTCGGCGCGCAGAAGCCCAAGAACGCCCCCAAGGCGCTCGCGGGCCACGCGAAGAAGGGCGGCGTCGAGACGACGCCGCGCGTGATCCGGCGCTTCGACGTGACCGGCGACGCGCCGGCCGCCGGCAGCGCGGTCACCGTCGCCATCTTCGCCGAAGGCGATCGCGTGAAAGTCAGCGGCGTCTCGAAGGGCCGCGGCTTCCAGGGCGTCGTGCACCGCCATCACTTCCACGGCGGTCCCGAGACGCACGGCAACACGCGTCACCGCAAGCCGGGATCGATCGCGCCGGGTACCGACCCGTCGCGCATCATCAAGGGCAAGCGCATGCCCGGGCACATGGGCGCCCGCAACACCACCGAGCTCGGCCTGCGGGTCGTAAGGATCGACGCCGAGCGCAATCTCTTGTTCGTGCGCGGCTCCGTGCCGGGCCCGATGAACGGCCTGGTCACCGTCCGCAAGCAGGGAGGCCCGAGCCGCCATGATTGAGGCTCCTCATTATTCGGCGGCGGGCGCCAGCAAGAAGGCGGTCGCGCTGCCCGCGGCGCTGTTCGACGGCACGGTGAACGAGGACGTGCTGCATCGCGCGGTGATCACGTTCCTGTCGAATCAGCGGCAGGGGACGAGCGACACGCTGACCCGCAGCGAGGTCTCGGGCGGCAATCAGAAGCCGTGGCGCCAGAAGGGCACCGGCCGCGCCCGGCAGGGCTCGACGCGTGCCCCGCATTGGCGGCACGGCGGCATCGCGCACGGGCCGCATCCGCGCAGCTATCGTCTGGCGATTCCCAAGAAGATGCGCCAGCTGGCAAAGAAGTCGGCGCTGAACGCGCGCGCGCGGGAAGGCTCGCTCGTCATCGTGGACGCGCTCGAGTACCAAAAACCGAAGACCAAGGACCTCGCGGCCCTGCTCAAGAAACTCGATGCAACCGGCAAAAAGGTTCTCCTCCTCACCGCGAGCGATTCGCACAACGTCTATCTGTCGGGCCGCAACCTGCCCGACGTGCACGTGATGCGCTTCGCCGATGCGTCGGCGTACGAGATCCTGTGGTCGCAGACGGTGGTCGTAGAGATCGGCGCGCTGGACGAGGGCCAGGCCAAGCAGGAGGCGAGCGATGCCTGAGCTGCACGACACCATCGTTCGGCCGGTCGTCACGGAGAAGTCGTCGGCGGCCTACGGCGCGCGCAAGGAGTACGCATTCCGCGTGCATTCGGAAGCGACGAAGCCGCAGATCAAGGCGGCGATCGAGGCGCTGTTCAAGGTGTCGGTCACCGGCGTCCGCACGATGGTCATGCGGGCCAAGCGGCGCACGTATGGCCGCTATGCCGGCCGCCGGCCGTCCTGGAAAAAGGCGATCGTCACCCTCAAAGAGGGCGACGCTATCGAGGTGTTCGAGGGCTAAATGGGCATCCGCAATTTTCGGCCGATGACGCCGGCGACGCGCTTTCGCTCGGTCTCCGACTTCTCCGAAGTCACCAAGTCGGAGCCGGAGAAGTCGCTGCTCGAGCCGTTGCAGCGGACGGGCGGGCGCAACAACAAGGGCCACATCACGAGCCGGTATCAGGGCGGCGGGCACAAGCGGCAGTACCGGCGCATCGATTTCCGGCGCGACAAGTTCGCGATTCCGGCGCGGGTCGCGAGCATCGAGTACGACCCCAACCGGACCGCGCGCATCGCGCTGCTGCACTACGGTGACGGCGAGAAGCGCTACATCCTCGCGCCCAAAGGGCTGAGCGTCGGTGACACCGTCGTCTCCGGTCCCGGCTCCGACATCCGCGTCGGGAACGCGATGCCGCTGTTCGAGATCCCGCTGGGCACGGCGGTGCATAACGTCGAGCTGAAGATCGGCCGCGGCGGCCAGCTGTGCCGCGGCGCCGGCACCAGCGCCCAGGTCGTGGCGAAAGAGGGCAATTACGTCACGCTGCGCCTGCGCTCGACGGAGATGCGCATGGTGCACGGCGAGTGCCTCGCCACGATCGGTGAAGTCGGCAATGCCGAGCACGAGCTGCTGTCGATCGGCAAAGCGGGCAAGACCCGCTGGCTGGGCCGCAGCCCGCGCGTCCGCGGCGTGGCGATGAACCCGGTCGATCACCCGCTCGGCGGCGGCGAAGGCAAGTCGTCCGGCGGCCGGCCTCCGACGAACCCGTGGGGCAAGGTCGAGGGCAAAAAGACGCGGCACAAGAAGAAACACTCCACGAAACTCATCGTGCGCGGGCGTAAACGCGGGAAAGCGACGCAGTAATGGGACGCAGTGTCAAGAAGGGTCCGTACGTCGAGGAGTCGCTGATGGTGAAGATCCGCGCCCTCAACGAGCGGAACGAGAAGAAGGTGTTCAAGACCTGGTCGCGGCGCAGCACCATCACGCCCGATTTCGTGGGCCATACGCTCGCGGTGCACAACGGGAACAAGTTCATCCCCGTCTACATCACTGAGAACATGGTGGGCCACAAGCTCGGCGAATTCGCCGCGACGCGGCTGTTCCGCGGCCACGGCGCCAAGGGCTCGGCGGCGGAGCGCGAAGCCGAGGCGGCGGCGGCCGAGGCCGGCGAAGCGCCGCCGCCCAAGGGCAAGGAGTAGCCGATGGAGGCTCGAGCGATCCAACGCGGCGTGCGGCAATCGGCGCGCAAGATGCGCCTGGTGATCGATCTGATCCGCGACTGCGCCGTGCCGGAGGCGGACGCGATCCTGCGCTTCTCCAAAAAGCGGGCGGCGCGCCAGATCCATAAGGTCCTGAAGTCCGCGGTAGCGAACGCGCAGCAGGCGGCGCAGCGGCAGAACACGCCGTTCGACGCCGACGGCCTGCGCGTCACCTACGCGGTCGTGAACGAGGGCCAGACGCTGAAGCGGTTCACGGCGGCGGCGATGGGCCGCGGCACGCCGATTCTCAAGCGCACGAGCCACGTCGAGATTCGCGTCGCCGGCGTCGCGGCGCCGGTTGCACCGGCGCCCAGCGCCAAGCCCGCCGAGGTGAAAGCCGAAGCGAAGGCGAAGGCAAAGCCGCGTGCCAAGAAGGCGCCGGCGGCGAAGGCCAGGAAGAAAAAGACGACCAAGAAAGCGAGCAAGTAAGTGGGACAGAAAACACATCCCTACGGTTTCCGGCTGGGCATCGTCAAGCAGTGGCGCTCGCGCTATTTCGCGCGCCACAACTTCCCGGAGCTGCTCAAGGAAGACGAGCTGATCCGGAAGTACCTCAAGACGCGTCTCAGCCACGCCGCGATCGCCGACGTGCACATCGAGCGCAAGCCGGGCAAGGTGACCGTCACGGTGCACACGGGGCGGCCCGGCGTCGTAATCGGCAAGCGCGGCGCCGAAGTCGACAAGCTGCGCGATGAGCTGGCGCAGCTGACGGGGAAGGAAGTCGGCATCAACGTCGAGGAGATCAAGCGTCCCGAGCTCGACGCGCAGCTGGTGGGCGACAGCGTGGCGCATCAGCTCACGCAGCGCATCTCGTTCCGCCGCGCCATGAAGCGCGCGGTGCAGAGCGCGATGCGGATGGGCGCGCAGGGAATCAAGATCAAGACGGCGGGCCGGCTGGGCGGCGCGGAAATCGCGCGCACCGAAGGTTATCACGAAGGACGCGTGCCGCTGCACACGCTGCGCGCGGACATCGATTACGCGACCTCCACCGCCAAGACGACGTTCGGTACGATCGGCGTGAAGGTCTGGATCTTCAAAGGCGAGCGGACCGAGGACCTCCACGGCCGCACCTATTCGACGGGCGTCTAGACCATGCTGGCACCCAAGCGCGTCAAGTTTCGCAAGCGGTTCAAGGGCCGCACGTCGGGCATGGCCACGCGCGGCAACACCGTCGCGTTCGGCCACTACGGGCTGATGTCGCTCGACCCCGGCTGGGTCTCCAACCGGCAGATCGAGGCCGCGCGCGTCGCGCTGACGCGCGAGATGAAGCGCGGCGGCAAGGTGTGGATCCGCTTGTTTCCCGACAAGCCGATCACCAAGAAGCCGGCGGAAACCCGGATGGGCAAAGGCAAAGGCAACCCGGAGGGGTGGGTAGCGGTCGTGAAGCCCGGCCGGATCATGTTCGAGCTGGAAGGCATCGATGAAGCGTCGGCGCGCGCGGCACTGGCGCTCGCGTCCGCGAAGCTGCCGATCCGGTCGAAGTTCGTGAAGCGGGAGGAGCGCTAGGATGCCGGCGAAACGCGAGAACCGGGCGGAGGGGCTGCGCGAGCTCAAGACCGACGAGCTGTCGCAGAAGCTGGCGGTGCTGACGGAAGAGAAGTTCCGGCTCGAGTTCCGCCGGGCGACGGAGTCGCTCACGAACCCGCTGCAGCTGCGCACGATTCGCCGCGACATCGCGCGGATCAAGACTATCCTGAAGGAGCGAGCATCAGCATGAACGAGCGGGCACGTCGCAAGATCCGTACAGGCGTCGTGGTGAGCGACAAGATGCAGAAGACCGTGACGGTGTCGATGGTCCGTCGCTTCGCGCACGGCTTTTACGGCAAGCAGATCACGCGCACCAAGACGGTCGCGGCGCACGATGAGATGGGCGCCAAGATGGGTGATATGGTGCGGATCGTGGAGACTCGGCCGTTGTCGAAACGGAAACGTTGGCGGGTAGTCGAGATAATTGAGAAGGCGAAATAGCCATGGTGCAGCAAGAATCGCAGGTCAAGATCGCGGACAACTCGGGCGCCCGGCGCGCGCTCGTGATCCGCGTGCTCGGTGGGTCCAAGCGCCGCTACGCCGGGCTCGGCGACGTCGTCGTGGTCACGATCAAAGACGCGATCCCCACCGGGCAGGTGAAAAAGGGCGAGGTCGCCAAGGCGGTGATCGTGCGGACGGCGAAGGAGACGAAGCGGAAGGACGGCTCCTACATCCGCTTCGACGAGAACGCCGCCGTGCTGATCAACGACGAGGGCGAGCCCCGCGCCACCCGCATCTTCGGCCCGGTGGGCCGCGAGCTGCGCGAGAAGAAGTTCATGAAGATCGTGTCGCTCGCGCCGGAGGTCATCTGACATGAAGCCGCTCGTCTACAAGAAGTCCCGGCGGGTGCGCGGGATGGAGCCCACGCGTCACAAGCTGCACATCGCCAAAGGCGACACGGTGCGCGTCATCAGCGGCGAGCACAAAGGGAAGGAAGGGCGCGTGCTCCACGTCCTGCCCAAGAAGTTCCGGGTGGTGGTGGAGGGCGTGAACATCGTCAAGAAGCACAAGCGCGCCACGACGCCGCAGGGCGAAAGCGGGATCATCGAGTTCCCGGCGAGTATCGCGGCATCCAACGTGATGCTGCTCGACCCGAAGTCGGGCGCGCCGACGCGCGTGCGGCGGCGTCATGACAAGGAAGGGAAGCTGGAGCGGATCGCGGTCAAATCCGGCCAGGCCATCCCGCGAGTGAGGTAGGTATGGCGGACGAGAAAGAAAAACAAGAGAAGCAGGAAAAACAGCCGAAGCAGCAGCAGCCGAAGCAGGAGAAGCAGGCCAAAAAGGGCAAGGCTCCCAAAGAGGAGCAGCCCAAGGCCGAGGCTGCGGTACCGGAAGAACCGGTGGAGCCCGCACCGCGCGCTCGGCTGTGGGACTTCTACGAGCAGCAGGTCCGCGCCAAGCTGCAGCAGCAGTTCGGGTTCGGGAATCCGCACGAGATTCCGAAGCTCAAGAAGATCGTGCTGAACGTCGGCATGGGCGATGCGCCGAAGAACCCCAAGGGGTTGGAGGCCGCGGTGGCCGAGCTGGCCGCCATCACCGGCCAGCATCCGGTGGTAACGCGCGCCAAGAAGGCGATCGCGAACTTCAACCTGCGCGAGGGCCAGGCGATCGGCTGTGCCGTGACGCTGCGCGGCGGCCGCATGTACGAGTTCCTCGACCGCTTCATTTCGGTCGCGGTGCCGCGGATGCGCGACTTCCGCGGGTTGCCGACGAAGAGCTTCGACGGGCGCGGCAATTACACGCTCGGCATCAAGGAGCAGATGATTTTCCCCGAGATCGACTACGACAAAGTCGAGCGCATTCACGGGATGGACATCACGTTCGTGACGAGCGCCGGGCGCGACGACACTGCGCTGGCCCTCCTGCGAGAGCTGGGCATGCCGTTCCGGGTCGAAACCGCCGGCGCGGCAGCTTAGGAGACCTCATGGCGAAGAAGGCGTGGTTGGAGAGGGTGAAGCGGGGTCCGAAGTTCAAGGTGCGGGGCTACTACCGCTGCCAGCGCTGCGGCCGGAGCCGCGGCACGCTGCGGAAGTTCAAGCTGTGCCGCATTTGTTTCCGTGAGCTTGCGCTGCGCGGGGAGATTCCCGGCGTGCGCAAAGCCAGCTGGTAGGTCGGGGGACACAAGATGAGCGTTATTGATCCCGTCGCCGATATGCTCACCCGGGTGCGCAACGCCTGTATGGCGGGCCACCGCCGGGTGGACATGCCGGTGTCGAAGCTGAAAGTCGCCATAGCGACGATTCTCCGCGACAACCACTACGTCCAGGACTTCAAGGTGCTGGACGATGGGCAGCACGGGTTGCTGCGGCTGTACTTGAAGTATCACAACGACGCCCCCGTCATCCGCGAGCTGCAGCGGGTGTCGTCGCCCGGGCTGCGGCGCTACGTCAAGGTGCGCGAGATCCCGCGCGTCAAGAACGGCCTCGGCATGGCGATCCTCAGCACGCCGCAGGGACTTATGACCGACCGCGAAGCGCGCACCGCCCGGGTGGGCGGTGAAGTGCTCGCGGTGGTCTGGTAGGGAGCCACAGATGTCACGGATCGGGAGAAAGCCGGTCGCGCTGCCCAAAGGGGTAACGGCGCAGATCGACGGACGCAAAATCACGGTGAAGGGGCCCAAGGGCGAGATCAGCCGCACGCTGCACGCGGACATGCAGCTGACGCTCGTGGACGGCACCGTGGTCGTGAAGCGTCCGTCCGACGAAGCGCAGCACAAGGCGCTGCACGGGCTCACGCGGACGCTCGTCGCCAACATGGTCGAGGGCGTCACGACGGGGTTCGTGAAGTCGCTCGAGATCCAGGGCGTCGGTTACAAGGCCGAGCCGAAGCCGTTCGGCGTGCAGCTCGTGGTGGGGTTCTCGCACCCCGTTCCCTATCACGCGCCCCAGGGGATCAAGATCTCGGTGACGAACAACGTCCTCGTGAAGATCGAGGGCATCGACAAGGAGCTCGTGGGTCAGGTGGCCGCGGAGCTGCGCAACGTCCGGCCGCCCGAGCCCTACAAGGGCAAAGGCATCCGCTACGCCGGCGAGCAGGTCCGGCGTAAGGCGGGCAAGACGGCCCAGGCGGCGAAATAAATCATGCGATCCATCCGGAAGATCAAAACCGCGGCGCACAGCCGCTATCGCCGGCACCTCCGCGTCCGCAAGAAGGTCGAGGGGACGCCGGAGCGCCCCCGGCTCGTCGTGTTCCGCTCCTCGAAGCACATCTATGCCCAGCTGGTGGACGATCAACGCGGCGTCACGCTCGCGGGCGCCACGGACACCTCCGAAGGCGTGCAGGTCGAAGGCAAGGGCAAGGTGGCGCGCAGCTTTGCGGTCGGCCGCCTCATCGCCGCGAAGGCCAAAGAGAAAGGTATCGCCAAGGTGGTGTTCGACCGCGGCGGTTATCAGTATCACGGGCGCGTGAAGGCCGTCGCGGACGGCGCCCGCAAAGGGGGATTGGAGTTCTAATGGCAATGGATCAAGAGAACCAGGAAGCCCCGAAGATCGAGAGCGCGCCAGCTGCTGAGGTCCCGGCCGCTCCGGCGGCGGCTCCTGAAGAGCAGCAGCACCGGCCGCCGCGCGGTCCCCGCGGCCAGGGTGGCCCCGGTGGCGGGCGCGGTGGACGGGGCAGAGGCCGCGGCGGTGAGCGGCGCGACGGCGGCGACCGGGGCGGGCGCGACAGCGACGGCATCGTCGAAAACGTCGTCGCGATCAATCGCGTCGCCAAAGTCGTGAAGGGCGGGCGGCGCTTCAGCTTCAACGCGCTCGTCGCGGTGGGGGACGGCAAGGGCAACGTCGGCATCGCGACCGGCAAGGCGAACGAGGTCAGCGAAGCGGTGCGCAAGGCGGTCGAAGCGGCGCGCCGCCGCATGTCGGAGGTGCCGCTCACGGGCGGCACGATTCCGCACGAGATCATCGGCAAGCACGGCGCCGGCCGCGTGCTGCTCAAGCCGGCCGCGTCGGGAACGGGCGTGATCGCCGGTGGACCGGTGCGCGCGGTGCTGGAATGCGCCGGGATCCGTGACATCCTCACGAAGAGTCTTGGCTCGACGAACCCGCACAACATGGTGCGTGCGACGATGGACGGCCTGAAGCGGCTCACCACCGCGCGCCGCGTCGCGCGGGAGCGCGGGGTCGAGCCCGACGCCATTCATTACCGTGCCCGGCAGGAAAGCGTGGTAACGCATGGGTAGGCTGCCCCCGACGCGGAAATACCGCAAACGCAAGACGGGCCGAGATCGTGTGCTCCCGGCGGCTGGGAAGGGGAAGCTGCGGATCAAGCAGGTGCGATCGGGCAGCGGCCATTCCTACCGCATGAAGCGGACGCTCGAGGCGTTGGGCCTGAAGCACCATCAGGACGTCGTCGTGCACGCGGATCATCCCGCGTTGCGAGGGATGCTCCAGCAAGTACGGCACCTGGTTGAAGTAACGTCGGAAAAGGAAGGCAAGAAGTGAGTCCAAGGGCGAAGGCAAAACCCACACGGAAAGCGAGATCGCGGACCAAGGCCAAAACTCCTGGCTCCGAGATCCCAATTCCACGGCTCGCGCTGCACGATCTGAAGCCGCCCAAGGGCTCGCATCGCGCGCGCATCCGCAAGGGCCGCGGTCCCGGCTCCGGGATCGGCAAAACGGCCGGCCGCGGCGGCAAGGGCCAGACGGCGCGGCAGGGCGGCAAGGTCCGTCCCGGATTTGAGGGCGGCCAGATGCCGCTCATCCGCCGCATCCCCAAGCGCGGCTTCACCAATCCGTTCAAGCAGCCGGCGCAGGTGGTGAACGTGCGCCATCTCGTGCTGCTCGCCGAGGGTGTCGAGGTGACGCCGGAGACGCTGTTCGGCGCCGGCCTGGTGCGCCGCCCTGACCACCGCATCAAGCTGCTTGGGACGGGCGAGCTGTCGGGACGGAAGTTCGTCGTGAAGGGCGTCGCGGTCTCGGCCAGCGCCAAGCAGAAGATCGAGCAGGCCGGCGGAACGATCGAGTGACGGCGCCGATTCCCAATCTGTTCAAGGTTCCGGAGCTCAAGGAAAAGCTCCTGTTCACCTTGCTGTGCCTCGTGATCTACCGGATCGGGGCGCACATCGCGACGCCGGGCGTCAACGTCGACGCCCTCGCCGACTTCATGAGCACGCGGGGGACGGGGACGCTGTTCGGGCTGTACGACCTCTTCTCGGGCGGTGGGCTCCGGCGGGCGACGGTGTTCGCCCTCGGCATCATGCCCTACATCTCGGCGAGCATCGTCTTCCAGCTGGCGGGGCCGGTGTTCCCGATCATCGAGAAGATGCAGCGCGACGAAGAGGGCAAGAAGACGTTGACGCAGTGGACGCGGTATCTCACCGTCGTGCTCTGCCTGTTCCAGGCCTACGGCTTCGCCATCTTCACCGAGCAGCTCGCCGGCGCGGTCACTCATCCGGGATGGGGATTCCGGATGACGACGGTGCTGACGCTGACGACGGGCGGCATCTTCGTCATGTGGCTGGGCGAGCAGATCACCGAGCGGGGCATCGGCAACGGCATGAGCCTGCTCATCTTCTTCTCGATCATCGAGCGGATCCTGCCGGAGACGGTCAACACCTTCGAAGCGCTGAAGTCCGGCACGTTGAGCTTCCCGATCCTGCTCGTCGTGCTGTTCATGATGATCCTGGTGGTGGCGGGCACGGTGGCGATCACGGTCGCGGCGCGGCGCATTCCCGTCCAGATCCCGCGCAAGGTGATGGGCCGCGGCCGGATTCGCGAAGGCCAGAAGACGTTCATCCCGCTGCGCATCAACAGCGCCGGCGTGATGCCGATCATCTTCGCGCAGTCGCTGATCATCGTACCGGGGACGCTGGCGACGTTCAGCGGCGTCCCGTGGCTCAAGAGCTTTGCCGAGTACTTCAACACGACGTCGGTGTGGTACATCGTCGCGAATGCCGTGCTGATCGTGTTCTTCGCGTACTTCTACACGTCGATCATCTTCAATCCGGTGGACCTGGCGGAAAACCTGAAGAAGCAGGGCGCGTTCATCCCCGGCGTGAAGCCCGGGGCGCCGACCGCCGACTACATCGACGAAGTGCTGACCCGCATCACGCTGCCGGGCGCGCTGTTCCTGACGTTCGTGGCCTTGCTCCCGATCGTGGTCTCCAACACGCTCAACATGCCGTTCGGCTTCGGCGGCACCGCGCTCCTCATCGTCGTGGGCGTGGCGCTCGATACGGTGCAGCAGGTGCAGCAGCATCTGTTGCTGCGGCAATACGACGGCTTCATGAAGGGTGGTGGCCCGGGCAGCGGGGGGGGCACCTCGCGAGTTCGCTTCCGCCGCTAGTGTTCATCCTCATCCTGGGGGCGCCGGGCTCGGGGAAGGGGACGCAAGGTAAAATCCTCGCCGAGCGCCTCGGGCTGCCCAAAATCACGACCGGCGATCTGCTCCGGAAGGCGATGCAGGACGGCACGCCGCTGGGACTCGAGGCCAGGAAGTACTACGACGAGGGCAAGCTGGTGCCCGACAGCATCATCCTGAACATGATCAAGGACGAGTTGGTGCGCCCGGACGCGAAGGACGGCGCGATCCTCGACGGTTTCCCCCGCACCGCGGCGCAGGCCGAGCTGGTGGACAGGACCCTGGGCGAGCGCGGCCAGCGCCTCAATCACATTCTCCTGCTCGACGTGACCGAGGAAGAGCTGGTGCGCCGCCTGCGGGCGCGCGCCCAGGTCGAGGGGCGCACCGACGATTCCCCGGAGGCCGTCGCGACGCGCCTCCAGGTCTACCAGCGCGACACCGCGCCCCTCATCGCGCACTATGCCCAGCGCGGCATCGTGCACCGCGTCCCCGGCACCGGGACGGTCGATCAGATCGCCGGGGAGATCAAGCGGATCATCGGGCGATGATCACCATCAAGTCGCCGCGCGAGATCGAGACGATGGCCGCCGCCGGACGCATCGTCGCCGAGACGCTGGCGCTGATCGGGCGGCACGTGCGGCCCGACGTCACCACCGAAGAGCTGGACCGCCTCGCCGAGACGTTCATCCGCGGCCATCCCGGCGCGCAGCCGTCGTTCAAGGGACTGTACGACTTTCCCGCCACGCTCTGCACGTCGATCAATCACGAGATCGTGCACGGCATCCCGTCGCACAAGCGTGTACTGCACGACGGCGACATCGTCAGCATCGATGTGGGGGTGTGGCTCGAGGGGTTGCACGCCGATTCGGCGGCGACGTTTCCGGTCGGCGACATCAAGCCGGAGGTGGCCAGGCTGCTACAGGTGACGCAGGAAGCGCTGGCGGCCGGCGTGGCGCAGGCGCGCGCGGGCAATCACGTCGGGGACATCGGCCATGCGGTCCAGATGGTGGCCGAAGGGGCGGGCTACTCGGTGGTGCGGGAGCTGGTGGGCCACGGCATCGGTGCGGCGTTTCACGAGGAGCCGCAGGTGCCGAATTACGGCAAGCCCAAGCGCGGCCCGCGCCTCGTACCGGGGATGACGATCGCGATCGAGCCGATGATCAACGTCGGCGGCCCGTCGATCCGGACGCTGGACGACAAGTGGACCGTCGTGACCCAGGACGGCTCGCTGTCGGCGCATTTCGAGCACACGGTGGCGATCGGGGAAAACGGGAACCCGCCAAGGATTCTGACGACGTCTGAATGATGCGCCTAGTGGCCTCGCTTTGATTGCGCCTAGGCTGCGCCGCCGAGCTGGAATATTCACAAACGCAATTCTACCACCGTCGCAGGTCAGGTGTGGGGATAGCCGAGCGACGTCAACGCCGCCGTAATCTCGTCCAGGATGGCCGGGTCGTCGATCGTGGGCGGCACGCGATACTCGATCCCGTCCGCGATCTTCTTCATCGTGCCGCGCAGGATCTTGCCGGAGCGGGTCTTGGGCAGCCGCTGAACGACGGTGGCGGTCTTGAAGCACGCGACCGGCCCGATCCGCTCACGGACCATCTCGACCAGGTCCGGGACGACGGCTTCCGGCGCGCGCCGCACGCCCGCCTTCAGCACGATGAATCCCAGGGGGATCTCGCCCTTCAACTGGTCCGCCACTCCCACCACGGCGCACTCGGCCACGTCCGGATGCGAAGCCAGGACTTCCTCCATCGCGCCCGTGGAGAGGCGGTGGCCGGCGACGTTGATGATGTCGTCGGTCCGGCTCATCACCCACAGATAGCCGTCGGCATCCTTGTAGCCGGCGTCGGCAGTCAGGTAGTAGCCGGGATACTGGCTGAGATAGGACTGTACGAAGCCCGCGTCGTTGTCCCACAACGTGGGTAGGCAGCCGGGCGGCAGGGGCAGCTTGACGACGAGGCTCCCCGTCTGGCCCGAGGGGACCTCGCGACCATCTGCTCCCAAGACGCGCACGTCGTATCCCGGCACCGCACGCGCGCACGAGCCCGGCTTCACCGGGATCGCGCCCAGTCCGAGGCAGTTCGCCCCGATCGGCCACCCGGTCTCGGTTTGCCACCAGTGATCGATCACCGGAACGCCGAGCCGCTGCTCCGCCCAGTGGAGCGTGTCGGGATCGCACCGCTCGCCGGCGAGGAACAGGGTCCGGAAGCGGCTGAGATCGTAGCGCCGCACGTGCTCGCCGCTCGGGTCGTCGCGCTTGATGGCGCGGATGGCGGTGGGCGCCGTGAACTGCACGCGCACCCCGTGCTGGGAGATCACGCGCCAGAAAGCGCCGGGGTCAGGCGTGCCGACCGGCTTTCCCTCGTAGAGAATGGTGGTGTTCCCGTTGAACAGCGGGCCGTAGAGGATGTAGGAGTGGCCCACGACCCACCCCAGGTCGGAGGCCGCCCAGTAGACCTCGCCGGGCTCGACCCCGTAGATGTTTTTCATGCTCCACGTGAGCGCGACCAGGTGTCCGCCGTTGTCGCGGACGACCCCCTTCGGCATGCCGGTCGTCCCCGACGTGTAGAGGATGTACAGCGGATCGGTCGCCGCCACCGGCACGCACTCTGCCGGCCGCGCTCCCGCCATGAGGTCCGACCACTCAAGGTCGCGGCCCCGGACCAGCGGCGCGCGCTCCTGGGGTCGTTGGAGGATGATGCAGCGGCTCGGCTTGGCCGTGGCGAGCTCGATCGCTTTGTCGAGGAGCGGCTTGTAGGGCACGACGCGGTTCACCTCGATGCCGCACGAGGCGGAAACGATCACCTTCGGC